>Ga0078972_1003559_pt1 | contig 46165 bp, 48 predicted proteins | sample YelNatPaOPGAMG01_FD_67568 | JGI IMG/M metagenome (GOLD analysis project Ga0078972, IMG submission 67568) | Hot spring thermophilic microbial communities from Obsidian Pool, Yellowstone National Park, USA - OP-RAMG-01 (SPADES assembly) (version 2) | ecosystem: Environmental > Aquatic > Thermal...
CGGAGTTCTTGGAGAGTTTTGAAAAAACCCTTGAGTCCCCTCTAAAAACCAATTGTTTTTAGAGGGGACTTAAGCAATTCCTGTAAGGAATTGCGATTTCAGCGGAACAATTCTAAAAACTGATGTTTTTAGAATTGTCTCACCCTTGTATAAAAAACGGGCCCCTGGCAATGCCGGAGGCCCGTAAAAACTTATTTTTTAAACTTCATGGTTTCCAGTTTCTGATCTCCCCGTTGAACCTCAAAGTAAAGGTCCTTCGAATTTGTATCATTCAAGGCCCTATAGAAACCTAACAAATTGTTCACCGTTTTTCCGTTTACCGAAACCACCAGGTCTCCCCGCTGAACCCCCACTACCGAAGCGGGACTCTTGGCGATAACCTCCGCCACGTACAAGCCCTTGGCCGATGCATCAAGATTTAGGGTCTTCCGCACATCCTCGGTCAGGGGAACCACGATCAGACCGGGCCACAGTTTGGCGTTCTCAGCGGCCACGTCGTCCTTCCGTTCGTCGATCCGGACTTCAATGGTCTTTTTTTGGCCTTCCCGGAGAACCTCGAAGGTGGCCTTTTCACCCGCCTTAAGGTCCCCCACCGCTAAAACCAGCTGATCCCGGCTGTGGACGTCCTTACCGTTCAACTTGATGATATAATCGCCCGGTAGCATACCACCCTTTTCGGCGGGAGAACCGAGGAAGATCTGGGAAGCCAGGGCGCCTTTCTGATTTTCGGGGACCTTCAGGTCCTTCATAATATCCTTATCCCCATCAACCAGGGAAACACCCAGCCAACCGTACTTGACCTGACCCGTTTTGATCAGTTCGTTCATCGCGTTTTTCGCGTTATTTATGGGGATCGCGAATCCAAGGCCCACGGAACCGCCGGAGGGCGAAGCGATCCAGGTGTTGATGCCCACCACCTCACCCCGTATGTTCACCAAAGCGCCCCCCGAGTTACCCTGGTTGATCGCCGCGTCGGTCTGGATAAAGTCGTTGATATTACCCGCAGGGCCCCCCGTCCGACCAACGGCGCTCACGATACCCATGGTTACCGAGGACATAAGCCCCAGGGGATTTCCGACCGCGATGGCCCAATCGCCTACCCTGACGGTGTCCGAATCCCCGAGGGTCGCCAGGGGGAAGTTTTCGGAGGATTGGAAGGATACAACGGCTAAATCTTTACGTTTATCCTTACCCACCAGTTTAGCGGGAAACTCCCTTCCATCGTTCATGGCCACGCTAATTTCGCTGGCGTCACCGGCCACGTGATTATTGGTCAGAACATAGTAGGTATTTCCATTTTTTTGGACGATAATCCCGGAGCCCAGGCCTTGGGAGCGGTATTCCTGTTGATTATTATTTCCATTTTGATCAGGAGGGGTCCCAAAGAAAAATTCCCAGGGGATTCCGTCCATCTGGGGCACCTGCTGTTTCTTTATCTCCACCACCTTTATTTCCACCACCGAAGGCAACACCTTATCGGAAATGGAACGGAACGCGGTCTGGAGGCTTTCGGCCACCGCCAGAGAATCGGTGGGTATATTGGCCGAAGGACTTTCCGCGTGGATTGTATTTTTTGCGCCACCGGTGGAGCACGAAAAAGATACAAAGGCTAGAGAAAACCCAAAAAGGGTTCCTAAAAGAACCAAGTTAAAAATAAAAAATTTTTTTGAAAACAACCGTTCGTTGAGTTTCATACCCGTCTCCTATGGTGATCCTAAAGTTTTCCGAGGGATCTTATTACCTGTGGATATCCATGTAATTTCCCACATCCCTGTCTTACGTATATAATAATAAATATGTACCGCAAATGGTTACAATTTGTTGAAAAACGTACCATTACGGCCCCCCGTATGGGGTCCAACAGGGTCCTAGGCCGTAAGGATTTCCGTATGATCGTGAAAAATAGCCACCGTATGTTCCCAATGGGCTGAAATTTTCCTATCCGCAGTTACCACGGTCCACTCGTCGTCCAGCACATCCACGTCCCCGGTGCCCAGGTTGATCATCGGTTCGATGGCGATAACCAGACCTTCGGTCATCCGGGGGTTGGGCCCCCTGGCATAGTTGGGAACCTGGGGATCCTCGTGGGGTGAAAACCCCACCCCATGGCCACAGTACTGATGGACCACCCCGTATCCATGGGAAGATGCGTGGGAATACACCGCCCGGGCAATTTGCAGAATCCGATTGCCCGCCACCGCCTGCTCAATACCCTTGTATAAACATTCCTTGGTGACCCGATTCAATTCCCGCGCCGTATCGCTGACGTTTCCAACCTCCACCGTCATGGCCTTATCGCTAAAAAAACCGCCTAAATCGATTCCGCAGTCCAGGGATACGAGATCTCCGGAGGTTATTTTCCGTTTTGAGGGTATTCCATGGATCACTTCCTCGTTGATAGAAACGCACAACGCCGCAGGGTAGGGGTTGGTATCGCTACCGTACCCTAAAAAAGCGGGCTTACCCCCCGCTTTTCGAATCCACTCCTGGGTCCAACGATCCAAATCCCGGGTTTCTACCCCCACTTGGACCAGGGGGACCAGTTCGTTAAACATGGCCGTGAGCATTTTACAGGAAGCGCGGATACCGTCTATCTGCGTTGCATTCTTTAATCGGATCATAGTTGGTTAAACTCCTAGTTTTCGTCGCATTTGGACCGCCTTAGGCAACGCGGGATCCCGCCTCAGGGCCTCTCGAAGGGCCGCTTCGGCTCCCGATCGATCCCCCATTCGGGAAAGAGCTTCCGCCATGGTTCTAAGCCATCGGCCCTCCTCCTTTCGAGAATATCCTAGATCGATCAGTTCTTCCAGGCATTCAACCAGGGTTTCGTCATCCACCGTTCGCGGAAGCTTTAAACGCGCCAGGTCCCTGAGTAGCCGATGGATTTCCCCCATAAAGTGTCTAAAGTAGGGTTTCCGATTTTCTTCACGAACCAGATCGACCAGAAGGATAAAGGATTCGTAGGATCGATCCCGTTTGTACAGCTCCTCCGCGAGGATAAAGGTACAATCCATCCAATCTTCCCGATCCAAATACCGATCCAGGGCAAAATCAAGGCCCCCCAAATCGCGCCATATCGATAGGGCCTCATCCTCCTCCAGGTGTAAAAAATCATAAAAGATAAGCTTAGAGCCGTATTCCGGTTCGGTACGACGTTCCCAGAGAAAACTTCTGTAGTCGAATTCCGAAGGATGGACAAAACGTCCGTAGGCCCTATCGTACTCATGCCGTCGTTCGGGGTTTGAAAGGATCTCGTACGCAGCGATCAGCTTCCGCATCTCCTCCTGGGCCGCCTCCAAACTAACACCGGTGGCCACGTCGGGGTGATTTTTTTTTGCCCGCTCCCGAAAGGCTTTTTTGATTTCCGCGGTTGTCGCTTCCCGGGGGACGCCGAGGATTTGATAGTGATTTTCCAAGGAAGTACTCTAGGTTCCGATGCGTTTTCCGATACTTTCCGCTTGACTAGGGTTGATAAGCGTATCGAACCAATTGACCCACATACCTTCTTTTTCCATGGCCTTCATAAGATTTGAAAGGGCCTTAGCGGTAAAGGGTGAGGTCTTATGGAGAAAGGCGGCACCTTTTTTCCCCACCAGACCGTTGGAAACGGAAAAAAACTTTGAAAGTCCCGAGGGCATCCGACCGCGAAAAAGGGATGCGCTTTCCGCTACCACGACTATGTACTCGTAACCCGGCAAGCGACTTGCATCTTCGGTCCAAATATCAAAAACATCCACCCTATGGCCCCTGGATTCCATACCCCGGCCCAGGGCTTTAGCACAATCCAACGCACCCCCCCGTTGACGCGGGGCGTTCACAATGGCGATTCTCATGGGCTTCTACTCCTACGCCTGTTTATACAACTGATCGATGTTGGGTTCCTTGACCACGAGGACGGAACATTTCGCGTTGACCATCACTTCCCGATGGCAATGGGAAATAATATCCCGGGCGCTCCTATCCTTTTCCCAGCCCCCCAGAAGGATGAGATCGACCTTTTTTTCGTCCGCCACCGAAAGGATTTCCGTATACACCGCCCCTCGGACCAATTCCCGTTCTACCTTAACACCCTTAGCTCGGGCCAACTCTTCCACAAACGAAAGGTACCGTTGACCGTTGGCCTCCAGGCTCTTTTCGTAGTCCATACTTTCTTCTTCCACAAAGATTTTACTCAGGGCTAACTGGCGGATGGTGGCGGTATCCACCACGTATACCGCCGTGAGCCTGCAATGGTACTGCTTCGTCATCATAATGGCGTATTTAGCCGCGTGGATAGACGCTTCGGTACCGGAAATCGCCACGAGTATATTTGAAAACAGGGGCTTCATCATTCTTTACCGGCCTTCCTTTTTAAGAGTTTACTGGAAAAAAAGGATTCCCTATCCCTTTCTTCCAGGGCCGCTTCGATAAAAACCTTCGTTTCCCGAGCGGTTGGAATAACCTGCTTCTCCAATGCGTTAACCCGCCGCTGGGTTTTACGAACCTCCCGGGCCAGGCGCCACGCGATGGTCCTTACGGCCGCAAGCTCCGTAAGGATTTTTAGCAGTTCAAAGAATTCTACCACGGTTTCATCGCATTCCGCAAACGAATTCGCCGGAGAATACTTTAATTCTATCGAAGGCATGTGAACTTGCAAGCTCGGCAGGTTCATTCCCGCCACGGAAACTCTTTTTTCTTCGATATCGAAGCGGTACCGGACGTTTTTAGAAATCCTATCCGCGCGATCCCGCCCCACGACGATCAACATTCTTTTTAACGCTGGGTACGCGGTTTCTATCCGGTTGTTTAAATCCCGTTCTAGAATTTTAACCTGTTCCACGGTCCGCATCAGCTCCATGACCAAAATTTCCCGCTTCTGCTCCAGGAGGTCGTACCCCTCCTGGGCGATCGTGAGCCGTTCTTTGACCCTGAGAAGGTTACTTTTGGTGGGAGCGATGTTTTCTTTTGCCATGGATTACCGTCCTGTACGCCCGCTGGTACTCCGCATTCGAGAATCCTCGGGCTCTTCCTCATCCATATCCGACTGGTTCGTGGGCATCCCGGTTGCCCCATCGCCCTGTTTGGCCAAAATCGGATCCAGGTATTTTTCTATCAACTCCCGTTTTATACGAAGAAGTTCTTCCTTTGGTAAGATAGAAAGGATCTTCCACCCCAAATCCAAGGTGGTTTCGATACTCCGATCTTCGGTTTCGCTTTGGGAAAGGTATTCCTGTTCAAAGCGCTCCCCAAAGTACAGATACCGCTTATCCGCCGCCGACAGTTCTTCTTCCCCGATAATAGAGGCCAAATTACGCACCGACTTTACCCGGGAATAGGCGGCGAACAGTTGGCTTGCCACGTCCTTATGGTCCTCCCGGGTCATCCCCGGACCTATACCGTCCTTCATCAGCCGCGACAGGCTGGGGAGTCCCGCCACGGGGGGATAAATACCCCGCTGGGCCATTTCTCGGTCCAGGACTATCTGACCTTCCGTGATATACCCCGTTAAATCGGGAATAGGATGGCTGATATCGTCGTTGGGCATGGTTAAAATAGGTATCTGGGTTATGGAACCGGTGGAGCCGGATATTTTTCCCGCCCGTTCGTATAGGGAAGCTAGGTCCGAGTAGAGATACCCCGGATACCCCTTCCGGCTGGGTACTTCTCCCCGGATGGAAGAAACCTCCCGCAGGGCCTCGCAGTAGTTGGTCATGTCGGTCATAACCACCAGAACGTGCATGTTCTGTTCGTAGGCCAGGTATTCCGCCGCTGTCAGGGCGCACCGGGGGGCTATAAGCCGCTCGATAGAGGGGGCGTCCGCGAGGGAAAGATACACCACCACGTTGGCCAATACCCCGGATTTTTCAAAATCGTCCAAAAAGAACCGAGCCACGTCGTACTTAACCCCCATGGCGCAGAACACCACCACAAAGGATTCATCGGCGCTACGGATCTTGGCCTGCCGAACGATTTGGGCGGCCAAGCGGTTGTGGGCCAGACCGTTCCCCGAGAAGATAGGCAATTTTTGACCCCGAATCAGGGTGTTCATCCCGTCGATGGCCGAAACGCCGGTCTGGATAAAATCCCGGGGGTACGTTCGGGCGTAGGGATTGATCGGCAAACCGTTAACATCCCGGCGGTCGGAGGAAAAAATATCCCCAAAGCCGTCGGTGGGTCTACCCAAACCGTCGAACACCCGGCCTAAAAGGCCGGGGCCAACGCGGATTTCCATGGGTCGCTCCAGGAATTCAACCCTGGTATCATCCGCCGAAAGCCCCGTACTGGAACCAAACACCTGGATAGCCGCGTAGGTGGAGCTTAAATCTACCACCCGCCCAAGCCTCCGCTGTTGATCCCGGCCGTACACGGCTACCACTTCGCCAAAACCGACGTTTTTACTCCGTTCGGTAATAATTACGGGCCCCTCAATTCGAGAAAGTCCTCGGTATTCGACTCCCCTCATAGGGTCTCCTTCGTTTTATAACTCCGCTCCAGGGTGTCCAGGGCATCCCTCATTTCCCGTTCAAAATCCACAAGCTGACCCATTTTATCGTTGGGCACATCGCTCTTTAAACGGGACAACCGTTCTACGATCGAAAGGCCAGTGATTTTCAGAAGGGGAGCGCCGAGTTTGACGCACCGCATGGCCCGGTCGTGGAATTCCATAATCAGTTCCAAAAGACGAACCTGCTTCTCCGGAACGCAAAACATATCCACATCGTCAAAGGAATTCTGCTGTAGAAAGCCGTTCTTTATAATGTCCGCGGTAAGGAGGATCAAACGCTGGTCATCCGGTAGGGCATCGGGACCGATAAGACGAACAATCTCTTGAAGTCTCTGTTCCCGTTTTAACAAATCCAGGGAGGACCTACGAACCTGGGGCCACAGGGGATTTACCCGTTCCCACCATTCCCGAACCTCGTCGGCGTACTCCGAATAGCTATCGATCCAGCTGATGGCGGGGTAATGCCGCGCGTTGGCCAGGTCCCGATCCAGGGCCCAAAAACAACGGATAAACCGTTTGGTGTGCTGGGTTACGGGTTCGGAAAAATCGCCCCCCGGCGGAGAAACCGCCCCGATGATAGAAACCGAGCCTTCGGCCCCTGAAAGGGTAGACACCCGACCGGCGCGCTCATAAAATTCCGCCAAACGGGTGGGCAGGTAGGCGGGGAACCCCTCTTCTGCGGGCATCTCTTCCATCCGTCCGGAAAGTTCCCGCAGGGCTTCGGCCCAGCGGCTGGTGGAATCGGCCATAATGGCCACGTGGTACCCCATGTCCCGGTAAAATTCCGCCAAGGTTACCCCGGTATATATGGAAACTTCCCGGGCCGCCACGGGCATATTCGACGTGTTGGCGATAAGGATAGTACGTTCCATCAAGGATCGACCGGTGCGGGGATCCACCAGTTGGGGAAATTCGGTAAGTACGTCGGTCATCTCGTTGCCCCGCTCCCCACAGCCAATGTAGACAATGACATCGGCGTCGCACCATTTGGCGATCGAGTGCTGGGTCATGGTTTTTCCCGTACCAAAACCACCGGGGATAGCGGCGGTTCCACCCTTTGAAAGGGGAAAGAACACGTCGATAACCCGAAGTCCTGTTACCAGCGGCTGATCGGGAAAGAGCTTACGAAGCGAAGGACGGGGGGATCGGACGGGCCACCATTGGGCAAGGGTAATATCCTGGTCTAAAGAAGTGCGGGCTACCACCGCTTCGATCGTATAATCCCCTTCGGGAATCAGGTCTTTTATAAAACCGGTGTGAAAATCCGGGGGAACCATTATTTTACAAACCACGCTTTCGGTTTCCTTAACCGAACCTAGGACCAACCCTGGTTTAACGTCCAGGCTCTTGCCGGAGGCTAACGCGGAGACCACCGCGGGGTCGGGGACAAAATGCCACTTTTTTTTTGTATCCAGACTTTCTCCCCGGGCGCCGGGGGCTAAAAACGCTCCCATTTGTTCAAAAAGGGCCCGTAAGGGTCGTTGAATACCATCGTAAATCGTACCAATTAACCCGGGTCCCAGCAGGACCGATAGGGGACGCCCGATGGACCGGGCATCCGCTCCGACCTTAAGACCCGTATCGTCCTCGTAGACCTGCACGATAGCGTCGTGGCCCTCCAAACGGACCACTTCGCCGATAATTTTATTTTCGCCTACCTCAACCACATCAAAAAGACCCGCCGCTCCCAAACCGTCGGCTCTAATAATAGGACCGGAGATCCGCTTAACCTTACCCTCAATCATTTATCGCCCCCTCTCCTAAAAGCACGGTGGCCAATTCGGCTCGATACTGTAAAAGCAAATCCTGGGCCAAGGCGGAAAGGGACGCGGTTATGCGAACAGCTCCCCCGTTCACCACCAGAAGGGGCAATTTTTCCATTTTCTGGTCATCCGTCAGAAGGTTCTCATCGACGGTCCAGGAACTTTGGGGAAGGGCTTCCTTTAGGAGGATCGTGACCGTTCCTTCGTCCAAGCCCCGGAAGGCGATCGTAACGGGGCCCGGGGGCAAAGAGGACGCGCGATCCCGTAATTCAGCCTTTAACAGACCCAGCTGTTTTTCCAAGGGCAGAGAGGCTAGAAATTCTTCCATAGCCCCGTTGAGGATCCGCTCCGAACGTTCCGCCCGGGCTCTCCGTTTATCCAAGGGGAGCCGAGCCATCACCTCTTGACGGTGTTTTTCCACCCGTTGGACGTGAAGACGTTCCAATTCGGAGATATCATCTTCGGTCTTTTTTTTCCAAGACTCTTTATCGGACTCCAAACGCTGTTCCGCGGCCCTAAGAATTCGATCCGCCTTTTTACGGGCGTCCTCTAATATTTCCCGATCCAGCGCCTCGGTTGATCGTATTTCTTCCATATCAAAAACATCCTATACGCGCACACCGATGGCTTCCCGGATAGCGTCCACCAGGGTCTTTCGACCCTCCAGCTTTCCCATAAGTCCCGGTATATCCACCACCAAGGGATACTTACCCGATAACTGCCACGCGGTTAAATCATCCCCCAGCCAATCGGCCACCTCTTCCGTAAGGATAAGAACCCTGCAGGTAAGCTCCCCCGGAAGTACGGCGTCCGCATTTTGTACCCACCCTTGGGTTAGGCGGCGAAAAGCCGCCAGGGCGGACTCTGGACTATCCGCCGCCGTTCCCTCAAGTCCGACAAAACGGAACGCCGTTACCAGCTCCGCGTCGCCGATAAAATAATAATCCACGGTTTAGATCAAAAGAATGAACAGGGCCACCAGGAATCCCCAGAGACAGATCCCCTCCGCCAAACCAGCGTAGGGAAGCGCTTTTCCTGACAATTCGGGATTTTCACTCATGGCTCCCATGGCCGCGGCGCCAATTTGCCCTACCGCGATTCCCCCGGCGATACACGAGAGGCCTACGGCTATAGCCGCGGCAATGTACTTCCATTGGCTCGTAGCGGCCGCCGCAGCACCCGCCGCGGCAGGAGCTCCCTGGGCGAACAGTAGGGCACCCGATGTGGAAGCAAGGGCTAATAGGACGAAGAAAAACAGACGTTTCATAGTTACACCTCCCTACGGAAACGGAAGGGGTTAAACTCAACCCCATTCTCGGTAAAGAATTTGCTGAAAAATTCGTAATATTGCAAACGGACAACCTGGATCGCCACTATCATCCCTTCCAGAAGAATGATAATAACGTTTCCAATGATCATCACCGTAATGCCAAAAAGAGGTCCCACGAGAGGGGGTTTAGCCACCATAGTCGCCAGGGTAAACACGATAAACGAAAGAACCGCGTGGGAAAGGGCAAAGGCGCCTACCCGGAGAAAACTAACGGTGTTGGAAATATACGAAGAAATTGATTCGAGAATTTCCACAAACCCTTCCATAAAAAACACCATCAGACCGTTTTCCAACAGGGGCCGTTCCCCCATCACCAGGCGTCCCAGGGGTTTGCTGAAAAATAACACCGTTAGGGGCAAGAGGAGACCGACCACGTCAAACCAAGCAAACCTTCCGCCCAACAAAATTCGAAGGCCCATAAAAAGGGCGTACCAGAAAAAAACAGCCCCCGCAAGGCCTGTTTTGTCAAAGAAGGCCTTTTCCCAATTTTTTTGAACGTAGTTGTTTACAATGTTGATAATGAGACCCACGGAATTGATCACCACGCCGACCGTCAGGGTAAATCCGAAGAACATAAAGAGCTTATCCAGGCTTCCCCGTTCGGGCATCAATTTTAAAAACCTGTCCATGGGGTGCCCAAAAAGGGCGCCGGTAATAAAACGGGTTGGGGCTACCAACAGTTCTTCGTTGGAAAAAACGGATCCAACCAACAGGCCCATCACCATGGACGCGGACCCCACGGCCAATAGGGGGATGGAAAAACGTTTAAAACGAGCAAAAAAACCCTTTTTCGCGTGCCCCGTTAGAAGCCCCAACAGGAGTAGCACAAAACCCTGCCCCACATCCCCAAACATTATACCGAAAAGGAGGGTGAAAAAAATCGCCACAAAGAGGGTGGGATCGATAGATCCGTACAGGGGAGCACCGTATGAAAAGACTACCCGTTCAAAACCGCGAACAAAGGTTCCGTGCTCCAAAGAAACGGGAACCTTTTCTGTGCCGTCCCGAACTTCCTCAACCTCGTTGGGATCAAAGGATCGAATGGCTATCCGCCCTCCGGTAATCCTTTCCAGCTCGACGACGAGGGGATTCACCTTGGCCGCGATAACCCAGCCGGTCAACCGGTACGCGTTTTGGGTGGCCACTAAATGGCTTTTCAGTTCCCCAATCGCCTGGGCCATTAGGTAGGAGGCGGTAAGTCTTTTAAGGATGGGTCCGTACTCTTGGACGTAACGGGCCCTTTGCTGTTCCACGTCCTCTAGCTGTTTTTGTACAGCCGCAAGCCGCGTTTCGAGGCCCGTTAAAAGTTCCGAAGGAACCCCCACGAACCCCTCGGGAACCGCTAGGGGGGTAAACGACGCTTTTTTCAGTTCGCTATCCAGGGCAAAACGGCCTTTTCGGGAAGCGGCGGCCAAAACCCGATCCCCCTCTCCCAGGGGAACGATGATGGCCCTATCGCCCAGGCTTTTATTCAAATCGGCCTGTTTTACCGGATCAAGACGACCGATACGGAGGGTTAAATAGGAAAGGTTATCCAGCTCTGAAAAGGGAGCCTTTAAATTGGAAAAAGATTTGGCCTCCACCAGGGCTTCTTCCACCTTCCTTTTTTCCTGAACCAGGGCCGCTTGGGTTTGGCCAAGATCGGCTATTCGCTCGATAATCCGTTTTGCCGCTTCTTCTTCCTTTTCGGTTGGAAGTTCGGAATCCTCATCCGCTTCCTGGGGCAAGGGTACGCCTAAAAAGGCCGCTTGGGTAGACAAACCTTGAATTATAGCTTTAATTTTTTCGTATTCCACCTGGTCGGCGGATTTTTTTTCGTCCTTTTCGGGGGCCCGGCGGATTTGACGGTTTTCCTCATCCTCCCCTACCCGTTCGACCGCTTCTTTTTCTTGGGTGAATTGCATCAAACCAAAACGGCCAATGTATTCTACCACCCGATCCACATCCCGGTTTAAAACGGTCAACTCAATCTGTTTCATTTTGCGAGGTCGAATCATGGATGAACCCCCAACATGGAAATAACGTCTCGGGCGGGAAGGCCCAGGATGAGGCCCTCGGCCACACTGGTTAAAAGATCCTCTTCAAACTGTTTCAACTTTATGAAACAAGCGGTGGTATCCAACGTAAAGGGGCGACGATGAAAATACGTTCGAGCCAAATGGTACAAACGTCCAGCGGCGGCGTTTTGAACGTACCGGGGGTCTAGACGCCAGAGCTGGCCCGATTGCTCCGGATTAAGGAGCGATTCCTCGCTCCAGGTGCGCCAATCGGACCGTTGGTCCGTGGAAAAATCCAGGGTTTTAAGAGCCGGTTCAACCAAAGAAAGGGAACCCATGGTAATATCCACCAAACTTTTTTTTATATCCTCCGCCGAAAAGCCGTAGTACACCCGCAGTCGTAACGCCCAGATGATATTTTTAAGCCGTATTTCTTCGATCAACAATTTTTCAAAATTAAGCCGTTGGGACTTCTTTTCCCTTTGCAAGGCCTCCCAGAGGAAGGTATAGTACCGCTGATCCAAACGTATCTGCGTATCGATCATTTTTAATCCCATGGGGTCCTGGGAAATCGCCTGGGTTACCCATTCGTACTCCGTATTTTTTACCATGGCTTCTAAATCGGGGTACAGAGAAAAGCGGATGCTTTGGAAGGACTCTATATCCACATTTTTTGGAGGATGGGTATCCTTGGCGGTTAGGGCCGTTAAAACGGCCTTTAAATCGGCATATTCATAACTCCGAATAAGTCGGCTTAAAACTTCCGGGGCCTTGGAAAAGTGGGAAACCAAATTAATTATTTGACGGGCCGATCGATTAGCAATCCGGTGTTCCAAATCCACCAACAACTGTTTTTCTGGAAGGTTCCCTGGATTCTCTGGAAAAAGAAGACGGTCCAATTCGTTAAGGTGGGAAACGTTATTAATCTGGGCTATTCGGGGACCCACATAGGACTTACCCAACATACCGCAGGCTTTAGCGTAGGTGTACGCCCGTTCTCCCATGGCGGTCATGTTACCGATCCCCGAACAGATACCCCGCTACGGCTAAATTGAAAGCTTCCCGATTAACGGGTAAGGAATCTAACTGTACGTGATATTCCTGTAAAAGTTTAGAATAGGTATTTTCTATTTCTTTAGCTGCTTTTGTGTACTCTTCTTCTAATTCACCGACCCGCTTACCGTACACTTCGTTGTACACCAGCCGACTTTGTTTTTCCGCTTCCGCGATTCGGTTGTCCGATTCGGTCTGCGCGTCGGCCACCAACGAAGCGGCGGACGCCTCTACCCTCAACAAATGCTGTAATACATCCTGTTCGTCCATAGGGTCCTACCTATCCAGCGCGATTAAAACTTCCTCATATTTTTTTATAATTCCGTACGCCGCCTGGGGATCCTTTTGAACGACCAGTTCGGTGTAAAACTGCGGATTATCCAACAGTTCGGCCAATCGTTTTAACAGTCGTAAATGGATCTCCGAATCCTTTGGGGGGGCCAACATGAGAAATAACAGGTATACCGGTTCCCCGTCCAAGGCGTCGTAATCGATACCCTTTTTGGAAATTCCCAAAACTCCGTAAACATGGTCCACCGCGTTGGTCTTTCCGTGGGGAATGGCGATTCCTTTCTTGATACCCGTGGACATCTTCGCTTCCCGATCTTTTATGGCCGCAAGGATTTCAGATCGGGAATCTAAATGGGCGGACTGACAAAAAAAGTCAACCAATTCTTCGAACGCCTCTTCCTTATCTTCCGCTTCCAAATCGACCTTGATGAAGTCGGGCGGAAACGTTTCGTGTAAAAGCACTACAAACCTCCCTAGATTAATTTCCCGACGGAGCGGTACCGCCGGAGCTTTGCCCCTGGGCGGGAGCGGACGTAGCGGGAGCTACGGGCGTAGCGGGAACTACGGGTGTAGCTGGGACAGTCGTGGCAGGGGCGGCTGGGGCCGCGGCATTAGGAGTGGCCGCCTTAGAAGCATCCTGGTTCCACCACTCGCTATTGGGAGCGCCGTTTTGGGTAGACGTTTGCAACTGTTTCGCCGCCGTTTCAACCCCCGTATCCCCGGGGGTCCGGTTTACCAACGCAAGGCCAAAACTGGTGACAAGGAAAATGGCTCCTAAAACCGAAGTGGTTTTTGTGAGCACATTCCCGGAACGGGAACCGAAGGCGGAGGAACTCCCACCGGCAAAAATTCCCCCTAAACTATCTCCGTCCTCATTTTGAATAAGTACCATTAAAATTAAAAGAATGGCCACAATGACAAACACAACTAAAAGTAAAATGCCAATAAAACCCATTTTCTAGACTCCATATACCCGTCGATAGCCGCTTTCAAACTAGAAGCGGGGCCTGTCGTTCATTGTATCGAAGGGAAGATACTTATGCAAGGTATTTTTACGTAAAGATGCCCATAGAACCAAGAAAAAATATTCAAGGCCCCAGGAGCCTGGGGGGATACACACAGGAGCCTGGGGTTCACCAAGCTCGGGGCTCTACACGTTCGAGCCCCGAGGACGGGGTCAAGGAACCCGGGATTTACGCAAACTTGGCGATGGGCGTAAAGGTTTCCGCCTTCAAGGCAGCGCCTCCGACGAGGGCGCCGTCGATATTGGGTTTACCCATCAATTGAGCGGCGTTTTCGGGTTTTACCGAGCCGCCGTATTGAATACAGAGGGCTTTAGCGGCCCCGTCGCCGTACAATTTCGCGACCACCTTCCTAATATACGCGTGAATCGCGTCCGCGTCTTCGGGGGTGGCGGTTTTACCGGTCCCAATCGCCCATACGGGTTCGTAGGCAATGGTTACCCGTTTAAGGTCCCCCGCCGTCACACCCTCTAACCCCTTTACGGTTTGGCGCTCACAGACCGCCTCGGCCTTACCGGCTTCCCGTTCTTCCAACAGTTCCCCCACGCAGAGGATCACTTCCAATCCGTGTTGTAGGGCCAACCGAACCTTTTTATTGATCAGGGCATCGTCCTCTTTATAAATATGCCGACGTTCGCTGTGGCCCAGGATAACCGCTTGAACGCCCAAATCCTTCAGCTGGAGTACGGAAACTTCACCCGTATGGGCGCCCTGTTCTTCCGAAGCCATATTCTGGGCCCCCAAGAGGATGTTGGTTCCCTTAACGATGGCTCCCACGGTTTCTAGGGCGGTAAAGGTGGGGGCCACCAGGTACTTATGTTTCCCATCCTTAAGATCCCGGACCAGAGCTTTGGCTAATTCGGCGGCCTCGGAACGGGTTTTGTGCATTTTCCAGTTTCCAGCGATAAAATAATTGCGCATAGGTTTCTCCTTTTGTATTAGCGGCACACTTCAATGCCGGGAAGTTTTTTACCCTCCAGCAATTCTAGAGAAGCGCCGCCCCCGGTGGATACATGGCTCATCTTACTGGCGAGGCCGAACTTGTTCACCGCGGCTACCGAATCCCCGCCACCTACGACGGTAACAGCACCCCGACCGGTGGCTTCGGCGACCAGCTGGGCCACCGCTTCCGTACCCTTGGCAAAATTATCAAACTCAAAAACTCCCACGGGGCCGTTCCAAACGATAGTCTTAGCTTTGGCCAGCACTTCTTTGTACATAGCCACCGTTTTGGGTCCCACATCGAGGCCCATAAGCCCCTCGGGAACATCCAGAGAATCGACCGCTACCGGTGTAGCGGCGGCGTCAAAGGTGGCGCCGCAGACATGATCCACCGGGAGCACGATCTGGGCCCCCAATTTCTTCGCCGCCGCGAGGATACTCTTAGCGGTATCGATTTGGTCATCCTCCACCAGGGATTTGCCCACCCTATGGCCCTGGGCTTTTAGGAACGTGTAGGCCATTCCACCGCCGATTACCAAGGCGGAAGCGTTTTTCAGAAGGCTTTCCAGAACCGCGATTTTGGAGGATACCTTGGCGCCGCCGATAATGGCCACCAAAGGTTTTACGGGGTTGGTAACGATGGGTTCCAAATAATTGACTTCCTTCTCCATCAAGAAGCCTCCCACCGAAACGGGGACAAACTTAGCGATGGAAGCGGTGCTGGCGTGGTCCCGATGGGCTGTCCCAAAGGCGTCGTTGACAAACACATCCCCGTAGGAGGCCAATTCCTTGGCCAGCTTATCCCGTTCCGCCGGATCCTCGCTGGTCTCTTCCTTGTGGAAACGGGTGTTTTCCAGCATAACAATGGTTCCCTGGGGTTGACCATCGATAAAAGCCCTTTTGCCAAAGCAGGAATCCTCTCCCGCGAAAACCACCGGTTTCCCTAATTTTTGGGATAGATAGGCCGCCACCGGCGCCATCCGATGTTTACCGGCGATATACGAGGCTTCGTCAAAGGACTTCCCATCCTTTTCTGCCTTTTCTTTTGCCTTTTTCATATCCTTCTTAGGATCCCCCAGATGGCTCATCAGGGTTAGGGTTTTTACCCCCTGATCCAGGATATATTTGATGGTGGGAATAGCGGCCACGATACGAGTATCATCCTGTACCTTGCCGTCCTTCATGGGGACATTAAAATCCACCCGCATGATAATCCGTTTTCCCTTGAGATTCACGTCCTTTACGGTTTTAATCATCTTCTACCTCCATAAAAAAAGGCCCCGGCCAGTATAAGGACGGGGCCAAGGGCTATCATTCGCAGGCCATACGTAATGATGCCGGAAAGATACCTACATTTTTGCCATGTGCCGGAGCAGATCGACTACCCGGTTGGAATAGCCCCATTCGTTATCGTACCAAGATACGATCTTGAAGAACCTCTTTTCTCCAGGCAAGTTGTTCTGCTTGGTAGCCAGACTATCGTAAATGGAAGACCGGGGATCGTGGATAAAATCGGTGGAAACCAATTCTTCGTTGCAATACCCAAGAATGTTTTTCAAGTAGGTTTCGGAAGCCTTCTTCATGAGGCTATCGATTTCTTCAATGGATGTGTCCCGAACGGAAGTAAAGGTAAAGTCCACAACCGAAGCGTCCACGGTGGGAACCCGGAAGGACATACCCGTAAGTTTTCCCTTGGTTTCGGGGATAACTTCGCCGACGGCCTTCGCGGCGCCGGTGGTGGAGGGGATAATGTTGATAGCCGCCGCGCGACCGCCCCGCCAGTCCTTCTTTGAAACGCCGTCCACGGTTTTCTGCGTGGCGGTGGTGGAGTGGATGGTGGTCATCAGGCCCTTTTCAATACCAATACCCTCTTTCATGATCACGTGGACCAGGGGGGTGATACAGTTGGTGGTGCAAGAGGCGTTGGACACGACGTCGTGTTTGGAGGCGTCGTATTTATCCTGGTTAACACCCATTACAAAGGTGGGGATCTTCTTGGTTTCGTCGGCGCTCTTGGCGGGAGCGGAAATGATGACCTTTTTAGCCCCCGCTTCCAGGTGGCCCCAGGCTTTTTCGTTGGTAAAGAGCCCCGTGGATTCGATAACGTACTCGACGCCCATTTTGGCCCACGGAAGGTTCTTCAGTTCCTTTTCGGCCATGACGCACTTAACCTCGTGACCGTTGACCACGAGAATATCGTCTTCCGCCAAGGAAGGATCGCTTTTCTTGGAAGAAATATCCGCCTTCATGCGGCCATGGACAGAATCGTATTTAAGCTGGTAGGCAAAATACTTTGCGTCGGTGGCCACATCGACCACCGCAACCACGTCAATTTTATTTTTTCCAAGTACCCCTTGATCGACCATGGCTTGGAAAACCAGGCGGCCAATGCGGCCAAAGCCGTTAATCGCTACTTTCATACAGTACCCCCATTCGTTAATTTAGTAACTAAACAGTACGCAAAAATTCAAAAAGAGTCAACCAGCCGAAAGGTTTTCTTACAAATGGGATGCATTTCCAATTAAAAGGTACTTTCTTCGGCTGGCTACCAGGGTTTCCAATTCCCCCAGCATATCGGCGTTGACCTCCTGGGCTATGGGAAAAACATACTGAACCGTCTCGTCGGTATACCGGGAAATGAACTCCATGTTGGTGACAAAGCCCAGGGAAATCATATTGGATATCCTATCGGCGACCTTAAGTACCTTCGCCTGGTGGGAACCCTTTTCCCGTATCCTGGTCAAGAACTCTCCCTTGGTTTCTTCCCTACCCCGACTAACTTCCAAAACCAAATCGTACACCGCGGGGCTTTCAAAATCCACGGATAATAAAAGGTTATGGTTAAAGTTTGGTAGATCCTCGATAAGATCGTGGACCACCGAAGCCTTGAGAAGCACCGAATCAAAGTATCCGTAATCGATCAAGGTAGCCATGGTATCGATCTGATGACGGAACATATTGCCCCCGCCCTCCCGGGTTTTCCCGATAAGGGCGGTGGCCAATTGAATATAGGGGGCGATGTGCATCCCCTTGAGCTGTAACATTTGATCGGTGTTCATCCGGTGCATAGAGCTACGCCAAATCCCTGATATAGGCTTCCAACTTGCTTATCCGACTCCGGACCTCCGCGAGTTTTTCCTGTTCCTCCGCCACCAATTGAGGAGGAGCGTTTTGTATAAAGTTTGGATTCCCAAGTTTTCCTTCCAAGGAATTTTGAAACTTTTTATCCTTTTCCACGTCCTTGAGGAATTTAGCCTGTAAAACCTTTGGGTCCACCGCGTCGGCGATAAAAACCTGGACCTCGAAGCCCCGACCTACCAAACCGATGGCCCCACCTTGCCGTTTTGTCATACCATCGCTGGGGGCCTCCATGGTTTCCAGGTTAAAATCCCCCACCCCCGCTAGGAGCCGCAGGATTTCTCCATTTTCCTCAAAAACCCGTCGGCGGGTAAAAGACGGTTCCAGTCGAACGAGCAGTTTAACCTTTTTTTCCGGGCCCACCGTACATTCACTGCGGAGGGTCCGGACCAAACGAACCAACTCTTGAAGGGCCGAAAAATCTTCCTCCAACGAGGGGTTTGAACGGTCCGCAGAAGGCTCCGGATAGGGGGCGTTGATTAAAAGGCCCTTCACGTTAGGTAATTTTCCGTAAATTTCTTCGGTAACAAAGGGAAGAAGCGGATGGATAAGCCTTAAGGATTCGGCGAGGACGTCTAAAAGAACCGTGGTGGCCCTATCTTTTTCCGTATCGTCCCCGGTTCGGAAGGAAATTTTCGTGGCTTCCACGTACCAATCGCAAAATTCGTTCCAAAAATACTCGTAGGCCCGTTGGGCGGCGTCGTTAAACCTATAGGAATTAAAGGCGTCGGTCATAAAACGGGACGCGGAATCCAGGCGCGAATAGATCCACCGGTCTACCGGGAGGAGTTCGGGATTCTCAATCAGGTTCCGACCCTCCAGGTTCATAAGGATATACCGACTGGCGTTCCAAACTTTGTTGGCGAATTTGGAACCCAATTTAAAGGATTCCTTATCGATAAGGATATCCTGACCCTGGGCGCACATAAAGGCCAGGGTAAACTTAAGGGCATCGGCTCCGTATTCGTCCACCAACTCCAGGGGGTCCAGACCGTTCCCCAAACTTTTGGACATTTTTCGGCCCTGCTTGTCCCGAACCAAGCCGTGGATGTACACGTCCCGGAACGGCGCTTTTCCCGTAAACTCCAGACCCGCCATGATCATCCGGGAAACCCAGAAAAAAATAATATCGTAGGCGGTTACCAGGGTTGTGGTGGGATAGTACTTACGAAAATCCGCCGTATCCTTGGGCCAGCCGAGGGTGCTAAAGGGCCACAACCAACTGGAAAACCAGGTGTCCAGCACGTCAGGATCCTGCTCTAATTCGGTGGATTTGCAGTAGGGACATTCCAGGGGTTCTTCCCGGGCTACCACGGTCTTGCCGCAGTGTTTGCAGTACCACGCGGGGATCCTATGGCCCCACCACAGTTGGCGGCTAATACACCAATCTCGAATATGGGTTAACCAGTGCTCGTAGGTGTTTTCCCATTTTTTAGGGTAAAAGACGACATCCCCGTCCTTCCACGCCCGCAGGGCCTTTTCCGCCAGGGGCTTCATCCGGACGAACCATTGTTCCGAAAGGTACGGTTCGATCACCGTATGGCAACGGTAACAGTGTCCCACCGCGTGCTGAATTTTTTCTTCTTTAATAAACAAGCCAAGGGCGATAAGATCCTCCACCACCGCTTTTCGGGCGGCCGCGACGGTTAAGCCCTGGTATTTTTTAGGAACCCGGTCGTTTAAGGTTCCATCGGCCGCGAGGATATTGATAAGCGGTAGTTCGTGCCGCTGGGCCAGTTCCCAGTCGTTGGGGTCGTGGGCGGGGGTAATTTTAACCACCCCGGTACCAAACTGACGATCCACGTAGGTATCCGCCACCACGGGGATAATACGGTCCGTCAACGGGAGGGTCACCTGTTTCCCCACCAGGTGGGTGTACCGTTCATCCTCTGGATGGACCGCCACCGCCGTGTCGCCCAAAAGGGTTTCTGGCCGGGTGGTGGCGATTTCGACAAATTGCCTACCCCCGGTATTGCTAGCCCCTTCGGCTAAGGGGTACCGGATGTGGTACAGGGCGCCCTCCGTTTCCTCGTGTTCCACCTCGTCATCCGAAAGGGCGGTCCCGCAGGAGGGGCACCAATTGACCAGGTAGTTTCCCTTGTACAGCAGATTCCGCTCGTACAGGGTCACAAACACATCCCGAACCGCCTGGGATAGGCCCTCGTCTAGGGTAAACCGTTCCCTGCTCCAATCGACGCTGGCGCCGATTTTAGCCAATTGTCGAGAAATTATGGCGTGGTGTTCCTGTTTAACCTTCCACGTTTCTTCTATAAATCTTTCGCGCCCCAGATCGTGGCGGCTTTTACCCTCTTTCTTTAGCCGCTTTTCCACCACGTTTTGGGTCGCGATACCCGCATGATCCGTACCGGGGACCCATAGGGTGGGTTCTCCCCGCATGCGATGGAACCGTACAAGGATATCCTGTAAGGAATTATTAAGGCCGTGCCCCATATGAAGAACGCCGGTAACGTTAGGAGGAGGAATTACAACTACAAAGGGTTTTTTATTTTTTTGGTTCGTCCCGCCGGTTTCGGCTTGTATCGGGGCGGACACGGGTTTAAAACTGCCCCCATCCTTCCATTGAGCGTACACCCTATCCTCAAACGTTTTTGGGTCGTACGCCTTTTCCAGCTCAATAGCCCTCATCCTTGACTCCTTGAAACACAAAAAAAAATTTAGCTTACTTGAGACAATTCTAAAAACATCAGTTTTTAGAATTGTTCCGCTGAAATCGCATTTCCTGTAAGGAATTGCTTAAGTCCCCTCTAAAAACAATTGGTTTTTAGAGGGGACTCTTACTTTGATAGTACCGTATCGAAAAAAACTGTGCAATGGGAGGCTTTTTTAAAAACCCTTGGGGGTTTAAAGGGATTCCAGGTAGGATTGAACTTGATCGATAACCTCAGTGGGTGTGGAGGCTCCGGCGGTTAGGCCCACCACCGAATAGCGGGAAATATCGGAGGGTATTTCTTCCGGCCGTTCGACAAACCATGCGGGCTTCCCTTCCTCCAGGGCTATCGTATAAAGCCGTTTCGTATTGGCGGAATTTTTTCCCCCCACGACCACCACCGCGGAGACCCTTTGGCAGAGTTCTTTTAAGGCCGCCTGTCTATCCTTCGTGGCGTCGCAGATAGTATCGATGACCTTTAGCTGGGGGAATACCCGTTTTATGGCCACCGCAATGCTGTCGTATTCTTCCCTTGACAGGGTGGTTTGTCCCAACAGGGCCACGGGCATATCCGGCCCTCCGGCACCTACGACTCCCCCTTTGGGCGTTTTTTTTTGTAATTCCAGGGCCGCTTCTCGGGCTTCCTCGGGGTTTTTTACCACCACCGCGGAGGGCACGTACCCCACAAGCCCCTCAATTTCACCGTGATCCCGGTCCCCAGCGATAAAAATTGTATACCCTTCGGCTTCTAGGGTCCGGCCTTTTTTTTGACTTACATGAACCCGGGGACAGGTGGCATCCACAATTCGACCGCCCCGGCTTTTTAAAACAGCCTCGACCTGGGGCGCTATCCCGTGGGCCCGAATAACCACCGTGGAATCCCGTAAATCCTGGGGAATAGTATCCAGATTCAGTATTTCCAGGCCCTCGGATCGTAAAACCTCCAAGGCCTGTGGGTTGTGGATCAGGGGGCCCATGGAAAACACCCGTTTGGTTTTCTTTTCCAAGGTTTCCCGCTGAGCTATTTTTACGGCCCGTTGAACCCCCATGCAGTACCCACAAACGTCGGCCCGAATAACCTTCATCGTACCCTCAAATTCAACCCTTCCAAGACCCCTTGGTTTTTCAAGGAGTCAGAGTACTTGCCCTACGCTTTTTTGGGAACCGCGGAAGAGGCCGCTAGGGTTTTCTTCAGGGCCCGTTTTTTCTCGCCCCGTTCCCAATAGTGTACAAAGGCGGAGGCGATAAAGATCGTAGAATAGACACCGCTGGTCATACCGATCAAAAGGGCAAAGGCGAAGTCTTTCATCGAACCCGTGGTAAAGATAAAGAGGGAAAAGACGGCTAGCATGGTCGTCAGGGTTGTAATAAAGGTTCGACTAAGGGTGTCCGTTATAGCCTGGTTCATGTTCTGCTCAAAGGGCAGATCGGGATGAAGCCGAACGGTTTCACGAATACGATCAAAAATAACGATTGTATCGTTTATGGAGTACCCGAGGATCGTTAAAATCGCCGCGATGGTGGTGGTATTGAACTCCATTCTGGTCCACACGATAAAGGCTACCATGATAAACGCGTCGTGGGCCGTCGCTAAAACCGCGCCAAAGGCAAAGTCGAACTTAAACCGGAAGGCCATGTAGATCAGGATCAACAGAAGGGTCAGGCCCATCAAGAGTCCCGCTTGGCTGGCCAACTGTTTTGAGAACCGGGCACCCACGTAATCCGTGCGGGCTATGGCCACCTGATCCTTTCCGAAGGCTGTAGCCAAAGCGGCTTCCACTCGGCTAGCGGCGGCTTTGGCAAAACCCGGTTCGGTTCCCTTATCCTCCACACGGATCATAAACCTTCTATCGGCGTCCTTTCCAAGACTTTGTACCGAAACGGATCCGGCGGAAGAAACAGCATCCCGGACCTTTTTAATCGGAATAGGGGTAGCACCGGGGGCTAAATAATGGACCGTATACAGATCCGTACCCAACTGGGGATTCCCTTGGGCACTCTGCACCAAATTCATTGTGGAAACGGAAGAATCGGCGATCGCCGAAACACCCAGACCTTCTACGGTGGAAAGGCCCTGCGTCAGGGTTCCCAGGGTGCTGTAGGTGGCGTAGGGAAAGGAATGGGTAGCCTTTTCCACATCGGAACCCGAAACGACGATATCGAGTTTATTTTTGTCCATCGAAATCGCCGCTACGCCCTTGCCCGAGTAGGTCAAACTAAAGGCGGAGGGGGCAAACTGGACTTCTTGAATAAGCCCCGCTTGAAAGTCGACCCCCAGATTAAAGCCCCCCATGACAAAATATCCCACTATACCACCCACGGTAATAAGGGTAGATATAATTACAGCGGGCAGAAAATACTTGGAAAATTGAAGAATCCGCTTCATTTATTTAATCCTCCAGCTGATGGAGACCTTTTTATGTCCCAATACTTCGGTACCAAAATCAAAAATTAGATGGGAAACGAAGAGGGCCGTAAAGACCGAGGAGATTACACCGATCGCCAAGCTGACCGCGAACCCTTGAATGGGACCCGTACCCAACTGGGAGAGGAACAGAGCCGCGATAAAGGTCGTTATGTTGGAGTCCATAATCGCCCAAAAGGCCTTATCAAAGCCCGCTTCTACCGCCGCTTTTCTACTCTTTCCAAGCCGTAATTCTTCTTTTATACGTTCAAACACGATGACGTTGGCGTCTACCGCCATACCGATGGTTAAAATAAACCCGGCTATACTGGGGAGCGTGAGGGTTAAGTTAAAGGCCGAAAGCACGCTGAACATAAGGTAGAGGTTCAATATTTGAGCTACAATCGCGTTGACCCCCGCGCCTTTGTAGTATAGAAGCATGAATACAAAAACCGCCGCAATACCGCCTAACAGGGCGTTTAACCCTTGACGGATCGTATCTTCACCCAGGGAAGCGCCGATGGCCTGTTGATTTACCACCTCCAGCTCCACGGGTAACGCGGCAGTTCGGAGTATCAGGGCTATATTGTTGGCTTCGTCGGCCCCAAAACCCGTCAAACGGACCGAATCACGGATAGGTTCTTGGATGCGAGCCTGGGATTTAACCTTATCGTCCATCACGATAGCCAAGAACTTGCCCACGTTGGCGGAGGTTAACTTATAAAACAAATCCCCTCCCTCCGCATCCAGCAGGAAGGTAACCTCCGGACGACCGGTAATCTGGTCCTTATCAACCACGGCGTTTTTAATATGATTGCCATCGAGACCCACTTCCTTCTTCAGGGCCACGTAGGTTTTAAACTGGTCCAACCCGTAACGGTCCTTATCGTAGACCCCCCGAATAATCACATCCGGAGACACGATGGTCGGATCGAGGAGGTTTCCGTTACTATCAAAGGTGGACGTTGGGTGGTTTCGGTAGTACGAAAGGAAGGTATTGGTAGCCTCTTCGTCCACAATGTGGAAGGCGAGCTTCCCTTTACCCATAATAATAGAGTTAATCCGTTCCGGATCCGCCGCGCCGGGGATTTCCACATAAATCTGATCCTTTCCCTGCCGACGAATAACCGGTTCGGTAAGACCAAACTTATCGATACGGCTGTTTAAAACCTCCAAGGCCCGATTCATCGCGTCTTCCTTATCCGCGTCGGTCAGGTCTCTTCCCAGCCTTTGTTTAAGAGAATCCGTATTCGCTTGAATAACCACGCTCATACCGCCGGACAAGTCCAATCCCAACTGAACCGCGCTTGAGTGTAGATCCTTTAGGGACAGAATCTGTTCCCGGTACCTCGATTCTATCGCGTCCAGGGCTTCCTGTTCTCCCGTAAAGGCGCTTAACACAGCCTTGGCGTCCCACTTGGCGGGAGAAGGTATTTTAGCGAGCCGATAATTTGATTGGGCCGTGGAAATTAAAAAAGAAAGGGATGAAGGAACATCTCCACCGCTTCGAGCGAGTTCCTTTAAATTTAAAAGGTCCGCCCGGGCTTTTTGGTTCGCGTAAATTTTAATTTGTTCCCGGGAACCCAGGGCTAACGCCTTGTCCTCCTTGGGAACCATAAAGTACCAGCGCAGGGTCGGATACAGGAACGCAAAGGCTACCGCGACCGTGGCAAGGACGATGAAGAACCGATACCGTTTACTCATGCCGTTGCTCCAATAATTTGATAGTAATCCCCCTAGGCAGAATAAAAAAATCTATCCTGCCACAGGTTGAACGTTTTATTTTTTTGTTTCTTCGGTTTCGGAAATGGCTTTTTCTTCCTTGGGGTCCGCCTTTTGGGCTTCTACTTTGGAGGGCTCGGCCTTGGCGACTTCGAGGACAGAAGAAATAGCGCTCCGGGAAAATTCCATTTTCGTAGATTCGTCCACCTTGAGAATAACGGTGTTTTCTTTTACCGACTGGATTGTCCCATGAACACCCCCGACCGTAACAACCCGGTCACCCTTTTTTAACGCGGACAGCATTTTTTGGGTTTCCTTCTGTTTTTTGTTTTGGGGTCGAATAATAAGGAAATAGAAAATCAAAATTACAAGACCAAAGGGAATAAACGTGGAAATCAACGACGCGGTGGTCCCCCCTGCGCCGCCAGCTTGATCGGGGGCACCCATTAAAAGGGGCGCGCCATGGAAGAACGAGGAAAGAAGTGTATTCATACGGAAACATCCTTAATAGATAGTTACCCGTAAAGTACCATAGGGAAAGGAGTCGGTCAAGAAGCAAAACAGAAGTTTTCGATGGTTGAGACAATTCTAAAAACAATTGGTTTTTAGAGGGGACTCATGGTTGACAAGGATTCCATACCCCTTTAGGCTATTCGGGTGATTACCCTAGGGAGGATCGTTTCGTATGCTGTCTAGAGAAGATTTTATTTTTACCATTGGGTACGATGGTCCCGCCGCGATTGTCGATGGGAGATCTAAACGCCGTTACGGTACCTTGGGCACCAAAGAATTAGCGGAAAAGGGACTTTTCAGGGCAGCCTATAGCTCGGCCCTCTATTCTGGGGATTCGAAGGAGATGGAGATTCTTATAGAAACGTACAACCGTTTCGCGGGAACCCACTACGGAAGCGACTTCCCCTTTGATCGGCTGTTTGGGGTCATCAAAACCGACGTTAAACGGGCTATTGTTTTATAATCTCCCGTTTTTAACGGAGAGGATTTTGTGAATCCTCGACTCCCCTCTAAAAACCAATATTAAGAAAGCTGTCCCGTAACTTCCTAAGTTATGGGACAGCCTTAATCGGTTTTTAGAGGGGAATTGAGGCTGTCTGATAACTCTGTTAGTTATCAGACAGCCCTTGTATTTTCTCGGATTTTAGCGTTTTTAACCCTTTCGACGAATTAAAACCAGAAAAAATCGCTAAAATCCTACGAAAATACAACACTAAAGAAGCTGTCCCGTAACTTCCTAAGTTACGGGACAGCCTCAATTAAGATTTTAATCTACGGGAGAAAAATCGTCCTTAGAGGCACCACACATGGGGCAAACCCAGTCGCTGGGCAGTTTATCGAAGGGTGTACCCGGTTTAATTCCCCCATCGCTGTCCCCTTGGGCCGGATCGTAAATATACCCGCACACGTCGCATACATACTTCTGCATAAATTAAATCCTCCAAATAGTGTAGAAGGTCCTAGGGACCTACGCTTTCCAAAGCCCGTGGAGGTTACAGTACTCCCGAGCGGTTACGGAACTGGCGGTTACGGCAAAGGTAGCCGTGGGGGCGTCGCCGGGTTTAAGAAACTTTCGGTGCGTTACCCCGTCGGCGATCAATTCAATCCATTCAATATAATGCTTTTCTTCCATCGGATGGGCTACCGAACCAACGGTCACCTTGTACCCGTCCTTGGTTTTCTCGATCACCGGAACGTGTTTTTCCTTCGCCCCTTCGCTGGTGTTTTCTTTAAAAAGCTTCATCGGCTTGCCACAACAAACTAACTCACCGTCACCGCCGTGGAGAACCTCTACGATGTTACCGCACACTTCGCACTTATAGATCTGATACCGTTCTGCCATTTTAGACTCCTTTTAATAGTTTTCGCCCAGAACCTCAAAATAGGCCTGGGGATGAGCGCACGCGGGACAGGCTTTGGGGGCTTCGGTTCCTTCGAACAGGTACCCGCAATTAGTGCAACGCCAAACCACCGGTTTATCCTTTTTAAAGACCCTACCACTGTCTACGTTCGCTTTTAGTTTTTCGTACCGTTTCGCGTGTTGTTTTTCCGCTACCGCGATGGATTCAAATACCGTAGCCACTGCGGAGAACCCCTCTTCCTTGGCGATTTTGGCGAAACCGGGGTACATGGTCTTCCACTCGTAGTTTTCCCCCCCCGCCGCCGCGGCTAAGTTTTCGGAAGTCGTGCCGATTACCCCCGCAGGGAAGGCGGCTTCTACGGTGACTTCTCCACCTTCGAGGAATTTGAACAGCCGTTTGGCGTGTTCCTTTTCTTGATCCGCAGTTTCGCTAAAAATAAGTGAAATTTGAATAAATCCCTCTTCCTTCGCCTTGCTGGCGAAGTAGGTATAGCGGTTGCGGGCCTGCGATTCCCCCGCAAACGCCGTAAGGATGTTCTTCTCCGTTCGAGATCCCTTTAAAGAGTTCATAAGCTACTCCTTTGAAAATATTTTTGATGCGTTAGAAACCCTAGCCCCTATGCATCCCGTATATTTTAATTCAATTCCAATAAAAAGCAATAGCTTTTTAGAATATTTTTGATATTCGGAACGAATACTATTTAAGTCCCTTCAAAAACTGATGTTTTTAGAATTGAGGCTGTCCCGTAACTTAGGAAGTTACGGGACAGCTTCCTTAATGTAGTATTTTCGTAGGATTTTAGCGGTTTTACCTGGTTTTAATACGTCGAAAGGGTTAAAAACGCTAAAATCCGAGAAAATACAAGGGCTGTCTGATAACTGACAGAGTTATCAGACAGCCTCAATTGTCTTCTATTTTAAAAAGATTCTCAATACTAGGGATTCGCGTTGAGACTACTCGCGTATTCAAGTTGGTAGGCCTTGAGTTTAGGATTATCGGGGGCCAGGGCCAATGCCTGTTTTAGGTAATACACTGCCCGTCTATCGTCCCTTAGAGCATGGTACAGATCCAGCATGGCGATCAGGGCGTCCAAATTCCTGGGGTCCTCGAATAGGCTGGAGCGAAGATCGTTCATTTTTGCGTCCCCATCGGTTTTTAAAAGGCTCCGTAAGTAATAGTATCGGCTTTTTAGGCTTCCCCCCGGCAGGGTAGGCAGACGTCCATCGATCATTTTCGCCGCCTCGTCCCTCTTGCCCGCCCCGATCAAAGCGGAAATATAGATAAACGCCCCATTTTCGTCGGAGGTATTTCGGTCAAATAACTCCCTGGCGTACTTCAGGGCCCCATCGGGGTCCCCCAGCCCCTGTTGGGCCAGGTACGCGTTTTGCAGGTCCGAAGCTGAACGCCTACGCTGGAGAAGGATTTCTAAAAAAGGAAGGGCCTCCTTCCAAGCTTGACGCCGAATCGCGTCCTTGAGTGCCACATCCAACACATCTGTGGAGGGATTAGAATTTTGAAGCAGTTTGGTTAAAAGACTTCTCCCCTCCGTTTGGTCTTCCGGCCTCGATGATTCCATCAACAGTTTTGCCGAATAGGCCGCCGCTTCCTCGTTTTGAGGGGCTAGACGTAAAATTGATCGAAGGTAGGTAAGCGCCGCGTCCCTATTTTTATAGCCCTCCGCTTGAAGCCGAGCTCGGAGAAAAAGGTACAGTTGGTTGTTAGAATTGTTAGGTTCTATGGAAACGTAGGCGTCCAATAGGGGCTGGGCTTGAAGAAATTGGCCTAGCTCAATTAACACATGGGAGCGCATGAGGAGCAAAGAACCGTCCTTAGGGTTTCTCTGCAAAAGTTCCGCCAAGGCACCCTCCGCGCGGGACCAGTCGCCGGCCCTATAATAGGCCAGGGCTAATTCCCGTTTAATAGTCAGGTTATCGGGGTACCGGGGGACCAGATCCGTAAGCAGTTGAATCGCTTCCTCGCTTTTTCCGGCGCTGGAAAGGAGCCGAGCCCGGCCCAAAGCGGCGGGATAACAGTCGGCGGAAAGGCCATAGGCGGAGGTATAGAAATTTAGGGCTCGATCGGGAAACCCGGTCCGTTCGTTCAGGATACCTAAAAAATAGGGCGCCAGGACCGACTGGTCATTTAACGTTAAGGCCCGGTTTAAATCTGGAAGGGCGGTGGCCAGGCGCTCGGACCGCTTTTCCGAAAGCAGGGCTAAAAAAGGGAGGGTGAGTTCCAAGTAGTCCTTTGAGGTGGAAGATGAGGGGGTATAGGCGCCCTTTTCCGCGTCCCGCAAAATCCGGGTATACATTTGGGTTTGGGGAGGATCCGAGGGTCCAAAATCAAAGGCTATTTCGGGGTACACATTTTTTAACAAGGCCGTATCGACGGCCACCATGGTCCGACCAAAATCGGTACTTCCCAAATCCCGGCTTCGAATAAGGTCCAAAGCCCGAAGCAAGGAGGGGGGGGTTCCTAACTCCACGAGTCGGCGAATTTCATCGGCCACACCAGAGGGGCGGTCGGGAGAGGGGGAATCGGGGGAAGGGGCTTTCGTAGCAATGGGGGTCTCCCGTACCGCAGGGGTTCCGGAACAAGAAAACAAACCGAGACCCCCTATCAAAAAACAACCGAACAGCGAAAGCCTAAAAAGAATCAGCCCCGGGGCTTCTCGCGAAGGAGAAGCGCCATGACTACTCACGGAGGGGGCTCCCCCCCTCTATCCCGGGGAGAAATTGAAATGAGCGTTAAAATTAACCCCGCTACAACCAGGAAAAGGGGCCACCAATCTAAAAAAAACTTTTTAAAAGAGAAAGATACGACCTTTAGGGAGAACACTAAAAGTACGGATCCGATAATGACAAAAGCTATCGCGGGAACCAGGTATTTACTCGATGGGCCTCCGTATTGATGCCACCCCGCAGGAAGCAGGGAGGTACCCGCGAAAAGGGATATAAAGGGCCATAGGCGGTTGATCGACGCGGGAACGGCGTGAAGGGAAACCAACAGAAGGAGTATCCCTACCTGGAGAAAAAAGGCGGATAGAAAAAGGTAGAGGGATCGACGGTATAGTTTAATAGCGAAGATAGCAAACATGCTTCCGAGAAGTATGCTCAAGGACGCGGGAAGAACCGCGATACGGGGAGCCCCCGCAATGGTTCCTATTAGGAGGACGCTTCCTAAAAGCATCAAAAAAAAGGCCAAAATGAATGAAAGTTCCGCCGCCAGTTTGCGTATTGGTTTATCCTGCATACCCTGTTGATTATAGCGGCTGAACCCTTCCCTTGCCAATGGGATAGGCCTATGATAGTATAAAAAATAATGGTTACCATTTTCTTGAGCCATGGACATAGGGATCGGCGTTGGGTGTGGTTCCCCCGGGGAGCGTGGTTTTTCATCCTTACCATAGTGGCGTTTTTTTCTTCCTGTTCCCTTCCCGCACCCCTTTCTTCCGTTTTTAAGGTGGCCAATTCGGATTCCTACTATATCGTAGGGACAGCGAAGGAAAAGGAAACCCTTTCGGACCTGTTTCATCTGTTGGAATTGGAAACCAAGGGGGGAGAAGAACAATTTGCCGTGGTTAGGGAGATTGGCAACGAGCTTCTACGGTTAGAGGATTACGGTCGATTAACCAATTTTTTAACCGAATGGGTCGATAAGCACCCGGAGGATCCCTACGATGGGTATCTTTTACTGATGACGGCCTATACCTACCTAAAGGAAGACGCCAAACCCGTGGCGGCCCTGTACTTTAATAGGATCGTAAAGAATTATCCAGATTTGATGGTCCAAGGCCAGTCTATTCACCTGGCCTGCCTTAATAAACTCATAGAACTGGTTAATAAACCGGAACAACGGATCTGGTATTACCAGGAACTGATCGCCCGGTTTCCCGATAAAATCGACCTGGGGGTGGCATATTTTATGCTTGCCCAATCCTACGAACAGATTGGAGCCTGGGACGCGGCGATTCAAACGTATACAAAATTTTTGCCCTACTATAACAGCTCTATTCCCGGCTTCCCGGACGCCTTTGGATACGCCAAAAAAATCGTGGATTTTTACAATTCTCCCAAAGATTGGTCCTTCGAAACCCTCGACGACCTAGTCAAGGCGATACAAAGTGCCTTGGATGCCGGAAGCAGTAAACTATTAAACAAATATCGGGCAAAGGTTAACTTTTTTGCCATGTCTTGGGAGCAGGAAAATTCCGATACTACCAATATGACGGAATTTAATTTTTCCGATTTTATGAGCGGAAACCGGATCCGTTACTCCCCCACCGTGGATTCGAGTTCCAACGCCAACGAGGCGTACCTAAAAACCTGGGGGTGGTCCCAGAGGATTTCCACCTGGTATTTATACTTCCGTAAAATAAATTTCCCCGCGGACCCGGAAATTCACGGCCGCTGGGAATGGGCAGGGGTTTACTACGGAGAAAAATTTTGAGGCCCCTTCGCCCCCTTAGTGTGGCCATTTTAGGGCTGGTAGCCCTCGGTTTGTGGGCCCAGGAGACGAATTTTCCGCAAATTCCCCACGAACAAGCCCAGGCAGAAGGAAGCATAGGAACAGCCCCCGACGGGGATAGCCTACAATTTTCAAGACCCCTGCGAAATACGATGGGAAATCCCCACATCGTAAACGAAAAAAACACAACCGATATATCGAACCCCTGGATGTGGCACGGAAGTACCGAAACTGAACCCATGATAGGGGGGATCGATAGGAGCCTAACGCAACGGTACCTGGCGGAGTATTCCAGTCCCGACGGTTTAGCCTGGTTAGGGGCCGTTATGCGTCGAGGGGATCCGTACATAGGGTTTATTCGGAAGGAACTGGAAAAAAGGGGTATGCCGCCGGAGTTGGTGTACCTTCCGGTACTGGAATCGGCCTTTCTTCCCACCGCAGTAAGCCGTTCCGGAGCGGTGGGACTTTGGCAATTTATGAAAAACAGCATTGGTCCCTTTGGCATCCACGTAAACGAATGGCTGGACGAACGGCGGGATTTTTGGAAAACCACCACGGCGGCCCTAAGAAAATTACAGGACAATTACGATTATTTTGGGGATTGGGCCCTGGCGTTAGCGGCCTACAACGCGGGAATCGGGGCAGTGCAGAGGGCGGTGGTGAAAGCGGGGGTTAAAGACTATTGGGTTCTCTGCGAAAAAAAACTTTTAAAAAGCGAAACCATCAACTATGTTCCCAAATTTTTAGCTATCGCGACGATCCTATCCAGCGCTGGGCGGTATGGTTTGGATATCGGCTGGCCCGAGGAGATCCAGTGGAAACAGGTCCCCGTGGGTAGATCGGTGGACCTGGGCCTTTTAGCCAAAAACGCGGGGGTAGACGAGAAATTTTTAAAAATGGCTAACCGGGAACTCTACTATAACGTCACCCCACCCCAAGGGGATTACCACCTCAAGGTCCGTTTGGAAGACGAACAACCGATCCGTAGCACCCTGGCGAACAGGGATATAAAACTTATCCGATACTATTTTTACGTTATACGGTCCGGTGACACCCTTTCGGCCCTGGCGCGGCACTACGGGGTTTCGGTCGATCAAATCGTTTCCGCCAATCCGGGAATTCAGATCCGTTACCTTAAATTAGGAACTAAAATTTTGATACCCGCCCTAAAGGACGTGGAACCCTACCAGGGAGAGCCAAAGACCGGTAGCGGGGCCAACGGTCCTTCCCTATCCTTTAACGGAACCCATCTGGTTAAAAAAGGGGAAACCCTCTGGTCCATCGCGTTGGCCTACGGCATTGATCCAGAATTGCTGGCCCAGGAGAATAATATGGACTTAAGTAGCGTTTTACGGGAAGGCCGGGTACTAAAAACGCCGATAAATTCTGGGGCGGCCCAATGAAAATAACTGCGGTAATCCTTTCCCTGCTTACTTTTCCCCTTTTTGGACAAAGCTATAACACCACCGTATCCGCCCTTTTTCGCTGGGACCAGATGGACATTACCGCCTCTACGACCTTAAACTTAGCATCCGCAGGGTTAAGCCTACCCACCGGGAGGTCTCAGGGCGAAGAAATCCTGGATATGGAGTTTCCTCGGCTTATAAAACCCCTTTTGTTGGACCTCCCGGTGGACTCAGCGTCCCGCCTTGGGGACCTCATCGATAGGCACGACCTGTCCATGGTCGATTTAGACCGCCTTATAGGGTCTGCTGAACGGGGTTCGTCTTTCTTATCCCCGGATACCCTTTCTATTTCAACGGTCTATACGATGCGACTGTACTCCCTTTTCCCCACCCTCGTTCTCCACCGAACGGCTCAACGGGCCTGGGATCCCTTGGTGAAGGTTCCCAGTACGTCCTATACGGGTCTTATTATCATCGCCGACGGGCAACTGCCTATCCATGGGAAACGGGAACGATCCTATCTTCTTCCCTGTTTTTTTCCAAAAATTTGGGACTCGGATATGAATTTATTGTATGAAAAAAACATGGTCATCCCCGAGATCGCGAAAAAGTCGGGCATAGTCCATTACGTGTCAAAAAAAACGGTGCTGGATTTCCTTGGGTTCAACCAAAACCAGGATATTTCAGCCCTAGTGGGCGATAAACCCCTGCGAATCTTTGCCCAGGGGGTCTATGGTATCCGGCCTACGGATCCCATAATCAATAAAAACGACGCACTCCTGTTATTATCCTCCGAAGAAAATCGAAAAATCCTAGAACAGGGCCGGGTGATAATCGTCCCCAGCGATTCTATCCTGGCCCTTACCTTTTAGCCCCCCGGGCTTACACGCCCTGGAGGGGCTAAGAAGTTTTCCAATCCCACAGGTTCCTAGGTAGACCAGAGGGCCTCCATTTTTTTACTTGTTTCCGCCAGGGTATCCAGGGCAAATTCCATCTCCTTGCTCTTGGTCAGAAATAGCAAATCCTTGTACAACCGGAAGCCCGAGGCAAAACTTTCGGCTAAAGCGCTGGCCATCGAGGACTTTGAATCGACGGTGATGGAGGGGAAGCGGAGGAGGTAATCGTAATCCCTGCGCCGCTGAACCCTCGGAAGTTCCTGCCGCAGATGGATTCGGGTGTTTTTGTTAAGGAGCAATTCATCCAGGCGAACCAACTGAGCCCTGGCCGCATCTTTCGAGGTGGCAAGCCTAGAAAGAAAGTCCTCCGGAACGAAGAAACCCTGGTTTAACAGGGTTTCAAGCCCCTCGACCTGGGCTTGCTGGTACTGCCGAGCGATCCCGAGAAGATCATCCATTGTGGAAATTTCATCGTGCTCCCGGTGGGTTAGGTAATAATCCACCCCCAGGGCGGCCTGGTGACCCGTTTCGATTCCGTTGATAACGTCGGGCCCCTTGATAATATCCCCTAAAACAAAGAGCCAGGGAAGGGAGGTTTGATAGTAGGAATCCACCTTGATACGCCGACCGTTCATCTCCACCTGGTCCTTGAAGGGGTCAAAGTAGGAAAATTCGGGGGCCTGACCGATGGCTTCCACGACCATGGACGCGGGGAATACCAGGATATCGGTCTTATCAAACTCGGGAGCGAACATTTTTTGATCGTTAAACACCCGGGTACAGCGGCTGGTTTTTAAACCCCGGACCTGGTCGTTTTCGATGATGATCTCTTCGGGTCCTCGACCGGGATAAAAAGTTATGCCCTCTTCGGTCCCCTCTTCTATTTCTTCATCGTCCGCAGGCATGATGTCCCGGGTTTCCAAACACGTGACGATCAGGTTCACCTGACCGTATTTCTTTTTCTGAAGCCGCGCGAGGCTCCGGGCCATGTCCATGGCCACGTTTCCCCCGCCGATAACGACTATTTCCCGTTCCACGGGGAAATCCTCGCCCTTGGTGATCCGGGCAAGCAGATCCACCGCCTGGAAAACCATCCTATGATCCGTACCGGGAACCCGGGTGCTCCGCCCCCCGTGGAAACCCGAAGCGAGCATAACCACATCGTTTTCTTTCTGAATCGTCTCTAAACTTAGGTCTTTCCCAACGGTGGTATTCGTTTTTAACTCGACCCCCAGGGAGACGATAAAATTGATATCCTTATCGAGAATATCGTAGGGTAGACGGTATTCGGGCATTCCGTAGCGCATCATACCGCCAGCTTGGGGATATTTTTCGTATACGGTTACCCTATAGCCCATAAGGACCAGATAATAGGCCGCCGAAAGCCCCGAAGGTCCCGCGCCGACTATGGCTACCCTCTGGTTCCCCGGTTTTACAACCCGGTTATGCGTGATAGCGGCCAACTGTTCCTGGGGTATTTGGTCCATGGCGTACCGTTTAAGCCAACGGATAGCCACCGGTTCGCCCCGAACCCCTAGACTGCAGGCGCTTTCGCACTTATGGGTGCAAATGCGGCCGCAAATGTCCGGCAAGGGGTTGGTTTTGTACATTTGTCGTCCCGCCTCGGGAATATCGTCCTTCCAAATGGCGTCTATATACTCGGGGATATTCATGTGGGCGGGACAGGTGGCGGTACAGAGACCGCAGGCCACACAGCGGCTTGCCTCTTTCAGGGCCTCTTCCTTGCTATAGCCCTTGACCATTTCTATGAACGAATCCCACCGCTCCGATGGAGGAAGAACTTCCATGGGGGTTCTTTTTAAATCCAGCAGGTTGATATCCTGATCGGCCTTATAGCCCGTGGGAAAGGTTTTCTGATGCATCCCCTTTTCGTCGGGGAGGATGAAAAACGTGTCCGTATCCGAGCTGATATGAATATACTCCCGGGTCATACTAAGGGAGTTGGTGGTGCAAACGTCCACGCACAGGCCACACCAACAACAACGGCCGTAATCGATAGCCGGCCGATACTGGGTCTTCCCAAGGCTCGCCTCTTTCCCGACCACCGGAACCATACGGATCGCGTCGTTATCGCAAATTTCCGCGCAGGTTCCACAACCGATACACTTATCCAAATCATTTACATGAAAACCCCGATACCGCTCCGCCGCGGGACGATATTTTTTAGGGACATCCAGGGTATCCGGCTTTTCTGCCAGGTTCTTTAAGGCCCCAAAGGGTTTTAAAATACTTCCAATCGTATCGATAGCCATGATTTTCTCCTATGGGAATTCTACCGGTCTACTTCCGGAGGGCAAGCGTCCAAACTGAACATAATTTGGGACGCATCCTCTATCCGAGCTCCACGAAGCATGTTCTCCAAAATATGAACCCCATGGGTCACGCTGGCACCCCGAACGTGGACCCGGTACGGACGGACTCCCCCGTCGCTCACCATATAATAGGCGTATTCTCCCTTACTGCTTTCGGTCCGGACGTAGGCGTCCCCCGCGGGGACCCTCCATTTAAGCGGGTTCGGCTGTTTGTTCCATACGGGCCCCGGGGGCATTTTATCCAGAATTTGGCGGATAATCCGAATCGATTGTTCCAGTTCCCTTCGCCGGACGATAAGGCGGGAATAACAATCGCTATCCGTGGCGGTGGGGATTTCGAATTCCAATTCCCCGTAAACTTCGTAGGGATCGTCCTTCCGTACGTCGTAGGCAAAGCCCGCGGCCCGGAGATTCGCCCCCGTGGCTCCCCATTCTAAAGCCCTATCCTGGGGTAATACACCGACCCCCACGGAACGCTCCAACAGCACTCGGTTGTTGAAAAACAGCTCATCGTACTCCTTCAGACGATCCTCAATAAAGAATAGAACCTCCTTGACCCGGTTTTCAAAACCCTGGGGAAGATCCCGTCGTACCCCTCCGGGAATATTGTAAAGATGATAAACCCGGGCCCCGGTAAGTTCCTCGAAAAGATCCAAAATTCTATCCCGATCGGAGACGGTCCAGTTGGGCATCGTGTACAGCCCGATGGTTCCACCGTGACCCCCAAAGGTAAACAGGTGACTGGCCATACGGCTTAATTCCAATACCAAAACCCGAATAAATTGGGCCCGGCGGGGTACCTCGATACCCGCGATCGCCTCCACGGCCCGGGCGTAATTTTCCTCGTTGGGGTCGGGATCGGGGACGCAAATCCGGGCTACGATAGCGATATTCTGCATAAAGAGCCGTTCTTCCATGAGTTTTTCAAAACCCCGGTGCAAAAAGCCCGCCTCGGTTTTTGCCTTGACTATGGTGTCCCCTTCTAGGGTCAATTTTAGAGCAAAGTTTCCCTCTATGCCCGGGTGGTTGGGCCCGATGAACAGGTTGTATTCCCGATTTTCCAGGGCCCGGGCTCCGGGCATGATATCCCGGCCATCGTTAGCGGTAATAAGGCTATCCATTCTTTTTCTCCTCCCCATTCCGGGAACCGTAGTAGCCCCCCTGGATCCGCTCATCCCAGGGGACATCGTAGGTTTTAAACTGGAAATGTTCGTGGGCAAAGTCTCGGGAAACAAAATCCTTTCGCATGGGAGGCGGACCGTTCCAGTCGGAGAGGATGTATTTTTCCAAATCCCCATTTCCCCGGAAATACACCCCAAACATTTCGTGGATATCCCGTTCAAAAAACGAGGCGGGTTGCCAGAGGTCGGTGATGGTATCCATCTGAGCAGTAGCCCGGTCTATCCGGACCTTGGCGGACATAAGGGTACTGTCCCGGTAGCTCCAAAAATGGTACACCAGTTCAAATTGTCCCTGGTCTATCCAATCGACACAGCTGATCGCCGAAAGATGCTCCACCCCCAACCGATTTCGGAGGTTAGCGGCGAAGGAATGGAGCAGTTCTGGAGCCACCGTTCCTTCGATCCTCCGCGGAGCCTTTTGAAAAAAGGTTTTAATACCCAACTCGTCGGCCATGGCGGAAAGTAAATCAGCGGCGCTCCGGGGTTTGCCCACAGCGGCGGGGGGACGAGCCAGGACGTTTGCACGATCCAACGTTGGTTTGTTCATTTGTCCGCCTCCAGAATTCCAAAGTAGGCACCATCGGAGGGAATGTCGTGGTGGGTTTCTATATCCCCAAAGGCATGCTGTTGATTTTTCCTATAGAATTCATAATTTTTATAGTAATCTTCCCAGGAGTTAGCCTTTCCCTGGTCAATCTTGTCCATAAGAGCGTTGAAACCCGCGATAATGGCCTCCGGACGGGGCATACAACCGGCTAAAAATAATTCCACCGGCAGGTATTGGTCCAGGCTTTTGATGGTGGAATAACTATTCCAGTACATACCACCGTTGATGGTACAACTTCCAAAGCCTACCACGTATTTGGGTGACTGCATCTGTTCGTATATTAGGATAACCCGTTTTAAGGTTTTTACGCTTAAATACCCCGTAATAAGCAGGATATCCGCCTGCCGGGGCGTAACCATGGGCATAATACCAAAACGTTCCATATCGTATCGGGCGGTCATGGTCGGAGGAAGTTCAATGGCTCCGCAACCGGTGCAATAATGGAGCATCCACAGGCTTCTCTTTTTCAAGCTTGATAGAACCCGATCCCAGGCGTTCCGCTGGGTTAACAATTTTTCTGCCATGTTATTCCAACTCCCTTACTTTGCTAGAAATTGAATACCCAGCACTCCCAACGCCGCCAAGGGGAGTGGGAGCTTCCAAAAGAAACGGAGGGCCGTATCGGTTCTAAAACGTCCGTAGACCGCGTTCACGCTTAAAACAACGGTAAAGACCGCAAAAAGTTTGATGATATACTCAAACCAGTTCAAAGCCCCTCCTAAAAAGAGGTTGATAAAGAAGGTCAATTCCATCACCAGGAGTATGAGGTGCTGAATGAACATCATCCCCAAATACTTACCCCCCATTTCGGTCATGGGACCCGTAGCAATTTCGTGGGGCGCCATAATAACCTCGAAGGGTTTTTCGTTCAGCATCCCCTGGAGGGCAAACAACGCGGCGATTCCCAAAAGGGGATCCGTCACGATGCTCCAGGTAGCTATGCCCCCAGTCTGTTGCGCCAGGATTACATCGTACATACTGGTGGTATGGTGCTTCATCGCTAGACCGATAAAGGCCAGCATAAAAGTCAGCTCATACCCCGCTAACATTTGGAGGGCCCGGGAAATACCGATACTTCCGTTGGGGTTGGCCGTCTGTCCGACCCCCAGGGCCATTCCGAGGGAGGGTATCAAAATAAGGTACATAACCACGATAAAATCGCCGAACTGGCCAAAAAAATGGTAGCCCGGTACGGGGACAAAGTACAGGGTCATCACCGTACCCCCCAAAAGGAGGATGATAGAAACATCGTGCATGTACCCGTGGCTAATATTGGTCCTTTTACCCATCAGCTTGATCACGTCGTAAAAGGGTTGTATCCAGCTGGGACCCACACGGCGTTGCACCCGGGCGGTGAATTTTCTTCCGTACCCCCCCAGTAAAACCCCAAGGGAAAAAGCCACCAGGGGGTACAAAATAATCCAGACTATAAGGCCGACTCCGGCGTTCATAGGACCTCCCTTAAAACAATCAGGACAACCAGGACGGCCAAAAGTCCGTAGGCCGCGTAGGTGTTGATCTGCCCTGTAAAAATCCGACGGGTGTAATCCGCCATGGTGCTTATAAACCGGCCCAGATTCCGTTCAATTTTTTTCACCGGGGCCCTCTGGTACTGTTTGTCAAAAATATGATCGAAGGCGCTGTAAAAGTTGTAATTGAAGTTATAGGGCACGTTTTTGTTAAGAAAGTGGCCCCCCGCGTAATTATCGTATTGGGACACGATCCTTCTGCGACTACCCGTAAGGAATAACAGCCAGGCGGCCACAAACGTGGCGAGGAAAAGGATGATTACGGCGATCATATTAAGGTTCCCTTCCCCAGGACTGACCCCACCAAGGTTATAGGCCAAAACTTCGAGGCCCAAGGAAGCCTGGATCCGGGCCACCCACTGGAGGATTAGGCCGGGGAAAACACCGGTGACCAGGACCACCACCATGAGGATCCAGATGGGAGCCTGCATCCAAAAGCCCACCTCCCGAATGCCTTCGTACTCTTCCCGCAGTTGACCAAGGAAGGTGTTGTGGATCAGTTTGTACACCGAAAGGATGGTTCCAATGGTGGCCAAAAAGGCGCAGAGGGCGATAAAAGGATACCCTCCCAGGATCAGGGACCGGTAGATCAGCCATTTAGAGACAAAGCCGTTCATCGGGGGGATGCCCGCCAGGCCGATAATGCCAAAGAGCATGCCCAAAAACGCAACCGGTTGTTTTGTGATCAAGCCGCCCAGTTTGTTCAAATTGGTCGTCCCCGTCCGGTATTCCACCGCGGCGATACTAAAAATAATCAGGGCTACGTAGGTAAGGTAGTTGAAAATGTGGAAAAGGCCACCCGCGGTCCCCAGAGCGCTGGCGCTGGCCAAGCCCAGGAGCATGTATCCCCCCTGGCCTATGGAGTGCCAGGTAATCAATTGTTTTGCGTCGTGCTGAAACAGGGCCGTAAAGGTGGGGAGAACCGCGGTCAGGGCCGCCAACACCAACAGAACCATCCGTAGGTTCCAGTGGCTAGAAACGCCGATGCGATCCACAACCTGGAGGCCCAGGATGGAGAACAGAAATACCGTCAACGCGTAAATACCCATACGGGTAGAAATACTCGCCAAATACGCGGTGATGGAGGTTTCCGTGGAAGCGTAGGAATCCGGGAGCCAACTGTGGAAGGGATAGACCGCCGCTTCGATTAGCATAGGCAGGAGCATCAGAATGAGGGCTACAACGAGGATGCCCGTATCGGCGCCGCCGAACCTTTGGGAAAGTTCGGTAAAGCTAAAGGTACCCAGGGTGTTTCGAACAAAGAGGGTTCCCGCTAAGAGAATCATGCCCGCTACCACCGCGTAGGCCAGGTACCCCATGGAGGCTCGATGGGCCTTTTCACCCCCCTGGCGCATCAAAAAGAAGGTGGCCCAACTCATCATTTCCCAGGCGATAAAGAAGGAAAGTAAATCCCGGGAAAGGACCACGGCGATCATCCCCATTACTTTAAGGAAAAGCCAGCCGTAGTAGAGAGGAAAAACCGTGAGGGACCTAAGGGCCCCCACCGAAAAGAAGATGGTCAGAACGGTAATTCCAACAATCATCAATACAAAATACCAGGAAAGCTCCGTAAACCCCAGGAGCAGGGAACTTCCAAAAACGACCGGCCCCGTAATCACAGCTCCAATGGAGGGTCCCGCTACAACAGACAGGGGAATTAGGGCCAAAGAAACGATCAAGGCCCAGGATTTCATCACGGCGGGGTATTTTTTAGCGCTTCCAGCCAACAAAACACTGCCTAAAAAGCCGATGATCGGAACAATTAAAAGCCAAAGGGTATTCATCATGCCTCCATTAGAAAAGGTTTGTCAGGGCGTTGGCCGCCGCCCCCGCCACGGGAGTAAGGACGGGAAGGAGGAAGTACCCAAAAACCACCACCAGAACGAAAAGAGCCACCGCCGTTACGGCGGGCCATTCCATTTCTGCAACTTGATCGTTTTCTCCCTTGGCGTAGAGGATCTGGAAAATCCGGAAAAGGTAGATCGCCTCCAGGGTGGTTCCCAAAAGGATACTCGTTATCCCTATCCACGCTATCGTTCCTCCTAGGTTCACCGCCGCCTGAAGGATTCCCCATTTGGTAAAAAAACCAAAAAATGGAGGTACCCCGATGAGCGACAGGGCGGCTAAACCGAAGAAAAGACCCGAAAGGGGCATTCTCCGACCCAAACCCTTATAATCTTCCATAAATCGGCTACCGGTACGCAGAATAAAGTAACCCGCCACGAGGAAAAGGGTCGATTTAGCCGCCGCGTGCATCAAAAGTTGCAGTAGGCCCGCCTGGGCTCCCTCGGGGCTTCCCAAGGAAAGGGCAAACAGCATAAGGCCCACCTGGGCTATACTGGAATACGCCAGGGTCCGCTTTACCTCGTGTTGAGCGAAGGCGGAAAACTCGCCCACCAGAATTCCCGCTATGGCGATACTTTGAAGAACCGGGAGCAGGTGTATTTGGGCAAATACGGTGCCCCCCAGACGGAAAAGAACCACCAGGGAAAGCTCGATAACAAACCCCGAAAGGAGGGCGCTGATAGAACTGGGGGCCGAGGAGTGGGCATCGGGCAACCAGGTGTTCACGGGAAAAATCGCCGCTTCCACCCCCATACCAAAGAGGAAAAGAACCGCCGCGACGATCACTTCGCCCCGGTTAGCCTGGGAAAAGGCCTTGGCGATATCGGCCATGGCCAGACTTCCCGCCGCCCGGTACGCCAGGGCTATGGCCACGAGCATAAAGGTGGAACCTATGGAACCCAGAACCATGTATTTAAAAGAAGCTTCCAGGGCGGAACTGTTTTGTTCCCAGGCCACGAGAATGTAACTGGAAATACAGAGAATCTCGAAAAACACAAACAGGTTAAAAAGATCCCGGGTAAGAACCAGACCAAAGGAAGCCATAAGCAGGAGCATCACCACCGCGTAATAGGTTACCGGAGCGTGATCGTTCCTTAGATAGGTGGAAGAATAGAGGATTACCAAAAGGGCGCTGAGGGCAACGATAATCGCCATCCCCGCGCCCAGGGCGTCCAGGCTAAGGGGAATCCCCAGGGGGGCGGGGATGGACGCCACCACCATGGGTTGAGCCGCCTGAAGGGTCAACGGAAGCCAGCTAAGGGCTAGGATTCCCAAAGCCAGCGTTACAGCGAGGGCGAGAATGAGCGAAACAAGGCGGCGATTTAGCAGGATCATTAAAAACGCGGTACCCAGGGGTCCGATGATAAACAATAGTGGGCTTACCATTTGAGCCCCCTTAAACGGGAAGCATCGATGGTTCCCCGTTGAGCAAAGATCCGCATTACCAGGGTCAGCATAAGGGCGGTAACTCCAAAGCCGATAACGATCGACGTAAGAACCAGAGCCTGGGGCACCGGGTCGACCATGTGGGCCCCCTGTACCCCAGGGGTAAAGATAGGAACCCTTCCCCCATCTACGTACCCCAGGGTTACCAACAGAAGGTTAATCCCGCTGTCGGCCACGTTAAGGGCTATGACGATCCGGATAAGGTTCCGTTGGGTCAGGACCCCGTACAATCCTATAAGGATGAGCAAAAAAGAGGTGATGTACAGTACTTGCGGGACGCTTATCATCGATGGTTCTCCTTAGGGGTACCGGCGTCCCCTTCTTCGGTCAGGCTGGACACCACGGTGGTAAGTTCGCTGGCCACTTTAATACCCACCATGGCGTAGATAAATGGTATAAAACCGGCGCTAAAAAGGGTCATAAATTGCCCCTTGGGGAGCACATTCGTTAAAAACGACGGATTGTCTCCCATAAAACCCAGGGCTCCAAGCCCTATAAACCCTAGACCCGCCAGGGTTTCCAACAGGTTTAAAAGGCCGTGGGGCATGGCGGACACCTGACCGGTTAAAAGCAGGATAAAAATAGCGGTGGCGATAAGTACCCCGCCGGGGAAACCACCCCCCGGAGAAAGGTGACCGTGGGCCACAATATAGACGCCGATAAGCACAATAAAGGGTAAGAGGATTCGACCTCCCGTCTGAAGAATAAAACCCCCATCATCATCGGCGAACATGGAACGGAACACCCGGTCCTTCAACGACGAGGCCAACAGGGCAACCCCCAGGGCGCTAACAAACAGGACCGTCACTTCCCCTAGGGTATCCAAACCCCGGTACTGCACCACGATAGCCGTGACCACGTTCGCCGAACCGCTGACCTGTTCCGCCGATTCAATAATCGGCTTACCCACCGTTTCCAGGTGATCCCTCGACTGGGGGCTAAACACGGAGGGCATGAGGGATACCAGGTAAAACGCGAAGGCCCCCAGCAGGAGGAGACCGATAAGCTTACGCATGATCCGCCTCCGAAGTAGAACGCAGGGCCAAAGCCCCTTCGTCGGCGGAGTTCTTGGGGGAACCGCTATCCGCCCTATCCGCCGTTCTGGTTCGGTAGAGGGCCAACACAAAGATCACCGTGGTTAAGGCGGACCCGATGGCCGCTTCCGTAATCGCCACGTCGGGAGCCGCGACCATAATAAAGAGGAGGGAGGTAAAAAGGCTCAAAGCAGAAAGTATGATCACCGCCGAAGCCAAAGAACGGGCAAAAACCGCCGCCAGGGCCATCAAAATCAACAGGATCGAAAGAAAAAGAACTATCCAAAGGGTCATAAAAGGCCTTCCTTTCCCTTAAGATCATCCCGAACGCTTTCTTTAGCCAGGGGAATCCCCGCCTTATAGGCGCTACGGCCGATCGTGCTGGAAGAAATGGGGTTTGCGAGGGCTATAAAGATGATTAACAGAACCGCTTTGGTCCATAACGCGGGGACTATAAAAGCCAACCCCAACAATACGGTCATCGCGCCGAGGGTGGTGGCCTTCGTTCCCGCTTGTAGGCGGTTATACACATCGGGCATCCGGATAAGCCCCAGGCTCCCTAAAAACAAGAAAAAACTTCCAATCAACAGTAAAATTTCGCCTACCAGGTTCATTTCAATACCCCCTGAAGGAATCGGGCTATAACCACCACACCGATAAAGCCTAGGATCATGGTTACGATCGCCACATCCATAAAAAAGACCGTATTCCCCAGAATGCTGTAGACCGCTATAAAGGCCGTAGAAATCACCGCCAACACATCGGAAGCTAAAAGGCGGTCAAAACTAGTGGGGCCCCTTAAAAGACGGATGACCGTTAGGACGGCGGCTAAACCCATCAAGATCAAAGACAGGGTCAAAATCATTCCACCACCTCCTGGAGGGTTTTTTCAAAGGCCCCCACAATCATTCCCGTGGTCTGATCGATATCCTGCCCCTGTACGTCTATCCAATGGATAAACATCCGGTCCCCTTTAACGTCCAGCGTTAGGGTCCCCGGCGTAAGGGTAATCGAGTTGGCCAATAAAAGTTTTCCTATGGGGGAGGTCATCCGGGTTTTTACTTCCACAATCCCCGGACGGATCGGTAACGAAGGGTTTAAGACTCGGAACGCCACATCCAAATTCGCCTTAACCAATTCCCGTAAAAAAATCACCCCATAGACCACCAGGAAGAACAACCCCCGGGGTGTGGGACGAAAACCGCCGTACAGGTTCGAAAATTTTCGAACCGCCAGTAGGATAACCAATACCGTTAATCCCCCCACCACCAGTTCGTCCCATTGGAAACTCGCGGTAACCAACAGCCATACGACGACCAGAGCGAGGAATAGGTACGGTAATCCGCCTTTCACTTTCATGGTACCCCCATAAATAATAATATGCATATCTATATATATTTAACTTAATATGTACAATATCATGGATATTCCGATCTGTAAAGAAAAAAATTTACTATTTCAGGGTTTTTATAAAGGCTGGGGGGGCTTTCAAAATCAACCCTAATCTTCCCGGTCCCCAAAGGTCTTCATGTACTGAAACCGTTCGATGGCGGACCGTTGGGCTTCAGAGGTTTCCGGTCCCAGGGCCATTTTACCCCGGAATTGATCGATCTCCCCATACTGGCGCTCGGCCATCCACCGGGAGAGGGTATCGTTCATTTCTCCCAGAACCGAAAAACCCCTTTGGTACACCGCGCTAACCACTTCCACAGCGGGGGCTCCGGCGAGGAGAAATTTTATCAAGGTTTGTCCATCGTGGATCCCCGTAGCACCGATGAGGGGTGTTTTTACAAACTTAGAAAGCAGGGCTATCCAGCGAAGCCCCTGGGTGAACTCCATGGGGTTGCTCCAAGGAACCGCCCCCTTAATAGAAAGGGATTCGATGTTGATATCCGGGGAATAGTAACGGTTAAAAAGAACGATCCCATCGGCTCCGGCACCTTCGAGGGCCCTAATCATTCCCGGCAGGTTTGTAAAAAAGGGGCCAATTTTTACCGCCACGGGTACCCGAACGGCCATCTTTACCCGGCGTAGGATTTCTACGTAGTGCCGTTCCACCACCTCTGAATCCTTGTTGGGGTCAGAAATTGGGATAAACAGGTTTAATTGAATACCATCCGCCCCCGCGAGGACCAATTCACCGGCAAAGTTTACCCATTCGCCCTCGCTTACGGCGTTAATGCTGGGAATAATAGGGATAGGGCTCCCTTTTTTGCTGTCCCGAATGAGCTGTAAATATTCAGCCACCGTATGTTTTCGTTCATAATAGGATATGAACCCATCCAAATCCTGTTGACCGTACACAACCCCACCCCGCCGGGCTTCCTGGGCCGCGAAGTGTACTATCTGTTCCTCAAAAAGGGATTTTAAGACCACCGCCCCGGCGCCTGCCCTACCGAGTTCCGCCACCGACGCGGCGGTACTAGTTTTTCCACTGCTCCCAACGATAACCGGACTTTCAAGATCCAAGCCCATACACTTTGTTTTAAGGGTTCCCATAATTCCTCCGATAGCCTATTTTAATATGAGTATTGCAATATAGCTAGAATTATTTTTAGGAAAAACTCTCATTGCGATTAGTGTTACGAAGATTAATTTTTCATGCCTTTTTTTAAAGCAAAAATCTATGTGTCTCCCGTAGTAAGGGTATTCTTTGAAGGAGGATACCCATGTTCGTTCCCCCATTTTGTCCTTACAAAGCCTGCCCCAACCACGTCGTGGTTCCCGACTCCC
>Ga0078972_1003561_pt1 | contig 46154 bp, 44 predicted proteins | sample YelNatPaOPGAMG01_FD_67568 | JGI IMG/M metagenome (GOLD analysis project Ga0078972, IMG submission 67568) | Hot spring thermophilic microbial communities from Obsidian Pool, Yellowstone National Park, USA - OP-RAMG-01 (SPADES assembly) (version 2) | ecosystem: Environmental > Aquatic > Thermal...
TACAACACTGCTCTCGAAAACCTCAGCAACACAACACTACTCGCTGCCTAACGCCAACCACCTGACCCAGCACCTCAAACTTGACTCAAAATTCCGGCTGTGCCGCATCTAGCCAAGCTAGCCGCCACCCCGCCGGGCTTAAGGCCGCCGGGACGACGACCCAGCCATGCCGGTGATGAACGCGGCGGGCCTCAGCGGCGCCGACTGGTACCGGCAGGCTCTAGGTTCGCGCCGACGCTAACCTCTCAGCCTGAAAGGTCAGGAGGATGAATCGCCTGGAGGCATCTGCAGCAAGTAGTACGCAGTCAGGTCGTCCAGCGCGGTGGCGATTTCCTTCTTGCGAGTGGCAGCCCGCTTCCCGATGCCAACCAAATCCGCGAACACGGCCAGGACGGCTAGAGCCGACCTAGCCTTGCCTAGACGCGTGGCTGATCGCGCTCGTCGAAAGTCCTCAGGTGTGCTCGCTGAAATTCCTCACCTGTGAGCAGCGGTCAGTGTAGTTGGTGGCGGGTGCCGGTGGTAGTTCGGCGCAGGGTTTCGGCGGCGGCGTGGTGGTCACGCAGGCGGTAGGACTCGCCGTCGAGGTTGATGACCACTGAGCGGTGCAGTAGGCGGTCGAGCATAACGGCCGTGACGGTGGTGTCGCCGAGGATCTCACCCCAGGCGCCCACGCCGCGGTTGGTGGTGATAACAATGCTGGTCTTCAAATAGCGTTGGGAGACAACCTGAAACAACGCCGAGGCGGCCTCGGCGGGCAGTGGCAGATAGCCGAGTTCATCGATCACCAGCAGAGTGGGGCCGGCGTAGAAGCGCATCGTGGTCGCCCAGCGCCGCTCGATCGCGGCGCGGTGGCAGCGGGCGGCCAGATCGGCGGCGGTGGTGAAGTAGGTCCGGTAGCCGGCATAGGCGGCCGCCCTCGCGAGTCCGACGCTGAGGTGGGTTTTGCCGGTGCCTGGTGGGCCGATGAGCAGGATGTTGGTCGCCGATTCCAGGTAGCGGCAGGTGCCCAGCTCGTCGATGAGCTTGCGGTCGATCCCGGCGGCGGAATCGACGTCGAAATCGGCCAGCGTGGCCGGGGTAGGCAGGCAGGCGAACCGCAACCGCCCGGCCAGCCGGCGGGCGGTGCTGGCCTCGACTTCGACGGCCAGCAGCCGCTCCAGGGCGACGGTGAGCGAGAGCCCTTCGGCGCTGGCCTGGTCCAAAACGGCGGGCAGGGCTTCAGCGGCGGCGACCAGTTTGAGTTCGGCCAGATGGGAGCCCAGCTGCTGGTAGCGGCTCGCGGCTGCCGACGGCGACTCCTCGGCGGTGGTCGTGGTGGTCTGCGGGGTGCGTGGGGTGGGGGTCATTGGATGGTCCTGTTCTGGGCGGCCCGCTCGTAGGCGGACAGGTCGACGACGGTGGACTCGGTTGATGGACTGCCGGATTGGTTGCTTGTGGGACCGGCATCACGCTGCTGGAGAAGTTGTGCGGCTGCGGCTTTGGCTGCCGGGCCGGGTGGGATGCGTTCCTTGCGGCGATGCGGACGTCCGGTGGCTGCGGTGGCCATCGCGGCCGCGTCGAGGGCGATGACATGACCGCTGTCACGCACCATCACCCCGAGCCCGTCAGCAGCCATCCGGTGCCGGGCCACCACGATCCCGCTCGTGGTGGCGATGTCGCAGAACTGACCACCCACCGGATGGCTGACCACCACCTGGGCGGCCGCCAGTTCCGGAGATACCGAATAGCGGTTACCGCGGTAGGACACCAGCGCCTGCCGCGACGCCGTGCGGGACTCGGCCACGATCACCGGATAGGGCACCGCCGACCCCGGAGCCAACGGCTCGGCCTTGGCCACGACAGCGACCGAGGAGCGGCCGTCGGCGGTGCCCCGCAGCCGGGTGTCGCCGCGCACCGCCGCGAAGCGATCCAGGCTGGCCTGAGCCTGCTCGACGGTGGCCTCATCAGCCAGGGTGCGCCACCAGCGTTGCGCGGCGGTGTGGTTGACCTTCTCCACCACGCCTTTGCGGTTGCCGCGCCGCGGCGGGCAGATCGTCACCGAGACCCCGTAGTGCTTGGCGACCCCGGCAAACGAAGCGGTCACCCGCCCGCTGCCGGGGTCGCAGACCGCGGCCATCCGGTCGAAGCGCCACACCCGCGTGACACCGCCCAGTCCGCGGGTCACGCGGTCGAGGCCGGCGATCAGATGCGGTTGGTCTTCCGAGGGCGCCAGGGCGGCTCGCCACTTGCCGGAATGCGATAGTGAGCCCACCAACAGATGCGCGGTCTTATCCCAGCCCCAGAACTCCGGCGGATCGGGCAATTCCAACCAATCCCATTGGGTTTCCTCACCCGGGGCATGTGGGATCACCGCATTCGGGCGCTCGGTGGCGGTGCGGCACGCCTCACACACCGGACGCAGGTTCCGGGCGCGGATATTGCGGGTCAGGCTCTGATACGACAGGCCGAACCCAAGCTCCTCGAGCTCGTCGAGCAGAGTGCGGGCCCACAGGTGCGGGTCCTCGGTCAGCCGGGCGCTGACGTAGTCGACGAACGGATCGAACGGATCCGGACCGGGGCGTGCCCGGACCCCCGGTTTGCCGTCACCGGCCAGATACTTGCGGACCGTCTTGCGGTCGAAGCCGATATGGCGGGCGATCGCTGAGATCGTCCAACCACGCTTGGCCAGGGCATGTACTTCCACATCGTCCTCCCATGTGAGCATGAGAAAGCGGGCCTCCTTCGATGCTGCTGGCGTCAGACACCAGCAGCATCGAAGGAGGCCCGCCCTTCTCGGCGGAGCCACACGGGTGGGGAATTTCGATGAGCGTCAGTGGGGAATTTCAGCGAGCGCGGTCATGGCGGCGTTTTTGATGTCCACGCGCTGCTCCGTCGCCATCTGCACTAGATTCTCGACAGGACCAACGATGTGGGTGTCGTCAGTCAGTGCAATGACCTCAGGCCCGACGGAAACGATCGTCTGCAGCCGTTCGTCAACTTCTGGTTCAGCACCCACCAGAACCTCGTGGCACTTGCGGAGTTGCCGTTTGAGTTCTTCCCAGCTTCGCTTGATGTCTTCGATCGGATTTTGAGCCTTTGTCTGCGGCCCAGGCGGATCGATGTCTACCGCATTGACCGCGAGGAGCTCGTTGACCGCAGTCACGAACCGTGTGATCGGCTTGTCCAGCGGGTCTTTAGGCAGAGGAGCGCTCATCTTGATGGAAACTCTTTTCTCTTCGCGCCAAAAGTACGACGCGGAGACCACCGGAATCGGTCAAGTTGCGAACCTGACTCGTCTTCGGGTGTAGCGTGACTGGCGCATCGTCCAAATGCAATGTCACGAAGCCCTCGGCCCCGGTGAATCTCCAAACCCTCGGCTGAGGGCTTCGTCTCTTGGTCAGCTCCAGACACTACCCCTGGTGTCCGACAAGCCGGTGCAGCACAATAAGTTGTGTTTGCGTGTCGCTCCCAGATATTCGGCGTGTCGCAGCCGATACTGAGTTGTTCTCAGTTCCGAGACGACGAGACCCCGGACGATTCAAATGTCCGGGGCCTGTCGGGGGGTTGGGGCAAGGTCAGCGGCACCTGCTTCTAGTGGTGGTGATGACCCTGGCCGTGGCCGTGGTGGGCGGCGTGCTCGTCCTGCTCGGCGGGCTTCTCGACCACGGCCGTCTCGGTGGTCAGCACCATCCGGGCGACCGACGCCGCGTTGAGCACCGCAGACCTGGTGACCTTGACGGGATCGATGACCCCGTCGGCCGCCAAGTCCCCGTAGCTCAACGTGGCCGCATTGAAACCTTGCCCGGCGGGTAGCTCGGCGACTTTAGCCACCACCACCGCCCCGTCCAGGCCGGCATTGGCCGCGATCCACGACAGCGGCGCGCTCAGCGCCTCACAGAACACGTCGACGCCGATCGCCTCGTCGCCGGACAGCGACGCGCGCAGGTCGCTCAACACCGTGCGGGTGGCCAGCAGCGCGACCCCACCCCCGGGCACGATGCCCTCCTCGACGGCGGCCTTCGCGGCGGCCACCGCGTCCTCGACGCTTTCCTTGCGCTCCTTGAGCGCGGTCTCGGTGGCCGCACCCACCTTGATGACCGCAACGCCACCGGCCAGCTTGGCCAGTCGCTCTTCGAGCTTTTCCCGATCCCAGTCGGAGTCGGTGGCCTCGATTTCGGCCCGCAGCTGCTTGATACGAGCAGCAACGGCCTCGGCGGTGCCGCCGCCGTCGACGATCACGGTGTCGTCCTTGGTCACCACCACCCGCCGCGCCGAGCCCAGCACGTCGGTGCTCACCTCACGGAGCAACAGGCCGACGTCGGGGTTGACCACCTGGCCGCCGGTCACCACCGCCAGATCTTCCAGGAAAGCCTTGCGACGATCCCCGAAGTACGGCGCCTTGACCGCGACCGCCTTCAGCGTCTTACGGATCGCGTTGACGACCAACGTCGCCAGCGCTTCGCCCTCGACATCCTCGGCGATCACGAGCAACGGCTTGCCGGTGTCGGCGACCTTCTCCAGCAATGGCAGCAGGTCGGGCAGTGAGCTGATCTTGTCGCGGTGCAACAGGATCAGCGGATCCTCGAGGACAGCCTGCTGTGAATCGAAGTCGGTGACGAAATACGCCGACAAGAAACCTTTGTCGAACCCGACGCCCTCGGTGAATTCCAACTCGGTGGACAGCGTCGAGGATTCTTCGACGCTGACCACGCCGTCGTGGCCCACCTTGGTCATCGCCTCGCCGACCAGCTCGCCGATCTGCTCGTCCCGCGACGACACGGTCGCCACTTGCGCGATCGACGTCTTCTCGGTGACCGGGGTCGCCGCCGCCAGCAGTGCGTCGGACACCGCGTCGGCTGCCTTGCCGATGCCGGCACCGAGCGCAATCGGGTTGGCTCCTGCCGCTACATTGCGCAGCCCGCCCCTGATCAGCGCCTGCGCCAGCACAGTGGCGGTGGTGGTGCCGTCGCCGGCGACGTCGTTGGTCTTGGTTGCCACCGACTTCACCAACTGGGCGCCCAGGTTTTCGAACGGGTCCTCCAGGTCGATCTCGCGGGCCACTGTGACCCCGTCGTTAGTGACCGTCGGCCCACCGAAGGCCTTGGCCAGCACCACATGCCGGCCCCGCGGGCCCAGGGTCACCCGCACCGCGTCGGCGAGTTTGTCCACCCCGACCTCGATGGCACGCCGCGCGGCCTCGTCGAACTCAATTAGCTTGCTCATAGGTCATTCCCTCGGGTGAGCGATCCGCCCCGGAAACCCCCGGCGGACACCGGGGATCGCCGGGGCGGAACACGCCTGCGCTACTTGGCGACCACTGCCAGCACGTCGCGCGCCGACAGGATCAGGTATTCCTCGCCGTTGTATTTGATCTCGGTGCCGCCGTACTTGCTGTAGATGACGGTGTCGCCCTCGGCCACGTCCAATGGAATGCGCTTTTCGCCGTCCTCATCCCAGCGGCCGGGGCCGACGGCGACGACAGTGCCTTCCTGCGGCTTCTCCTTGGCGGTGTCGGGAATGACCAGACCGGACGCGGTCGTGGTCTCGGCCTCGTTGGCCTGTACGAGGATCTTGTCCTCGAGTGGCTTGATCTTCACGCTCGCCACGATGTGAGCCCTCCACTAGTAGGGCCCGGGGCCGTCCCCGGACCGTGTTGGTAGCAGGTCCGGAGCCAGCCCCGAACCGTCGGATTACCAGGTGTTCGGCTCTCGTCCGTGCCCACACGTCGTCGTCGCGGGTGCCGACGCAGGGATTGTCCGATTGCCACCTAGCACTCTATACACGAGAGTGCTAGCACTCAAGGTTGCCCCGCTGCGCGCGCTGTGGCAACCCGGTGGCAACCATGGCCACGCGCCGCTCGAGTGTGGTTCACGCGTGGGCTGCTGAAGCTAAACTGCAGGCAGACGCGCTAGCAATACCTCCCCGACCTTCCCGACCTTCCCGCCGCCACCGAATGTTAGGAATAGGGTCATGTTCACCGGGTTGCGCACCGCACGCCGTATTGCCACCCTGGCCCTGACCGTCGCGGCCGTCAGCGGATTGGCCGGAGTCGCCCACGCCGACCCGGGCGGCCGCATGTACGGCGATCCCGAGGCCGCCGCCGCTTACTGGCGCTATCAGTTCGGCAACGACTGCGGCCTAATGGCCGTCGCGGACGTCGTCGGCCAGCTGACCGGCGACGAACCCACCCAAGTCGGTATCGTGCTGCGCGCCATGTTCACCAAAAGCGAAGCCCACCAGGGCGACATCTACTTTTTCGACGGCACCTCCCCCGAAGACATGGTCGTGCTGCTGGGCAAGTACGGGATTCAAGCCGACCTGACCACCGGCAACACCATGGCCGGGCTGGAACAAGACCTGGCCGGCGGCCACAAGGTGATCGCCGGCGTCAACGCCGAAACGATCTGGAACTATCCCCCCGGCGAGGGCCAGCGGACCCGCGCCGACCACGCTGTCGTCGTCACCGGAGTCGACACCGCAGACGACATCGTGCACCTCAACGACAGCGGCATCATCACCGGCCGCGACGAGCGAATTCCCATGGACACCTTCAGGCAAGCCTGGGCAACCAGCGATAACCTGCTGATCGTCACCGAGGAGACCAACAACATCTGACCGCCTGCCGGCGGCCCTCACCGCAGCTGGCTTGTCACCACCGGCAGGCCCGGGTCACTGGGCACGTCCAGCGGCGAAGGTGGCGCTTTCGCGGCCACGAGATGCGCGGCGAAGGAGGCGATCATCGCGCCGTTGTCGGTGCACAGCTGCGGCCGGGGGATCCGCAGCGTCAGGCCGGCCTGCGCGCAGCGCTGCGCTGCGAGCTCGCGCAGCCGCGAATTCGCGGCCACTCCGCCGGCGATCAACACGGTGACGATGCCCAGGTCGGTGGCGGCGCGCACCGCCTTACGGCTCAGCACGTCGGCGACCGCTTCCTGGAAGCCGGCCGCCACGTCGGCGACCGCCGCGTCGGGGTGTGCCTCCAGGTACCGCGCGACGGCGGTCTTGAGACCGGAGAAGCTGAACCCATAGGGATCGTCGCGCGGACCGGTCATGCCGCGGGGGAACACAATCGCCGCCGGATCGCCGGTGCGCGCCAGGTCATCAAGCGCCTTGCCGCCCGGGTAGGTCAATCCCAGCAGCCGGGCCACCTTGTCGTAGGCCTCCCCGGCCGCGTCGTCGACGGTGCTGCCGAGTTCGACGATCGGCTCGGCGAGCGACCGCACATGCAACAGGTGGGTGTGCCCGCCGGACACCAGCAGCGCCACGCACTCCGGCAGCGGCCCGTGTTCGTAGACGTCGGCGGCCAGGTGCCCGCCGAGGTGATTCACCGCGTAGAAGGGCACCCCCCAGGCGGCGGCGTACGCCTTGGCCGCCGCCACCCCCACCAGCAGCGCCCCGGCCAGTCCCGGCCCGATGGTGACCGCGACGACGTCGGGCCGGCGCACCCGCGCCGCCGCCAGCGCGCGGCGCATGGTCGGGCCCAGCGCCTCCAGGTGTGCGCGCGACGCGATCTCGGGCACCACCCCGCCGAACCGCACATGTTCGGCGACGCTGGAGGCCACCTCATCGGCCAGCATCGTCACGGTGCCGTCGAGGTTGAGCCTGACGATGCCGACACCCGTTTCGTCACATGAGCTTTCAATCGCCAAGATGGTCGTCATGCCTGCCCTCGCGCATCCCTGAGCATGATATATGCGTCGGCACCGCTGACCCGGTAATACCGCCGGCGCAGGCCGACGGTGGTGAACCCGGCGCTGCGGTACAACGCGATCGCCGCCTCGTTGTCGGTGCGAACCTCCAGATAGACGGACGCGTCGCCGGCGAAGTCCAGCAGCTCGCCCAGCAGTCGCCGGCCGATGCCCCGGCCTCGGTACGCCGGGTCGACCCCGACGGTGTGCACCTCGTAGTCGAACGGCGGGATGTGGCCCAACCGCGCGATGCCCGCGTAGCCCACCAGCAGTCCGTCGTCGCGCGCGGCCACGTAGTGGTTGTGTTTGGCGGCGAGTTCACGAACGAACGCTTCCGGCGGCCACGGATCGTCGCCGGCGAACAACTGCGCCTCCAACTCGGCACACCGGGCGGCGTCGGTAGGGGCTAGCGCGCCGAAAGTCAGCGTCATCGGATGCTGGGCTTGGCGTCGGGCCGGCGCAGATAGCACGGCACCAGCGGCGCGGGAGGCCGGGACCAGTCGGCGACCGCGGCGACGAGCCCGGTCGGGGCGGGGTAGGCGGGCCCGCGGCGCGGCAGGTCGAACAGCGCGGCCTGCGCGGGTGAACCTGCGACCGCACCCGCCGCACCCGGATCGACGTCGGCAGGGGCGTTGACGGCGGGGCCGGCGATCCGGACCCCGTCGCGGTAGCGCGCCCAATAGACCTCGCGGCGACGGGCGTCGGTGACGACCAACGTCTCGCCGTCAGTCTGGCCGCCGATGGCGTCCAGGCTGCAGACGCCGTACACCGGCAGGTCCAGCGCGTGCCCGTAGGCCGCGGCGGTCGCCATGCCCACCCGCAGACCGGTGAACGGCCCGGGCCCGCAGCCCACCACCACAGCGTCCAGATCGGCCACCGTCAGCGCAGCCTCGGTCAGCGCCGCCAGCACGTTCGGGGTGAGCCGCTCGGCGTGGCCGCGCGCATCGAGGGTGACCCGCTCGGCCAGTACCTGCATGTGGTCGACGAGGCGCCTGCCGCAGCGCACAATCGCCGCGGTCACCGCAGGGGTGGCCGTGTCGATGGCAAGGACGTGACGACTCATGTGCCGCTCCACCGCCAGCTCGCGGTCCGCACGTCGGAGTTCCCGACCCGATCCAGCCTGATGTCGAGGTGGCGTTCGGACAGCCGTTCGGCCAGGCCCGCTCCCCATTCGACCACGACGACGGCATCGTCGAGATCGGTATCGAGGTCCAGCGAGTCCAGCTCGCCGAGCAGATCGGCGAGGCGCTGATCGAGCAGCCGGTAGACGTCGACGTGGATCATCGCCGGCGCGCCGGCCCGGCGCGCCGGGTGCAGCCGCGCAAGCACGAACGTCGGCGACGTGACCGGTCCCTCGACGTCCATCGCGGCGGCGATTCCCTTGGTCAGCACGGTCTTTCCGGCACCGAGCGGACCAGAGAGCACCACCACGTCGCCGGCCCGCAGCTGCGCGCCCAGCCGCGACCCGAGCGCGATGGTGTCCTCGACACGGGCCAGCGTGGTCGTGCCGGAGCCCGCCGTCTCAGGCACGGAGCCAGCTCCGCTCGCGCCACTGCCGGCTCAGCATCGCTCTCCGGCCCGGGGTCGCCCGCTTGACCAGCCGCACCAGTCCTTCGTTGACCGGGTCCGGCTTGCCCAGCAACACCAGGTGACCAGCCCTGCCCACGATGATCATTTCGGCGTTCGGCAGCGCCGCGGCCATCCGCCGCGAGTATTCGTCGGGCGTGAGCAGGTCGTGATCGCCACAGACGATCAGCGTCGGGATCTTCGCCAACGTCGGTAGCGCCGCGGTCTCGTCGTGTGTCTCCAGGGCGTGCAGAAACTCCATCACGGTCGGAATCGGGGTGTCGTGCATCATCTGCTGCGAGAACGCCACCACGCTCGGGCTGACGTCGAAGTCACCGTAGGACGCGGCCCGCAGGATCGGGCTGATCAGCGAACGCGCCGCACTGCGACCGTGGTGGACCAGTTTGGGTGCGGATCGGGCAGCCAGCCGGACCGCGTCGAGCGCCGGGTTCTCCAGTACCTCGCCCAGCGGCGACTTCGAAAGCCCTTCAGCCGCTGAGGAAATCAGCGCGGCTCCGACTACGCGGCGGCCATAGTGCTGCGGGTACTGTCGGGCATGCGACAACACCGTCATGCCGCCCATCGAATGTCCGACCAGTACGACCGGACCGCGCGGCGCGACCACCTGCAACACCGTCTCCAAATCCTTGCCGAGCTGGGTCACGGTGTAGGTGTCCGGCGCGGCCTCGCCCGACCGGCCGTGGCCGCGCTGATCATAGAAGATCATCCGGACGCGCGAACCCCATTCCTCGCGTAGCCGCGTGCGCTGAAAGTAAAAGGCGCCCATGCTTAAACAGAATCCGTGAGCAAACACCACGGTCAGCGGCGCGTCGGGGGGCCCGGTCTCACGCACCGCCAACGGCACGCCATCGGGAGTCGTCAGCACGAAGCTACGGTCGCCGTCGAGCGACTCGAAATTTTCGTTCGCATAGGGGTCTTCTCCGTTGACGCGTTGGGTCAACCGGCGCGCGACAGAGATCGCGACAATCGTGCCGACCGCGCTCAGCCCCGCGGCACCCGCGAGCCATCGCGTCCTGCGGGCCTGCGCTTCACCGTTACCGGTCAACGATTTTCGACCTCGCGGTAAGTCCTGGTGATACGCCCGCGGGGACTGGTCACCACCTCGTAGTGGATGCTGCCGAGCAGGTCTGCCCAGTCCTGCGCGGTGGGTTCACCGTTGGTGCCCGGCCCGAACAGGATCGCTTCGTCGCCCTCGGCGACGTCGGGTGCTCCCGGGCCGAGATCGACAACGAACTGGTCCATGCAGATCCGCCCGACCCCGCGCCGCAGCCGACCGTTAATCAGCACGTCCAGGCGCCCGGAGAGCGTCCGGAACACTCCGTCGGCGTATCCGACCGGTAGCAGCGCGATGTTGGTGTCGCGGTCGGCGATCCAGGTGTGGCCGTAGGACACACCGTCGCCGGCTCGAACCGAGCGCACCAGCACGACAACGCATTTCACTGTCATCGCCGGCGCTAGGCCGATATCGCGGCGTTCGCGCAACGGGTTGAGCCCGTAGAGGGCGATCCCGGGTCGCACCATGTCGAAGGCGAGATCGGGGCGGACCAGCACGGCCGGTGAATTCGCCAGATGCGCCACCTCGTAGTGCACGCCGTGCTCACGCGCCTGGGTCAGCATGGCGAAAAACACTCGGGCCTGCCGGTCGTTGGCCGGGTGGTCGGGCTCGTCGGCGCAGGCCAGGTGCGACATCATGCCGCGCACCCGGATCGTCTCGTCGGCGGCGGCACGGCGCAGCGCGGCCAGCATCGACGGGTATTCGGCGGCGCCCACCCCGTTGCGGTTCATCCCGGTATCGAGCTTGACCGTTACTGTCGCCGGCGTACCGGTGCGCCGAACGGCGTCAAGCAGTTCGTCGAGCTGGCGCACCGAGGACACGCCGATCTGGATGTCTGCCGCCAACGCCGGCGCGAAGTCGGTGCCGGGCCGGTGCAGCCAGGCCAGCACCGGGGCGGTGATACCGTCGGCGCGCAATGCGAGCGCCTCGTCGATCGTGGCGACGCCCAGTTCGGCGGCTCCGGCGGCCAGCGCGGCGCGGGCCACTCGCGGCGCGCCGTGCCCGTAACCGTCGGCCTTGACCACGGCCATCAGCGGCGCGGGCCCGGCGTGCTCGCGCAGCAGGCGCACATTGTGCGCGACGGCCCCCAGGTCGATCACCGCCTGCGCGATCAGGCCCGGGGTCGCAGATATCCGCGATATCACTGTCATCCCCGACATTGTTCCAGAGCTGGGTCCCAGAGCCGGCTCCCAGAGCCGGGATCGGCGACCGGGCGAGGCGGTCCGGGCGGGTGTTAGTGCGCGAAGTGCCGCTGGCTGAAGTGCCCACCGGGCTTGATCGCCTCCAGGCTGGCCAGCGCGGCGACCACGTCGTCGTGCAGCGCCCGGGCCAGGTCGGCGGAGAACCCTTCCCGGACCACGATGCGCAGCACGGACACGTCGCTGGCGTTATCCGGCAGGGTGTAGGCGGGCACCTGCCACCCGCAGGTGCGCAACTCGTGCGAAATGTCGTATTCGGTGAAGCCGCAGTCTTTGCGCAGCCGGGCGGCGACCACCGGGATTGCCGACCCGTTGGAGATCAGCTCGAAGTGCTCGCTCTCGGCCAGCCGGTCGGCCAGCCAGCGTGCCGTCTGCGACAGCGCCAGCATGACCTGCGTGTAGCCGGCTCGGCCCAGTCGCAGGAAGTTGTAGTACTGGCCGACGATTTGATTGCCCGGCCGGGAGAAGTTCAGCGTGACAGTCGGCATGTCACCGCCAAGGTAGTTGACCCGAAAGACCAGCTCCTCGGGCAGATACTCGGCGCTGCGCCACACCACGAACCCGATGCCGGGATAGGTCAGCCCGTATTTGTGGCCGCTGACGTTGATCGACACCACCCGCGGTTGCCGAAAATCCCAGACCAGACGGGGGTGCAGGAAGGGCACCACGAAGCCTCCGCTGGCGGCGTCGACGTGCACCGGGACGTCGACCCCGCCGCCGGCCGCCAGCCGGTCCAGCGCCGCGCAGATCTGGTCAACCGGCTCGAGTTCACCGGTGTAGGTGGTGCCCAGGATCGCCACCACGCCGATGGTGTCCTCGTCGACCGCCTCGACCACCTGCTCGGGCGTGATGACGTAGCGCCCCTTTTCCATTGGCAGATAGCGGGGTTCGACGTCGAAGTAGCGGCAGAACTTCTCCCACACCACCTGCACGTTCGAACCCATCACCAGGTTCGGGGTGCGGGCCTTCCAACCAGCGCCGACGCGTTGGCGCCAGCGCCACTTCAGCGCCAGGCCGCCCAGCATGACCGCCTCGCTGGATCCGATCGTCGAGACCCCGGTGGCGCTGGCCGGGTCGTCGTCGCGCAGACCTTCCGCGTGGAACAAATCGGCGACCATGTTCACACACCGCTGCTCGATGGCCGCGGTGGCCGGGTATTCGTCCTTGTCGATCATGTTCTTGTCGAACGCCTCGGCCATCAGCTTCTCGGCCTCGGGGTCCATCCAGGTGGTCACAAACGTCGCCAGGTTCAGCCGGGAACTGCCGTCGAGCATCAACTCATCGTGGACGAAACGGTAGGCAGTCTCGGGATCCATCGACTCCTCGGGCATCCGCAGTGCCGGGACCGGCGCGGTGAACAACCGGCCGGTGTAGGCCGGGGTGATCGAGTGCGCGGGGACGGATGGGTGACGCGACACGGCGGGTCCTTTCTGGGGAGGGGTTACAGGCCGGCCAGGGCGGTGCGGATATGGCCGACGATGCGCGACGACGAGGTCGGGGCGTCGCCGGGACCGGGATCGCCGGCCGACAGCGCCGCCGCACGGGCGTGCACGAACGCCGCCGCGGCTGCCGCCTCGCCGGTCGGCAGCCCGGCCGCCAGCAGGGCGCCGATCATGCCGGACAGCACGTCGCCGGAGCCGGCGGTGGCCGCCCAGGATTGGCCGGCCGGGTTGAGGTACACCGGCCCGCCGGGTTCGGCGATGACGGTGACGTTGCCTTTGAGCAACACGGTCGCGCCGAACCTGTCGGCCAGTTTGCGGGTGGCGCCGATTCGGTCGTCGCCGGGCGGTCCACCGGCCAGGCGGGCGAATTCACCGGCGTGCGGCGTCAGCACGGTCGGCGCGCGGCGGTCGGCGAGCAGGTCGGGGTGGGCGGCCAGGATGGTCAGCGCGTCGGCGTCCACAATCGCCGGCACGTCGGTGTCCAGCGCGAACCACAGCGCGGCGGCCCCGTCCTGCCCGGTGCCCAGGCCGGGCCCGACCACCCAGGACTGCACCCGCCCGGCCGCCGCGAGGCTGGGCGCCGCGACGACTTCCGGCCAGTGCGAGAGCACCTCGTGCAACGCGCTGCCGGCATAGCGGACCATGCCGGAGGTGGCCGCCACCGCCGCACCCGCGCATAGCACCGCCGCCCCCGGATACGCCGCGGAACCCGCCGCGATGCCGGTGACTCCTTGGGTGTACTTGTCGTCGCGGGGTCCCGGGACCGGCCAGCGGGCCGCCACGTCGGCGGCCTCGAACCCGTGGATGTCGGTGTCGGGCAGCTCCAGGCCGATGTCGACCAACCGGACGCGGCCGCAGTCGGCGAGCGCATGCACGGGTTTGAGGCCGCCGAAGGTGACCGTCAGCGCGGCGCGCACGGCCGGGCCGGTGATCGCCCCGGTCGCCACGTCGATGCCGCTGGGGATGTCGACGGCGACCACCGGGATCCCCGCGGTGTGGACGGCCGCGAACAGCTCGGCCGCCGCCGGCCGTAGCGGGCCGCTGCCGGAGATGCCGACCACGCCGTCGATGACCAGGTCGGTCGTTTCGCGGACATGGTCCACGATGCGCCCACCGGCGTTGGTGAACGCCGCCAATCCCTTGCGGTGGGCGCGTTCCGGGTTGAGCAGCACGGCATCGGCGGCGGCGCCGCGGCGGCGCAGAAACGTCGCGGCCCACAGCGCGTCACCGCCGTTGTCGCCGGAGCCGACGACCGCACACACCCGCCGACCCGTCACCCCGCCGGTGCGGGCGGTCAGCTCGGCGACGATCGCGGTCGCCAGTCCGAACGCCGCGCGTCGCATCAACGCACCGTCGGGCAGAGCGGCCAGCAGCGGCGCTTCGGCCGCCCGGATCATCTCGGCCGAGTAGTAGTGGCGCATCAGCTAATGACTCCTCCGCTCGCCGCCCGTCCAGCCCGCGCCCACCCAGGTTACGTGCGAGCGAGCCGAGTGCGACACGGCGCGGCCTCTCGGCTGGGGGTTGGGGAAGTGCCAGCGTGCCGATCACGGTGACGTCCGCGTCGCCGCGCTCGGCACGATGCGATCGGTCAGCACCGCTGCTGCCGGGCCGGCGGGCAACCGGCTGCCCGGCCTACTCGACGGTGACCGACTTGGCCAGGTTCCGCGGCTTGTCGACGTCATAGCCACGGGCCTGCGCCACCGACGCGGCGAACACCTGCAGCGGAATCGTCGAGAGCAGCGGCTGGAAAAGAGTCGAGACCGCCGGGATTTCGATCAGGTGATCGGCGTAGGGGCGCACGGTGTCGTCGCCCTCTTCGGCGATCACGATGGTGGTCGCGCCGCGGGCCTGGATCTCGCGGATGTTGGACAGCAGCTTGGCGTGCAGCGTCGAGGCGTTCTTGGGCGAGGCCATCACGACGATGACCGGCAGACCCTCTTCGATCAGCGCGATCGGGCCGTGCTTGAGCTCGCCGGCCGCGAACCCCTCGGCGTGCATGTACGCCAGTTCTTTGAGTTTGAGCGCACCTTCCAGGGCGACCGGGTAACCGACGTGGCGACCCAGAAACAGCACCGCCTGCGACCGGGCGAACCGGTAGGCCAAATCGGCGACCGGCCGGATTCCGGCCAGCACCCGGGCTACCAGATCCGGCATGGATTCCAGCTCGCGGTATTCGCGCTCGACCTCGTCGGGGTACTTGGTGCCGCGGGCCTGCGCCAGCGCCAGCCCGAGAAGACAATTGGCGGCGATCTGCGCCAAAAACGTCTTGGTCGACGCCACCCCGATCTCCGGGCCGGCGCGGGTGTAGAGCACCGCGTCGCATTCGCGCGGGATCTGGCTTCCGTTGGTGTTGCAGACCGCCAACACCTTGGCCTTCTGCTCTTTGGCGTGCCGGACCGCCTCCAGCGTGTCGGCGGTCTCCCCGGACTGACTGATCGCCACCACCAGCGTGCTGCGGTCCAGCACCGGGTCACGGTAGCGGAACTCGCTGGCCAGCTCCACCTCGACGGGCAGCCGGGTCCAGTGCTCGATCGCGTACTTGGCCAACAGCCCCGAGTGATAGGCGGTGCCGCAGGCAACCACGAACACCTTGTCGATCTCGCGCAGCTCCTGGTCGGACAGGCGCTGCTCGTCCAACACGATGCGGCCGTCCACGAAATGCCCGAGCAGCGTGTCGGCCACCGCGGCGGGCTGTTCGGCGATCTCCTTCAACATGAAGTACTCGTAGCCGCCTTTCTCGGCGGCCGCCAGATCCCAGTCGACATGAAAGGGCCGGGCACGCGCGGCGTCATCGTTGCCGTCGAAGTCGGTGATCCGGTAACCGTCGGCGGTGATCACCACGGCCTGGTCCTGGCCCAGTTCGACGGCATCGCGGGTGTGCGGGATGAACGCGGCCACGTCGGAGCCGACGAACATCTCGCCGTCGCCGATCCCGAGCACCAGCGGCGCTGACCGGCGGGCGGCGACGATCGTGCCCGGCTCGTCGGCGTTGGCGAACACCAGGGTGAAGTGGCCTTCCAGGCGACGCAGCACGGCCAGGACAGAACCGGGAAAATCGCCGGCGGTGGGGCCGTGGCGGTACGCCCGCGCCACCAGGTGCACCGCGACCTCGGTGTCGGTGTCGCTGGAAAACTCCACCCCGGCGGCTTCTAGTTCGCGGCGCAGCGCCGCGAAGTTTTCGATGATGCCGTTGTGGACGACGGCGATCTTGCCGGCGGCGTCGCGGTGCGGGTGCGCATTGCGATCGGTCGGGCGCCCGTGGGTGGCCCACCGGGTGTGGCCGAGCCCGGTAGCCCCGGCCAGCACCGCGGGGTCGGTCGCCTGCAGCGCCTGCTCGAGGTTGGTCAACCGGCCGGCGCGCCGGCGGACGGTCAGGGTGCCGTCGCCGTCGACCAGCGCGATGCCGGCCGAGTCGTAGCCGCGGTACTCCATCCGGTGCAAGGCTTCGACGACGACGTCGCGGGCAGGCCGCTGCCCGACGTAGCCGACGATTCCGCACATAGCCCCTCAGCCTAGACCAGGTGCGACACATGCTGAACGTCCTGATCAGCTAGTACAGTCGCGTCATGCCCCACGACACCGTCAATGGGATCCCCCGCGTCGACCCGCGCGCCCCCCGCGCGGTGTGGCGGCGCTTCCTGCTGGCGCTGGCGTCGACCGGGCCCGGCGCAGCGATCCACCGGATGATCGCGGCCCCGTTGGACGGACCGATCATGCGAGCCACCCGCGGCCGGGTCAACCTCGCGGCCGGCACCCTGCCGGTAGCCGTCTTGACCTCCACCGGCGCCCGCAGCGGCCGGCCCCGCGCGACGCCCCTGGCCTATTTCACCGACGGCGACGACGTGATCCTGGTGGCGTCCAATTACGGCGGGGCGCGGCATCCGAGCTGGTATTACAACCTGCTCGCGCATCCGGCCTGCCAGTTGCATATCGGCGAGCACGGCGGGCGATTCGTAGCGCGCGAAACGACCGGCGCTGACCGCGACCGGCTCTACGCGCTCGCCGCCGACTTCTACCCCGGGTATATCAGGTATGCGCAGCGCACCGACGGCGTCCGCACCATCCCGGTGCTGCGGCTGACACCCGCCGGTTAGGGCGCGAAGGAGAGACCAGGTGCGCCGGCGGCGCTCAACCGCGTGCACCACGTCCCGTCCTCGCAGCTCGACGACGACACCGCGCAAACCGCGGGCATGCGCCGCTTTGCCGCGATTACCGGACGCGCGGTCGGCTCGGAGAAGCTGTGGATGGGTGAAACGCGAGTCGAGCCGCAGACCGTGTCGGCCAACCATCACCACGGCGCATCGGAATTCGTCTTCCGCGACGGCGAACAGGAAGTCCGCATCTGCACCAGTCCCGGTGACTACGTCTTCATTCCCCCCGTATCTGCCGCACCGCGAGGAGAATCCGAGTCCAAGCGAGCCGGCGGTCATCGTGATCGCCCGCAGCACGCCAGAAGCGATCGTCGTCAATCTGCCCGAGCTCTACCCGCTGTAGGACCGACCGCCGCCGCGGTGCGCTACCGTCAACGGGTGGCCCGGACCCGAAAACTCTTCGCCGCGTTGACCCGCCGCGGCTCGTACCGCGTTTTGCGTGGTGACCTGGCGTTTGCCGGTCTGCCCGGGGTGGTGTACACACCCGAAGCCGGGCTGAACCTGCCCGCGGTGGCCTTCGGCCACGACTGGCTCACCGGCGTCGAGCGCTACGCGGGTCTCTTGGAACACCTGGCGTCGTGGGGCATCGTGGCCGCGGCCCCCAACACCGAGCGCGGCCTGGCGCCCTCGGTACTCAACCTGGCTTACGATTTGGGCAGCGCGCTCGACATCGCCGCTGGTGTGCGCCTGGGGCCGGGCAAGATCAGCGTGCATCCCGGCAAACTCGGGCTGGCCGGGCACGGCTTCGGCGGCTCGGCCGCGGTTTTCGCGGCGGCCGGTATGCCGGACAAAATCCAAGCGGTAGCCGCGATCTTCCCGTCGGTCACCGCGCCGCCGGCCGAGCAGCCGGCCGCGACGTTGTCGGTGCCCGGTGTGGTGTTCAGCACCCCGAGTGAGGCTAAGGCTTTGCGTTCCAACGCTGTCGAGCTTTCCCGGGCCTGGGATGCCGCAGCGTTGCGAGTAGTCAGCAAAGCCCGGCCCGCCGGGTTGGCCGAGGGGCGCCGGTTGCCGAAGGTCTTGGGGTTGCCCGGTCCGCACCGCAAGACCCACAAGACGGTTCGCGCACTGCTGACCGGATACCTGCTCAGTACGCTCGGGCGCGACAAGACCTATCGGGCGTTCGCCGACCCCGCCGCGGCGCTGCCCGGGACCGAGGTCGTCGAGCACAACCTGACGCCGGTGTCCGTGCCGGAAAAGATTGTCGCGCTGCTGAAAGGCTGAGCACCAACTGGTGCTATAACGGCACGATGCGGATCGGCATCATGCTCGACTACTCGGGCGGTTTTCACGAGGCCGCGGCCCGCGTCGTCGAACTGGAGAAGATCGGTGTCGACGTCGCGGTGGTGGCCGAGGCCTATTCCTTCGACGCGGTCAGCCAACTGGGCTATCTGGCCGCCAAGACCTCCACCGTCGAACTCGCCTCCGGGGTGTTGCCGATCTATACCCGCACCCCCTCGCTGCTGGCGATGACCGCGGCCGGCCTGGACTTCGTGTCCGACGGCCGGTTCCGGCTGGGCCTGGGCACGTCGGGACCACAAGTCGTCGAGGGCTTTCACGGTGTTGCGTTCGACGCCCCGTTGGGCCGCACCCGCGAAGTGGTCGAGATCTGCCGGCAGGTGTGGCAGCGCCAGCGGGTCAGCTACCCCGGCAAGTACTATCAGATTCCGCTTCCGGCAGACCGGGGAACCGGGCTGGGTAAGGCGCTGCACATCATCAATCACCCGGTGCGCGAACGTATTCCGATATCGATCGCGGCGCTCGGACCCAAGAACGTCGAGCTGACCGCCGAGATCGCCGAAGGCTGGCAACCGGTGTTCTTCTATCCGGAGAAGGCGCAGTCGGTCTGGGGCGAGGCGCTGACGGCCGGTCTCGCCAAACGCGATCCCGCTCTGGGTCCGCTAGACGTCATGGTGGGCGCGGCACTGGCCATCGGTGACGACGTCGAGGACCGGCGAGCGTGGGTCAAACCGCAGTTGGCCCTATACATCGGTGGCATGGGTGCCAAGAACCGCAACTTCTACCACAATCTGGCCACCCGCTACGGCTTCGGCGCGGTGGCGAACCGGATCCAGGAGCTGTACCTGGCCGGCCGGAAAACCGAGGCGATCGCTGCCGTGCCCGACGAGTTGGTGCGCCGGATCTCGCTGATCGGGCCGCGGGGCTTCGTGGCCGAGCGGGTGGCGGCATTCGCCGACGCCGGGGTGACGACCCTGTTGGCGACGCCGTTGAGCAGCGATCGCGACGAATCCGTGCGCTACGTGGAGCAGCTTCGCTCGCTGCTGCCCGGCTGACCGATGCTCGGTGGGGTGGGGCCACATTGCTGGTCGGCCGGCAACAGCACCCGAGAGTCAGCAAGCCGGTAGCTCGTTTGGGATCTGGGCGCGATGCCACCCAGGGTGGCGTGGTGCCGCGCGAGCACGTCGGCCAGTCGGGCCGTGAGGTCGGTCATTGGCCGGCCTGCGGCAACTCGTCGGCAGCGATCTCACACGGGGTCTTGTCGGCCGGCGCCGGCTCCGCCGGTGCCGCCGTACTCTCCGGTGTGGTCGAGTCCGCAAGCGGATCGGCTGTGGCCGAGGGACTTTGATCTGTTGTCTGATCTGCTGTCGCGCTCTCGTCGTCGTCGGCGTCGTCGGTCTCGTCGGTCTCGTCGGTCTCGTCGGTGTCGTCGGTGTCGTCGGTGTCGGCCTCCTCGGCAGCGTTCTCGTCGGGCCGCTCCACGACGGGGTCGACGGCCTCGTCGGCCTCGAGCGGATCGTCGAACGCCGCGTCGTCGGGCGCGCGATCGGCAAGCGCGCCGCCCAGCGATCCCAGCAGATCGTCGATACCGTCGACGATCCGGCCTACCACACCGCCGATAGAGCCGGCCAGCCCGGCAAGCCCGCCGGCGCCGCCAAGGTCGCCCGGGCCACCCGGCAGGCCGGCGGCATCACCCAGTTCAGCCGGTGGCGCGACCGGCTGCGGAAACCCCGGCGGTGCGGGCGACTGCGACGATGGCGGTGGCGCCGCAGCGGGGATGGCGGGGACGGCGCCGGCGAGGGATGACACCGCCGACGGCGCGGTCGCCGCGCTCGGGCTCGGCCCTAGATCGCCAATCAGCTCGAAGCATCCGCCGGGCAGCGTGGCCAGCCCGTCGGTGACCGCGTCGAAAGACTCGTCCACCGACGCCGTGGTCGAGCGCATCACGGCCAGCCATTCCACGCGAATATCGTTGTCCACGTATGGATTTACCTGTAAACGAATGATCTCCTCAGCCGACCGGTCTGGCTGCCCGGTGCGCACGGCGTGGGCGGCGGCCAGCCACTCCGCACGACCGGCCAAAGCGCGATCGTCGATGGCGATGGCCCTCGCCACCTTGCCGTCCACCAGCTGCCACAGGGTCTCGCGCAGCGCTGAACAGCCCTCGGCCGCCGCCCGAACCCGCTCGGCCACCGCGGCCGCCGCGTCGCAGTGCCGCTGCAGAAACCGGATCGCGTAGTCCGCCGCCGATCCACGCCAGGCGGCGGCGAGCTCGGCGAGCTGCGTCCGGTAGGTGGCCAGCGCCTCCTCGGCCGTGGTGGTCGCAGACCACAGCGCGGCGCAGTCGTCGTCGAGCACACGCAGGTCCAGACCGGCTTGGCTCTCATACCAGTCCTGCACCTGCCGGGCGTGCCCGGTCAGGTCCGGATGCCGGTACCCGAGAACCTGGCAGGCGGCGACATAACTTTGGGTGTTGTGCACGGCGGGCCGACCCTGGCCCAGCCGTGCCGCGACGTCCTGCTCTCCGTTCATCTGCGCTGCCGCTTCTCAGCGCTTGGCTCTGCATCGTCGCCGGCGCCAGACCACAGCTCAGCCGATCCGGCCCGCACCGCGCAGATCCGCCGCTGCGTACCTCTCGGCCCCGACCCGCAGCGCGCTCGCGATGTCCGCGGCCGCGTGCGCCCATGCGGTCATTTCACCGGCCAGCCGGCCCAGCGCGGCGCCCAGCGCCTCACCGCGCGCCCGGTGCGCCTGCCCGGCGGCGGCCCCGCCGAATGCCAGCCCGCCCAGCCGGATGCGCGCCGCGTCGGCGAGGGCCTGTGCGCCGGTGTCGAACCGGTTCGCGACGGCGCATACCGCCGCAATGTCGACCGTCGCGCCAGCGCACCTAGTGGTGTCTACCTGTGCCATACCGGTTTGGACGGGCCGCGTCGGTTCCCGGTTCCAGGTCCGTCAGCGCGCGGCACGCACCAGTTCGGCGATGTCGGCGGCGAGCCGACGAGCGATGGCTTCGTCTAACGCTTCCACCATGATCCGGATCAGCTGTTCAGTCCCGGAGGGGCGCAACAAGATTCGCCCGGAGTCGCCGAGCTCGGCTTCGGCCTGTCGGACCGCTGCCTGCACGGCCGGTGCCGCGGCGGCGGCGGCCTTGTCGGCGACCTCGACGTTGATGAGCACCTGCGGCAACGCGCGCATCGCCGAGGCGAGCGCCGCCAGCGACGAGCCGGTCTGCACCATCCGCGACATCAACCGCAACCCGGTGAGGATTCCGTCGCCGGTGGTGGCCAGCGCGGGCAGCACGATGTGCCCGGACTGCTCGCCGCCGAGGCTGTAGTCCCCGATCCGCAGCTCTTCGGTGACGTAGCGGTCGCCGACGCCGGTGGTACGGACGGTCACTCCGGCCGCGCGCATGGCCAGGTGCAGCCCCAGGTTGCTCATCACGGTGGTGACCAGGGTGTTGGCGGCCAGTTCGCCGGCCTCCTGCATCGCCAGCGCCAGCACCACCATGATGTGGTCACCGTCGACGATCTGGCCGGCGGCGTCGACCGCCAGGCACCGGTCTGCGTCGCCGTCGTGCGCCAGACCCAGGTCGGCGCCATGGGCGAGAACCGCCGCGCGCAGCGAATCCAGCTGCGTGGAACCGCAGCCGGCATTGATGTTGAGCCCGTCGGGTTCGGCGTTGATCGCGATCACCCGGGCGCCCGCTGCGCGGTAGGCGCGCGGTGCCGCCACCGACGCCGCCCCGTGCGCACAATCCACGACGACCGTCAGCCCGTCGAGCCGGGCCACCGCAGCCCTGCTGAGCTGGCTCAGGTAGCGGTCCAGCGCATCCGGGGCGTCGACGACCCGCCCGATTGCAGCACCGACCGGGCGCAGCCCCGGACCAGCCGCGACCAGCTCCTCGATCCGGTCCTCGGCCGCATCGTCGAGTTTGCGCCCGCCCGGCCCGAAGATCTTGATGCCGTTGTCCGGCATCGGGTTGTGCGATGCGGAGATCATCACGCCGAAGTCGGCGTCGTAGGCGCCGATCAGGTGAGCCACCGCCGGGGTTGGCAGCACGCCGACGCGCAGCGCGTCGACACCCTCGCTGGTCAGTCCGGCGATCACGGCGGCTTCCAGCATTTCGCCGCTGGCGCGCGGATCGCGGCCGACCACCGCGACATGCCGGTGTCCGCTCTGCGGGCCGGTCAGCTGCCGGGCCGCCGCGGCGCCCAGAGCCAGCGCGAGCTCGGCGGTCAGCTCACGGTTGGCGACGCCGCGGACACCGTCGGTGCCGAACAAACGCCCCATACGCACCTCTCCTTTTTGCCGCGAGCGTGCGTGTTTGTACGCCGACACGCCGCAAAACGCGGACAACGATGCACGCTCGCCACCAGAAAGTGACCCAGGACGCGACGGATCAGCGCTTGCTGTACTGCGGTGCTTTGCGGGCCTTCTTCAGACCGTACTTCTTGCGCTCGGTGGCCCGTGGGTCCCGGGTGAGGAAGCCGGCCTTCTTCAGTGCGGGCCGGTCCTCGGGCGAGACCAGGATCAGCGCCCGCGCCAGTGCCAGCCGCAGTGCACCGGCCTGACCGGACGGTCCACCCCCGTCGAGGTGGGCGTAGATATCGAAGCTTTCCAGCCGGTCGACAGTGACCAGCGGGGCCTTGATCAGCTGCTGGTGCACCTTGTTGGGGAAGTAGTCCTCGAGGCTGCGGCCGTCGAGGTCGAATTTGCCGGTCCCGGGCACCAGCCGCACCCGCACCACGGCCTCCTTGCGACGGCCGACGGTCTGGATCGGACGCTCGATCACGAACGAGTCCGCACGGCTGCTCTGCGCCGCAGCGGTGTCGGCGGTCGGGGCCGCGGTCTCTACCGTTTCTGTCATTGCGTCACCTGCTTGATCTCGTAGCAAACCGGCTGCTGGGCGACATGCGGATGCTCCGGTCCCGCGTAGACGCGCAGCTTGCGCTTGATCTGGCGGCCGAGTCTGTTTTTGGGGAGCATACCGACGATCGCCTTCTCGACGACCCGCTCGGGGTGGCGTTGCATCAGATCACCGATCGTGCGCGTGCGCAGACCGCCGGGATACCCCGAGTGGCGGTAGGCCAGCTTGTTCTGCAGCTTGTCGGCACCGATGGCGACCTTGTCGGCGTTGACGACGATGACGAAATCACCCACGTCGGCATTCGGTGTGAACGTCGGCTTGTGCTTGCCGCGCAGCAGGGTGGCTGCCGCGACCGCAAGGCGGCCGAGCACCACGTCTGTGGCGTCGATGACGTACCACGCGCGCGTGGTGTCACCCGCCTTCGGTGTGTATGTGGGCACAGCGCGTACCTCGTTTCCTCTCGGGCTGGATCCCGGGCGAGCCGGGGGCCGGTCAGGCGTCGACGGTGGAGGTGTTCCCGGCGACCGACATAGACCCGAGCTCCGGCGTACCGCAAACGCCAAGCGCTTACCTTACCGGCGGGCATCCACGCAGGTCAAAACGCTGTCCGTGACACAGACGCAGGGCCAGACGCGCCAGCCGCAGCGGCGGCAGGCACGCACAGGCAGCCGAACGGCCAATCCCTGTGCACCCCGAGCTCTTCGATCCGAGCTCCACGGAGCTCGCGGTACTGCCCGACGCTCAGCGGTTCCAACGAGCCTCACCAGCGGGGGTCGAACCGCGAGCCCAGTGACCCGACGGCAATTCCTCGCGACGGCTCGAGGTAGTCAGTCGGCTTGCCCAGAGAGCCCGAACGCGTCGTAGACGAATGCGAGGTCGCTTCGGATGCGCCCGGGGTCGAGCCCGAACTGCTCGGGTGAGTGCTCGTGGCGGCTGGTGTACCCGCGTTGTCGCTCTGCCTGCGCCCGCACCTCCTCGCGGAAGGCCTCGGTGGGCTCGACCTCGATGAAATCGAGGATTCGTGCGACGGTCGGCTCGAGGTCGCCGAGCAGATCCTGGTAGCGCACCACGCAGAGGTTGCGTTCGGGGACGCGGCCGGCCGCGTGCGCCTCGTGGAAGGAGCGGAGCATGTCACACGAGGCCTGGTAGAGGTTTTCGCGCCAGCGTCGCTGGTCCTGCTCGCGGGTCCGGTTCCAGATGTCGTAGGCGTTCTCGAGCACGCTGGCCAAAAGCGACATCCCGGACGGGATGACCTCGACCGGATCGCGAATGACGTACACCAGCTTGCAGTCGGGATAACGGCGCAGCAGCGCGTCGAGACGAAACGTGAGCATGCTCGACTTCACCAGGATGCGGCTGCAGCGTTTGTATGTCAGGTTTCGTCGCCAGCACGCCTCGTGGTAGCCGAAGAAACGCTCCTCGTCGCGTGCGGTCACGCCGTCGATCCCGAATTCGCGCCGCGCCAGCTCGCTGCCCCAGCTGTCCTGCCAGGCCAGGAAGTACGCCCAGGCGAACGGGCCGTCGAGGGTACGGAAGAACCACAGCACGTCGTCGGTTTCGATGCCGCGCAGGCTGGTGTCGTGCACGTCCGACGGGTGGTAGCGCGCCGGCGAGAGCCGGTCGAAACGGGGAACGACGCGGCCGAGCAGCTTGCGTGCGGTGATAGCCGGGAAGAGCATCTCCCACAGCTCGAAGGCGGCCATCCCGCCCGCTCCCAGCAACAACCGGTGCAAGAAGGTGGTGCCGCTGCGCGGATTGCCGATGATGAAGATCGGCCGGTCGAGCGCCTGCTCCCGGTGGCGAGGGTAGATCAGGTGGTCCAGGCCCAGGGTCGTCGCCGAGACGGCCTGTCGCACCTGGAGCAGGGCAAACGCGCCCAGCGGTCGCAACCACAACCCGAACGTCTTGGTGATCACCCGGTACAGGCGCAGCTGGCGCACCATGTCAGCCCTCCCACATCGCGGCGGCCACGATGGTCAAGCCGGCCGCGGTAGTCCAGCGCGACGGCCGCGAGGCGCTCGTCGCTTTCCCGAACGTCGTTGTCGAGCGCTGTGTCCCACGTGACGGCGGATCGCCCCCGACGCCGAACTCGTGCCGGACCCGGGATATGCCGGCAGCCGCCCCGCCGGGGCATCCGCTCTGCGGACCACAAGCTACCCCGCCGGGCATGCTGCATGTAAGCATTGTCGCCTATCGGTGTCCGAGCCTAACCTCCGGTCCGGTGGACGGATCGCCACGGGACGGTCCGTCAGGCGCAGAACTGCGCGGTCCCAACGTCTCTCCCCTCGTCGGGACCGCGCAGAGTTCGTGATCGGTCGCTACCGCCCCCATGTCGCCGCGGCACGGCGATCGGCGGCTGCGACCTCAGCCGCGCCGTCAGCTACGGCATTGCCGAGATTCACCAAGATCTCGTTGAGCGCGGTCGCTGCTTGCTGCCACCTCAACTGCTCGCCGCGATAGGCGGCGGCGGCTTCGCGCGTCCACAGCTCCCCCAACGGCGCGACCTGCGACCGCAGCTCCTGTAACGCGGCGTTGAGGCGGGCCGATGTGGTGTGGATTTCCTGGCGGACGGCGGACTCGATTTCACCGAAGTTGTACGACAGCACGGGTTCCATAGGTAATCGCCGCCGCTCACAGGTGTCGGCCGGTCGCGCTGATGTGGTGCGCGTGGTCCTCGGCCGCTTCCCGCAACGCGGCCTCGTTGAGGCGAATGGTCTGCGCAATGCCGTGCAGCGCCTGGTGCAGTTTCACCGATTCCGCAGTCCAGCGATCCACCACTTCTTTGAAACGGGTGGCCGCCGCACCGCCCCACACCGAGTGCGGCACGCTGCTCATGCGGCCGATGAAGGTCTGCAGCATCGCCCGGATCTCCACATTGCGGCTGTCGGTGGCCGCCGCTACCGAGCGCATCAGGTCCAGATCGGTGCTCAGCGTGTTGGTCATGTCATTACGACCGCGGTGATCGCCGTCTGGTTCCCGCCGCCGCTCAGCCGAGTGCACGTGCCGACCGCACCGCCACTGTGCACGCGTCACGGACCGCGTCGTCCTCACCGGGCCGGGCCTGACACCCGATGGCGATCCGCATCGCCCGGTCCACGACGACGGCCCAGCGGATGTCGTGGCCAGCGCGCACCTCGCGGTAGGTGACCGCCGGCCGGCCCGCGCTGGAACCGGCTGGATTGAAGTCGATGAACACCCCGGGCGGCTCGGCGTCGATCGCCTGTTTCAGCGACTCGGCGGCGCCGGCCAGGGTCTGATCCGTGACCGGGGACTGCGTCACGTGCAGCGCCACCTGGGTGTCCGACGGCGAGGTGACCTGTACTCGCGCCGAACCGGGCCCGGCGATTATTCGCTGGACCGGCCACTGTGCCGGGACCTCCACGGCGACGCGACCTTCCACCAGAAACGTCGTCGGCGTCCGACCCGACAGCGGGGCTGCGGGTCGGCCCCACGGGTGCACCCCGAACGCTGCCGCGACCGGCAACGCCAGCAAAAGAAGTGCCCGGCGGCGCCGGGGGCTGGCGTTGTCGCAGGGTGGCGGCTCGTCGTCGACATCGGCGGCCGTGGCGAGCCGGCGCAGCCCGCCTTCGTCGAGCACCAGGACCCGCCGGTCTGCCCCGGCCCGCAACCGCCCGGCGATGATCTCGGCCAGCTCACCCGCCCCGCCGAGCCCGAGCGGCACGTCGATCAGCACCGCTGCACCCGGCTCCGGCGCCGTCGCCGCGATCGCCCGAATCGCCGCCTCGGCGACGGCCTGAGGTTGGCCGTGGCGCGGTTCGGCCGCCAACACGGCACCGGTCGCCACCACGATGCGATCGGCGATCTCTACGACCACCACCTGTTGCGGCGCCTGCACAGCCCGGGCCAGCAACCAGGACCGCGGTCGCAGTACAACCCGGTCGGCGACAGCGTGTGCGGCGGCGCCGACCCGTTCGACGCGAGAGGTCGACCACCACGACGGGTGTATCAGCATCAGGCGGGTGCACCGCTGGCAGCCCAACGACCGCAGCGCGGCGCACCACAACTCGTCGACATCGACCGGGCGGCCGTCGACCAAAGCCACCGGGTCGTCGATCCCGTCCAGGGCGGCCGTTACCACTTCCGGGTCACCGAGCGTGGTTTCACCACCTGATAATTGGCGGATCGTTGTCGGGCCGGCTTCGATTACGGTCCAGGATGGGCTCACCGCGGCGAGCTCCAGGCCACCTGCACCACCTGCCGGCTGCCGCCGCGGGTGATCAACACGCCGCGGCCGGCCGGCAACGGCACCGCCGGCACACAGCCGAACAGCGGCCCGTCCTCGGGGTTGGCGCTCATCAGCAGCCCCAGGCAGCCGAAGTCGCGCAGGCCGGCCAGCAGCGGTTCGAACATCGCGTGCGCCGCGCCGCCGCTACGCCGCGCCACCACCAGGTGCAGACCGAGATCACCTGCGTGCGGCAGGAATTCGGCGATCGCCGCCAACGGATTACCAGCGGCGACGCCGACCAGGTCGTAGTCGTCGACGACGAGATAGATGTCTGGGCCCGTCCACCACGACCGGTCCCGCAGTTGCTGCTGGGTGATCCGCGCCGGCGGCATGCGGTTGCGCAACAGGTCGAGCAGATCCGGCAGCAGCGCCTGCAGTGCGGCCACCGAGGCCGCATACCCGCCGAGGTGTCGGGATCCGACGACCCCGAGCAGTGTGCGCCGAAAGTCGACGACGAACAGTTGCGCGTGGCCGGGGGCCGCAGTCCGCACGATCTCGCGGCACACGGTGCGCAATGCGTTGGTCTTGCCGCATTGGTTGCCGCCGAGGACGAGCAGGTGTGGGTGCTGCCGGAGGTCGATTGCCAGCACGTCTAGTTCGGATTCCTCGAGTCCGAGCAGGAGGCCCGCGCCGTCGGCTGCCTGCTCGAGAAGAGCGTGATGGTCGACGTGGCCGGGCAACAACGGTATCGGGGGTGCGCTGTAGCCCGGGTAGCGGCGACGCAGCATGTCGCCTACCTGCACACCGGCTTCGGCCAACCCAAGACAGGAGGCGACGCCGTCCAGCCGGGGCAGCGCGACCAGCATGTGCAGCCCTTCACGGGACAGCCCCCGACCCGGCTGTCCCTCGGGTACCAGGAGCGCACGCCGCCGGTCGAGTTCGGAGTCGGCCGGATCACCGAGCCGCAATTCGATGCGGGTCCCGATCTGGTCCTTCAACGCCGGCCGCAGCTCGGCCCACCGCGTCGCCGATACCACTACGTGTACGCCGAACGAAAGACCCTGGACTGCAAGGGCAATGATCGATGCCTCGAGCGCGTCGAACTGTTGACACGATGCGGCCCAGCCGTCGACGACCAAAAAGACGTCGCCGTAGCGGTCGCAGACCGGGTCGTGCTGCGCCTTGAGCCGCCGGTAGGCCGCCATCGAGTCGATGCCGTGAGCACCAAAGACGCTCTCCCGCGAAGAGGTCAGCGACCGCAGTTCGGCGATGATCCGGCCGACCAGTTCGGGCTCGGCTCGCGTCGCGACCGATCCGACATGCGGCCACGAAGCCAGCGCGTTGAGGCTACCGCCGCCGAAATCCAGGCAGTAGAACTGCACCCGGCTCGGGTCGTGGGTAGCGGCCAGCGCGGTGATCAGGCTGCGCAGCGCCGTCGACTTGCCCGACACCGGAGCGCCGACTACCGCGACGTTGCCGGCCGATCCGGACAGGTCGACGGTCAGCGGTGTGCGGCGCTGCTCGAACGGGCGGTCGACCAGGCCGATCCGAACAGTCAAGTCAGGTTCTGCCGCACCGAGCACACCGTCGAGGGCCGCCGCCGACCCGAGCGGCGGCAGCCAGATCTGGTGCGCGGGCGGGCCGTGCCCGCAAACTTGCTGCACAACGGTGCGCAGAACGCTGGTCCCGGCGACGGCGTCGGCGTGACCGCCGTGGGCGACCACGACTCGGCCGGCGGGTGCCGCGGTGAACCCTCGAACCGACGCCGCCGAGTCGCGCGGCGTGCCGCAGACCGGCTGCCCGGCAGGCACGGGGCAGGGCGCCGAGACGTAGGCGGTGTGGAAGCGGATCGACTCGGCAGTTCCGGTCCGCAGATAGCCGGCGCCGGGCACATTGGGCAGTTCGTAGGCCTCGGGTGTGCCCAGCACGATCCGCGATTCGCCGGCCGACAGCGTTTTCAGGCACACCCGATAGGACAGGTGCGACTCCAGACCACGCAACCTGCCCTCGTCGAGTCGCTGACTTGCCAGCAGCAGATGCATGCCCAGCGACCGGCCCTGCCGACCGATGGCGACGAAGACCTCGGCGAAATCCGGTTGCTGACTGAGCAGTTCGGAGAACTCGTCGACGATGATGAACAGCGTAGGCAGCGCCGGCAACTGCGCGCCCGCGTGCCGCGCCCGCTGGTAGGCGGCGACGCTGTCGATGTTGCCGGCGGCACGCAGCAGGCCTTGGCGGCGGGTCATCTCGCCGGTAAGAGCATCGCGCATCCTGGCGACCAACACCGCCTCGTCGGCGAGGTTGGTGATGACCGCGGCGACGTGCGGAGCCGGCTGCAGGTCGAGAAAGGTTGCACCGCCCTTGAAATCCACCAAAACCAGGTTGAGCGTTTCCGGTGAGTGCCGGGCGATCATGCCCAGCGCGACGGTACGCAAGAGCTCCGACTTGCCCGACCCGGTCGCGCCGACGCACAGCCCGTGCGGGCCCATCCCGCTCTCGGCGGCCTCCTTGATGTCGAGTTCGACCGGCGCGCCGAGGGCCGTGGTGCCGATCGGCACACGGAGCCGTTCGCGTCGGCTGAGGGCGTCCCATAACGCTGTCGGCTCGAACGCGGCGGGATCGCCTACGCCCGACAGCTCCTGCCAGCCTGGCCCACCGGAAGGCGTCGCCGGTGCGGCGTCGCGCCGGTCGGCATGGTACGCGGCCAGCCGCCGCGCGCATACCGTCGCGGCAGTCAGACTCATCCGGTCCGGGCGGGCGAACGCTTCCTCCCCCGCCGCCAGCTGCTCGGCGCTGACCCGCAGGCGCATCCCGGCACCGGCGGCGTAATGGTCGCAGTCGGTGCCAGCCTGCAGGATGGTCACGCCGGCAATCCCGGGTGCGGCCAGCACCCGCTCGCTGCCGTCGACGGCATCACCGTCGATGACGATCACCAGCCGGGGCAGCGTCTCACCCGGCGCGCGATCGAGCAGCATGCCGCCGAGCGCGGTTTCGGCGGCGGCCAGTGTCGGATAGACCATGCGGGTGGCACCCAGGTCGTCGACAGCGCTGGGATGCCGGTTGTGCGGCAACCACTTCAACCAGTCCCACTGGGCGTGGTGGTCCGCACTGACCGCGCCGATAATCAACACCCGCGCCGGACTGTGGAAAACGGCCAGCTGGCAAAGCATCGCCCGCAGCAACCCACGGGCGCAATCAGCCGGGCCGGCGATCGTCACCACCGCCCCACCACGCAGCGCGATCGCGATGGGCACGTCCGGAACCGTCGAATGGGCTTGCAGAAAACGGCGCAACGCCGTCGCGGTGACCGGGTCCAACCGGTCCACCGGTGGAAGCCGGGGGACCACCAGCCGGGTGGCGAGCCGCTGCGTTCCCAACCCGATCCGCAACGCACAGAAGTCGGAGTCGGTCGAGCGCCGTTCCCACATCCGATGCCCGCCGGCCAGCGTCCACAGCGCGTCCGGTGGCGGATGGCACCAGGTGAGCGATACCGCTTGTGCGGCAGCGGTCTTGACGATGGTAACCCGCAGTTCGCCGAGATAGCCAAGGTAGTCCGCCCGGGCGGCGTCGATCTCGCCGCGTCGACGGTCCCGCCCGGTCACCGCGCTCGTCACCGCCGACACCAGCATCAACAGCGGGAAACCCATGAACATCGGATTGCGCCCCAAGCCCGATCCCGACACCACAACCACGACCGCCATGCCGACCGTCGCGGTGGCCATGACGATCGGCACCACTCGGGTCATCGAATGGCTCCGTTCCGGTTGCCACACATCCGGGGGTGCGGCAACGGTGATATCCGCCGTCGCGAACCCCGGCGGCGGCAAGCGCCGTGCCGGCAGGAAACCGACCGTTGCCGCAGCGCTGTCCCGCTCCCCCATTCGCGGACCTCCCCAATCGCCGGTTCGCACCGTAGGCAGCGCGGTTAGCAGACGCAACTCGGGTGTGGATCAGCGAGCACGTCGGCACCCGCGACTGGCTAGCCTGCGGTCGGAGAAGGGAGATCGACGTGCCGGACTTCCGCCGGGTATCGGTCTATGCCGGTGAAAGCCACACCGACCTGGCGCTGCCGTCCGGGGTGCCGGTCGGATCGCTGATACCGCAGATCGTCGACATCGCTGCCGCGCCACTGCTCGGCGAGCCGGCGCACTACCGGTTGTCGACCCCAGGTGCGGCCGCGTTGGATGAATCGAAAACGTTGGCGCAAAACGGGATCCGGGATGGCACCGTACTGGTGCTGAGCACTTCGCCGGCGCCGTTACCGGCGCCGCGTTTCGATGACCCCAGCCATGCCGTCGCGACATTGCTGGCCGCGACGACGCGACCACCCACCTCGGCTGCGGGCCGGCTCACCGCCGCGCTGGCGGCGGGCTGGCTGGCCACTGTCGGGACGCTGGTCCTGATCTGCAAGGCGTTCGAGGCCCACGGCGTCGGGCATGTCGGTGCAGCCGCCGGCGTGCTCGCGGTGGCCGGCGGCATCGCATTGTCGGCGGGAGCGATTGCGCACCGCGGTTTTGGGGATACCATCGCCGGGTTGACTCTGGGCCTGCTGGCCACCGGTTTTGCCACCGCCGCCGGCTTGCTGGTGGTTCCCGGCGGCCCGGGCGCGCCGAATGCGCTACTGGCCACCACGGCCGCCGCCGCCACCGCGGTGCTTGCTCTGCGAATAACTGGCTGCGGCAGCGCAACTTTCACGGCGATAGGCGGTTTTGCGCTGCTTGCCGCGGTCGCTGCGCTGGTGGCTGCGGTCGGGTCGGCGCCGCCGCGCGTGATCGGCGCGGCCTGCGCGCTGCTCTCGCTGGCGTTGATCGAGGTGTCCGCACGGATGTCGATCCTGCTGGCCGGGTTGTCCCCGCAGCCTGCGGTGACGGCCGCGGCCGACCGGACGCCGGCCGCCGACGACTTGCCGGCCAGAGCAGCGCGGGCCGATTCCTGGCTGACCGGCTTAGTCGGCGCGTTCTCCGCCTCGGCGGCACTCGGTGCGATCGGCACGCTGGTTGCGGTGTGCCGCACCGGCGGGTCAGCGGTCGTCGGCATTGCGTTCGCGGCGATAACCGGAGTGGCGCTGCTGGCGCGGTCGCGCCGACATCCCGGCGTGGCCAACGCCGTGACATTGACCGTGACCGGAACAGTCACACTGAGCGCTGGTTTCGTGGTTGCGGTAACCGCCAGCGCCCCACCGCTGCCGTGGATCGCTGTGGCGGTTGCGCTGCTGACCGCCGGCGCGCTGTGGTTGGGTTTCCTTGCCCCGGAACTGACCTGGTCCCCGGTCGCGCGCCGGGGTGTCGAGCTGGCCGAATATCTGGCGTTGGCCGCGGTCGTGCCGCTGGCCTGCTGGATCTGCGGCCTTTACGGCACCATCCGCGCCCTGACGCCATGACCCGGCCGAGGTCGCCGGCCCGGCGGCGCGCGGCGGTGCTGTTGCTCGTCGGGCTGTGCGCGGGTGTCGCGCCCGCGCATGCCGTCGCGCCGCCGCCCATCGACGACGGCCTGCTGCCCGGTCCGGCTCCGCCCGCGCCGCCGCGGCGCACCGTCCAGCGCCAGACGTGTGCCGTGCCGTCGATGGATCCCGGCGCGCACAACCAGCTCGACGGGCTCGACTTGCCGCGGGTCTGGCAGCTCAGTCGCGGTTCGGGTCAGCGGGTCGCGGTGATCGACACCGGCGTGTCGCCGCACCCCCGGCTGCCCGAGACGACGGCCGGCGGCGACTACGTGTTCGGCGGCGACGGTAGACAGGACTGCGACGGACACGGCACGGCGGTGGCCGGCATCATCGCCGCCGCACCGGGGGACGGGTTCGGTGGCGTCGCCCCGGACGTGTCGTTGATCAGCATCCGACAGGCCAGCACCAAGTTCGGCGCCGCGGCCGATCCGGCCGGCAGCGGATTCGGCGACGTCGACACCATGGCGAAAGCCGTCCGCACCGCGGCCGACCTGGGCGCGTCGGTGATCAACATCTCCTCGGTGGCCTGCGTCCCGGTCGAATCCGGCCTCGACGACCGCGCTCTCGGCGCGGCGCTGGCCTATGCGGTCGACGTCAAGAACGCCGTCGTGGTCGCCGCCGCCGGCAACACCGGTGGCCCCGGGCAGTGTCCGGCGCAGCCGCCCGAAAAAGCCGGGAACACCGCGGCGCTCGCGGTGAGCCCGGCGTGGTACGACGACTACGTCCTGACGGTGGGCTCGGTAGACTCCCGCGGTGCGCCGTCGCCGTTCACCCTGCCCGGGCCGTGGGTCGACGTGGCCGCTCCCGGCGAGGCGGTGATATCGCTTAGCCTGTCCGGGCGCGGAATGGTGAACGCTTTCGGCGCCGAGGGGAAGTCGGTGCCGCTGTCGGGTACCAGTTACGCCGCGCCGGTGGTCAGCGGGCTGGCGGCGCTGGTCCGATCACGGTTCCCGACCCTGACCCCGCGGCAGGTCATGCGCCGCATCGAGGCTACGGCGCATCATCCGCCTGCCGGCTGGGACCCGTTCGTCGGTCACGGTGTTGTCGACGTGTTGGCGGCGGTCAGCAGCGACGCGCCGGAAACCCCTACTCGCGCACGATCCGGCGCCGCGGTGCCGATCGCACCGGCACCGTCAACACCCGCGGCGCCGGACCGCGGCAGCGCCCGGGTCACCGCTCTCACCGGCGCGGCAGCCTGCCTGACCGGTCTCGTGGTGGCGCTGATCGCCGGCGTCGTGGCGGCCCGGTTACGGCGGATCCGGTGCTCGAGCCGCCGCCGTGCAGCCCCCGACACCGGGGGTGTCGCGGGCCACTGACGCGTTCGCCCTGCTGAGTTCCGGCCCCGACGGCAGCGTCGCCAACACCGGCCACGGAGCCGGTCCCGCCGTCACCGGCAGACCAAGGTCGTGAGCCGCGGCGTCGTCGTGGATGGCGAACCGTACCCCGGTGTCGGTTATCAGATACCGGGTTCCGGCGGGCGCTCTGGCGTCGAGAAGGCCGACGGACCGGACATAGGCGCTGCGACTGGGTGGGACGTAGACGGCGTCGACGGCCGGGCCGCCGCCGTCCGCCTGCGGCAACGCCACCGGTGTCTGGCCGGTCGGAACGGGCAGGTCACCGGTCATCACTGCGATGTCGACGCCGCCAGACGGCGCGGGCGCCCAGCTCGCACACATCGTGGTGTCGTCGGCAGTCAACGGCGCGAGGACCCGGTCAGGAAACGTCGACACCGGCAGTTCGATGACCGCACGGCTGGCTCCGATGAGGTCGGGTGCCACCGCCACGACGGTACGGGTGTCGTGGGAGTCGGCCAGCCGCAAAAGATCCGCGGTGACCCGGCCGACACGCTGGACGCCGCCGCGCAGCACGACGTAATACTCGTCGCCGTCGGCGCGGATGGTGCGCAGCACGGCGCCGACCGGGAATCCGGCCAGGGCGGCCGGTCCGCTGCTGCCGGCGCCGCGGATTCGCGGCGTAGTGATCGGCGGCGACTCCGGGATGGCATTGAGCAGTGCCCGCGAAACACGCCGTGGCCGCAGGCCGTCGGTGCGTAGTGCGCCCGCAACCGCGGGGTCGCCGAGGTTCACCAGAGCTCGGCGTCCCCCGTAGAGCAGGTATGTCGACGTGCCCGAGTCCGCGGTGACCAGCACGGTCTGGTCCAGCGTCAGACGATGCGTCGTCGACCCCTCGACGGAGCCGACGACGACCGTCGTCGCCGGTGCGGAGGCCGCGCCACTGTCACACACGGCCCATCGTGTTTCGTCGCCGGACAGCGGCGCGGGCAGAGATTGCGGGGCGCCCGGAATACCGAGCAACGGTCCCCGTCTGGTGCGGCTCAACTCCGAGTCGGCGACCGGTTGCGGATTGGCGTCGGTTGCCGCGATCAACCTGGCCGAGGCCAGGTTCAGCACCGGATGCAAGGTTTCGCCCACCCTGACGTAGAGGGCTCCGGACTGCCGGCCCATCACAATCGGCGCAGTGTCCGGCGACCCTTGCGGGTGCAGCACCGCAAGCGCCGCGCACCCCACCGCGACCAGGCCCGCCAGCGCCGACCCGGCCGCCAGCGCCCGCCCGCCGCCACCGGTATGCGGGCCATCCCGGCGCAACAGCGCGCATTCGATGCGGCGCAGCAGGAACCGGTACCCGCTGAGGTAGAGCCACGTGGTCGGTTGGGCTGTCATCGATCTCCCGGGGTCAACTCGGCCCTACGGTAGGGCACTGCCCCGCGCCGCAGCGCCGGCTATGCACAGCTCAGGAACGGTTGGGCAGGTGACCGGTAGGCTTTCGGCGTGCATACCGGTCACCGCGGACTCCGGATGGGCGCGGCTGCAGTGCTGGGGGCCGCCGCCGTGCTGATCGTGCCCAGCACGGGGGCACTTCCGTCGGCGGCCGCCGTCGACTGCCCAGAGGTCGAGGTGATCTTCGCCCGCGGCACCGGCGAGCCTCCCGGTCTCGGGCCCATCGGCGATGCCCTGGTCGACGCGTTGCGCCGCGACACCGGCCTCGACATCGACACCTACGGGGTGAGGTATCCCGCCGGCAAACTCCAGCTAGGTGGCGGCGACGGCGCCAACGACACCATTTCGCGGGTCAAGGACGTGGTGGCTCAGTGCCCGGACACCAAGATCGTGCTGGGTGGCTACTCCCAGGGCGCGTCGGTGATGGACATCGTCGCCGGCGTGCCGGTGGGTGGGATCACCTGGGGCAATGCGCTGCCGCCGCAGTATGTGCCCCACATCGCGGCCCTCGCCACCTTCGGCAATATCGCCGATCGGGAGGGCAGCCCGATTTCGCGCCAGAGCACCCTGTTGGGGTCAAAGGCAATCGACTTGTGCAACCCCGGCGACCCGATCTGCCACGCCGGCCCCGGCAACGAGTGGAAGGACCACGTCAACGGCTACGTCCCGGTCTACACCGATCAGGCGGCCCGTTTCATCGCCGGCAGGCTGACGGCGGACCAGCCGCATCTGCAAAACGGTGCGCATATCAATTAGGGCAGCTAATCTTGCGGCATGAGCATACGCCGTCTGCTTAGGCGGCCCCGGGTCAGATCGGGTCGCCGGATGGCTACCGCGCGCGTCGCGGCCGCCGCAGTGCTCGCAGCCTCGATGCCGGCGCCGGTCTCGACTCCGGTGGCTTTAGCGGCGCCGTGCCCAGATGCCCAGGTGGTGTTCGCCCGGGGCCGGCTGGAGCCGCCCGGCGCCGGCCAGGTCGGCGACGCGTTCGTCAACGCGCTGCGGTCCCGGTTGCCCGGCAAAAGCATCGGGCTGTACGCGGTCAAATATGCCGCGGACGCCGATGTCCAGCAAGGTGCTAACGATATGAGCGAGCATCTGCAAGACATGGCCGATCATTGCCCCGGCACCCGCCTCGTTCCCGGCGGCTATTCGTTGGGCGCGGCCGTCACCGACGTGGTGCTTGCGGTGCCGGTCGCCGGGCTCGGCTTCACCAATCCGCTGCCGGCGAGCGTCGACGACCACATCGCCGCGGTCGCGCTGTTCGGCAACGGAACCCAGTGGGTGGGGCCCATTACCAACTTCAACCCGGTCTTTCGCGACCGGACTATCGAGCTGTGCCACGGTGCCGATCCGGTGTGCAATCCAGCCGACCCGCACACCTGGCAAGCCAACTGGCCCCAGCACCTGGCCGAGGGCTACATCCAGTCCGGCATGGTCAATCAGGCCGCCGACTTCGTCGCGGGCAAACTGTGATCGGCAAGCTCCGATGCCCTGGCGGCGGCACTCGTTGAGGTCGGGCAGCGTGCTGTTCGCCGCTACCGGTCACCCTGGCGTCCACTGTGCACCTGCGGATTTGAGTGTGCGCCCAGAGCGTGTCACTTCGGCGTGTCGTCGACGGGGACGCACAGTCGACGCCGACCAGCCGCGTCAGCCGACCGTGGAAGAGGCCAGCGTCGGAGGGCGCCAGGTGGGCTGACCGGCTCGCAGCCGTTCCCATCGACGTCCTCTGGTCCCCCAGGGGGTAAATTCCCGCCTTGTCACCAAACTCTGATCATTGTGACCTCGACCCGCTACCCGCTACCCGCTGCGCGCGGCGTGTCCGTGCCGAAGACCGCTAACCGAGCTCGTCTCGACTGCGCGGATAGCGCGTGACCGCCACCCGGGCGGCGAGCTGCTCGTCGGGTGGGTAATCCACGCCGACCAACGTCAGGCCGCGGGCCGGGGCGGCCGCGAAGTCACTGGACCGCTGGCTCGCGGTGAGCAATGCCCGGCACCAGTCTGCGCTGCGGCGGTGCTCACCGACAGCGAGCAGTGCGCCCACCAACGAGCGCACCATCGACCAACAGAACGCGTCGGCCGTGGCGTGCGCAGTGACCAGATCGCCGTCGCGGGACCAGTCCAGGCGCTGCAGGTCGCGAATCGTGGTGGCGCCGTCGCGGTAACGACAGAACGCGGCGAAGTCGCGCAGCCCCAGCAGATCCTGCGAGGCCGCCGCCATCGCGTCCACATCCAGGGGCCGCGGCCAGCCCGTCACGTAGCGGGCCTGGTGCGGCTCCACGCCGTAGGGGGCGGTTGACAGCCGGTAGACGTAGTGTCGGCGCAGCGCGGCGAACCGGGCGTCGAAACCGGCTGGCGCACGCACGATCCGGCGGACCCGGACGTCGGTGGGTAGCAACCGGCCGAGGCGTCGCAGCAGCGGGAGGAATTCCGGGTCACCCGGGCGCGGTGACCGGGGATAGGCATGAGGCAGTGCACTGGCCGGAATGTCGGCATGGGCCACTTGCCCGGTGGCGTGCACGCCGGTGTCGGTGCGCGCGGCCGCGCGTAACCGAACCGAGGTACGAAATACCGTCGACAGTGTCTCCTCGACAACGCCGGCAACGGTGCGCTGACCAGCCTGGATCGCCCAGCCAGCGAATTCTGTTCCGTCGTAGGCGATGTCGAACCGCAGACGAACAAACCCTCCGGCGCAGTCGGGGGCGGACGCCGTCGCGTCGTTAGGACGGTTCGGACTCGGCGGCCTCGCTGTCGGCCGTCTCACTGCTGGCGACCTCCTCGACATCAGGATCGGCTGCCGCCTCGAGTTCGACTGCGGCCTGCGGGGCCGCCGCGGCGGCCACCGGCGAGGACTTGGGAGCAGTTTTGGCGGCGGCCTTCGAAGCCGCGGCCCGCCGAGCTCGGTTGGCCTCCGAGGTCACCGTCTTCTCCCGCACCAGTTCGATCACCGCCATCGGGGCGTTATCCCCCTTGCGAGATTCGACTTTGATGATGCGGGTGTAGCCACCGTTGCGGTCAGCGAAATGCGGACCGATTTCGGCGAACAGTGCGTGCACCACGTCCTTGTCGCGGATCTTTTTGAGCACTTCGCGCCGATTGTGCAGGGTGCCCTTCTTGGCATGGGTGATCAGTTTTTCGGCGTAGGGCCGCAACGCCCGCGCCTTGGGCTCGGTGGTCTCGATCCGACCATGCTCGAACAGCGCCGTAGCCAGGTTGGCCAGAATCGCCTTCTGATGCGAGGACGACCCGCCGAGGCGAGGGCCCTTGGTGGGCTTGGGCATTGCTGACGCTCCTATTCTTCCTACCGACTCCCTAGAGTTGTTCGGTTTCGGCGTAGTCTTGGTCGTCGTAACCGCTGTCGTTCGACCAGCTGCCGCTGGCCATGTCGTAGCCTGCGACCTCCGACGGGTCGAAGCTGGCGGGGCTGTCTTTCAGCGACAGACCCAGCTGGTGCAGCTTGACCTTCACCTCGTCGATCGACTTCTGACCGAAGTTGCGGATGTCGAGCAGGTCGGACTCGGTGCGCGACACCAGCTCCCCGACGGTGTGCACGCCCTCGCGCTTGAGGCAGTTGTACGAGCGCACGGTCAGATCCAGGTCGTCGATCGGCAGCGCGAAGGACGCGATGTGGTCGGCCTCGGCCGGTGACGGTCCGATCTCGATGCCCTCGGCCTCGACGTTGAGTTCGCGTGCCAGCCCGAACAATTCGACCAAAGTCTTACCCGCCGACGCCAAGGCGTCACGTGGGCTGATCGAACTCTTGGTCTCCACGTCGAGGATCAGCTTGTCGAAGTCGGTGCGCTGCTCGACACGGGTAGCGTCGACCTTGTAGGTGACTTTGAGCACCGGAGAGTAAATGGAGTCGACAGGGATACGGCCGATTTCGGCACCGGAAGCCTTGTTCTGCACGGCCGGGACGTAACCGCGGCCGCGCTCGACGACGAGCTCGACCTCGAGCTTGCCCTTGTCGTTGAGCGTCGCGATGTACATGTCCGGGTTGTGCACGGTGACGCCGGCCGGCGGCACGATGTCGCCGGCGGTCACCTCACCCGGGCCCTGTTTGCGTAGGTACATCGTCACCGGCTCGTCCTCCTCCGAGGACACCACCAGGCTCTTGAGGTTCAAGATGATGTCGGTGACGTCTTCCTTGACGCCGGGCACGGTGGTGAACTCGTGCAGCACGCCGTCGATGCGGATGCTGGTGACGGCCGCGCCCGGAATGGACGACAGCAGCGTGCGACGCAGCGAATTACCGAGCGTGTAGCCGAAACCCGGCTCCAGCGGCTCGATGACGAACTGCGAACGGTTGTCGTTGATGACCTCTTCGGACAGTGTCGGTCGCTGTGAGATCAGCATGGTTTTTTTCTTCCTTTCGACGTCCGCCATATGACGTCTTTGGGGGTACTCGGGGGCCGGTTCTCCTTCGAGCCCCCGAGAGTCTACTTCGAGTAGAACTCGACGATCAGCTGCTCGGTCAGCGGGACGTCGATTTGTGCCCGCTCCGGCAGTTGGTGGATGAGGATGCGCTGGCGTTCGCCGACCACCTGAAGCCAGCTCGGCACCGGGCGGTCACCGGCCGTCTCGCGTGCGATCTGGAACGGCACGCTGTTGAGCGACTTGTCCCGCACGTCGATGATGTCGTACTGCGACACCCGGTAACTGGGAATGTCGACCTTGACACCATTGACGGTGAAGTGACCGTGGCTGACCAGCTGGCGGGCCATCCGCCGGGTCCGCGCCAGGCCGGCCCGGTAGACCACGTTGTCCAGCCGGCTTTCCAAGATGCGCAGCAGCTCCTCACCGGTCTTTCCGGGACGGCGAACAGCCTCTTCGTAGTAACGGCGGAACTGTTTTTCCATCACGCCGTAAGTGAAGCGGGCCTTCTGCTTCTCCTGCAGCTGCAGCAGGTACTCGCTTTCCTTGATCCGCGCTCGACCATGCTGACCGGGCGGATAGGGACGCTTCTCGAAAGCTTGAGACCCACCGACGAGGTCGGTGCGCAGCCGGCGCGATTTGCGAGTGACGGCTCCGGTGTAACGAGCCATGGATGTTTCTTCCTCCTCGACCCTAGACCCTGCGCCGCTTGGGCGGCCGGCAGCCGTTGTGCGGCTGCGGCGTGACGTCGGCGATGGCGCCGACCTCCAGGCCGGCGGCCTGCAACGACCGGATGGCAGTCTCTCGGCCCGAACCCGGGCCCTTCACGAACACGTCGACCTTGCGAACCCCGTGCTCCTGAGCCTTACGTGCTGCACTCTCGGCGGCCAGCTGCGCGGCGAACGGCGTCGACTTGCGCGATCCTTTGAAGCCGACATGCCCCGAGGACGCCCAAGCGATGACGTTCCCCTGCAGATCGGTGATGGTCACGATGGTGTTGTTGAAGGTGCTCTTGATGTGAGCGGCACCGTGCGGGATGTTTTTCTTTTCCCGCCGGCGAGTCTTGTGACCCTTTTTGGGTGCCGCGGTTGCCTTCTTCGGTGGCATGGGCTTACCTGGCCTTCTTCTTGCCTGCGATGGTGCGCTTGGGGCCCTTGCGGGTGCGCGCGTTGGTCTTGGTTCGCTGGCCGCGCACCGGCAGGCCGCGGCGATGCCGCAGCCCTTGGTAGCAGCCGATCTCGATTTTGCGGCGAATGTCGGCCTGAACCTCCCGGCGCAGGTCACCCTCCACCTTCAGATTGGCTTCGATGTAGTCGCGCAGGTGGGTCACCTGATCGTCGGTGAGGTCCTTGGTACGCAGGTCTTTGTCGATCCCGGTGGCAGCCAGGATCTCGTTCGACCGGGTACGGCCGATGCCGTAGATGTAGGTCAGCGCGACTTCCATGCGCTTGTCGCGCGGCAGGTCGACGCCCACAAGTCGGGCCATGATGGCGTTCCTTCTCTTCGCGGAGGTCTGCTCCCAGTCCGTTCCCGGCCGACTGCTCCGGGGTCCGGCCTCCGGTCCGGACGTCGATGAGCGGCCTGTCCGCTCACTGGTACTGGGGTTTGTGCATTCAGTTGTACGTGCGAACGGGACCGATAGGGCGCTAGCCCTGGCGCTGCTTGTGGCGCGGATCGGAACAGATCACCATAACCCGGCCGTGCCGGCGGATCACCCGGCACTTGTCGCAGATCGGTTTGACGCTCGGATTCACCTTCACGGCTGTGTCGATCCTGTTCTATCTCGGGGAGGATGCGGGCGGTCGATTACTTGTAGCGATAGACGATGCGCCCCCGAGTCAGGTCGTAGGGAGACAACTCCACCACCACCCGGTCCTCGGGCAAAATGCGGATATAGTGCTGGCGCATCTTGCCGCTGATGTGGGCGAGCACCTTGTGACCGTTTTCCAGCTCAATGCGAAACATCGCATTGGGCAGCGGCTCAACCACCCGGCCTTCGACCTCGATGGCACCGTCCTTTTTGGCCATAACTTCGCCGAGATCCTCCGTTTGCCTGCTCGTCGTCGTTGGTTACGTCGTTGCTGATGTCGTTGGTTGTTTTGTGGTTCGGTCGGCCCAGCACTGCCGGCCACGCGACGTGAGCCGATGCTGGGGAGTTCCGTGAATATCCAGAACTGGGCACGCACAGAGCCGGCGCCGAAAAAGCCGCACCGACGTCCCACAATACCTGCATCATTGCCCTGGGCCAAAACGCCGGCCAGCCCATCGGGCGCGGAATACCTCTGCACCCCGACGACGTGGAGCAACCATGACCAATTCGACAACCGACATCCCCTACCCCGCCCAGGCGCTGGGCCGTTTCGGATCGTTCGGCCGCGGCGTCACCCCGCAACAGGCCAAGGGGATCGAAGCCCTCGGGTATGGGGCGGTCTGGGTGGGCGGTTCACCGCCCGCCGAGCTGGCCTGGGTGGAGCCCATCCTCGAGCTGACCACGACGCTGCAGGTGGCCACCGGCATCGTCAACATCTGGACGGCGCCGGCCAAAGCGGTCGCCGAATCGTTCCACCGCATCGATCAGGCCTACCCGGGGCGTTTTCTGCTCGGTATCGGCGCTGGTCATCGCGAGGCGATCAGTGAATACCGCAAACCCTACGCGGCGCTGGTGCAGTATTTGGATCGGCTCGACGACTATGGGGTGCCCGCCCAGCGCCGGGTGCTGGCGGCGCTGGGTCCGCGGGTGCTGGGCCTGTCGGCCCAGCGCAGCGCCGGCGCGCACCCTTATCTGACCACTCCCGAGCACACCGCGCGCGCCCGCGCCCTGCTCGGGCGGTCGGCGCTTTTGGCGCCCGAGCACAAGGTGGTGCTGACTACCGACGTGGACACCGCGCGAGCCGTCGGCCGCAAGGCGCTCGATATCTACCTCACCCTCACCAACTACCGCAACAACTGGAAGCGACTCGGATTCACCGACGACGACGTCACCCGGCCCGGCAGTGATCGCCTGGTCGACGCTCTGGTCGCGTACGGCAGCACGGAAGCGATCGCCGCACGGTTGCGCGAACACCTCGACGCCGGCGCTGACCACGTCGCCGTGCAGGTGCTGACCCGGCCTGAGAAGCTGGTGCCGGCGCTGGCCGAACTGGCCGGACCACTCGGACTCAATTCCGCCTGACGAGATAGGGACACCGATGACCGAGGCTGTTTCGCTCAAACCCGACGTTGGCCGTTTCGGCGTGTGGATGGGAACCCGCTCCATCAGTCCCGAGCTGGCCCAACGCATCGAAGAACTCGGCTACGGCACCGCCTGGATCGGCGGCTCACCCGACGCCGACTTGGCGTGGGTGGAGCCCGCGCTGGAGCAAACCGGCTCCCTGCAACTGGCCACCGGGATCGTCAATATCTGGTCGTCGCCGGCGGCGACTGTGGCGCAGTCCTACCATCGCATCGAAAACGTCTATCCGGGGCGGTTTCTGCTGGGGATCGGCGTCGGTCATCGCGAACACACCGGACGGTACCGCAAGCCCTACGACGCACTGGTCTGCTACCTCGACGAACTCGACGCCGCGACGGTGCCTACCAGCCGGCGGGTACTTGCTGCGCTGGGGCCGAAAATGCTCGCGCTGGCGGCTCACCGCAGCGCCGGCGCCCACCCCTATCTGACTACCCCGCGACACACTGCGCAGGCTCGCGAACTGGTGGGCAACACGGTGCTCTTGGCCCCCGAGCACAAGGTGGTGCTGACCACCGACGCCGACGAGGCCCGCCGTATCGGCCGCGACAGCATCGGGTTCTATCTCGGGTTGAGCAACTACGTGAACAACTGGCGCCGGCTGGGGTTCACCGAAAACGACGTGCGTAAGCCCGGCAGCGACCGGCTGATCGACGCGCTGGTAGCGTACGGCACCCCCGACGCCGTCGCCGCCCGGCTGAACGAGCACCTGGAGGCCGGCGCCGACCACGTCGCGATCCAGGTGCTGGGCGGCCGCTACGAGGACATCCTGCTGCCGGTGCTGACCCAACTTGCCCAAGCGCTGAGGCTAAGCCCGCCCGCCTGAACCCTCGCTCGGTTAGGGTCTGACCATGCGACTGCTCGTGACCGGTGGCGCCGGATTCATCGGCGCGAATTTTGTGCACCGCGCCGTGCGGGAACACCCCGAGGACGCCGTGACCGTGCTCGACGCGCTGACCTACGCCGGCAGCCGCGAGTCGCTGGCTCCCGTCGACAACGACATCCGGTTGGTGCAGGGCGACATCACCGACGCCGACCTGGTCTCCCGGCTGGTCGCCGAGTCCGACGCTGTCGTGCATTTCGCCGCAGAAACCCACGTCGACAATGCGCTGGCCGATCCGGAGCCGTTCCTGCACAGCAACGTCATCGGGACGTTCACGATTCTCGAGGCGGTTCGGCGTCACCGCGTCCGGCTGCACCATGTTTCCACCGACGAGGTCTACGGCGATCTTGCACTTGATGCTGCTCAGCGGTTCACCGAGTCCACACCCTACAACCCGTCCAGCCCGTACTCGTCGACCAAAGCCGCAGCCGACATGTTGGTGCGCGCCTGGGTGCGGTCCTATGGTGTGCACGCGACGGTCTCGAACTGTTCCAACAACTACGGCCCCTATCAGCACGTCGAGAAGTTCATCCCCCGCCAGATCACCAATGTGCTCACCGGGCGGCGACCCAAGTTGTACGGCAGTGGGGCCAACGTCCGGGACTGGATCCATGTCGACGATCACAACGCCGCCGTCCGGCGAATCCTGGAAGCCGGCCGGCCCGGTCGCACCTATCTGATCGGCGCCGACGGCGAGCGCGACAACCTCTCGGTGCTGCAGACGATTCTGCACTTGATGGGCCGAGACCCCGACGACTTCGATCGCGTCACCGACCGCGCAGGCCACGACCTGCGCTACGCGATCGACCCCACCGCGCTGCAGCGTGAACTGAGTTGGGCACCGAAACACACCGACTTCGAAGAAGGACTGCGCGCCACCATCGAATGGTACAGAGCCAACGAATCATGGTGGGGCCCTTTCAAAGACGACGTCGAGATGCGATACGAAGAGCGTGGTCACTGACATGAAGACGCGCGAACTCGACATCACCGGAGCCTGGGAGATCACCCCGCAACTGCACTCCGACACCCGGGGGGCGTTCTTCGAGTGGCTCACCGACCGCGAGTTCACCGCATTCGCCGGTCATCGTTTCGACCTGCGCCAAGCCAACTGCTCGGTGTCCAAAGCCGGGGTGCTGCGCGGCCTGCACTTCGCCCAGCTGCCGCCGAGCCAGGCAAAATACGTGACATGCGTATCCGGCTCGGTGTTCGACGTCGTCGTCGACATCCGGTTGGGCTCACCGACATTCGGCCGCTGGGATGCGGTGCTGCTCGATGACCGCGAGCGCAGATCGGTCTACATCTCCGAAGGCCTTGCGCACGGATTCCTCGCCCTGCAAGACAACTCCACGGTGATGTATCTGTGCTCGTCGGAATACAATCCGCAGCGCGAGCACACCATTTGTGCCACCGACCCGACGCTGGGGATCGACTGGCCTGGTGGGCGCGACGTTGTGTTGTCCGAGCGCGATGCCGCCGCGCCTACCCTGCAGGAGGTGCGTTCCGCCGGGTTGCTGCCCACCTGGGCGGAGACCCAGGCTTTCATCGCGGGATTATCCAACCCGGCATCCGCATCGTTGCCTGGGCACCAGGTGACCTAACTCCGCACCGCGTGGCATACTGAGAAAAACCTGAGAGTGATCGCCACGGAGAGGAACCGTGCAGCAGCGGGTTGGAGCCGTAATGCCTCGCGGTTTCCTGCTGGTTCCCGCGTCGTCGTCTCCGCGGCACCCGAGAGCGCTCCAGATTCTCGGCAGGCGGTGACCGCAAGCCCTGCTGCCAGGATGTTTTTGGCGGCGTTGACGTCCGCGTGCTCAGCGCCGCGGCTCTCGCGGGACATCGGGTCCACATGCCCACACGCCAAGCAGCGTTGCGGCGTTGACAAATCGGGAATTTACCCTTCCACGATCCGGATACGCCGAACGTGAAGCCAATGCGAAAAATCGCACCAAATCTCGCAATGGATTCACGCTCGATGAGGAATTCGGTGTCGACCGCCACGATGATGGGACCACCTTGACCAGGGTTTAGCCAGTCTCATGGGACCACCCGTTTGCCAGTGATGGGACCACCGGCGTGTCGTCGCCGGGGTCAGCTCGATTAC
>Ga0078972_1003562_pt1 | contig 46153 bp, 36 predicted proteins | sample YelNatPaOPGAMG01_FD_67568 | JGI IMG/M metagenome (GOLD analysis project Ga0078972, IMG submission 67568) | Hot spring thermophilic microbial communities from Obsidian Pool, Yellowstone National Park, USA - OP-RAMG-01 (SPADES assembly) (version 2) | ecosystem: Environmental > Aquatic > Thermal...
AGATACCATTCCCCCCACCCCATCTCGCCCGCACAAGGGGGGGAGGGAGCCTTGTTGCTCCCTCCCCCCTTGTGGGGGAGGGTTGGGGTGGGGGGAATGGTGCCCAATTCAACCGTGCCCAGTATAGATTTGTTGACATTTCGTTCTCCGGCGAAAACACTGGCCTTGACGGAAAGTAAAGCAGCGATTATCGCTGCTGTCCTTGCCCGGTGCAGCAAGCGACCGGGGATTGGTGACAATGGGAGCATGATGATGGGGAAACGCATCTTCCTGGCGGCGACGTGGACGGCCGTACTGGCGTCAGGCGGCTGCTTGCGCAACATCTGCGAGCGTCACGGTTACTATCCGGCGGCGCCTCCGGCGGCTTATACCCCCCAGTGCTGCGTGCCGTGTGTGTGCCAGCCGGCCGCACCAGCGAGCTATGTTGCGCCTGCCCCCAGCTGGAACGCGCCGGCGGCAGTGCCAGCCAACACGTGTCCGCCTGGATGCGTACCCGCCCATTGAAGCTCTTCATTTCTCCAAGGGAATGAAGTGGTGCTTCTGGATGAGATCATGGACGGCGTTGGAGCGGGCAAAATCGATAAACTCAGCGGCCAATCCCCTCGGCGTCTCACGTGTCACCAGCTGGAGCGGGCGCGCCAGCGGATAGACGCCACTGCGGACGTGCTCCGTGGTCGGCTCGACGCCTCCAGAAGGCAGCGAGCGAATAGGCAGGCTGGCGCTAGCTGCTTGCGCTCGGCTGCACGAGACATAGGCGATGGCCCCCGGACGACTGGCCACGGCTTGTAGGCCCTGCTCGCTGTCCTGAATGAGCGCATCGGCGCGAATTTGCGTAGACCGGAGCTTGAAATGATCGAGGAACAGATCCAACAGCGCCCGCCCTTCTGTCATGTGGATCAGCACAATCGGTAAATCCGGACCGCCTACTTCCTTCCAGTTAGAGACGCCGCGCGTGTAGATGCGGACAATCTGATCGTCGCTGAGCGCTTCGACCGGATTCGCACGGTTGACGATGATGCATACGGCGTCGAGCGCGATAGGCGTGGCGTAGAGCATGGCTTCATCCGGCTTCAAGGCCCGTGCCACCATGCCGATGTCTGCCAACCCCTGGCGCACATCGGAGACGCCCCGCGCCGAGCCGCCAGCCTGCACGTCTACGCGTACACCGGGATGCGCAGATTCGAAGCGTTGGCCGATATCGCGCACCAATGGCAACATGCCGGCCGAGCCTGTGAGGACGAGGTTGCGCAGGTGCTGTTCCGGAGGCCGGCAACCCGCCACCATACATCCCCCAAGCAAGCCGCAGACCACAAGCCATCGGGTTGACATCATGGGATTTGCCTCGTTGTCCGTGCCCCGCCTGTGCTGGCCGCCGCCGCTGGCGATGATTTGCTTCTCCTTATGATAGACGCTCTCTTGCGATTCGCAGCCCCCTTTTCGCTCACCTCCTCGTGGCGCCGACAAAAACAAGCGTCATAATCCTTCCATCTCCTCCGTTTTCCTTCCTGCAAGGTTGCGGTAAAATGCCCGCATGACGCTCCTTTACACCGATTCTCTGTTTTTGCAGCATGAGACCGGCCCCCATCCCGAATCGCCGGATCGCCTTCGTGCCATCAGCGCCCGGCTGGCGACAACGGACCTCCCCTCGCGCTGCCGTTCCGATCTGTATCGCCCTCTGACTGCGGAGAGCGTAGCGCAAGTGCATTCCTGGCGGATGATACGCTCTGTGGAAGGCATGGCGGTACGCGGCGGCGGCCAGCTTGATCCGGATACCGTCGTCTCGCCGGATTCGTTCACGGTCGCCCTGGCCGCAGCAGGTGCGTGCGTCTCGGCAGTCGATGCCGTGCTGCGCGGTGACGACGCCAACGCCTTGTGCCTGGTACGTCCCCCCGGCCATCACGCGACGCCGACACGCAGCATGGGGTTCTGTCTGTTCAACAACGTCGCCCTCGCTGCCCATCACGCCCTGTCTACGCATTCGCTCGATCGTGTGCTGATCGTCGATTGGGACGTGCATCACGGCAACGGCACGCAGGACATTTTCTATGCCGAGCCGCGCGTGCTGTTTTTCAGCATCCATCGCTTCGGCATGGGGTTCTACCCCGGCACCGGCGCCGCCGACGAAACCGGCGAAGGAGCGGGACGGGGCTACACCCTCAACGTCCCCATCCGTTACGGCACGTCGCGCCAGGACTATCGGGGCGCTTACCGCAACGCGCTGGAAAAAGCGGCGGACACGATCAAGCCGCAGCTGGTCCTGGTCAGCGCCGGCTTCGACGCCCATGCTCTCGATCCCATCGGCTCCTTGGGATTGGAAATCGAGGATTTCGTCTGGATGACGCAGCAAGTGCTGGAGGTAGCGAAGACGCATTGCCGCGGACGCTTGGTGAGCTGTCTGGAGGGCGGATACCATCTCGATGTGCTGGCCGAGTCGGTGCAGGCGCATCTGGAAGAATTGCTGGCAACCCCTTCTGGTGAGAGATAATCCTATGGCGCAAAGCATTGTCGCACCCGTGCCAGCGTTTCACGGCCCGACGTCCGACGAACCGCTCCCCCGGCGCTGGACGCGCGACGAGTATTATCGCATGGGGGAACTGGGCTTTTTCCACGGCCAGCGCGTCGAGTTGATTGAAGGAGAAATCATGGTCCTCAGCCCGCAGAACTGGCCGCACTCCTCAACTGTGGATCGAGTGGGGAAACTGCTCGACCGTGTTCTGGGGACCGGTTTCTGGACGCGCATGCAGTTGCCGGTAAACCTCGGTGCTTCTGAACCCGAACCCGATGTCTCCGTTGTGGTCGGCCGGCGCGAGGATTATAGCGATCATCCCACAACTGCTGTTCTCATCGTTGAGGTAGCCGAGAGCAGTCTCGATTATGACCGCACGCGCAAGGCCAGCCTCTACGCCCGCGCCGGCATTGCCGATTACTGGATCGTCAATCTCGTGGACAAGCAACTTGAAGTGCGTCGCGATCCACGCCCGGACCCTTCGCAGCCCTATGGCCACGGTTATGCCAGTCTGACGATCCTGGTCCCCCCCACGGTCATCCATCCGTTGGCGGCGCCACAAGTTTCCCTCGCCGTCGCCGATCTTTTGCCGTAACATCAAGAGTATCTCTCCCGCAAGCATGCTTGGCATGAAACCGCTATGAAACTCATCCTTGCCATCATTCAGCCGTCAAAATTGGAAGCCGTCAAGGAAGCCCTCAACAAAGTCGAGGTCTTCCGCCTCACCATCGTGGATGTGCAGGGCTTCGGTCGGCAGAAGGGGCATTCCGAAGTGTATCGCGGGCACGAGTTGACAGTGAACTTGCTGCGCAAAGTGCAATTGCAAATCGCCGTCAATGAGGACTTCGTGGAGCCGACCGTCAACGCCATCATGGAGGCCGGACGCACCGGCCCCGAAGGGCGCATCGGCGACGGCAAAATCTTTATCTTACCGCTGGAGGATTGCATCCGCATTCGCACCGGCGAACGTGGGCCTGAAGCAATTTAAATATGCACATACAAAAGATTGAGCAACTCACCCATGAGAAATGGCTGAACCTGTACGCAGCCACGTTCGAGCATCACGGCCATGTCGGCCGTTGGGTATACGCCTCGCGTAGGCCGCAACCCCATGCCGAACGCACAGCCGACGCCGTCATCATTGTGCCGATCTTGCGGCCTCCCTCCATTCCCCCGGAACTGGGGGGCAACGACGGCGGGCCGCGGTTGGTGATGGTCAAAGAATTTCGTGTGCCGATCGGCGGTTATTCGTTTGCCTTCCCCGCTGGCTTGCTCAATCCTGGCGAGAGCATCGAAGAAGCCGCGCGCCGCGAGCTAAGGGAAGAGACCGGCCTGGAAATCGTTGCCGTCCGCCGTGTCACGCAACCGTTGTATTCATCGACCGGCCTGACGGATGAAGCCGTGGCCATGATTTTCGTCGATGCCTGCGCCGTCCCGCAAGTGCGAGCCAATCCCGACGCCTCCGAAGACCTGGAAGTAGTGTCGCTTGATTTCGCCGGCCTCTGCCGACTGTGCGACGATCGCTCGGCCCGCATCGAGGCCAAAGCCTGGACGATCTTGTACTTGTATCAACAACTGGGCCGTTTGCCGTGAGGACGACGGAGGGAAGTACCATGCCGTCTATAGTGCTCTTGTGTGATGATCTGCTCTTTGCCAGCCGCATCACCGGCCAAGTCCGCGCTCTGGGCTTGCCGATCCAATCGGCCCGCTCGCTGGACCAACTGCTCGCTCTGGCCCGCCAAGAAACGCCCTCTAGCGTGGTAGTCGATCTGGCTTTTCCGGGACTGGATTTGCCCGATCTATTTGGCCGTTTGTCCGCCGCTTGTCCTTCTTTGCCGCGGGTGATAGCCTACGGCCCCCACGTAGACGCCGAACAATTGCGGTCGGCTCGTTCGGCCGGCTGTGATCCGGTGCTGCCGCGCAGCAAGTTCGTTGAGGAATTGCCCCACATCCTCGAAGAGATCAAAGGGGAAGAACCCCGATAACCCGCAGCGCTAGCAAGGGATAGGGTACAATCACCGGAACGATACAGCAGCCTATTCCAAGGCTGGTCCAGAAAGATCTCATGGAGGGAGTTGCTTTTGGAGAAATCGCCCAGCGCCTCGCTTGGGCATCGCGCAAGGACAAATTCATGACCAACGTTGGCGGCGTCGTTCTTTGCGGAGGGCAATCGCGCCGCATGGGCCGGCCGAAAGCCTGGCTGCCCTTTGGCAGCGAATTGATGTTGCCGCGCGTTGTCCGCCGGCTGGGTGAAGTAGTGGCTCCCATCGTAGTAGTCGCGGCTCCCGGCCAACCGATTCCTTCGTTGCCTTTGGAGATCGAAGTTGTTTGCGATGCGCAACCAGGGCGCGGCCCCCTCCAGGGGTTGGCGGCCGGTTTGGAAGCGTTGCGCGGCCGGGCTGACGCTGCTTATGTGTCTTCCTGCGATGTGCCTTTTCTACAACCCGCTTTCATTCGCCGACTCATCGAATTGCTCGGCGAGTTCGCCATCTGCGTGCCGGAGATCGGCGGTTGTCGGCATCCCTTGGCTGCGGTGTACCGTATTGAAGTTGCTGCTGCCGCGGCCCGATTACTGAACGAGGACCGCTTACGGCCGGCGTTTCTGTTCGAGGAAATGCCAACCCGAATCGTCCGACCGGAGGAACTCGCTGATGTGGACCCCACCTTGGAGTCGCTCCGTAATGTGAACACGCCCGCCGACTACGAAGCGGCATTGCGCGACTCCCTCCTAAAGCAAGACCGATAAGGTAAAGGGGTATGGTGACACAGGTAGTTGTGATACTGCTCTTTCCTTCCCCCACCCCAACCCTCTTTCACAAAGAGAAGGGAGGAGAAAGGCTGCTGGTCTTTATTTCGCCTTAGGTGCAGGACCGACAATGTAGCCGAGTTCCTTGAGCGGTTCGACGAGCTGATTGGCTTCGGCGACGGCCTCGGGGGAATCAATGCCAGCACGAGCGATGGCGGTATACCAATAGCGTTCCCGGTCGCGCGGCGGCAATTGCGCAGGATCCAGGCCCAGTTCGCGCACCGCTTCACGATCCCAGCGCAGGCGCTTGAGCAGGGCGGCTACGTCGCGCCAAGTCATGCCGGCGGAGATGAGCGTACCGTCCGCAGCTGTGATTCGCCGGCCGACCAGAATGTGCAGTAGCCCGCGAAATCGCCCCCGAACCACATCTTTCGCCCGGACGGCTTCCAGCAATTCGCGTAGACTGTCCATGCCGACGCCCCACTGCCAGGAACCGAACACCTGGATTGCCACCCGCGGAGCTGCCGTCAGTGGTCCGCATGGGGGGCGCTCACTAGCTGTATATAGTATCATCAGCAAGCCTGAAGCCGAAGACATTTCTTGTGACTTCGGGAAATAGGCAGTTAGGGTAAAAAAAACAAGAGAGGCAAGATGAACGGCTCCCTGACCTTGGAGCAGGCCCTGGACATCCTGGAAAAACATGCAGCGGAGGCAGATGCTGTGCCGAGCTGGCCTGCCTCCTCCTGGGACGCCCTGCGCCGCTGCGGCGCCTTGGGGTGGAGCATTCCCTGCGAATACGGCGGCTCCGGCCTCGAACCGTTGGAACTGCTTGAAGGCTATCAGCGTTTGGCCGGCGCGTGTCTGACAACTTGCTTTCTTCTCAGCCAGCGCGATTCGGCGTGCCGGCGTTTGCGCGACAGCGGTCACGAAGAATTGCGCCGTGAACTGCTGCCAGCGCTAGCTTCGGGACAGCGTTTTGCCACCGTCGGTCTGGCGCAACTGACAACCTCTCGCCAGCACGTTCGTCCAGTGCTGACGGCACGGCTGGAAGAGGAGAGCGTGCGTTTGGAAGGGACCATGCCTTGGGTGACGGGCGCGCCGCAAGCGGACCATTTCCTCACCGGCGTAGTCCTCGACGATGGTCGACAGATGCTTTTGGTGGTGCCGCGCACGGCGGCGGGGCTAAGCGTAGGGTCGCCGATGGATTTGATGGCGCTGGAAGGTTCGCTCACCGCTGAGGTGCGCTGTCAGGATGTACGGTTAGAGCGTCGCTACATCCTTGCCGGCCCTGCCGAGCGTGTGCTGGCGGCCGGTGGTCGCGGCACCGGCGGGCTGGAGACCTCGGGACTGGCCTTAGGATTAGCGCGGTCGGCTATCGCCTATCTCCAAAAGGAAGCAGAAAAGCGTCCGGAATGGCAAGCCCGGGCCGCAGCGTGCGCCGAGAGATGGCAGGTGTTGCAGGAGCAGTTGCGCCGCTTGGCCCGCGAGGGCGCCGATGCTGCCGCAGCAAGTAATCTACGCGCCAAGGCCAACGCCCTGGTGCTCCGGGCCACGCAGTTTGCCCTCGCTGCCGCCAAAGGCAGTGGGTTTCTGCGTTCGCATCCGGCCCAACGCTGGGCGCGGCAGGCGTTGTTTTTTTTGGTGTGGTCGTGCCCGGCGCCCGCCCTCGATGCCACATTGACCTGCCTAGCGCTGCCGGAATAAGCGTGCAGGGCTCGGCGCATTCGGCAACTGTTCCCAGATTGCCCAATGTCCCCTTTCCCTGTTCGTTCACGGGTGAATCGCCTGGGCTACAGACAGGCGAACGGCCTGCCGCGCTGGTGCTAGCGCGGCCAACACGGCCATACCCATCGCCAAGCCACACACGCCAAATATTAGCCGAAAATCGATCTGGAAAGGTGCTGGTGAGCCAGTCCACGCGGCACTGGCGCGCTGGATGGCATAGGCCATGCCGGCGCCGGCCAAGACGCCAGGCGCCAGACTGAGGCCGGCCAACAGAAGGGCCTGGACAACGACGATCCTGCACACTTGGCCGCCTCTTAAACCGAGGGCGCGTAGTACGGCGAATGCGCGCAGTTGGTCGTGGACGTTCCGGGTCAATGTGTTGACGACGCCTAACGAAGCCACGGCGAATGCCAATATCATTAAGCCCCACAGTGCTCCCGAAACGCGGTTCAGCATTCCCTCAATCAGCGATCGCAAATCGGCGTTGGATTGTAATAAGAGATGATGCTGCGCGCAAAAAGCGTGCAGGGCAGCTCCCAGTGACGCATCGCCCGTTCGCTTGCTGACGAGGAAAACATGGACACCGGGCGGATCGAGGAGCTTACGGGCCGTTTCCCACTCCAGATAGAGGGCCAACCCCCCGCCGGCGTACTCGACCGCGGTGCCCGCGATGCGCAGCTTGCAGGGGCCTTGCGTAGTGTTCAGGTTCACCCTATCCCCGCGGTGCAAACCGAGGTGCTGGGCCAGGCCCGTTCCCAGCACCACCTCACCGGCCAAGAGACCGCGGCGGACGCTAGTTTCGTCGCCTTCGTGCAAATCGAGTGGCAAGGGGCGATCTGCGGCGAAGGTGCGCGCCAGCACGAGCACCTGCTGGGTCTCAACTTCAGCAGGCAGGAAGGCGATGTAATCCACTGCCGCCGCGCCGCTGCGGCGAAGCTCCTCGGCAAGCGATTCCGGCAAGGCAGGCGCCAGCGTGAAGGAGGAATCCGGCATGGCGCCACGGACAAGAAAATCAGCGACGATGGTTTGCCGATACCAGTGCTGCAAATCGCGCAGGGTCGCTCGCAGCGCTTGGCCAAAGGCGATGGCCACTACCAAAGCGAGGAAGAGGACGCCGCTCGTCAGGCTGGTCCGGCCAGGATAGCGTGCCAATTGTTGGACAGCGAAACGTCCTTCCAACCTCAGCGGCAGGGCCCCGAGCAAGCGCAAACACGGCAGGAAGACTAGCGGCAGCGCCAACACGCCGCCGACGAGAAGAAGGGCAACGACCGGAATCAGCAAATGGCGTCGCAAGGTATCCGAAAGGCCGCCGACGACGAGAACGATTTCTCCAACGATGCCCAAAACAAGCAGAAACAGGCCGGTCTGCCAGGGCCAGCACGGCAGCGCCTCCTCGCGGTGCGCCCATTGGGGAAGGAGTTCCCTCAGAGGGGGACGGCGGCTAGCATGCCAGGCCGGCAAACAAGCGGCAGCCGCCGACACACCTGGCCCCAAAAGAGCGGCAAGGACAAAGGGACTCGTACTCAGTTTCATGCTCGGCAGCGTGAGGCCGAGGAATTTTTGCATCAAGTAATTCAGTCCGACAGCCAAGAAAACACCGCTGATACAGCCGGCGCCTGCGCCCGCCAGGCCGAGCAGCAATGCTTCGCGCAGCAGCAGATACAACACTTGTCGTTGCGAAGCGCCCAGCGAACGCAGGACGGCTATCTGCTTGCGCCGCTCACTGAAATTGAGCAGGAACGTGTTCAGGATGACAAACGTGGCGGCGAGAAAGGCAACGAGACTGAGTGCAGACAACCCTTGCTCGGCCGACAAGAGTGTCGATCGGGCCAGCGTGCCGCGCATGCCCGGCGGCTGTACCATCAGGCCAGCTGGCAAGCACCGGGCAATCGCTGTATGCACGGCCGTGGGATCAGCGTCTTCGGCCAAAAGCACCTGAATGCTGTTGATGCGCTGAGGCAAGTTGAAAAGACGCTGGGCGCAGGCCAGCAAAACAATCATCTGTCCGCCGGCCGCTGCACTAACAGGGCTCGGTTGCAAAATGCCAGACAGGCGAAGGTGAAACGATCCCGCCGGCGCCCAGATCTCCAAAGATTGTCCCGGTCGCAAATGGAGCGAATTTGCTAATCCTGGATCAAGCAAGGCGTCGTCCTCACGAGCAAGCGGCTGGCCTTCGCGCACAGGCCAATCGGCAGCGCCTGTACGATCGACGCCCAGTACCGGAACGGCCACGCTGCCCGATGCGCTCACGAGAGCAGCGGCGCCCTGAATGCGGGGCAGGACTGCCTGGGCCCCGCGTATGTGTTCCAAGCCAGAGACAAGATCTGCCGCGAAGCCGCTTTGCCCTGGGGCGACGATCTCCAGCGCCGGTTTCCCGGCCACACCCTCGAATAGATCGCGGTAGGCGCGATCAACGGTGGACAGGGTGAGGCGCGTGGCGACAATGGCGGCCAGGCCCACGACGATGCCCAAGAACGTCAGCAATATGCGGCCTGGACGCCTTTGCATCTCGCGGAGATTGTAGACCCAGAGATTCATGCAGCCTCCTCGGCCTCCGTCGCATATTCAAGGGCGTCTCGGGCACAGGGAGCGACGAAGGCAACGGCGTTGAACGAACAAGGCGGCGGCACAACCGACCATTCCACACACTCGGCGACGTAACGAACGGCCAGCGGAGTAGCGTCCGCGCCCCGAGAACCTGTTTTGCTTGGGACACCGATATTACCCCGCTGGCCGTCCACAATTCGTCCGTCGCGCAGGTAAACAATGCGGTCAGCGCGAGCGGCGTGGCCGGCATCATGCGTGACCATGAGCAACGTTTGCCGACGCTCCTCAACAAGCTGTCGCAGCAAGGTCATGATCTTATCGCCTTGCACGCTGTCGAGGTTGCCGGTCGGCTCGTCGGCCAGAAGCAGGAGCGGTTCAATGACCAGCGCACGGGCGAGGGCGACGCGCTGCTGCTCTCCCCCGGACAATTCGTGCGGGCGATGCTGGCGGCGATGCGCCAGGCCGACGGCGCCGAGCATCCGCGCCGCACGGCGGCTGGCGTCGTCCGCTGAACACCCGGCGATCGCCAACGGCAGCGCCACGTTCTCTTCGGCCGTCAAGGTGTCCAGGAGCTGAAAAGACTGGAACATCAGGCCAATGTGGCGTCGCCGCAGCAGGGCGCGTTGGTCTTCGTCCAGGACAGCCAGATCCACGCCGCCAAGATGGATACTGCCCGCCGTTGGCCGATCAAGGCCGGCAAGCAGGTGCAGGAGCGAACTTTTGCCGGAGCCAGACGGCCCCATGACGGCCACAAACTCGCCGCGGTGCAGCGTCAGGTCGATGCCCCGCAGGGCCTCGACACGCGCCGTCCCCGTACCGTAAGTCTTGGTCAAACCAACGGCGACGAGAACGGCATTGTCCACAACAGCCCCTCTTCCGCTCTCTAATATCCTTGTAATACGCAATCCAGGGCGTCGACCAGGCCGTCGAGCTGCTCGGCTTCGACGATTAACGGGGGCAGAAACGTCAGTACGTTACGGCCAGGGCCGGTTTTGCCGATGAGATAGCCAGCATCTTTCAGGGTTTCCAGGACGGCATCCGTCAATTGATTGGCCGGGCTGCCGTCGGGGTTACGTAGCTCTGCGCCGAGCATCAGGCCGCGGCCGCGCACCTCGGCGATGGCAGGATGGCGCTGCTGCAAGTGCCGCAGGCGTCCAGCCAAGTGTGCTCCCAACGTCTCACTGCGGCGGCCCAAGTCGTGCCGTTGGTGAAAGTGCAGGGTGGCCAAGGCGGCACGGCAGGAGACCAGGTTGCCGCCAAACGTCGCCGCGCCAGGCCGAGTGTAATGAGCGGCGATGGCGTCGCTGGTGATGAAGGCGGCAATGGGAAAACCGTTGCCCAGCGCCTTGGCCACGGTGATAATGTCCGGCACGACTTGCCAATGCTCGACAGCAAACCAGCGGCCGGTGCGGTTCCAGGCTGTTTGGACCTCATCGGCGATCAACAACGTCCCATATTGACTGCACAGCCGCCGCAATTCCGGCCAGTAGAACTCTGGCGGCACAACAATGCCACCGTTGCCCTGGATCGGTTCGGCAATGACAGCGGCGATGGTTTCGCGGCGGAGCAACCGTTCGAGGGCGGCCAGGCTGCCGGGATGGCGTGGTCCCGGCACGGCATGGGCTGTCCGCAGCGGCTCCGGGTCGGTGCGCCACATCTCCAGGCCGGTAACGCTCATCGCCCATTTGGTACGGCCGTGCAGCCCCTGGTCCAGATAGACGCATTCGCGGCGTCCCGTGGCCAGGGAGGCCAACAACAAGGCCCCTTCATTGGCCTCGCTGCCGCTAGCACAAAAGAAACTGCGGCGCAAAGGCGGCGGGGCCAACTCGGCAAGGGCGCGAGCTAGCTCGAGCATCGGCTCGGTCAAGTAAATGGTCGTGGTATGCTGCAAACGCCGCAACTGAGCGATGGCGGCCTCGAGAATTTCCGGATTGGAGTGGCCGGCGTTGACGACGGTGACACCGCAGTAGCAATCCAGATAGCGCCGCCCTTCGCTGTCGAAAAGATAGGCCCCCTCGCCGCGGACAAACACCGGCGGACGCTGATAGAAATGATAGACGCAGGGAACAAGAAAGTCCCTTTTGGCAGCCAGCAGCTGCTCAGCATGGGTCATGGCGTCCTCCTTTGACAAGCCAAGGCCCCTCGATCCAGGACCGAAAGCACCTCCGTGACGAAGCGCCGCGTGAACGCAGAAGCACCCCACCTTAAAAGATGATGCCCATCTGAAAAATCCCAATCGGTAATCCAGCACCGCGCATCAATCAGCGGCACTCCATATTCGCCGTGCAACGCCGCGAGATAGGCAGACAACTGATGCCGCGCTGCGGACGAATACCAGCTGCGGAACTCCGACGATTCCGGCATGAGAAACAGCACCACGGCGAGGCGCTCCGTACGGCAGAGATCAAGCACTTCGCGGAGGGCGCGGTCGGCATCGTCGGCGATGCGGAAGTTCTGCAAGGCGGAAGCATAGCGGCGTCGTGCATCGTCCGTGAGACGGCGGCGCTCCTGGGCGCAGACCTTGTCGCCAAGGACGCGCCACTCCCCACCCCGATAGTCCCACAGGTTCTCGCCCCAGCGGGCTTGGGGCGGCAGCCACTGAGGAGCGGCCCAGGCCAGCAAACCGCTGCGGTACTTGTACCATAGGAGCAACCGATCTTGCAACCAGAATGCCCATGTCCGTCCTTTCACCGGATAACGCCGTAACACCGGCCAATCGCGGAGCGTCGCTTTGTAAAGCACGGCGTCTCCGTCTTCTTCGACCAGAGCGGGGGGAAATATTTCGATGAGGATGCCGTTGGGACGGATGCCGTCGGCCCAAAGACGGCGAAGCGTCAGCAGATATAACAACGGACTGCTGCCGCCACGGGCCAAGTTATAAATCAAAGGGCCTGACTGACTGGATGCGTCGCCGTTCTGGAGCAGGCCTGGACGAAAGCCTTGCTCCGCGCGCGAGGAACCTAAGACCAGCAGCAGAGGTCGTTGCGGTTGCTCGTGGCAAAGCGCGCGAAGGGCCAGCAGACGACAACCGTACTTCGGATCGAGAAATTCGGGATGGCGCCCTTCCAAAAAAGCGACGACCAACGTTTGTCCTATCCCCATCCAGGCCAGTCCCCACGCCAGGACCGCACGCCAGAACGAAGAGCGGCGGCATCGTACTCCAGAACGACGACTTCGGCACCAATACACCACTTCCTCCGCGAGGGAGCCGTCAGCCGCCGGGTTAAACCCGGCGGCTCGCCAGGGGGAGCACTCCCGCGAGGCGGCTGATTCTAGCGTGAACGAGCATTTCTAAGCAAGAGAAGGCCGTATTCCTGCCGTTGCAAACTGGGTAAAGTGCCTCTATCCTCCCTCTTGGGCTTACGGCGACCTGGCTTGCCCCTTGCGGAAACATCAACCAGCCCAGAGGGCCGGCGTTATCGCGGCTGTGACGCTGCCGAAGCCGACACGATAACCCTCACCCTGACACCAGGCGGTCATCGTGACCCGATCGCCATCGAGCAGAAACGTGCGCGTTTCGTCTCCGACGCGCACAGGCCGTGTGCCGCGCCAGGACAACTCCAGCAAGCTACCATACGAATCCGGGGTCGGACCACTGATGGTGCCAGAAGCCAGCAAGTCGCCGGGCCGCAGATTGCAGCCGTTGACCGTATGATGGGCCGTTTGCTGGGCGAGCGTCCAATACAGATAGCGGAAATTCGAGGTGCAAAGCCGCGTCGCTTGGTTCATCTTCTCGCCTTGCAGATACACCTCCAGATGAATGTCGTAGGTTATGCGTGCCGGGTCGTGCAAGTACGGCAAGGGTGGCGGATCTTGCGGCGGGGCCGTGACACGGAACGGCGCCAGCGCTTCCATCGTCACCACCCAAGGGGAAATCGAGGTGGCGAAGTTCTTGCCCAAAAACGGCCCCAACGGCACGTATTCCCATGCCTGAATGTCGCGGGCGCTCCAGTCGTTGAGGATCACCATGCCGAAGAGGTGATCTTCGGCCTGCGTGATTGGGATGGGCTGGCCCAAAGCATTGCCCGGTCCAATGAAGACGGCCATCTCCAGCTCGAAGTCCAGCGCCTGGCTGGGTCCGTAAATCGGCCCCGCACTCCCCCCTGTTCCAGAGGGAGATGCAGGAGGAGCCATCTGGCCGCACGGCCGGCGCACGTCGGTGCCGCTGGCGATAATGGAGCTAGATCGTCCGTGATAGGCGACCGGCAAATACAGCCAATTCGGTTGCAGCGCCTTGTCCGGGCCGCGGAACATCGTGCCGACGTTGCTGGCGTGCTCCCGTGAGGAGTAGAAATCCGTGTAATCACCAATGTCCGCGGGCAGCAGCATCTCCACCTCGGCCATTGGCGCCAGCACACGCGCCTGCAATGCAGCGTTGTCGCGCAAGGTTGGCTCCTGGGCGTCGAGAAGCTGTTGCAGGCGTTGGCGGACATCTTTCCAGACAGTACGGCCCTGGGCCATGAAGGTGTTGAGTGTGCCGCTACCGAAGACACGTCGGCCCTGCAAGGCCGGGACAGCTAGCAAGCCCAGCGCTTCCAGAGCGGTCAGATCGACGATGTAGTCGCCCAGGGCCGTAACAATGCAGCGTTCGCCGCTAGGTCGACGACAGACGCCATAGGGCAAGTTTTGAATGGGGAAATGAGACTCCGCTGAAACAGGTACGAAGGAACATTGCATGGCAGAGATCTCCTCCCTGGTGAGCCGCCGGGTTAAACCCGGCGGCTCGCCGTATCTGCCGCCGTATCGCTAATTGGACTAGGGGTCAAGGCGCGTCGGCGCCAGCAGGGTATCGCGCTCCAGATATTTCATCCCATACAACCAGAGAATACCGCCAAACAACACCATGATCGAGACAAAACCGAAGGCCCAGCTCAAGTTGGAGACGCCAGCGATGGCGCCCATGATTGCTGGCGAAACGGCGTCGCCGAACAGATGGATGACGAGGATGTTTAGGGCGAAGCCAGGCGCCCGCAGCAGCGGATGGGTGACGTTGGCCAAGATGGTATTGGTCGGCCCCGTGTTAAAAAAGAGAAAAAATACAAAACAGACCAGCGGTATCCAGGCATAAGGAAAAGGCAGAAAGATCATCAAGAGCAACATGGGGAAGGCCAAGATCAAGGCCACCCCGGAGACGAGAAAGTAAGAACCAGCACAGCGTGGCCGCAGCCAATCGCCGGCCCAACCGCCGAACAAGGTCGCCGCCAGGCCGGTCAACGCCGTCATGGCGCCGAACGCCGTGGTCGGATGAATACCCCACAGCGGCGCAGCGCCGCGTTCCTCGAAATAGCCCGGCGCCCAGAAAGCCAAGCCGCCCATAGCGAACGTCATAGCGGTCATGCCCAAAGTATTAAGGACATACGAGGGAGTTTGCAGCAGCAACAGATAATCCGACCAGCGCTCGCGTTGGCGTCTCTGGGGCCCTTGCTTGAGCGGAGAGCTGGTGGTTTCTTCACTCTGGCCGCGGCGCGGCTCGCGCATCAAAAAACACCACAAGCCGAGCAGCAGACCGGGCGGCACGACCACATAGAAAGCGGCACGCCAACTCCCTGTTGCTTTCAGCACGCCGTCGCCGAGAGCATAGCCCAACGCGCCGCCGAAGGGGATGGCGGCGTAAAACCAGGCCAGCACTTGGCCGCGCCGATCTTTGGGATAGAGATCGGAGATCATGTCCGGTGCGACCGGCCCATAAGCTCCCTCGCCAAAGCCGACGCAGCAGCGCGTCACCAGCAGGACGAGATAGGCAGCGGCCAAGCCGGAGCCACCGCTGGCAAGGCTCCAAATAATAACGCCTATGCCAATGATCGCCCAGCGACGCACGCGATTGGCCAACCAGCCGAAAAGCGGCGCTGTCGTCATATAGGTGATGAGAAACGCGAAAGACAGAACGCCCATCCAGAATTTGGCATTGGCCGGCTCTTGCCCTTTGCCCGTTTGCGGATCTTCAACCGCCGGAAAAAATTCGGCCCGGATGCTCGGCTCGACAGCGGCCAGCACTTGGCGATCGATGTAGTTGAACAAGTTAATCAGGACCAGGAGCGTCAATGCCAGCCGCGTCGAAACATTCTCCTTCATGTTTGCTTGCTCCGCGAAGACCAGTCTTTCTCGACCCCAAAGGGTGTTCATCCGCAAGGCCACATCGTATAAAGGAACTGCGAGAGAAGGGAAGAGAGAATCGAAAGCAACGGCTTTAGCGAATGCCGAAACGACGGAAAGGCCCTTGACGAGTCGGCAGTTTCCCGGAAAAATGGCAGCAGTGACTTGCTCCCTCCTTCGAGGCGATTCCTTCTTGCACAGGAGATCTACGCCATGAAACGCATGTTGAGCCTTCCTGCTATCGCCCTGCTGTTCGCCGTCACACCGTTGTCCGCTGCCGGTCTGACTGGCCAATACATCGAAGCCCGGACCATCGATGTGTGGACCGGTCCGTGCTTCGCCAACGCTGACGTCAACCTCGGCGGCAAGCACGCCATCATGGCCTGGAAAATCGACAAAGGCCAATGGAACAAGGTCTCTCTCGATGGGCTTGGCGTCGTCGCCGTCTTGGCCGCCAGTGATACGCTCGGCACGCCACAAACGGGCCGAGGTAAAGCGGTCCTGATCGTCGATGAGCGGGCCAACCACGCACAAAAAGAGGCCCTCCTTGCATTTGCCAAGCAGCAGGGTGGTGAGTTCCTTCGCAACGTTGTCGCGGTCCGCAGCGCCCGCGTGGAACTGAGCGTATGCAATTGTGCAGAGGGCGGCTGCGGTATGCTGCGGGCCGGCGACGCCCGCATTCAAACGCGCTGCCTTGACCACAAACATGATAAAGTATGTGGCAACGAGTCCGCTTTCTTCCCCCCCTTGGCTCGCGATGTCAAAGCACAGCCGGCCCTGGCCGCCGAGAATACCTATACCGGCACGGGATTGGACAGCACTTGGAAGGACAGCGGTCGCCGCAGTGCCTATCTGGGCACGTTCACTATCCCCTGAGTAATGCCCCTTTTCTGTTCCCATTCCTCATAAGCAATGCAGGGATGGGAACGGAAAAAGGGGAAAGAGGAGATTGGCTCGATGCACTTGCGTCCCTTGGCCAGTGCGGCCATCTTGCTGACGTTGACGACCCTGCCTGCTTTCGCTGGGGGAGCAAACGAATACCATATCCGAACCGTGGACAAGGTGCCTGCTCCTCAAGAAGTGCAAGGACCGATCCGCAAACTCCTCGGCGAGCGTTGCATACAGTTGCTGGATGCTAAGGATACCCTCCTTGCAGAAATATGGTTCCGCAAGGAAGTGCCGGTCAAAGCCACCGACGCTCAGATCAACAACGGCCTAACCTACGCCGAAGTCCCCGAAACAACGGTCTTCGGCGTCATTCGTTTCCCCAAGCAGATCACCGATTACCGCAAACAGAAGATCCCTGCCGGCGTCTACACGTTGCGCCTGGCCAATCAACCGATGGACGGCGACCACATGGGCACGGCCCCATACAGTGAGTTTCTCTTGCTGTCGCCCGCCGCGGATGACAAAACGCCCGATACGATGGAAGCCAAGAAATTGCAAGAGATGAGCGGCAAGACCACGGGCGGCCATCCCGGCGTACTGCTGCTGTTTCCCGGCAAAGGTGCAGAGGCGACCCCCAAACTAGAAAAAAAGGAAGAGAATCATTGGGTGTTACTCGTCCTCTTGGATGCTAAAGCCGGCGACAAAAAGGCCGCCTTGCCCGTCGGGCTGACGCTGATCGGCGTGTCGTCATCGGCGTGAGCTTGCCCTTATCGCCATCTTGTGAGCGAACCTGTCGGGTTTAACCCGGCGGCGAGCCGTATCTGCAAATACCTTCCTGGTAAACTAGATCGTTTGCTTTGCTGCGGAGCTTGTCATGCGAACTCGAAGCGTCGTTCTGGTTGTTGTTACTGTGGCGGCGATGGTCGCCGTTGCTGCGCTATCGGAGAAAAAGAAAGCCGATCTGCTTCTTTTGGAATGGGCCAAGCGCGGGCCCAAGGAGCGCCCGCCCGCCGCCGTGCTGATCGAAATGGGCATGAAAGACAAACAGCCGGCCAAATGGTCCGGCCGCGCCGTCGTCAACGGGGCCAAGGTGGTGCATCGGGAAGGCTATCGTTTCCGTGCCGACGACAAATTGAGCGAGCCGGATCGCTGGGAAGCCTCGTCGCATTGGGGATTACGTGTGCCGCCGCGCAACCCAGCCGTGCGGCTGATGGAGGGGATCGCCACCGTTGGCGTGGTGCTGCATCTGAGCGACATCCAGGACGACGCGAGTTTAACCATCACCCCGATGCATGAAGGCGCGGAGAAAACCGAGGTGAGATTGAAGGACGTTTTGGCTGGACATACCCAAGAGTTGTGGGGCGGCAAAGCGCGTGTGCGGCTCATCACCACAGCCAGCCCCTTGACATCGGGCAAGACCGAGGACGATTTCCCCGCCGCCGCCTACGGTCCTGATGGTACGCTCTGGGTGGCGTATATCGCTTACACACTCCGCGATGAAGGCCGCCGCATCGAGCAGAAGAACCTCGATGCGCAGCCAAGCGATTTTAAATTTCTTTATACTCCTGAATTCGCCGATCAGCTGTTTGTCAAGTATTTCCGCGACGGCAAATGGAGTGAACCAATCGCGATCACGGGGCCGAAGGAAGACCTGATGCGCTGTGCGATTACAGTCGGAAAGAGCGGTAAAGTCTCGGTGTTTTATAGTGCAAATCGCGAAGGAAAATACGATGTCTATCTGCGGACCATCGATCCGCGCCAGAATACACTCGGCCCCGAAGTGGATCTTTCAGCAGGCGTGGGTGATCCGGGGCCTGCGCTGAACCCGGTGGCAGTAACGGACCAGCAAGGGCAAGAGTGGTTTGATAATGCCGCCTGGCACTCTCAATCCGCGGGGGCGAATGCCTCTTCGCCTCAAAAGGAAAAACCTATCCAACGCGACCGGACCGAGGCGGGCTGGCAAATGTATTGGCACAAAGCGAACGCAGCCGGCCCCAATGGGGAGGTAGCCACGGCTTATGACGTTTACCAGAACGGCGATTACGATGTGCATGTCGGCATCCGCGACAAGGGAGCGGACAAAAAAGACATTAAAGATCATCTTATCGCCGCTTCCCCTCGCTTCGAGGCCCGTCCTTCAATCTGCTACGATGCCAAGGGCCGTTTGTGGATCGCTTACGAAGAAGGGCCGGAGAAATGGGGCAAAGATTCCGGCGCTTTGGGTCAGGGCGGCAATCCGCTCTACAGCGATCGTTCCGTCCGCGTCGTTTGTCTGGATACCGACGGCAAGCTGAAACGACCGGCAGCGGAATTACCTACCTCGCACGTCGGTAATCTCCGCGCTCAGCTTGATGCAGGTGTGGTCCACCGTAATGAGTCAGGTACGCGCTATGCCTATCCACGCATCGGCCTCGACGGCAAAGGGCGCCTGTGGCTGACCTATCGCCAGGGTTTCGGCTCCCGCTACACTTCGCATGCTGGCAACTGTTGGCTGACCTTCGCCCGGCGGCTGGACGGCGATCATTGGACGGAGCCCATTGAAGTCCATCACTCCGACGGCCTGCTCGATTCGCGTCCGGTGGTGTTGCCGCACGCCTCAGGCGGCGTGTGGATCGTCCACAACACCGATGGCCGCTGGACCACGCCCAACGATCTGCATAATCGCATTTACGTCAGCTACCTCGATTTGCCCGGCGAGCCGGTCGAACCGAAGTTGGTACCACACGAAGCAGGAAGCAAGGACACCAGGGCCAGCGACAAAGAAGCAGAGGACGTGAAGCGCATCCGTAGCTATCGCCTTGAGGTCGGCGGCAAGCAATATCAGCTCTTGCGCGGCGAGTTTCATCGGCACACCGAAATTTCCTGGGACGGCGGCGCCGACGGTTCGCTGGAAGACATGTTCCGCTATGCCATCGACGCCGCGACCCTGGACTGGATCGGCAACGGCGACCACGACAACGGCGCCGGCCGCGAATATACCTGGTGGCTGACGCAGAAGCTCACCGATGCGTACCATATTAAGGATCGCTTTACGCCGCTATTCTGCTATGAGCGCAGCGTCAGCTATCCGCACGGCCATCGCAATTGCTTGTTTGTGCAGCGCGGCGTCCGTACCCTGCCGCGCCTGGCTGAGCCGGACCCGCAGAAGCGTGTCGCTGGCATCCACGCCGACGACACGAAAATGCTCTATCGCTACCTGAAGGAATTCGACGGCATCACTGCCGCCCACACCAGCGCCACCGGCATGGGCACCGATTGGCGCGATAATGATCCCAAAGTAGAACCGATCGTCGAAATCTACCAGGGCGATCGCAATTCTTACGAGATGGAAGGTGCGCCCCGCGCCGGCTACGATCCCAAGAGTGGCAAGCAACCTGTCGCCCTCGGCGGCTGGTTCCCCAAGGGCTACATCAATCTCGCCTTGGCCAAGGGCTATCGTCTCGGCTTCGAGTCATCGAGCGATCACTGGTCCACGCACATTTCCTATTGCGTCGCCGTAGCCGAGAAGCATGATCGCGCCGGCATCTTGAATGCGCTCAAGCAGCGGCATTGCTACGGCGCCACCGACAATATCATTCTCGATGTCCGCTGCGGCAACCACATCCTGGGCGACGAGTTCAAGACGAACGAAGTACCGGTGCTGAACATCCACGTCTTCGGCACCGCTCCGCTGGCCGGTATCGATATTCTCAAGGACAGCGAGGTCGTCGAGACCTTGCGGCCCCACGATGCCAACGGCCCCGAGTACAAGGGTAAGTGGCAAGACCCCAAACCGCAAGCCGGCGTCCACTATTATTATGTCCGGGTGCGGCAGAAGGATGGCCAACTGGCCTGGGCTTCGCCGATGTGGATCGAGTATGCGAAATAGCCAGCGTTAGATGCCATCAACGGCTGATAACTCAGCGGCCGGCCGGTGATGCGCTGGCACAACGCGCCGGCGCGGAATTCGTTATCAAACCCAGAGGGGAAGGGAGCCTCCAGAGCCGCCGGGTTAAACCCGGCGGCTCGCCAGCCCGGGGAGGGAGCCTCCAGAGCCGCCGGGTTTAACCCGGCGGCTCGCCAGTTCGCGGACACGGCGAAGGAGCTCCCAATAGGCTTGTCCCTGCTCCAGGACTATGAATTGCGTTCATCCAACTCGAATGTTTTCAGCCCCTGTTTTCTCGTTCCTTGGATCGCTACAATTGCGGCAACCTCCTCATGGCGGGGAGGGGCCAAGCGGGGTATCGTCCTTTCGCAGGAGTAGGAGTTTCATGCCGAAAGTCACGTTTATCAACGAGAAAAAAGAGATCGAAGTTGAACCGGGGGCCAATCTTCGTGAAGCAGCTCGCAAGGCCGGCATCTCCGTATACAAGGGCCTAGATCGTTATCTCAATTGTCGCGGCTTCGGCCTCTGCGGCACCTGCAAAGTGCTGATCAAAAAAGGGATGGAAAATCTCAACCCCAAGACGTTTATCGAGCGGCTCAACCTCAACCTACACCCGACAACCATCTTTGCTCGCATCGGTCACGAAGACGAGATGCGGCTGGCTTGTCAGGTCCAAGTGAACGGCGATTGCACCGTACAAACAACGCCGGAATTCAACCTCTGGGGCGAGAATTTCTGGCAAAAGCCCTATCCCAATAAATAAGCCGTGATCTGTTAGCAAAGAGAGCCACAAAGAGAGCCACTCTTCGGCTATGGACTATGGCCCCGGCTGTACTTCCAATTTCCAGGGCGAAGTCCGCTCGAAGTACTGGCGCGCGGCAGCGGCCTTGGGATCGACCCCCAGCGACTGCAACGACAGGGTGATGGCTTTACGAACGCTTTCCTGCTGTATTTTGTTAGAACTGTAGACAATAGCGATCGGCTTCGAGACGCCCTGAATGATGTTAATCGAAATAGTGCCGGATTCCCACCTGTCAAACGTCAGGGAAGCTGTTTGCCAGGGAGGTTTGATTTCTATGCGGGTGGCCGTCTGGCCGGACATTCCGTAGTGGGCCAAGACTCGGGCGGCGAACTCCTTGTCGTCGACAGCGGCGAAAGCCATGTCCACATAATGGAAATCGCTGTTGCGCGGATCTGCGGTATAGCGCCACATCAGTTCGCCACGTGCCTGCGGCTTTGGAAGGATCCCCTTGGGCGGGCGAAAGTAGACGTTGGCCACCGGCAGGTCAACGCCCTTCTCGTCCCTCTGAGTCGGAACCTGTACCGGCTTGTCCAGATATTTCTGCTCTTCACGGAAGCGCGCTTCCCGCTCTTGCGCATCGCGCATCAGCGCTTCGTAGTCAGACAGACCACAGGCGGGCACGGCCAACAGCAGCAGGACCAGGCCAAACCGGCGAACACAAGTCGAGGCGGATGCTGGCATCACAAGGAGATCCTCCAGTAACGGAAACCCTTCTCCAACATAGCAAAATGGCCAAGTAATTTCCAAACCAGCCCGAAGCATTGACGGCGAGCAGAATCAAGCCTCTCGCTCACGGCGAAAGGGGAGATACAATTACGGGCGCGGAATCTGAAAGGAGCAGCAATGGTCCGCTACAGTTTTGCCAACAAAGTCGTGCTGGTCACGGGTAGCTCGCGCGGCATAGGGGCGGCCATCCTGGAGGGTTTTGCTGCTGCCGGGGCCGTCTGCATTGTCAATTACTTCGCCGACGCCGATGGGCACAATCGCCGCGATGCCGACGAGACCGCCGAACGCCTGCGTCGCTACGGCGTCCCGGTCCACGTTTTCGAAGCCGATGTAAGCCAGTATGATTCAGTCGCCGCAATGATGAAACAGATCGCCGACACGTGCGGCGGCCTAGACATCCTGGTCAACAACGCTGGTATTGTCCGCGATCGCACGGTCAAGAAAATGACGCCGGATGAATGGCGGAGTGTGCTACAAACCAACCTCGACGGGGTGTTCTATTGTTCGAAGCTGGGCGCCGAGATCTTGCGCGACGGCGGCCGGATCATCAACGTCGCCTCGATTTCCGGCGTGGCCGGCTTCCACGGCCAAGCCAACTATGCAGCAGCCAAAGCGGGCGTGATCGCTTTCACGAAAGTGTTGGCCAAAGAGCTGGCCCGCCGCGGCATCACTGTCAATGCTGTGGCCCCCGGCGTTATTCAAACGCCGATGCTGGCCGGTCTCAAGCCAGAAACGCTCGCCGAATACGTCAAGCAAATCCCCATTGGCCGTGTCGGCCGGCCCGAGGAAGTCGCCCATGCTGTGTTGTTCTTTGCTTGTGAGGAGAGCAGCTACATCACAGGACAAACCTTGCCGATCACAGGAGGCTGGTTTTGAATCGTCATCCGCTAGCCGCCGTCCGCTATCCCCCCACAACAACGGTGGCCAAGCAGCTGCCGGGCAATCATCGGCCGCCGGCGCTGCATCGCTTCTTCCTGGACGATCGGGAAGAAACGGCAGTCGGCGAGCTGGCGCGAGATGCTCGCTTGGCCCTGGTGGAGGCGGCTTTGTTGGCGGCCGATGAGCCACTATCCTTGCGCCGCCTAGCTGCCGCGGCGGGATTGACCAACCCTTCTGACGTGCGCCGGCTCGTGCAGCGCTTGCAGGCGTTGTACGATCAAGACGGCACGGCCTTCCAGGTCGAGGAGTTGGCAGGCGGATTCCAATTATTGACGCGGCCGGAATATCATCCCTGGCTGGCGCGTTTGCGCCGTGCCGGCAATGAAATGCGTCTCTCCGCCGCTGCCCGCGAGACCTTGGCTATTGTTGCTTATCGTCAGCCGATCACCCGTGCCGATATTGAGGCGATCCGCGGTGTGCAATCCGCTGATATGCTGCATCAGCTCATGGAAAAAGGCTTGGTCCGCATCGCTGGGCGTGATGACTCACTGGGGCGGCCCGTGCTCTACGGGACGACCAAGAAGTTTCTGCAGGCGTTTGGCTTGCGAAGCCTCCGCGATTTGCCGCAAGCGGAGGAGTTGGTAGAGCCCGCGCGCAAACGCAAGAAAACGGATGCCGAGCCGGAAGTGTAGGCGAAAGGCCCGCATCGATTACGCTTCCGGCCCAGATTATGGCGACATCTCAAGACCAACCAAAGATACACAACGGGATAAACGCGCGGATAGTAGTAGAAACGGGTGTAAGCCAGCGTAGCCGCCGGGTTAAACCCGGCGGCTCGCCAGAGGGAGTGAGCCGCCAGAGGGAGTGAGCCGCCAGAGGGAGTGAGCCGCCGGGAGGAGTGAGCCGCCGGATTTAACCCGGCGGCGCGCCAGGAGGAGTGAGCCGCCAGGAAAGTGAGCCGCCGGGTTTAACCCGGCGGCTCGCCAGAGGAGTAGTATCTACGTGAGGATAAAAAAGGCAACGATCCTGAAAAAAGGCGACGATCCTGGAACTTTCCAAGGCCCCGAAAGAGAGAAGCTGAAGAACCTCAATCAGCCCCGGCGGCGCAGCAGGAACAGCGTTTGATCGTCTTGCAATTCGGTCTGGCCGGTGAAACGCTGCACGGCGGCGCTGACTTCATCGGCGCATGCTTCCAACGACAACGAGGTGCGCGGCCCGCCCAGCACCTCACACAACCGCTCCTTGCCGAACATCTCCTTGCGATCTGGCGCGAATGCTTCGGTGAAACCGTCGGTATAAAGGATCAGCGTCTCGCCGCGTTCGAGGGACAAGCTCGTGTCACGGATGTGCGGTTCGACGACGGAGCCGAGCAACATGCCGGGGGCCACAGCCACTTCCTCAACGCGGCCATCGCGGCGGCGGAGCAAGGGCGGCGGATGACCGCCGCACGCCAGCAGCACCGAACCATCGCGGCGATCGTAAACGCCGTGCAACATCGTGACGAACATGGAGGCTGGATTGTCGTCAGCCAAGGCGCGGCTGAGGCGTTGCAGCAGGTCCGCCGGGCTGCTCGCCGACGGCGTCAGATGGCGGATCAAGGTCCGCACGGCGATCATGAACAAGGCGGCGGGCATCCCTTTGCCGGAAACATCGCCGAGGAAAAATGCCAAGCGGCCATCGGGCAAACGGAAGAAATCGTACAGATCGCCGCTCACCTCGCGGGCTGGGTGGACGCGCGCAAACAACTCTGGATCGCCGTCCGCGAATAGCTCGAAGTCGGTGGGCAGAAACGCTTGTTGGATGTCACGCGCCAGCCGCAATTCCTGGCGCAGCCGTTCTTCCCGCAGCCGTTCGGCGTGCAAGGCAGCGTTTTCCAGCACCGTCGATACCTGGATGGCCAACGTGGTTAGCAGTTCCAGGTCGTCGGCGCTGAAGGCATGACCAGGCCGTAGGCAATCGAGCTGGATCACACCCAGGCGGCGATTCTCCCAACCTAAAAGGGGCACGCATAGAAACGAACGCAGATGCAGCGAAACCAGCGTGGCCGACAGCACCAGGTTGGGATCATCGCTCACGTCCACGCTGAGCAGGCCAACACCTTCTTCCAAAGCGCGGCGAACGATGGTTCGGCTATAGGGAAAATCGCCCTGCCCCTCGCTCTGGTGCCGGCTGCGCTGGGCGCGTACCTTCAAGCGTTCGCCTTCGCATAAAAGGACCATGCCGCGGTCGGCCTGCGGGAACAGCCGCAGTAAATGGTCAAGCAAGCGGCCCAGGAGCGGCCCCATCTCCAAAGTACGGCCCAGGTGCTGGGCGATCTCCAAAACCACTTGCAATTTGTAGGCCGGGTTTTGACTCAAGAGCGTGGCGCTGGACGGTGCAGCGCTGATCTGAGCGCGGATGATCTGATCGGGCAACGGCAGGGGATCGGGCGGTGCAGGCGGATCGGCACGCAGGTTCAAGACATACGGGCCGATTTGCAAGGCGTCGCCCTCGGTCAAACGCGTCGGGCCGTTGATGCGCCGCCCGTTGACGAAGGTGCCGTTGCTGCTGCCGACATCTTCAACAAAGTATTCACCGCCGTGGCAGAGGATGCGGGCGTGCTGACGGCTTACCGCCAGCGATTCCAGAACGATGGCGGCGTCCTCTTGGCGGCCGATAAGCATACTATCGCCCGTCAGCGCGAAGCGCTGGCCGGGATTGGGACCTTTGATCGTCACCAGAGACGCCATGCCTCTCTTTTACCGCGAAGGGCAGGGATTTGCCAGCCCCGCCGCGTCAAGTTGCCAGCACGCAGCGCCCCTCCCCAGTTGTCAGTCCGCAGCGCCAGCAAGGCCCCCCATTACTTTTTCTCCGACGGCTGCTCCGTTCGCGGCGGCGGAGGCGGCGCGGGTTTATCGTCTTGCACCACCAGGGTCGGTGGTTGGCCCAAGGCCACGAACAGCTGGAATTGAGCACGATCGAAGCCGATGACTGCCTCGAGCAAGGCTTCCCGTGCGGCGCGGAGGCGTTTGGCATTGTCGAGGACTTCAATGGGCAGGACAACGCCGCGGAAAGCGGTGATCAAGTCACGTTGGAAACCATCGGTGGCTTCCTGGACTCGGCGGCGTTGGAGAGCGATGGCCCGAAACTGCTCCGCTGAAGTGTTGTAGGCCACTGAGACCTGTTCTCGCACTTCATTGAGGACGCGAAGGCGGTTGGCTTCGGCCTGATTGCGCTGGGCGCGGCGTTCTCGGATATGAGCGAGGTTGCCGAACCCCATGTTCTGTAATTGCCAATAGGCCAACACATCGACATCGATGCGTCCGGAGATTTTGCCAAAGGGCGGGGTCGTTTTGCCCCCCGCTGCGGTGATGGACGGCACCAAATTTTCGTTGCCCGTATGCGGATTGAAAACGCCCGTACCGTTCGTGGTGGCGACGGCCCCTCCGCCGAAATCGCCGGTGCTGAAACCCATCCACAGGATCGGCAACAGCGGACGGGTCGTTTCTTGGCGGACGCGAACCTGGCTGCCGCGAACGGCAGCAGAAGCGGCCAGGATCGCAGGATGATTCTGTTCAGCAATCTCCAGCAGTTTCGGCAACGGTATCTGCGGATCGACAAATTGCACTACTTGCAAAGGGACATCGCCTGTGACCAACCGTATCGAAGGATCGAGGTTGAGCAGCTGTGCCAGGTCGGCAGAAGCGACGGCGACATCTTGTTGTGCCTGCTGCTCTTCATAGCGCAGCGCTTGCAGATCGGCGGCGGCGCGTTCGGCGTCGCCGTAGCGGCCTTTTCCCCGCTTGGCAAAAGAAGCCGTCAGGCGCGCCACCTCTTCGAAGTCGCGCTCGGATTGGCGGATGATGGCCAAGCGCGTCTCAGCGTTCATAAGGGCGAGGTAGGTCGTGGAGACTTCGAGAAAGATGTCGTTGCGCGTCGCTGTCGCCAGAAAGCTGCGGTTGGCAACGAGAAAGCGGGCGGCCCGCGGCTCGAAAATGGCGTCGGTCAAAGGCGTGTTGATGAATAGGCCGGGAATTTTGACGGATTCCGCGACCACGGTATTAGCACCAAGACCGTAATAAATGGCCTGGCGATCGACCTTGCGGATGGCGCCGAATGAGGCTTGAAGCGGCCCGGTATGATTGTCATAGTTAGCACCCACATTGACGCTGGGCAACAGTAAGACGCGAGCTTGCAACTGGAGTCCCTGGGCGCTGACCACGGCTTGGCGAGCAATGTTGATGACCGGGTTCTCCATGCCGGCCTGGGCCAAGGCCGCAGCCAGGCTGAGGGGGCGCACGGTGTCCGAAGAGGGAATGGTCGGAATGGCCATACCTGCTTCCGGGCTGGGTAGCGTGTGATCCACACGATAGGCATCCGGTGCGGCGGCATCTTGGCTTTTTTCCGGTATTTCTTGCGAGCGTTGCGGGCGGGGGGGCTGAGCAGCCGTCCATTTCTTCTCGGTGTTCTCGATCCTTTTGTCCACGGGCATAGACGCTGCTTTGAGGAGGGCAGCGACGGAGGACGGAGGCGCTCCGCCTTCGGCCGGAGGACTAATCTGCGTGGCCCCAATTTGCAGGATGCCGCTGTCGTCTGCGGCCGACTCGGCTGCTGCTGCCACGATACCATCCTTGCTTGCTTGTCCTGCGGGCTGGTGGGGCGGCGCAATCGTCTGCGGAACTAACGTGTCCTTGGAGGTCCGGTTGCGGAGATATTCATCAGTCGCTTGGCAGCCCAATGAGCCGCTAATCAGAGCGAGCAGAAGCCCCCCAATTGCCATCCAAGCACCATAGCGACGACGGTCGCTCATTTTCTCGTCCCTTGCTTGCATGACTCTTCTCCCATGACCCGGCGCGCAGGGCGTGTTCCCTGAGATAATTCACGGATGCGTCTTGTCGGCGACGCGAGCGGCGGGGGCTCCGCCGGGAGGAACACAACCGGGTAGCGGTTTCGCCGGTCCCGGTTTTGTCCGCATGAGATCGTTGTCGGGAATTTCATGAGCGAAATTGCTTGTCGGCGGTTGGCCCAGGGCCACGTACAGGGCGAACTGGCCGATGTCATAGTTGACCACGGCATCCAGGTATTGCAGCCGCGCATCGGCGAGCAGATGGAAGCTGTTGAGCAGTTCGATGGGCAAGGCCCCCTTGACAGTAGTGCGGATGCGTCGGCGGTCTTCGACGTAGCTCCTCCAGGCCGTCTCCATAGCACGGCGAGCGATATCGATTTGGGCATACGTGGCATGGATGCGAGCATAAGCGACCGCAACCTCGTCCCGGACACGATTGAGTTCGCGGAGGAATTCCAACTCGGCGATGTTTCGCTCTGCGCGGGCGACGCGAATGCGGCCCAGGTTGCCGACGCCCAAGTTCTGAGCGGTCCAGAACATAATTACGTCCACATCTTGGCGGGGACCAAAGTTGCCGAAGTAAGGCCCCTGGAATCCCTGGAAACCGCCAGGGTAGGCCACCAGGTTGCTGCCGCCGCCGAAGGTGCCGGTGCTGTAACCCGCGAGGACGGTGGGCGACAGCGGCAGGAAAATTTGGCGGCGCAGCTGCTGAACAGCGGCAAGGATGTCGTTTCGTCGGGCCGCCAGCTCCGGTCGTTGCTGCGTGGCGATGAAAATCAATTCTTGCAGCGGCAGCGTGTTGGGCACGATTTCCGTGGGAACGACCCAACCATCGACGGCATGCAGCTGCACCGAGGGCGGGATGTTGAGCAGCGCGGCCAGATTGGCCGAAGCCACCAGCATCTCTTGCTCGGCTTGCAGGATGATCTCATTGCGCATCGCCAGTTCGCTGGCTGCCCGGTTGGCATCCGCTTCCCTGCCGGTCCCGCGTCTCGCATGCGCCGCCGTCAGATAGGCAATCTCTTGGGCTAACTCTTGGTTCTGGACAGCGATGCTGCGAAAGGCCTCGGCACGGGCCAGCTTCATGTACGCCGTGGCCACACGCAGCAGTATCTGATTGCGCACGGCAATATTTTCAGCAGCCTTGGCGCGCAAGTTGTAACGCATGGCGAGCAGGTTGAAGATGTCGTCGGCGAAGTTTAGGTTATACAGAAGGCCGGGCACGCCGACGGTGCCGGCAGCGACAGCCCCGGCCCCCATGCCGAGATAAAGGGCTTGGCGATTGACCGTCAGGATATTGCCACTGGACTGTTGCAGTGGGCCGTTATGATCGTCGTAGTTCAGGCCCGTATTGAGGTTCGGCAATACGAAGGTCCAGGCCAAAAACCGCAGGGCAGCCGCCTGAGCCACTCGCTGCCGGGCCAAGAGCATGTCCGGGTTATTGACGCCGGCCAGACGTAGCACGCAGGCCAGATCGATGGCGTTAAACGCATCCGGCCCGGGCAAAATCGACGGCGCACGTTGCGGCAGACGGGCCAAGATCGCCTCATCTTGCTGGTCGTCTTCCTGGCGGCGCGGCGGCGGCAGCCGGTCTTCTGTTTTCGATTCGGCCTTGTCCGTTTTCGATTCAGCCTTGTCAGCCGGCCTCTCTCGCTCTTGGGCCAAACTCGGCAAGCTGATTGCCGATCCGCTGCACAACCCGATCAAGAAAAGGCCAGCTTGCCACCAGAGCGCACGGTGAGAAGTGTTCATTTTTCCCCTCGCATTCCCAGACGCGGCCCGTTTCCCAGTTCGGGACACCCGCAAGGTCGTCTCCTTGCCAGCCCTCCGAATAAGGAAAGAAATTGCTAACCGTTTTGTAAGGGAAATTCCCTATCGTCCGCAAATCATACGGACCTTATCGGTAGAGAAGAGTTCCGCAAATCAGCAAAATCAATACGGCGGCTTCTCCGTTTGATGTAAATCCCTTCGTCCGGCCCTCTATCGCTTTTGCTGCTTGCCGGCTATAGTTTGAATAAGGGGCGCAGCTTACGTTTTCTCGGCAAGTCGTCCCCGTCTTTGGCCCTCCTGGAGTCCGTCCCATGTCCCCTTTCCATAACATTCTCGTCGGCGTTGATCTCACACACTATGACGCCGAAACGCTCCAGCCCTCTGCTGTCGCTGCCGCTGTGGTGCAGCAAGCGATGTGGCTGGGCGCCAAGACGTCTGCACGCTTGACCTTCTTCTCCGCCCTGGACCTCAGTCTGGAAGCGCTGCCGCAGATAGAACGGGCGGACTTCCACTATTTGACGACCAGCGCCGAACAGACTGCTGCTAAAGTGCTCCGCAGCTTGGTTCAACAAGCGCGCGGCCAGGGGATCGAGGCGGAAGACAAATTGGCGTTGGGCAAAGGCTGGTTGGAGTTGGTCCGGCAAGCGCTGCGAGACCGCCATGATCTGGTGCTGATCGGCACGCGTGATCGTCGCGGCCTGGAATGGATGTTGTTTGGCAGTACGGCTGTCAAGGTGGTGCGCCGTTGCCCTTGCCCCGTTTGGGTGGTCAAACCGGACGGCCGACACAGTCCGTTCAAGGTCCTGGTCGCCAGCGGTCTCGATCCGGCAGCGGAAGAGGGGTTGCGCTTGGCCGCCGGGCTGGCGCAAGTCACGCCCACCGAGATCCATCTGTTGCACGTGGTCGATTTTCCCCTGGACCGTCGCTGGTGGGCCACGACCCTGCCGGATGCAAAGGACAAAGCCTATCGCTGCCGCGTCCGTGAACATGCCGTCAAAGAATTGGAAGCACAGATTGATCGCGCGGGCGCCCGCCGCCTGACGCCGCCGGTACAAGTACATTTGATGGATGAAATCGGTGTTTTGGCCGATGAAGGAATCCTCCTGTTCCTCAAGAAGAACCCGATGGACTTGATGGTCATGGGGACCATCGGCCGCGGCGGCATTGCCGGCGCGATGATCGGTAACACGGCAGAGCGGTTGCTCCCTCAGCTGTCCTGTTCACTGTTGGCCGTTAAACCCAAAGACTTCGTTTCCCCGGTACGGTTGTAAAACGGTTTGTGGGCGCCTGCTTCCAGTTTGGCTTTTGGCTTTCTCTATAATGAAGGGTGGGCGCCGGTAACTGAAAACCGCAAACCAACTCAGGCCACGGACATTTTCAGCCATGTCGATTCGAATTACCTGCCCCCATTGTAAGCGGGGCATGCTCGTTGATGAACGCCTGGCCGGCAAAAAAGGCCGGTGCAAAGCCTGCCAGCAACCGATCACCGTGCCGTCGTTGTCCGCCTCTGATCCTCCGCCCGTCGAGAATCCCCCTCCTTCTCCCTCTCCCCAATCGGCAGGAGAAAAGAAAAGAGCGGCCGCGCCCGTTGATATCGAAGCCGAAGCTGCCGCCCTGTTTGCCGATGAGCCGAAGCTGACGGAAGAGGCCGCGCCCCAAACCATCGATCTGAACTGCCCCTATTGCGATGAGCCGATCAAGTTCTCTGCCGAGTTGGCCGGCAAACGCGCTCCCTGCCCGGAGTGCAAGCACATCATTAAGGTGCCAGAGTTAGTCAAGAAAGATCCCAAAGACTGGCGCAAGGTAGAGGCGCGCGGCCCTTCTGGCGCGCGGCTGCCGGACCAGCCGGAATTAGAAGGGGCTTGGGGATCGCGGACGGTTGGTTCTGTTGGGAAGCAATCGTTGGAGGAAGCCGGCGTCCTCCCCAAAATAGAACGGCCGCGCACCTTATGGCAAAAGGTACGCTGGCCGGTCCTCGGCGCGAGCCTGGCGCTCGTACTGATGGGGAGCGTTTGGGTCGGCTATCGGTGGTGGGGCCGGCGCACCGTCGAGCGCGAGATCCAGGCGGCGCTGGCCTTCGCCGATTCACCCGAAGCCGGCCCAACCGTGAAGGCCGCCCTCTCCCTCGCCGCCGGCGAGTATTATCTGCGCAGCCGCACTCCTCATCCGGACCCGCGCACGGGCCGCTCCACCTCTCCGGCCCTGGCAGCTAACAATCAGTTCGGCATGGCCTTGACCACGCTCCAGCGCGTACCCCAAGGCGAGGAGCGCGATGCGCTGCTGGCCGATCTGGCGCTGGCGGAGATCGAGTTGGGAGGGGAGAAACCGGATACGGATCAAGAGCTGCGTCTGAGTTGGGACAAAACACAACCGTTGCTGCTGGCCACGCTGCGGGAAATCCACGAGGCCGAGGCGAAACGCTACGCCCTCCGCGCAGTCGCTCAACATCTCCGTGCCCGAGGACAAGCGGCACGAGTGCTGCCGTTGACCAATCAGCTGTACGCGGCCGTCGATGCCGATAAAGCCGCTGCTCTCGCGCTCGTCGGATTAGAGTTCCTCAAGGCCGACGATCGACCGTCGGCGGAAAAAGCAATGCAAGCGGCGTTGCAGCTTTTCCCCAAAGACGCCAAGGCCAAGGAGGATGTCAAAGTACCGCCCTTGCGCCCAGAGGTCGTCGCCCTGGCCCTGTTGCTGGGGAGCAAAGATCTCCCGACAATAAGCGACAATGAAGATAACAAAAATAACCAACGCATCGGCGTGGCCGAAGCACTGGCCCGCCAGGGCAAATGGGAAGAAGCCCGCAACGAGGCGGGACGAATCGCGGATGACGTCGCCCAGTTTCGCGCGCGTCTGGCCGTCGCCGCCGCCGCCGTAGATGCCAAGCTGCCCGAAACCACCGATCTGGAAGCGGCCCTCAAAATGGCCGAAGGCGGCCTGAACAAAAAGGGCGAGCTATCCTGGGCAATGCTTTCTCTCGTCGAGTTGGCCCTGCACACTTCTCTGCCGGAAGAACGCGTGCAAGCGTTCGCGGACCATATCGGCAACCGGGCGCTTCGCGGCCGCGCCCAAAGGGCCGTCTTGCAAACTCGCCTAGATAAGACAGACCAGCTCGTCGATCTTTCCGCTGCCGACAAGATTGACGCCCAAAGTCTGGCACATTCGTTGGCTGCGCAGGCGTTGGCCCGACATAACGTGCGCTTCAACATGGGCTATATCAGGGTGGTGCAGGCTTGGCCGCAGCCGCTCCGCTCGTTCGGCGCGCTCGGCATCGCCCTGGGGTTACAGGACTGGGAGAAGCGGTAAGGGGGAAGGGCAAACCGCTAAGAAACGAAAGGGAAAAAAGACAAAAGGAGAACACAGATATGAGACATCGAATGTCTTTTTTATGTTTCATCTCTTCCTTCTCTTGGCGCTTTGGCGGTTTATTATTTCTTCTGCTTACGGCCTCGTCTTCTTCTGGACAGGGATCGTCTTTTGCAGAAGACCTCCAGTTCGTGCGTGAGTTACGTAACCGCGGCTACAATGACCTGGCCCGTGAATATCTGGATCAATTGGCCCCAAAAGTCCCCGCCGCCTTGAAAACAGAGTTGCCACTCGAACGGGCGCTGACCGAAATGGAGGCAGCGGGTGACGAACCGGACAGCACCAAGCGTATCGCACGGTACGCTCAGGCCCGCGAACAGTTCCAGGAATTTCTCCGGGCTAACCCCAGGCATCCGCGCGCTGCGGAGGCCCGGTTTGGCATCGCCCGCGCCACCACTTTGCAGGGCAAGGCGCAACTGAGCCGCGCCCTACTCGAAGATGATCCGACCATCCGCAGCACCGAGGGGGCCAAGGCCCGCGCCACGCTTGTGACGGCGTTTCATCAGCTCAAGCAATTGCCGCAAACGCCGCAGAGCGAATTGGCAATGGCCCTAAATCTACTCGATCAATCGGAAACGTATCTCAACGCCGCCAGCGAGACGGAAACGCGCGAGAGCAGCCGACGCATCCAGGAAGCGCGGCAAATTCTCGATAAGTTGGCCCAGGGCGATCCCGCCGATAAGATCACCTGGCAAGCGCGCGCCTGGGTCGGCCGCTGCGAGGAAATGCTCGATAATCCCAGCAAAGCGATCAAAATGCTGGAAGCCGTCGCCGCGGAAACTGGGCCAGCTGTGCAGGACGGCAAGCGCCTGGCCCGCTACTTCCTTATCCTGGCCCGTCGGAAACTGCCCAAAGAATCGCCCGACCCTAAAGCAACACTCAATAATTATCTCATCAAACAGGCCCTGGATTGGCTGCGCGATTATCCCAACTACAAGAACACGCCCGAAGGTTACGGGGCCCAATACTGGTTGGCCAAACTCCTGCTCGAAGAAGCCGAGGCCCCTCGGTTAGACGCACGCACCCGCGACAATCTTGTCCGCCGCGCCCGCCGCTATCTCAGCAACATCGAGCACACCGAGAACGAATTCACCGACCGAGCCAAGCGCCTTAAGATTGAGGCCATGGCCAAACAGGGCACCTTCAAAAAACCGATCGACCAGCTGCTTACTTTCGAGGATTGCTACATGCGCGCCCAGTACGAGCAGATGCAAATAGCCGAAGACGTCAAACAATTCAAGGACGATCGGTCGCGGGCGGAGCAAGAGCGGAACAAACGCATCCAGAACATCCTTGCCGCTCTCCAGTCCGCCCTTAAAAAGGCAGATGCCAAAACACCCGCCATCGAGTTAAATACCGCGCGGGCGCTGTTGACTTATTATCTGCTCGAACAGGGCAAGCCCAAGGAAGCCATCGCCGTCGGCGAGCCGTTTGCGCTGAAGGACCGGCGCTCCAGTCAGGCGGCTGCCGCTGCCATCTATGCCTTGGTGGCCTATGGGCAATTGCTGTCCAAGCGCGAGCGCGACGCCGCCGATCCCCAAGCCTTGAAAGACGATCCCGAATACAAGGCCGAAAAAGGACGCATGTTGGCGCTGGCCCGCACAATGGTGGAGTGCTGGCCGAAAGAGCGCGCCGGCGACCTGGCCCGGCACGAAATCGCTCTGCATCTGCTCCGCGACGAGAAAGGACCGGAAGCGATCGAGGTGCTGTCCACCATCACCCCGGCCTATCCCTCGTACATCCGCACGCAATTTCTCCTCGCCCGCGCCGCCCTTCAACAAGCTGCCCAGGAAAAGGATAAAGGCGATCCTAAAAACTACAGAAAACGTGCTTTGGCCGCCCTCCGTACCTTGCCCGAACCCGAGCCGACGGCCGACGCCGAAACCAACACCGAATACGTCCAGGCTCGGCTCCTGCTTGCCTTGGAGCTAATCAAGGACAAGCAACTCCAGGAAGCGGACAAAATCCTGGCCGCGTTGGCACCCAAGTTGGGGGCCTTGAAGTTGGATGAAGGGCCCGCCAAGGCCAGCGAAAAACAGCGCAAATTCGAGGACAGCTTGACCCAACTGGCGCTGCACTCATCGGCCCTCCAAGCCAATGACGATTTTAAGGCCGCCAAGTACGAAGAAGTGGCGCAACGGCTGGACGCCGTGATCGACAAGTTCAATGCCGATCAGCTGCCCCAGCTCAAAGACAGCGGATTGGGACCAAGCATCATCGCTCTGGACCTGCGGGCCAACGTACAACTTAACAGGCTGGAACGGGCCCGTGCCGCCGTCAAGGCGCTGCAAGCGTTGCAAACCGAGAAGAGCGCGGCCAAGGGCGACGAGGACGCTACGGCCATCCTTGCCCAACTGGTCAATCTCATCACGCAGCAAGTCGATGAACTGCGCAAGAAAGGCGACCAAGATAGTCTGCAAAAAGCCCAAGCTGGCTTCACGGCCATCCTCAATGAGGTGGCAGGGGCCAAGAAAAAGCCGACTCCCCAATTGGCGTATTACCTGGCCCGCTGTTATGCCGGCATGGAGGAGCACAAGAAAGCCGTCGAATTGCTCGAGAAAAACGCCGCCGAAGTAAGCGGCGCTGACGAACGGCTGCACCATGCGATGCAATTGTTGTTGGTGCAGGAATATCGCCAACTTAAAGAGTTCGACAAGGCCCGTGCGCTCCTCGAAGAGGTTCTCAAGGGCAAGGGCGGCAAACCCGGTTGGGGCGCCAAAAACCTCGACGCCCAGAAATTGCACGTCCTTTTACTGGAGGACCGTGAAGACTACGTCAATGCCGCCCGGTTGTGCGATAATTACATCAACCAACTGGTCCGCCGTCTCGACGACAATAAGCTCAAAGAATACTATTTCGATTTTTATTATCACTTGATCTACTGTATTGTCAAACATGGCCAACGCCAGGACAACGCGGACAAGAAGACCAAGGCCCTTCGTGACGCTGCGGGGCGGCTCATCGCTCTGGAGAAGAGACAAGGCGGCTTCGGCAGCGACCAATCGAAGAAACGTTTCGATGAATTACTGGAGAAGGAAGCGGACCTGCGCCAACAATACAACGCCCTCAAGGGCGGCAAGTAGGAGCGACCCACATGAAACGATTTTCCTCTCGTCCCTACACTCTTCATCTTCTGGTTGCCCAACTCTGTTTGGCAACCCTTCTTCGCAAAACTCTGTTTCGCCTCTGCCTTCCCCTACTAGCTGGGAAGACACGAAACAGAGTTTCGTGGACAGCGTTCCCAAACAGAGTTGGGCAACGAGGAATGTTGTCCTTTGTTCTCGCCGGCTTCGCGCTCCTCGACGCCGCCGCCCTTTGGGCCAGGGACATTGTGTACGTCCGTCCGCCGGGCCAGAAAAAAGACGAGGTCATCAGCGGCACGATTCAGGAGGAAACACCGGCAGGTATCAAGTTGAAGACGGACAAGGGAGAGGTCAAGAACATTCCGGCCCTGCACATCCGCGCCGTGGATTATGGTGCGGGTGTCGATGCCGTGGGGCGCGTGGATTATCACTCCGGCGATGCCAAGCTCGAGCGCGCGTTACTGGAGACCACAGCAAAGAAAAAGGCGGAGGGGCTGGAATCGGCCCTCCTCGCCTTTCGAGACCTGGACGCCAACGGCCAATTGCGCTCTATCGTCTCTGTCCATCGCTATTTGCAGTACCGTATCGCCCAAACGACGGCCTTGCTTGCTCAGGAGGATCTCAGTCGTCGCGATGCCGCCTTGGCGGCCCTGAACGACTACAAGACCGCCTTTGCCGATGGCTGGGAGATTGTGCCTGCCCTGCAATTGCTGGCCTCGATCCAGGAAGAGAAAGGCGACACAGAAGGAGCGAGCAAGACTTACGCCCAACTAGCCGGGTTGCCCGGCATCGCTCCGGCCATGAAATTACAAGGCCAACTCAAAGGCGCTCGCTTGCTGCTGCGCGCCCGCAAGTTCCACGAAGCCGAGGCGAAACTGAAACAGGTCGAGGCCGCCTTGCCCGTTGACGACCCGCAGCGCGCCTTCGTCGAAGTGTACCTGATCCAATCGCGCATCGCTCAGAAAAGCGACCTCAACGGCATCGATAAAAAACTAGAACAACTTCTCCGTACCAGCAATGACGGCGCCCTGCGTGCCTTGGCCCACAACGCGCTGGGCGATTACTACCGTGCCAAAGGCGACAACGCCCAAGCGTTCTGGGAATATTGCAAGGTCGATATGCTCTACAACCAGGACAAGGAGGAACACGCCAAGGCCCTTTATTATCTGGCGCAATTGTTCGATAAACCGCCGCGCAACGATCGGGACCGGGCCGAGGAGTTTCGGACGCGCCTGAAATCGCCTCAGTTCGATGGCACCTTGTATCAGCGTCTGGCAGCGGCCAAGAAAACGGAGGATTGAGGTTGGCAGCAGCGCGCATTGATGCGCCGCTGCCCACTAGAATCCGCCCTTGCTGGCAAGGCGAGGAAGTCCCTATAATCCCTGAATCTTTCGCTCTGTTGGGGCCGTAGCTCAACTGGGAGAGCGCAGCGTTCGCAATGCTGAGGTTACGGGTTCGATCCCCGTCGGCTCCACTTTCTGACGCATCACAACAACGCGGTGCGCTCATCGTAGCCGAACATGCGGTTGAAGTTTTGTACGGCCACACCGCTGGCGCCGCGCACCAAATTGTCCTCGCAAGCCAAAACGACAATGGCATCGCGCACCACCCGCACGGTCACATCGAAAAAGTTGGTGCCGGCGCAGTCCTTCGTTGCCGGCAAGTGCTCAACTACGCGGACAAAGGGAGCATGGACATAATAGGAGCGATACATCTCCAACAGTTCGTGTTCAGAGAACGGCCGGCGCGGCGCCGCGTAGATGGTCGAGAAGATACCGCGGTCCATCGGGACCAGGTGCGGCGTGAAGAGGACTTGTATCGGCTCGCCGGTCAGGTCGGTCAACACTTGCTCGATCTCCGGCGTGTGGCGGTGTTTGCCGACCTGATAGGCGGAGACGCTTTCGTTACATTCGGGAAAATGCGTGGCGAGCTTGGGAGTACGTCCAGCCCCGGAGACGCCGCTCTTGCTGTCGATGATGATACGGCGCGGCTCGATGCAATGTTCAGCCACCAGCGGCGCCAGACCGAGGATGCCCGTCTGCGGATAGCAGCCCGGATTGGCCACCAACCGGGCCGTGGCGATGGCGTCGCCGTACACCTCCGGAAGCCCGTACACTGCCTGGGCCAAGTGCGTCAAGTCAGCGTGGCTTTCGCCATACCACTGGGCATAGACATTCGGATCGCGCAGCCGATAATCGGCGCTGAGATCGATGACGCGCAAGCCGCGCTGCAACAAGGCCGGCAGCACCGCCATGCTGGCCCCGTGGGGCAAGCAGCTGAACACACATTGCACGCCGCGCCCGGCCAGGCGTTCGGCGTCGAATGGCTCGCAGCGCAGGTCGAGGCGCCCCGTCAGGCTGGGATGCAGTTCGGCCAGATGCGGTGTATCGCTCTGCCGCGAGGTCACAGCCGCGATTTCAACGTGGGGATGGCGCAGCAGGATCTTAATCAGTTCCAACGCTGTGTAACCCGAACCACCAAGAATAGCAATCTTGGTCATGAGTGTTCCTTGTTCTGTGTCCAGCATACATTGTTTGTTATAGCGAAACTCACAAACTAAACGGAACACAGAATACAGGACACACCAAAACATGCTTCCCTCTATCCACGCTGCCTCCGAGGAAATTCGCAAAGGCCGATTATCACCGGTCGATCTGGTCAAAGCCTGCTTGGAGCGCATCGAGCGCTGCGAGGAGCGCGTCCGTGCCTGGGTGCTGATCGATCGTGAGGGAGCGTTAGCTCGTGCCGCAGAGTGCGCCCGTGAGATAGAGCGCGGCGGCTGGCGCGGTCCGCTACACGGCATTCCTCTGGGCATCAAGGACGTTTTCGATGTATTCGATTGGCCCACCGCAGCTGGCTCGTACTTGTGGAAAAATAGCATCGCACGCCACGACGCCACAGTGGTACGGCGCCTACGCCAGGCAGGTGCGGTGTTTCTGGGCAAGACGGTGACAACGCAGTACGCCAGCTTCGATCCGCCGCCGACGCGCAATCCGTGGAACATAGCGCGGACACCAGGCGGGTCGAGCAGCGGCTCGGCGGCGGCGTTGGCGTGCGGCATGTGTCTAGGCGCGCTCGGCTCGCAGACCGGCGGTTCGATCACACGACCCGCCTCGTACTGCGGCGTCGCCAGTTGCAAACCGACTTTTGGCCGTGTTCCGATCGACGGCACCGTGCCGCTGGCCCCGTCGCTGGACCACGTCGGTCCTTTGGCTCGTTGCGTCCGTGATGTGGAGATTTTGCTGGGAGTTATCAGCGACTGGCCGGCATCCGTCGGCTGGGGAGGAGACCAATCGGCGGACGCCCCTCGTTCACCTGGAGCGCCGCGCCTGGGCCGTCTACGTGGCCTTTTCGATCATCGGGCTGATCCCTCTGTTGTCGAGATGATGCGCCAGGTCTGCACCCAGTTGGAGAAAAAAGGCGCAGCGATCGTCGATGTGCCGGAGCCAGCAGCATTTGCAGAAGTATTGCCGCGCCATCACACTATCATGGCCGTCGAGGCCGCCATGTATCATCAGGAGCGTTTGCGGCGTCATCCGGAAGATTACGCTCCACGCATTCGCGCACTGATAGAAGAAGGACTGCGTTGCCCCGCCCCGGAATATGCCCGCTGCAAGGAACATCAGAAACTGTTACGCTCCGAAATGAGGTCTTGTTTCGCTTCCATCGACGCTCTGCTGACGCCCGCAACCACTAGCCCTGCTCCCGACGCAGACACAACCGGCGATCCTGCCTTCAACTCGCCGTGGAGCTACACGGGCTTTCCAACGATCTCCTTCCCCACCGGGCTTTCCCCCGACGAATTGCCGTTGGCCCTTCAACTCGTTGGCCGGCCCTGGGGGGAGAGCAAATTGTTCGCCGTCGCCCTCTGGTGCGAAAAAGCCCTCGGCGTCACGCTTGATGAACCACCTGTTGTCCGTTCTTAGTATTAGAGACGTTTCCCTCTCCAAGAGGAGAGAGTTTTATCTGGCCCCTGAATGACCGGACAGGCTTAACAGTAAGGACTGCCACAGGGATTGGAACTGGGACATCAAGGTATTGAGAAATTGCTGCCAGATGGACCACGGTTGCCCCGGATTGGCAGAAGGTACGGGGGTGTAGGTAACGGTTGCAGCTTGCGTCAGACCGTCGGCACTGACGTACACCGTGGCCGTGCCGGAGCCGGCTGCCGGGGCGGTATATTGGCCGCTGCTACTGAGCGAGCCGCCTCCTGTCAGTGACCAGGTCCAACTCGGCTGCGTGTTCATGGCATGGCCAAATTGGTCGAAGGCAGTGGCGGTGAATTGGAGCGAACCATTGTTGTACACGCTGCCGCCGGTCGGGGTCAAGGAAATGCTCGTTAGGGTTTGATTGACGGTGACGCTGACAGCGCTCGTCGCCGACAGGCCGTATATGTTGGTGATCGTTACCTGGAAGGTGTACGTGCCGGCGCTAGAGAAAGTGACGGTGGTGTTCTGGGCGGCGTTGCTGCCGTTGGCCGAGAAGGTCGGCCCAGCCGCTCCAGCCGGCTCGCTGAGGACGGACCAGGTATACGTCAGGGCGGAGGTGTTATAGTTATCGCCGCCGCGGACACTGAGGTTGGTGGTGGTGCCGGTGACGATGCCGGATGAGGCGCTGGCCGGCGTGGCCACCCAGGGCAAGCTTGCGGAGCTTCCCGGCCCGACCAAACCGGCGACGATGCGGTTGGCGATGGGTGAGCCGCGGCCGGTAACGAGATCATAGCCCGCAGCCGCCGAATAGCTGCCGTTGCCGCCACTGGTGATGTCATGGAAATCGCTTTGCGGTAGCTGATAGAGCGTTGACAGCAGTTGAGCCCCGGTGAGCGCCCCCTCTCCCAGGAGAGCACGCCCTTGATCGGCGATGGCGACCAAGGCGGCCCACTGCGGTGCGCCGGCACTGGTGCCGTAAGCCTCGAGCCAGCCGTTGTAGCCGTAGCTATCGTAGATCGCGTAGGGCGAGGCGGAGGAAGCATCGTAAGCCACGTCGGGGACGGCCCGATAGGTGCTCGTTTGCGTCACTACGCCACGTTGATAACTCGGCTGGGCTTCGTCCGTGCTAATGCCGCCGCCGCTGCCGCTCCAGGCGATTTCGCTGACATAGTTGCCGGCGCTGTCGGTGGTCAGCTGCGTGCCGCCGACAGCCAGCACGTTGGGCGAGGTGGAGGGATATTCCACTAGGCCGTTGTCGCCGCTGGAAGCGATGAAGGCGACGCCCGGATGGCCGGACGGCGTTGTGAAGTAGCTGTCGTAGGCAGTTTCGCTCGAGAATTCGCTGCTGCCCCAGCTCATCGACACCACTGAGACGCCGGGTTGATTGCGGGCATAGTTCACAGCGGCCATCAGGTCGGCATAGCTGTTGCTGTTGGCTTCGACGAGGAGAATGTTAGCCCCCGGCGCGATGGCGTGTGCCCATTCCACGTCGAGGCTTTCTTCTACGCCCCAGTTGGGGTCGGCGGCAGGCAAGCTGTTGCCGCCGTTCTGGTTGACCACGGTGAAGCGGGGCGGATCGGGTAGCCCATACATGGAGTCGAAAATATGCAAATCGCTGGCGAGGTTGGGCTGATTGTAGGCGTCCACAATGGCGATGGTTTGACCGCTGCCGTCGCCCTTGACAGCGCCGTTATTGAACGTGATCTGATCGAAGCTGTAGGCTTGGCTGATCTGCTGCGGGCTTAAGCCAGCCGGTTGGCCGAGATTACTGGCGGCGGTTATGGCACCGGAGACAGCCAGTTCGATTTCCGGTACGGCGCTGCCGGCCAAAGCGGCGAGCCAATCCATGCTCGGCAGCAAGCGGTCTTCCAGGACTTCCAGAAAAGGGCGAAAAAAGGGCGCGTGCGCATCCCGTGCCGCGCGCACCCCGGCATAGGGGATAAAACGTCGCATGAGGGAGAAAACTCCTCTTAGGGTCTCTTGAAGCGACGGGATGTCAAGGACTCTCGACGGCCGTGAGGGGATGATTCGGGAGGGGGGTACGACCGTATTCTGTTCCTGTCGAACTCTAGGACAGGATTGTAAAACGGTCAAACAATCCCGGCGGGCAGAACGTTCTCCTCTTCCAGGTAGGGTCATTGCGGCACGATCTCCTGCGGCAGGACGCGGAACTGTCCGGGCAACGGCTGGGCGCTGACCGCTTCCAAGTGGCGCCGCGCCTCCACATCATCCGGGATAGCGGCGAATTGCCGACGCGCCTCCGTCAGCTGTCCGTCCAATTCCAAGGCCAGCCCCAAGTTGAAGCGGGCGCGGCTGTTCTGCGGGTCGCGGCGCAGGGCGGTGCGGAGATGCTCTTGCCCGGCCGCGAGTTGGCCTTCTCGAGCGAGCAGTGCGCCCAGGCTGACGTGTGCCTCGACGTGGTTGGGGTCATACTGCAAAGCAGAAGCGAAGCATTCCGCCGCTTCGCGGGACCGCCCCTGGCCCTCATAGACAACACCCAGGTGATAGCGGGCATTGGCGCTACTGCGGTTGCTGCGCAGCGCTTGGACTAATTCAACTTCGGCTTCCCCAAATTTCCCCTGCCGCTCCAGGACTAACCCCAGGTAGTAGTGGCCGCTGGCGAAGTCGGGCGTCAGGCGAACCGTCTCGGCCAAGTGCTGCCGGGCCTCGTCGAGTTTGCCTTGCTCCAACAGGATGCGGCCCATGTTGTAGTGGGCCGACGGGTGGTCGGGATACAGGGCGAGCGCCTGAGCAAAATGCTCCAGGGCCTCGTCGCGCCAGCCATACTTGGCCAGGAAAAGGCCCACATTGTTGTAGGCCGGCGGCCGAGGATCCTCACGGACGGCCTCGGCGTATTCGCGGCGGGCCTCGTCGATCCGTCCTTGTTCTTCCAGGGCCATGGCCAGGCCCTGGTGGGCGATGCCGGAAGGGCAGACGTCCAAGGCGTGCCGCCAGAGGGTCTGGCTGTTCCGCCAGATCGGCAGCTGCTGCCAGGTCAGCCCCAGGCAGAGGGCCACCAGCCCAACAGCGACAGTCCCTGTCGCCAGCCGGGCCAGACGCAGGCGTCCCAGGAAGTCGTACGTCCCCCAGGCCAGCAGAAGGAACAAGCCGATGAGCGGGACATAGGTATAGCGATCCGCATAGGCTTGCCGCCCGACTTGGACCAGGCCGATCACGGGCACCAACGTGCCGAGATACCATAGCCAACCTACCGCCAAGTAGGGCCGCCGTCTCGCCTGCCAGAAGGTCAGGGCGGTGACGGCCAGCAGCAGCCCAGCCGCAACAGCGGCCAGCGTGAAGGAAATATCGGAACCCGGATGCGGATAATAGACCGCCAAGTGCCTCGGCCAGAACATCATGCGGACGTAGGCAAGGTAAGCCAGCGGCGCGTTGGCAAGACGATAGGGCAGCGGCAAGAGGTCAAGCGATTGCATGATATGTTGTTGCGCCGCCACGGTCAACAAGGAACAGCCGGCTGCCAGGGCGAAGAACGGCAGTTTTTCTTTCACCAGGCCCCACCCCACGCCCCGTCGCTGCAACGGCCAAAAGTCGAGCAGCAACAAGACGCAGGGCAGCGTCACCAGCATCGGCTTGGCCATCAGTCCCAAGGCGAACAACACCAGGGTGAGCAGATAACGGCCTCCCCCTGGCTGGGCCGCATACGCAGAATACGCCCACAGCGTCAACATCCAAAACAGCGTGCTGAGCACGTCTTTCCGCTCCGCCACCCAGGCGACCGACTCGACATGCAATGGATGGACGGCGAAAAACGCCGCTACCACCGCGCTCCGCCCCACTGCTCCCGTCAGCGACCGCAAGGCGAAGAACAACAGCACCGCGTTGGCCGCGTGCAACAGCACGTTGGTGATATGGAAACCGAGGGGATTAGGCCCATACAGCTGCCAATCCAGCTGCAACGACATCCAGGTCAGAGGATGCCAGTTGTGCGAGTGGAACTTGGTCAAGGCCCACCACAGACTCGGGCCTGTCAGCCCGGCCTGCACGTGCGGATTTTCCGTGACGTACTCATTGTCATCGACATTGAGGAACTGATAGCTGCCGTCCCCGATCGGTGCATAGGCCGCCAGGGCCAGGACGGCAACACTCCCGGCCGCCAGCGCCGCCTGCCGAAAACGGGTTTGGGAGTCCGTCATCTTCGCATTGTTCCTTTGTCCCAAAACCCAACGAACGGGAAGCGCCAGCGACGGAAGGAAGGTCCGTCGCTAACGCTTCTGGCTCGTTGGGTTCACTTACCGATGCAGAACAGGTGCTTCTCTCCACGAATGAATAAACGATTGTCGGCCACGGCCGGCGTGGATGTAACTGTTTCCCCAATTCGATTCTGGGCCAACAGCTTGAACTTCGGCGCCGCTTCAAAGACGTACACGGTGCCGTTTTTGGCCACCGCATAAACTTTGCCCGCCACCAAGACCGGCGAGGCCAGGAAGCCGTCCTTGCAAAGGGACTCTCTCCATATTTCCTCTCCCGTTTGGGCGAGATGGCAAGCGGCCCAGCCGGTATCGCTTACACTATAGAGATGACTGCCCAGGGCCAAAAAGCAGGGCACATAGGCGAAATATTTGAACTGTCGGTTCTGCCAGACGAGATTTGTGCCGCTGACATCGCCCTGGCCGCCGAGCTTGACGGCGATAGTATCGCGGTCGCCGGCGCCGTCACCGGAGGCCGCAAGCACCAGATTGCCGGCGAGGATTGGCGAGCTTACCGTCCGCAGCGGCGCTTTGGCGAACTTCCAAGTGTACCACCAGTTGGCTCGGCCATCGGCGGGATTATAGCTGGTGATGCCGGCCGTGCTAACGACAATCAGCTCTTTGCCGCCGCCCGGCCTGGTGTAGATGAGCGGCGTCGAATAACAGGCACGGTAAGGCCGGCGCTCGATTTGCCAAACTTTGGCGCCCGTTTTGGTGTCGAAGGCCAACAAGTGGGATGTGCCGTCCTGATCGTTGGCGAGGACCACTTTATCATCAACCACCATCGGCGAATGGCCGAAACCATGCTGGCTTTTGTAACTGCCGAGGTCATTCTCCCACAGAGGCGTACCGTCCTTAAAGGCATAAGCTCCCAAGTGGATGCCCTGGCCGTCCCAAAAGGCAGCATAGACGCGCTCGCCGTCCGTGGCTGGCGTTGAGGAAGCCAGCGAATTGAGCGGATGTATATGGGCCTCGCGACCGGGCGCCGCTCTTTTCCAGAGAATGTCGCCCTTGCCGGCATCGAGACAAAGCAGCCAGCGCTCGTTGCCGTCCTCCGAAGCCGATTGCAAGAAGACGCGGCCCTTGCAGACAATCGGCGACGAATGCCCAACGCCGGGAATGGGAGTTTTCCACAGGATATTCTCCTCCGTCCACTTGACCGGCACCTCCTTGTCCTCGGCGATGCCAGCGCCATTGGGGCCGCGAAAACGCGGCCAATCGCCGGCACCCGCCAGGCCGCAGGCTGGCAACAAAACTACAAACGCGAGCCAGAAACGCCAAATGTGAGATGAGGGTTGCATGGTGTCAAAGTCTCCTTGGGGTGAAGTCATTCCGAAGCATCGGCAGAACGCTGTCCCGCCCGCTCGAACCAACGTCGGATCGAAAGCGTGAATCCCGGCAATACCGCCCCGCCGTCCAGCACGTCTTCCTCCATCAACTCGACGAATGCCTCCTCCGACGTGTACACGCGCACGCGGCGAGACAGTGGGTAGACTTGCCAGACAAGGCGAGTCCCTCCGGCGAAGTATTCCGCTCGTTTGCGATCCATCTCGCGTTCGGTGTTGCTGGGGCTGAGGATTTCGACCGCCAAGTCCGGCGCTTGCTCCACAAAGCTCCCTGGCGGGAGAAGTCGATTGGGGAAATGCGCCCACGAGTAGAAGGCCACGTCCGGCATGCGGACGAGACCTGGTTCCATGCGCGTCATGCCATCCGCCCCCAGCACAATTCCCCGATCATTGCTCTCCAAGTAAGTCTCCAGGAAAAAGCCCAGAACGACGGCCAGCCGGGATTTATAATAGCCCATTGCTTTCGCCACCAAAACGCCGTCTACCAGTTCGCATAGACGGCCTGTCCGCGCCTCGGCCTCGATAACGTCCTGCTCCGTGGCTGTTCCCGGATAAGGGTGAAAGCGAATGCGCTCCAGAGGAATGTCTCCCAAGCGATGAAGCAGATCGGCCAGCGTTTCAATCGCCGAAGGCGAAGCAAGGGTGTCATTCATAGCCAGGTTCCTTATGGGACAGCGGCTTATCGATCAATATATCATCTGGCCTTCCGCGTCTCCACCTTCTCCCCCAGCCCGCCGCGCCAGCAAGGGCAAGGGCGCAAGGGCGCAAGGGCGCAAGGGCGCAAGGGCGCCCTTGCTGGCGCTGCGGGCTCGTAGGAAAGGGCGCCACGAGTCCGCAGCGCCAGCAAGGGCG
>Ga0078972_1003563_pt1 | contig 46152 bp, 37 predicted proteins | sample YelNatPaOPGAMG01_FD_67568 | JGI IMG/M metagenome (GOLD analysis project Ga0078972, IMG submission 67568) | Hot spring thermophilic microbial communities from Obsidian Pool, Yellowstone National Park, USA - OP-RAMG-01 (SPADES assembly) (version 2) | ecosystem: Environmental > Aquatic > Thermal...
AGACCGACCCCCATCGTCCCGAGGCCGAGGCCGACCAGGATGGCCGAGGCATAGGGCATGCCGGCCGCCCGCATCGCTCCGCCCAGGACGACCTCAAAGAGTCCCCAGAGGGAACCGAGCAGAACGACAATGGCCAGGAGATCGCGAAAGCGAACCTTGGTCGCCTTTTCCATGATTACCCTCCACATGCATTCGACGGGTCATCTGAAGACGACTCGGTCTTTCCAGATACGCACGTAGCCGGGTGAGTTTCAGAGCCTGATTTTACCGCCCTCCTGTCTGGATGTCAAACGGCGGTCAAAGTCCGGATAGCACTTGCTGGCGAGGCTGTAGCTCGATGCACCCGGCCGGGCAGACATCCGGACACAGACCGCACCCGTAACATTTCTCCGGATCCACCTTGGGGAACCCTTCTTCATCTATAGAATATGCCTGGTGTCCCCCATCTCGACAGGAGATCAAACAGCGTCCACACTTGGTACAACGGGACTTGTCGACAAAGGCCACCGCGTGTTTCTTGGGAGGGAGTTCGGGCTGAGGGACAATCCGAGGCAGGGCCTTTCCGACCAGTTCTGCGGGCGAACGCATGCCTTGGGATTCCAGGTAATAGGCCAACCCCTCCTTGAGGTCGTCAATGATGTCCACGCCGTACAGCATCACCGCCGTACAGAACTGGACCACCGTCGCCCCCACCGCCAGGTATTCGGCCGCGTCATGCCAGGTTACGGCACCGCCGCTGGCAGCGATCTGGAGGTTTTGCCCCATGGCCAGCAAGGCCAGGACACGCAGTTCGAACGGTTTGAGGATCGGTCCGACGATACCGGCAAACGAACCTTTCCCGTCGATCACCGGAAGAGGAGCCAGCGTCTCCAGGTCGATGCCAATGATGCCGTGCACGGAATCGCAGGCGCAGAGGGCGCTGGCACCGGCCGCAGCCACCGCCTGGGCGATGGAGAGGATGTCGGTAACCTGGGAAGTCAATTTGGGGACCACAGGCAGGCCATCGGCCGCCTCTACAACCCACCGCACCACCCGGTAGGCTTCTTCGGGAACCTGTCCGATCATCAGGTGCTTGCCTTCGAAGGGCGAATCGGTCGGACAGGACATGGAAATTTCCAGGTAATCGGCTCCGGCCTCGATGGAGCGACGGGTCAGGGTCTGCCACGACTCCTTCGATGTTCCCCAGATGCTGGTGGCCACGATTTTCTCGGGAAATTCTTTCTTGAGCAATCGTACCGATTCTTCCACGCGGTCCATGTGGAATTCGGAGATGTTATCGATGTTTCCCAGGCCGACCAGGCTGCCCAGGTGCCGCACCCCGGCGATACAGGGATAGGCGATGTCCACAACGTAGTCTTCCATAGAGGTTGTCTTCAGGACGGCTCCTGCCCAACCGGCCCGAAAGGCGGCCCGGACCATTTCGTAGGTATCCGTAGGTGGAGCCGAAGCCAGCATGAAGGGGTTTTCGAAATGCAGACCGCAGTATTCGATCGACAGGTCGACATCGGGTCTTTTGTAGATCACCATCTTTTCCCTCCTTACAGATCACCGCGCCAGATACTGATGGATAGATTGGGCAGCCCTTTTGCCCTCGGCCACCGATTGAACTACGGTGCGCCGCCCGCCCAGGATATCACCGGCGGCAAAGATGCCCTCCTGGGAGGTGGCTCCGGTTTCCGGATCGACAACCAGGCAGCCGTTAGGTGTGGTTTTCAACCCCCCGACACACTTCAGGAAGTTCTCTTCCACCCGCTGTCCGACGGCGATGATGACCGTATCGGCCGGCATGATCAGACGGGTGCCCGGAATATCCTTCATATTGTCTGGGGTAAAACGTCCCGGGACTTTCCAGGTAGTACGTATACCTTCCAGGCCGACCACCCGCCCGTTTTCGCCCAGGATGCGCAACGGACGCATTCGGGAGGTGAAGAAAATACCTTCCTCAAGCGCCTGTTGCTTATCCTTCTCGAAAGCGTCCATCTCTGCGGGGGTGCCGATGGCCGTCACATTGACCACCTCAGCCCCCATACGGAGCGCGCAACATGCAGCGTTCAGCGAAGCGCTACCTCCACCGATCACAACGACCTCGCGGCCGATGGTCACCGGGCGCCCGGTCGAGAGGCCACCGGCTGCCCGGAGGACATCGAGGGCTGTGTAGACGCCTTCCAACTCCTCACCAGGAAGGCCCAGGGTTAACGCCTGCTGCACCCCCACCGCCAGCAAGACGGCCCCATAGCCTTGGGACAGGAGGTCTGCCAGGTTCACTCCCCCATTCAGGGGAACGCCGCAGCGAATCTCCACGCCCATATCCCGCACCAGGTCGATCTCATAGGCCACCACAGCCCGAGGCAGTTTGAAAGGGGGGATGCTGGAAACCAGTGCTCCACCGGCTCTGTCCTGAGCTTCCAGGACCATCACGGGGTGACCGAACTGGCGAAGCATTGCCGCAGCCGCCAGCCCTGCCGGGCCTGCGCCGACCACAGCGACCGGCTGAAGGGTAGCGGGAGGGAGCGCCAGAGGCCGCCGACCCACGGACATCTCCCAGTCGGCAAGGAAGCGGTGCAATGCGGCTATGCGGATCGGATCCGTCAGCGCCTCGTTCCGACAGGCTCCCTCACAGAGCGTGTCGGCCGGGCAAACCCGGCCGCAGACGCCGGCGAAGATGTTGGCTTCCCGCACCAGACGCACGGCCCCACGGTAGTCCTGGAATCGCATCTTGCGGATAAAGCCACGGACATCGATACCGGCCGGACATGCCTGGCTGCAAGGAGCATCCTCGCACAGCAGGCATCGGTTTACCTCGAGTGTTACCTGGACCGGGTGCAACCCTCGCTCCACCTCGTCGAACCCTTTTAACCGTTCCGGAACGGGCAGGCGAGTTGCTTTCATGGCTACGCTCATAGGAAACACCTCCTCTCTCAAGATCTTAGCCGTGCTCCTGCCATTTTCCCCAACCTGCCGCGGTCAGGTCGGCTGAACCGCAGGCGAAAACTTCGCGTCCGCGCACCCAGGTGCGCACTACCCGGCCGCGCACACGCAGGCCCCGATAAGGGGTAAAATCTGCCCGCCCGTAGGCAGGGCGGTCCACCTGGAAATCCGGAATGGGGTCGAAACATACCAAATCGGCGTCGCTGCCCACCAGGATTGCCCCCTTACGGGGGTACAATCCCAGCACCCGGGCCGGTCCGGAGGAGAGCAGCCGGGATAGATCTCCCCAGGCCAGGCGCCCCGAAAGCACGCCGAAACTCACCATCAGGGGAAGGAGTGTTTCCAGTCCCGGAAAACCGGGCAGCCCCAGCGTCTTTTTCTCCGACAGGGTATAGGAACAATGGTCTGTTCCGATCGTATGGAGGCGACCCGCGCGAACTTCCGACCACAGGTCGGCCGGCTCTATGGGCGGATTTACTTCGGTATGTCCCTGGGACTGCAGCCATTCCCACAGCAGGTAGTGAGGACACGTCTCCAGGGTAACGCGCTCATCGGACAGCGCCATGGCCAGATGCACAAACCGCTGATGGGGGACGTGCAGGATATGCAGGCCTCCACCGGATACGGCGGGCAAACCTCGCTGCAGGATCATCACCCAGTCCGATAGGGCCTCCACATGCACCAGAACCTGATGCCCCCGGGCCAGAGCATGCTGCAAAAGGACCAGGGCCTGGTCGGCGGGCATTCCCAACCCGGAGGCCGAGAAGAAAATCTTTACCGTCCTGGTTTGCACCTGCTCCAGATCCTCGGGTCGCCGTACCACCGTATGCAAGACAAAGTCGCACAGGGATTGCCGGGCCAGCCGCTGGCATTTGGTGGAAAAATCCAACTCGAAGCGTGTCCCTGGGGGATAGGCAAAATCCCCTAACATCGTGACCCCGCCGGCCACGGCCGAGGCCGTTTCCCGCGTAAAAAAGTCCTCCTCCCCTGTCGGGGAACGCAGGTGGGTATGCAGATCGATCACTCCCGGAAGCAGAAGCATCCCCCCTATGTCGAGGACACGGTGTGCCGGGAGCGAAAGCCCCCGTTCCAGAGCCGCGATACGCCCGCCCTGGATGCCCACATCCAGATCATGCCATTGCCCATCAGGAAGGAGGACTTTTCCGCCTCGTATCAGAAGGTCCAACACCGATCATCCTCCTTGAGAGGAGAGCGGAGCGCTTGCCCCTCAGAGAGCGGGCAACGGATGCAGTTCGCAGGAACGTCCAGCCCGAATCACCTGGCCCACCAGGGGCAAATCCAACCTTCGCTCTTCCTCCCGAACGACCTGGACCAGAGCGGCCAGATCGATGCCCGTGGCAATCCCCATCTCGTGCAGCATGTGCACGACGTCCTCCGTGCAGACATTCCCACTGGCCCCCGGGGCAAAGGGACAACCGCCCAGGCCTCCCAGCGAAGTTTCGAAGGTGGTGATGCCACTCAGTAACGCCGCCAGGATGTTGGCCAGGCCCGCCCCACGGGTGTTGTGGAAGTGCATAGCGATATTCGTTTGGGGGAAATGCTCGCGCATCCGCTGGGCCAGTCGAGCAACCTGCAGAGGATTGGCCATGCCGGTGGTGTCACACAGATTCAATTCCACACACCCCAGGTCGACCAGCCGATGGGCAATATAGAGCACCCGTTCTTCCGGCACAACTCCCTCGTAAGGGCAGCCAAAGGCCGTTGAAAGGCTGGCCCGAGCCCGAACTCCGGATTGACGGGCCAGTTCGGCAATCCTGGCAATCTGCTCCAGAGACTCCTCCACCGTCATACGAACATTGCTGCGATTGTGCGACTCACTGGCCGAGATAACCAGGTCCAGCATCGTTGCTCCGGCAGCGATTGCCCGTTCGGCACCTCTGACGTTCGGCACCAGGACCAGACAGCGATCCAGAAACCCCCTCACTCCATTCAGAACCTCCTCGGCGTCACGCATCTGGGGCACAGCCTGGGGATGGACAAAGGACGTCACCTCGATCCGGGGAATACCGACGGCGATCAACTCGTGAACGATCCGGATCTTGTCGGGCGTCTCGATAAACTTCGAGAGGTTCTGGAAACCGTCTCGAGGTCCCACCTCCACAATCTCGACACGTTCGGGGAGCAAGGCCTCCCAATCCAACCTTGGGGACACCATCGGTTCCTCCTTTCACCGACCGGAGAGGTCGCTCAGGATCTGCCGAGCCACCCGGCCGATGTCGCCAAAGTGCTCCACAACGTGCACACCTGCTGAACGCAGGGCCTCTCGTTTAAGAAGAGCCGAACCCACGCCCCGGCTGATGATGGCCCCGGCGTGGCCAAAGCGGATGTCGGCGCGGGCGTAACCCCCGGCCACATAGGCGACCATGGGTTTGGTAAAACCGCCACTGCGGATAAACTCAGCGGCATCCTCCTCCATGGTCGTGCCGATCTCTCCGAAGTAGGCTACGATCCGGGTCTCCGGATCTTGCTCGAACATGGCCAGAAATTCGGACAAGGTCGTACCTACAAAAGCATCACCGCCCATCCCGATGGCCGTGGTCTGGCCCAGGCCGGCCTGATTGATATAAAAAGCCAGTGTGGTGGTATTCCCGCCGCTTCTGGAAAGGACGCCCACCGGTCCGGGCCGAAAGAACTCGCGGGCCCCTTCGGCATTTCCTCCGATCATCCCCAACAGGGCCTTTCCAGGACTGATCAGCCCAATGGTGTTCGGCCCAATCACATGGGACCGATGAAGTCGGGCCTTGGCGATGATCTCGAGCATGTCCTGCTGGGGAACGCGTTCGGGATGCAGGGTGATCACCGGAATGTCTGCCTCCAAAGCCTCGAAGGCAGCGGTCTTGGCCACAGGAGCAGGCACAAAAATGGCCGCCGCGTTGATCTCGGGATGGTGTTCTTTGGCCTCCAGCACCGTGTTATATACGGGGACCCCCTCTACAACCTGCCCTCCTTTACCAGGGGTAACGCCGGCCACGACCCGCGTCCCATAGGCCTTCATGAGCCGAATACGCAGGACGGCCTCTCGGCCCGTTGCCCCCTGCACAACGACCCGGGTGTTCTCATCTACAAGGATCGACACCGGTCACCTCCCACGCTTATAAACAACGCTCCCGGCCAGACCGCTCAGGTACTCCTCGAAGCGGGCCAGCGGCAGGTCGATGACAACGGCCTGACACCCGTAAAGGGCGCAGTCCAATTCACAACCCAGGCACTCCACACACCCGCCTCGCGCGATCTCCGAAAGCGACATGCTCAATACGGGCACCCTTCCGGCTTCGTCCAAAGCCAGAGGGCCACCCTGCTTCTGACATACCTGAACGCACGCTTTGCTGGTGCAGGAAGGACATCGATCGAGATCGATCGAAACCGTCCCCCCGGAACGCACACGAAAGGTCAACACCCGACCGGTCATGCACCACCTCCTAGGGCAGACCGCCACTCCCAGTACAGAGAATGAAAGGCCTCGGCCACATCTTTCTCTGTCGCTTCCCGGCCCATAACCCGCACCCACTTTCCCTGGCTGATGCCGTGCTCGGCCAACAACTGCAGGGCCTCCTTTTCCCACGCCCCCCGGAAGGCCAGGATGGTAGGGATGTTGGGCTGTCCGCCTGTCTCCGGATAGAGTTCTTTCAAAGCCTTGATGATCCCGCGGGCGGTGTTATCCAGCTGCTGGCTGGAAACGCAAGATACAAAAACGTAGCCTTCGATGCCGGGTTGAGAGAAAATGACCTTGGTGATCCGATAGAGTTTCGAGCCGACCGGGTTGCCCGAACTGTCGCAAAAATTCACCGGATAAAAGCCCAGGGGGACCAGTTCGTCCATCATGGTGAGGCTGGCCCCCGCCCCGACGCAGTCAAAGCCGAAGGGGATCAGGCCATGTTGCCGCGCATACGATAGATCGGGATCGATCTGGACAAAATGCACCGACCCCCGATGATCCTGGCGATCGATCTCCGCGGCAATCTGCTCCAGCAACGTTGCGCCGCGGGTCCCGGCCTCTTCGGCCGACACGACCTGCAACTCCGGATGACGGGCCAACGCATCGTCATCCAGGTCAATTCGAGCATCCAGGGCCACCGCCTCGTCGGCCGTCAGGCCCAGGGGGTTCACCTCAACCAGTTTGGCGTCAAAGGCCCGGTAGACCTCGTACAGGAGGCAGGTCGCCTGGGCGACTCGCAGTTTTTCACCCGAGGAAAGGCTTTCGTGGTCTCGTAGCAGGTTCAGAACATCGTAGGGGAAGAGGCCACGGAGGATATCAACGGGAAATTTGAGCATGGCTTCCGGCCGCGTCTGGATGGTCTCCTCGATGTCCACCCCTCCCTCCAGGCAGAGGAGGGCAACCGGAGACCGGAGACGAGGATCGGCGGTGATGGCCACATAGACCTCCCGGGTAATGGAAACCTGCTTTTCCACAAGCAAGGACTCCACGGGAAGGCCGTTGACCTCTGCGGATAGAAGGGAGGAAACCGCAACCGTGAGTTCCTCCTCGCTCTGGGCAAAGCGCACACCACCGGCTTTGCCTCGCCTGCCTGCCGGAATCTGGGCCTTGACGACAACCGGATAGCCGATCTCCGCGGCTGCCCCACGGGCCTCCGGAACACTGCGAACGACCCGGCCGGCCGGCACAGCCATCCCTTTGCGGCGCAGCAGGTCCTTGCCTTGATGTTCCAGCAACCTGGCCATAGATAGACCCTCCTCCAAAAACCGCTCAGCGTTCCCAGGTGCTCCAGGGCACCAGAATATATCCCTCCATAATCCGACGCGCCGTCCTGCTGATGGCCGCCCTCGTCAGCCGTATCTCCTCGCCCTCCCGTTGTACAGATACCTCGATCTCCAATACTCCGGCCGGATGACCGATCCGGATTTCTTCTCGGTGGTGCGATTCGGGCCGCGCCAGTTCAAAGACGATTGTTCCGGGAGTCTGGGCGGCAGCTCCCGTGGCCACGGCACCGGTGACCGGATAAGCCTTGTGCGCCTTCAGCATAAAGAGGAGTCGCGAGGTGAAGTCGACCTCCTCGGCCCGCACGTAACGGCCGGTCGTAAAGTCCGGGTAATCCGCCGGCCCTCCGACCAGGGCGAAGAAGGGCAGGTAGGGGCTTTTCTCCGCCGCCTGACGCCAGTCATCCACCAACCCCATCCACACGGCTACCGTGCCTCGAATGCGCTCGATGCGCTCGTTTAACTCGCGGTTGGCATCGATCTCGGCCGGCGTCTCTGTCCCCTTCAGTCCCAGGTCAGTGGCCCGAACGAAGACAGTGGGCGTCCCGGCGTCGATCACGCTCACCTCGATGGAACCTCCGCCCGGTATGTCCAGGCGGTCCAGCGGGTTTCCGGTAGGCAACAGGCGACCGCTGATCGCGCCCGCCGTATCGGAGAAATCGAGGCGGATGCGCGCGCCGCTTCCCGGAACACCGTCGAGATGATAGTCTCCCTCCACCGCCGCTTTTCCGTTTACGACGGGAACTTCGGCTACCAGGATGCAACGCGTATTGGTCTGGTGAATCCGGACCTTGGTGACCGGCTCCACGGCGTCGACCAGGCCTTCGTCGATCGCAAAGGGGCCTACCGCCGAGGAGATGTTGCCGCAGTTGCCGGCATAGTCCACGAACGGGCGATCGATACTCACCTGGGCAAACGTATAGTCCACGTCGGCATCGGTTCGGGTGGGTGGACCGATGATCGCCAGTTTGCTGGTCAGGGGATCGGCTCCGCCGATGCCGTCGATCTGACGAATATCCGGACTTCCGTACATGCGCAGGATAACCCGGTCGCGTAACCCCGGATCGGACGGCAAATGGTTGCGCATCACGAACAGGGCACGACTGGTTCCCCCACGCATCAACACACAGGGAATGCGTCTCTGTTCTTCCGGAAACCTCATCGCTCATCCTCCTCAAGGCCTTGCTGGCGCTGTCTCCGCAGCCGGACGTAAGGGACCAGACCTCCTGCGATAAGGATCTCCTGAAGAAATCCAGGGAGCGGCGGCAGCGAGCATCGGTAGGAGCGGGTCAGGTTTTCGACCCACCCAGATGTCAGGTCCAGACGAAGTTGGTCACCATCCTGAACCATGTCCACCAGTTGCGGGAGGGTCAGAACAGGCAGGCCCAGATTGATGCAATTTCGGAAGAAGATGCGGGAAAAAGAGCGAGCCACCAGGCCGGAGATGCCGGCCGCCTTCAGGGCGATCGGAGCATGCTCCCGGGAACTGCCGCAGCCGAAATTTTCCCCGGCCACAATGATATCGCCGGCCCGCACCATCGTACGGAAGTGTGGCAGAACATCCTCAAGGCAATGGGCAGCAAGTTCGGCCGGGTCAGTCAGATTGAGATATCGCCCCGGCAACAGTTGATCGGTATCTACATTGTCGCCCAGTTTCCAGACACGGCCCTGCAGAATCAAGGCTTTTCCCTCCTCAGAGGCACCACGTCTTCAGGGTGAGCGATATGGCCCGCCACAGCGGAGGCTGCCGCCACTGCCGGCGAGGCGAGGAAGACCTGGCTCTCCGGATGGCCCATGCGGCCGGGGAAGTTGCGGTTGGACGTGGAAAGCATCCTTTCGCCCCTCGCCAGAAGGCCCATGTGACCACCGAAACAGGGGCCGCAGGTCGGTGTCCCTACAGCCGCTCCCGCCTGGACAAAGACCTCCAGCAGGCCTTCCCGAAGTGCCTGCAGGTAGACCCGTTGGGTCGCCGGTATGATGACCAACCGAACCCCTGGGGCGACGTGTTTCCCCTGCAGAATGGCTGCTGCCACCCGCAGGTCCTCGAGACGCCCGTTGGTACAGGACCCGATAAAGACCGCATCGAGCGGGGTGCCGGCCACGGCCTCGATCGGCTGGACTCGATCCGGGGAGGAAGGACAGGCCACCTGGAGGCCGATCTCACCGACATCGATTTCCATGACGCTATGGTAATGGGCATCCGGGTCGCTTTGCACCGCCAGGGCGGTGTCCACCCCGCAGGCTTTCAGGTAGTTGCGGGATACGTCATCCACAGGGATGATCGCATTTTTGGCCCCCGCCTCCACGGCCATGTTGCATAGGGTCAGGCGTTGCTCTACGCTTAGCCTCTCGATCGCCGGACCGGTTATCTCCATCGCTCGATATAACGCCCCAGAAGTGCCGATTCGGCCGATTGTGTATAAGATGAGGTCCTTGGCCCCGACCCACGGCTGCAACTGCCCATCGTAGATCAAGAGCATCGTTTCTGGAACACGAAGCCAGATTTCGCCCAAGGCCATCGCTGCGGCGATATCGGTGCTGCCAAAGCCTGCGGCGAAAGCGCCCAGGGCGCCGTAAGATGTGGTATGCGAGTCGCCTCCCGCGATCACCATACCGGGGCGGACCAACCCCTCTTCGGGGAGGAGAGCGTGTTCGACACCAAAGTTTTTTCCCCGTCCGGGTTCGAAGAAGTACCTCAGCCCCTGTTCCCGGGCGAAGGTGCGCAACTGTCTGGTCTGTTCCGCGCTCTGAATCGAGGCACTGGGTGCGAAATGATCGCAGACGATTGCCACTTTTTCGGGATCGAAAACACGCTCAACCCCCATTCGTCGGAGTTCCAGAATGCTCAGCGGCATGGTGACGTCGCTGGCGAAGACGAAATCGACGCGGGCACGGATAAACTCCCCGGGCCGAACCACCTCCAGGCCGGAAGCCCGGGCCAGGATCTTCTCGGTCATCGTCATGCCCATAGTCTGCCCCTCTGGTAACCGTTTCTACCCCGACAGGCAAGGTTCCCTACAGCAGCAACGCCAGAACGGCCTTCTGGGCATGGAGGCGATTTTCCAACTGATCGTACACGATTGCCCGCGGTCCGTCCATCACCGCATCCGTAACTTCCAGGTTACGGTCGGCCGGGAGGGGATGCATGAATTTGACGTACTTGTTGCCCAGATCGAGCAACTCGTCGGTGACAATCCACTGGCGCAATTCCTGATCGCGGGCGGCCAGTTCCTCCTGGTTCAAGGTGCGGCTACCCCAGGATTTGGCATAGAAGATATCTGCGTCGCGGGCGGCCTCACGCATATCGTGCACGATTTCAATGCGGGCTCCACTCTCATCGGCCAGGCGACGGGCTGTGGCCATGTAGTCATCGTCCAGGTCGAACCCCTCTGGATAGGCCAGCGTGAGGTGAATTCCCAGGATCGCTGCTGCAATGACCCAACCCTGGGGAACGCCCGCCGACTTTTCCCTGGGTGAGTAGGCCCAACTCATCACGATCTTTTTCCCCTCAAAGGTTCGCAACTTCTCACGCACAGTAAGCACATCTGCCAGCACCTGGCAGGGGTGTTCGCCGTCGTCGAGCATGTTGATAACCGGAATCCGGGCAGCCGAGGCCATGGTGGTCAGAATACGACGCGATTCGCCGTAGGGCAAATTGTACAGGCGGATGGCGATGCCATCCAGATAGCGGTCCATGGCCCGCGCCGTATCGATCCAGGTTTCGTTGTGCGCCAACTGCAGGTCCGCCGCAGTGTAAAACTGTGCATGGCCACCCAGTTGGGTCATGGCCGTCTCAAAGGAGATTCGGGTCCGGGTGGAAGGCTTCCCAAAGAGCATTCCCAGGCTTTTCCCCTCGAGCACACGGTGAGGGATGCCGCAGGCCTGGGCCCGCTTCAACTCCTCAGCCGTGTCCAACAAGAAATACAGGTCCTCGCGATCGTAATCGGCCAGCGTGATAAAGTCGCGGCCCTTCAGACTCGCCCGGCGTGGCAGTGAGAGGTCCATCGCTTTCCTCCAGTTCTTCAGTCTCAGAGAAGGGCGAACAATCGGCTGATGTCGTCCAACTCGGCCAGATGGGCAACGGTTTGGGCAATCTCTCGGATACGGCCTTCGTCCCGGATCTCACGGCGGGCCAGGGCCATAAACTTGGCCTCCAGTTCCTCCTGAGTGACGGGGTTACGGTAATCCCCCTTGGGGTCGTCCACGACGGAGGTGTACTCCTGCCCGTCTTCCATAGTCACGGTAACGGCGCAGGAGTAGTGTTCGGGGTAGCGCCTTTCGAACTCTTCGTCGCAAACCCACTCCACCCGAGGCATCAGGGCCCGCACGTCCGGGCGATATAGATTTTCCTCGGTGAAGGTATCCAGATCGATGCGGCCGTCAATGAGAGCGATGGCCGCCTGCCAGGGCATGCTGAACTGGGCATCCACCACCGTCTGGGGATCGCGCTTCCGCGGCCCGGCCAACAACCGGATGGTATAGTCCGAGGAACGGATGAGGACTCGTCGAATCTTGGCTGGGTCGGGACGATAGCGGGCATAGATATCCAGACAGGCGTCCAGGTGCCCTCCGGAATAGCGGCAGCAAGGATAGACTTTGATGCTCGAGGTGGCAAAGGTCCAGATCTTTCCCAGGCCCTCGGTGATTCGGCTGGCGTCATATTGCCGGTTGAACGAATAGGCTTGGAGGAAGCCGTCGGTCCCCTCGATGATCTCAGGAGGGCCGTCGAACCCTTTCTGGGCCAGGAGAGCGGAGACCATGCCGCTCCAGGCCGGATGGCCGGCCTGGAGGCGCTTGGTGTAGGAACCGGCAGTATTCCAGGCCATCAGGCCGGCCGCCTGACTTCCGGCAATTCCCAGACTCCATACCGTATGCCGGACGTCCAGTTGAAGCAACCTGGATGCCGAGACCGCTGCCCCAAAGGTTCCACAGGTGCTGGTGGGATGAAAGCCCTGGTAATACATCTTGCCCAGGAAGGCGGCGCCGAGACGACAAACCACCTCGTTCCCCAGAGCAATCGCCACCAGGACTTCTCGACCGGAAGCGCGAAGTTTTTCCCCCAGGGCAAGAGAAACCGGGATCGTCGCCACACTCGGATGAGCATTCGACTCGTTGTGGTCATCGGCAAAGTCAAAAGCATATGACTGCACGGCATTGGCAAAGGCCGCATTGGGAGCAGCCACCTTCCTCCGGTAGCCGATCACCGTGCTTTCCTCCGGCCCGCCCAGTTCCAGGGACAGTTCGGCCGCGATGCGGCTGGACTCGATACGCTTGGACCCGATCATGGACCCCAGCAGATCCAACACCAGGTTGGTGGCGTGGCGGACGACAGGTGCAGGCAGATCTTCGAAGCGAAGGTGAACGGCCAGTTCAGCGATTTGCTCACTGATCGGTTTCTTCTCCATCGTGGTATCCTCCTTGAATGTACAGGTTCCAATCCAACCGCCGGAACCCGCCCTTGCCTTCGCAGGCGAAACCCCAGGAATTCCCACCGGTCGGTGTGCTAGGTAGCCACCTGGATGCTGATCGCGCCCTCGGGGCAACTGGCAGCACAGAACCCGCAGTTGATGCATTCCTCATGGACAATCACGTTGTACCCGTCGGCTTGACGGATGGTCTGAACCGGGCAGACGGTCACGCAGATGTTGCACTGGTTGCACGTCTCGGGATCGATCACCATCCGAAGGGGTTGGCGGGCCATCTCGTTGACCTTCCGGATGCCCTCGAGACCGCTGCCGCGAAGTTCATCCAGCGTGATGCGTTGCTCTTCCAGAAAATCGGCCAGACCACGGACGAGTTTGCGGAAAATTCCCGGGCCGTGGACCATGGCCGCCGTACAGACACCGACCGCTGTGGCCCCAGCGATGATCATCTCCACAGCATCTTCCCAGGCAACCACACCGCCGATGCCGATGATAGGCAATCGGGTGCGTTTGTAGATTTCCACCACATAGCCCACCGCATTGGCCCGTATGGCCCGGCCGGATAGTTCGGGCATCCAGTGGCCGATTGTCCGGGCCACCTTCGGGAGACGGGTATAAATATCGAAGGAGATGGCCGGGAAGATCGTATCGCGTGAGGCGATGGCATCGGCACCGCCCTCCTCAGCAGCCCGGATGAGGTCGATCAGGTTGGATGGTTCGGGAATGAACTTGGCAATCACCGGCACTCGAACGGCCCGCTTCGCCGCCCGAACGACCTCGTAAGTACGTTGGGGGCTCTGCACGGCTCCGATGCCGCTGCCCTCCACAACGTTGGGGGACGAACCAAAGGCCGAGAGTTCGATGGCATCCGCCCCGGCTTCTACCGCCAGCGGGGCCATCCGGGCAATGTCCTCTGCCGGAGTGTCCGTGACCGCCTGCAGGCTGACGATCACCGGAACGCCTCCCTCCTTGGCCAGGGGAATTTCCCGTTCGCACCACTGTTCGAACGTGTAATGCGACCACGGATCGGTTAAAATCAGGCTGTTGCGGTCGTTCTTTACCGGGGCGAGGCTCAGCCGCTGCCCAGGAGAGGGGACAACCCCGATCGATTTGGTCACGACTGCGCCCGGTCCGCCGCTGGCCATCCGTTTGAGGGAGGCACCGGAGATGCCCGGTGGGCCGGCGGCAACGATGAAGGGGTTTTCCAGTTCCAGACTGCCGATGCGGACGCGCAGATCCATCACATTCCTCCTCGTGTATCTTCTGGAAGCGGCGGGCGGTAGAGTTCCGGACGATTGTACCGCCACAACCCAGGTATTGTCTTGTAGTACTTGGGAAAGCGCAGGGTCTCTTTCTCCTCACGCAGGTAACGCAATCGAGCCAGGTCCAGATCGGCGACAACGACGCCTTCTACCAGAGAGGAGGCGACTTCCCCCTCGGGAGAACAAATGTGGACAAAGCCATCTTCCACACCGAACAGGTTGACGCAGGAGGCTGTATAGATGATATTCTCAGTTGCCCGCGCCTGGATCAGGGCATGCCACACCGGAGCCAGGTGGTAGAGCATCCCGCCGGTTGGGAAAAGGACGACGTCCGCCCCCCTCATGGCCAGCGTCCGGCATAGTTCAGGAAACCAGGCTTCCCAACAGATCAGCATTCCCACCTTGGCCCAAGGGGTCTCCAGGGTCACCAATTCATGGCCGGGCACCGTTTCCTTGCCGGACAGCTCGGGATCAACCGGAGAGGGTATCACTTTGACGTAACGGGCAGCAATGTCTCCCCGTGGGCCGATCACCTGATAAATGTTATGGTAGCGTATACGGTCATTGCTCTGTTCCGGCACCGCCTCCATGAAGCCATAGGCCACATAGAAACCGTACTTCCGGGCCGCGGTGGCGAAGAAAGGGGCTGCCGAAAAAGGGACCTGGCTCCGGTAGGGGCCGGGGTAACATTCCGGGAAGGCCACGATCTGTGCCCCCTGCGCTCCGGCCTCCTGAAGATAGAGCAAAGCACGCTCCACATTGGCACTCTCATCCCCCTGAACAACCCGGGGTTGTACTACGGCCAGGCGAAGACTATCGGCCATCTTTTTTCCCTCGCAACCATACCTGAAAATCTTCCAGCGTCGTCCTCCAGCAAAAGAAAAGGTCTTGCAGAGCCTCTTCGGCATATTCAGCGGTACAGGCGTCGGTGCAGTCCTTGATAACAATGGGGCGGTAGCGGTAATTGTAGGCTGAAACCACCGTGTAACGGACATCTACATGGGCGGGGGCCCCCATAATCGCCAGACGGGTGACGCCGTGTTTTCTCAACCAGGGATCCAGGCCGGTTTCATAGAAAGCATCATAGTACCGCTTGGCAAAGACCGTTTCACCCGTTCGAGGGAACAGGGCCGGCACGATCTCGGCCCCCGGCGTTCCCTGGATGCCGTGCGGTTTGCGCCAGCGGAATTCCGGGTCATCCCGGCCATGGGCATCCATCGCATAGAGCACCGGCAGGTCCATCTCCCGGAACAGGGAAAGAAGGGCCTGCATGGCGTCCAGGCGGCCGGCCACACGCCGGCCGTCCTCCGGCAGATCATTTTCCACCAGGTCGCGGTTGACATTGACGACCAGCAGGGCCAGGCGTTCCGGCCGCTCTGGCAAGGGGCCCGGACCTCCGGCCAGGAACTCCTCGCTGGTCAGCACCGTCCCCAGCGTTTCGGCGAACTCCCGCATGGCCCGTTCGTGCATCCCCCCGGTGCGTGAGTAAAGACAGTCGGCGATGGCGATGACCTCGTAACCCCGGAAGAAAGCGTCTGCCGCCGAATACAGCACACAAACGTTGCTCGGTCGGCCGACCAACACCAGCCGGCGGATACCCTCCTCCCGCAGGTACAGGTCCAAATCCGTGCCGAAGAAGGCACTGAACCGGCGTTTGCCCACCGTGTAACCCGAGGGGGCCAGCGGAAGGAGTTCCGGAATCAGCTGCGAACCTTCTGTGCCTCGAATGGCATGGGGTTGTCCTGCACGAAAGTCGCTGAATTCCGGATCATCCGGACGATGCTGATCCTGGATAAAGATCACCGGGAAACCTGCCTGATGGGCCGCCTGGATAAAGGACACGGTCCTCTGGAGAACAGCCGTATACTCCGGCGGCATGGGAAACGGCCGGCCTCGTTCCACCATATCCACCAGCAGGTTGATCACCAGGACCGCCGTGTTCTTTTCTTCGCCCATACGCCATCCTCAAGGATCCTGCAGGTCGGCCTTGCCCCTCTCCAGGACGGCCTCCTCCACAGGGCGGGATGCCGGGGCATACCTGGAAAAATCGGCATGCCCCGGCAGTCCCGTCCCCGCTTCACCGCTTCAGCATCGCCAGTGCTCGGTCAAAGATCTCCAAGGCACGGGCCACCTGCTCTTTGGTGATGACCAAGGGGGGCGATATCCGGACCGTGGTCCCCGAATTGACCGTCCAGCAGACCAGCGCCCCCAGTTCCTTGACCCGGGCGACAAAAGCCGCCGTGTCCTCGGGTTGATGCATTTCGAGGGCGGTGAGCAGACCTCGCCCCCGCACCTCTTTGACGAGATCGGGATACCTCTTGCGCAGTTCCTCCATGCCCTGGATGAGTTCCGCTCCGCGGTCGCGGGCGTTCTGAAGCAGGTTTTCTTCCTCGATGACCTTGATCGAAGCCACCGCAGCCGCGCAACAAACCGGGTTTCCGCCATAGGTTGTGCAGTGCACCAGCGGCGGATCGGAAAACTGGGCCATCAGTTCCCGCGAGGCGATGAAGCCGCCCAAAGGCATCCCGGAGGCAATCCCTTTCGCCATAGGCATGATATCGGGAACGACCCCATAGTGTTCACAGGCAAACCAGCGTCCGGTACGGCCAAAGCCCGTTTGCACCTCGTCCACGATGAGCAGGGCCCCGTACTCGTGAGCCAGGTCGCGCAGGGCCGGAAGGAAGTCGTCATCGCACGGGCGAATGCCTCCCTCCCCCTGGATCGGCTCCACGATGATGGCGGCTACGTCATCGCTCATCATTTTGCGAGTCGTGTCGATGTCGTTGAAGGGCACTTCGATCGCCCAAGGATAGAGAGGTTCGAAGGGGTCCTTGTACAGCCGTTTGGCGCTGACCGAGAGGCTCATGTAGGTTCGGCCGTGGAAGGCGCGGCTGAAGTAGATGAGGCGCTTTCGGCGCGTCGCTTTGAGGGCAAGTTTGATGGCTCCCTCGACCGCCTCGGCCCCGCTGTTACAGAAAAAGGTGCTTTCCAGGTTGCCCGGAGCACGCTCGGCGATCAGTCGGGCCAGTTCCGCCTGGATTGGGTAGATGAAGTTGCCGAAAGCGTTCCCATGGATGATCTGGCGGGCCTGCTCGCAGATCGCCTCGACAACTTTGGGGTGGGCATGCCCGGTAGCCACCACGGCGATGCCCCCAATCAGGTCCAGGTATTCCTTGCCATCGGCGGTGCGGAGGATGCACCCCCGCCCCTCGGTGACCAGGATGTCTTTGGGTGTTGGGAAGAGTTGGGCCACATAGGCCCGATCCATCTCGCGGATTTCCTGGATGCGCTTCTCGTCCATCGGAGACCTCCTTTTCAAGCCTTTTTCCGCATACCCAGCAGAACTCGATCTTTGGTAGCCGGAAGATGTTTGATCCTGACCCCTACGGCATCATAGATAGCGTTACAGACGGCCGGCGCCGTAGGAACCGCCCCCGCCTCGGCCAATCCCTTTGCGCCGAAGGGCCCGCCAGGATCGGGGTCTTCGACAAGGATCGGGAAAATCTGGACGGGCACAGTGCTGCGTTGGACCATAATCTTGTGCATCCGGTCGGAAAGGATCTGCCCGCGTTCCTGTACAAACTCTTCGGAGAGGGCGTATCCCAACCCCATGATCACCGCCCCCTCGATCTGTCCTTCGACAGCCGTGCGGTTGATGGCCCGGCCGACATCGTGGGCGGCGATGAAACGGAGCACGTCGACCTGGCCGGTCTCCTCGTCAACCTCGACAACGGCGACATGGCACATATAGCAGAGCGCCGGATAATTCAGATAGGTTTCCTCGTCCAGGCCCATCGCCTGCCGTTGTTCGGGAGAAAGGATGCGAAACGTAGGGGGAGGGCGATGATAGTAATCGGCGGCGAGCACTTCCCCTTGTTGCTGGGCGAGGCGGGCCAGATCCTCCAGATCGCCAACGACGACCTCCTTCTCCAGGTCGAGGAATTGGCCGGCCTCGGTCAGGAGAAGTTTCTCCAACCTCACCCCATAGGAACGGGCGGCAAACTCCATGATGTGTGACCGGAGCAACTTGCTGGCTTCCAGCGTGGCCCGCCCGGTAATGTACGTCTGGCGAGAGGCTGCCGTGATGCCGCCGTCCTGAGCCCGGTGAGTATCTCCGGTGAGGTAATGGACCCGGTCATAGGACACCCCGAGGACCTGGGCCGCAATCTGGCACATGACGGTGTTCGAACCCTGTCCCAGATCGATCGCGCCGTGGCGCAGAAGAAAAGTGCCATCCGGCTGCAGGGCGATCCCCGCATGTACGCTATCGTCCCCGCCGATCCCCAGTCCGACATTTTTCATACCCGCGGCCACTCCTACGCCGATGCGCCGGCCCGGCCGTGGTTCGGGCAAACGCATCGCCCGGAGCGCCTTTTCGGCGGCATCGAGGACCGGCTTGGCTCCCACACTGTGTCGGAGGATCTGCCCGGTAACCAGTTCCGAACCCTCTTCCAACATGTTCTTCCGCCGGATGGTAAAGGGGTCCATCCCCAGTTTCCGGGCCAGTTCGTCGATGAGCGATTCCATGGCAAAACAGGGTTGATTGGCCCCAAAGCCCCGCATGGCCCCGGAAGGGACATTGTTGGTCCGCACTGATATGCCCGTCACACGAACATGGGGAATGCTGTAGGGGCCCGAGGCAAAAACGGTGGCCTGCTCGATGACATCGTCAGAGGTGGAACGGTAAGCCCCTCCATCGCTGGTCAGGTGAGCCTCCAGGGCGACAAAACGACCGTCACGGGTTGCCCCCAGTTTGTAATGCATCCAGAAGGCATGGCGTTTCACGTGCCGGCGGATCGACTCCTCCCGAGAGAGTGCAATCTTGACCGGCCGGCCGGTCAGGTAGGCCCCCAAAGCCAGATAGGGTTGAATGGTCAAATCCATCTTGCCTCCAAAGGCCCCCCCGACCGGCGTCTGCACGATCCGAACACGCTCCTGGGGCAACCCCAAGATGTCGGCAATCTGCTGGCGGTCCCCTGACGGCCACTGCGTGGCCTGGTAAATGACCACCGTATCGCCTTCCAGGGTCCCGATGCCTGCCTCCGTCTCCAGAAACAGGTGCTCGATCGGCGGTGTGGTAAAGTCCCCTTCCACCACGACATCGGCCTGGGCAAAGCCCTCCTGAACGTCCCCCTTCTGCACCTGAGTGCGATGAAAGACGTTATCGTTGCCCTTGAGGATGGGGGCATCCGGTTGGAGGGCTTCCTCAGGGGTGAAGACGCCGGGCAACTCCCGATATTCCACCCGAACCTTGCGGGCCCCCTCCTCGGCTGCCGCCAAGGTCTCGGCATAAACTACCGCCACGGCATCGCCTACAAACAACACCCGGTCCCTGGCCAACACCGGCTGGTCGTATCCCACAGAACCGAACAGGTTCTGGCCGGGCACGTCTCGCCAGGTGATCACCCGCACCACGCCGGGCACGGCCTCCGCCTCTGCCGTATCGATGCCGAGAATCTCCGCATGGGGATGGGCACTCCAGACAATCTTTCCGTAAAGCATCCCGTCCAGGTGCATATCCCCGGCATAGACCTCTGCACCGGTTACCCGACGGTAGGCATCTTTACGCGGCGTCGCCCGGGGCTCTACCCCCTTCTTGTGGCCACCAAGCACCTTGGCCGCATCCTTAATGGCCTCGACGATCTTCACATAGCCCGTGCAACGACAGTAGTTATTGCCCAACCCTCGTTTGATCTCCTCGGTCGTAGGCTCCGGGATCTGTTGAAGGAGAGATATGGCCGTGAGCACCATCCCCGGAGTGCAGTAGCCACACTGAACGGCGTCATGGCTGACCATGGCCTGCTGAACCGGGTGAAGTTGTCCTTCCTGGGCCACCCCTTCGATCGTTTGCACGCGACGTCCGTGTACTTTAAACACCGGGTACAGACAGGAAACAACCGCCTGCCCATCCACCAAGACGGTGCACGCGCCGCAATCGCCCTCGCCGCAGGCCACCTTGGTGCCGGTCAGTCCCAGTTCTTCCCGGAGCACCTGGGCCAGCGTGGCGTCCGGCTTTGGAGCCAAGGATACCTCCCGGCCGTTCAGGGTAAAAGTGATCTGCCCACCGACGATGGGCGTCCAGGGAGCGCCTGACCAGGGCAAAGTCGGTTGAAAACGGCCGGCCGGCCAGGGGGTTTCCCCTCTTCGGGCAAATTCTACGGCCCGGCGCAGGGCGCGCCGAACCAGGACGCCGACGACCTCTTCCCGGTATTCCCGGGTGGCACGGAGCCGGCTGGTCCGCAGGGAACAGGCCATAGTGGCCTGTTCGGCAGCGTAAGCATAGCTCTCCTCCCGGCAGGGAGCGCCCCGCAGGAAATCTTCGGCGCAGACCATGCGCAGCGGCGTTTCGGCCACCGGTCCCAGGGCGATCCGAGCCCAGGCAATCCGTTCCAGGTCCTCCGTCAACTGGAGTTCTACCCCACAGCAGGCAATAGGCAAGGCCATGGTTTCCCGCTGGGCGATTCGCTCGTAGGCAGAGGCCTGGCGCGGTCCGGGTTTCCGCCACCGAAAGCGGGTGATCATTTCCCGGTGGGGGTCCACCCGGGATCTTCCCGGACCGGCAAAGAGGCTGGAAACCGCCACCCAGCGACGTCCCGCCCGGCTGGCGATCTCGGCCTCCGCCCCTAAAGCCAGGAGGGCGATGCTGCCATCTCCGGCCGGTTGGGCTGTAACCACATTGCCTCCCAGGGTGGCCACGTTCTGGATGCTCCAGGCACCCAGGTGGCCGGCCGCCTCGGCCAGTAGGGACGCTTTCTCCTGGATCAGCGGCGATGTCCATAAATTATGGAAAGTCGTGCAGGCGCCAACGATGATAAAAGCCTCGTCTTCCTCGATGGTATCCATGTCAGGGATGCGGCTGATATCGACCAGGCAGGCCGGCCGATACTTGCCTTCACGCACATCGATGAGCACATCCGTCCCGCCGGCAATCAGGCGTGCCTGTCCGCCCCATCGCTCCAGCATTTCCAAAGCGTCTTCGACCGAACTGGCCAGATAATACTGTTGCCACATGGTAACCTCCTTGGGGTTAACCACGCAGCCGACGGGCATTCTCCCAAAGCCGGGAGATGGTCTCCATCGCCTGGTCTTTAGCCGCCTTCTCATCCACCGTACAGACCTGGCCTTCAGCAACGACGACCTGTCCATCCACGATAACGTGGCTTACGTCGCCCCCGGTCACACCAAGGACAAGATGGGAAATCACGTTCTCCGGGGACAGGGGAGCAGGAGAGCGATCCCGCAACAAAATCAGGTCGGCCAACTGCCCCGGAGCGATCGAGCCGGCTTCCAGATGCAGGGCCCGGGCGGCACGGGTGGTGTGAAGAGACAGGATGTCCAAAGGGGAGACCTGCCCTGGCGAAATCAAGGCATGCAGGAGGAAGGTGGTGCTGAGATTGACAAAAGGGTCAAAGGCGCGGACAAACCCGTCATCGCCCAGGCTGACATCGATCCCCGCCTGTAACATCGCGGCCAGCGGGGCAACACCTGTGCCAATTTCCATGTTGGATATCGGGTTGTGCGTGACTTTGGTGCCGGTCTCGGCGAGGATGCGGATCTCCTCCTCATTCAGGTGGACGCACTGAGAAGCCAGCGTGTCCTCGTCCAACACGCCCAGATCCCGCAGGTAGGGAACCGGCCGCTGTCCAAACCGCTTCAGGGTATCTTCCACGTGGTAGGTGCCTTCAGAGACGTGCAACTGGAAGAGCGCTTTCCTGGACCGGGCGATCTCCTTGGCCTCCTGAATGTAAGAACCGCTACAGGAGAAGGTCGTGTGCACACTCATCAATCCGCGGACCCGCCCCTGCCGGTCCAGCAGACGCTCATTTTCCTGAAGTAGTTTGCGGGCGATATCGGGACCGGCCCGTTCGGTGGCCTCGTTGGAAAGAAGAGCCCGTGCGCCGGTGCGCTCGACGGCCTCGGCTTCCACCGACATGAAGCCTGGTTCGGCGTAAGGGGCCTCCATCACATCGCAAAAGCAGGTGTAGCCGTTTTTCAGGTGCAGGACCGAGGCATAGGCGGCCAGATGGGCGATGTCTTCCGCAGTCAATACATCCTCCACAAAGGGCCACCAGTACTCTTTCAAGAAGGGCCAAAACCCCGTAGGGGCCGGGACCGGATGGCCGTAAGCGACCAGCCCGTGCAGATGGGTGTGCGTGCTGATCAGACCGGGGAGAAGGATCCCGTCTACATAAAGGTCGGCCTGCCGGGGATCTGCGTTGGCCCACACACCGACGATTCGCTGTCCCTGAATTTCGACGACTGGGTCGGAGATCACCCCTTGTTCCGTCATGGTCACCGCCAACTTGGCGCCGATTTTCACGATACACCTCCAGGGTTATGCAAGTAAAGGTTGCAACCACTTGAATTCGAGGCCCAGTTCCCTGCATTTGCCTGCCGAGGGGCGCCCGCGCTCATCCCAATCGCGCAACTGGTAATAAACCCGCATGCCCTCACGGTACTTCTCCGGAGCGACCAATCCCTCGAGCAGACGCCTCGGTAGGGTATCCTGGGAAGCATCCACACCTCGACGGATGTTGAGCAGGCGCTCCAGAGTAAAGATACGTTCTCCGGTTCGGGCGATGTCCGCCTCCGTTATGTTCCGACCCAACACACAGGTGAGTGCCTGGGGGTAAAAGGGCCTGGTTGGACCGGTTAGAAATGTACACATGATCAGCGAATCCCGGATGCACCCCTCGTTATGGTACTTGAAAACCAGTTCAGCCAACTCCGCACCCGAAAAATCTTTTCCGGTGAGTTCATCCCCGACGGTCCAGGCCCGACTATGGCATCCCCCCCGGTTGGTGGTCGAGTAGGAGATGGCCATGCCGGTCAAACGACGGGGGTCATAGGCCGCAATTTCCAACCCCTTGACGTGCATGGCATAATCCACGCCGAAGTGCTCTGCTGCAGAACGTGTCCCCCGAGCCAGGATATCGCCGACTCCTTCCCGGTAGGCGAGGCTGCGCACCAATTCCAAAACGCCGGAAGGGTCGTGCAATGTCCCCGTGTACTCCCGATAAAAGGCGATGGTGTTTCCGGCCGAGATGGTGTCCAACCCCAGTTCATTACATAGGGTCACTGCACGCACAATCAGAGGATAGTCGTCGATGCAGTTATCGCCTCCAAAGGCCCATAGACTTTCGTATTCGGCCGCCTCCATCTCCTCCTCCCCAATCCGCACGTGGAGACGGCACCGAACCGGACAACCCGGACAGGTGGTTCGGCTACAGACGTAGTCTTTAGCGATGCGATCGCCGTAAATGCGATGGGCCGTTTCAAAATGGCGCTGACGGAAGTTGCCCGTTGGGAAAGCGTGAAAAGTGTTGACCGGTTCCACCAGGTTCGGCGTGCCGATCGGACCCTGCACCTGGGTCAAGAAAGGGTCTTTGCGGATGGCCTCAAGGGCCTCCCGGCCGACGGTCCGAAGCCCCTCTCGATCCACAACCGGCGGTCTGGCCCGCCCCCCGGCCAGGACAGCCTTGATGTTCTTGCTGCCCAGCATGGCCCCTGGCCCACAACGCGCGGCGGCATGGGACTCATTGCCCCGGACCGCAGCCATCGGCACGAGTCTTTCGCCGGCCGGACCGATGGTCAGGATGCCCATGTCGGGATAGAGTTTCAGCAAAGCCTCCCGCGTCGCAGAAACCGTCAAACCCCAAAGGTCGGGCCGGGGAATCACCTCGACCCCCTCTTCCCGTACCAGCACAATCGACGGTTCGGGGGCTCTGCCCTGTAATACGAGGGCGAGGGTGCCACTTCCGGCCAGGGCATAGCCGAAATCGCCGCCCATCCAGCTGGTCGAGGTGAGTCCGGTAAGCGGGGAAACGCCGGTGACAGCAACCCGGTTGGCGCCGGGAAATCCCGTGGCTGTCAGCGATCCCACAGCGATGATCACCGGCAGTCGGGGATGCAATGGGGGGAGAGAAGGATCGTCCAGATCGGCCAGCAAACGTACACCTAACCCCAATCCTCCCAGATACTCCTGCTGGATGGCCGGTTCAACGGGGACCGTTTTGCTCGTGCCCTGCTCCAGGTTGACGTATCGAATCATGGTTTCCTCCTGAGTCGGCAAACTGTATTATATATTCTATACTATATAATCCATTTTGTCAAGTGGCTAGCGTTCACCTTTTCGATAGGGCAGTCCCAAGGCGGCCGGCGGTACGGTCCGACCGACCAATCCGATGAAAGCCAGGAAGGTCAGCAGATAGGGGATCATGAGCACAATCTGGTAAGGAATTTGCACATTCAGGGCCTGCAGGCGGAGAGTCGAGGCATCGGCGGCTCCAAAAAGCGCCACCGCCAGCGAGACCAGGAAAGGTCTCCAACGGCCGAAGATGACTGCGGCCAGGGCAATGAAGCCGCGGCCGGCCGTCATGTTCTCCAGGAACATGTTCAATTGCCCCAGAGAGAGAAAAGCGCCCCCGATGCCGGCCAGGACCCCGCAGAGCACGGTCATTCCATAGCGCCAACCGGCCACCCAGATACCTACCGTATCCGCAGCCAGGGGGTGTTCCCCTACCGCCCGAATCTTCAACCCCCACGTTGTCCGAAAAAGGAGAAACGAGGAGATGGGGACGAGCAGGTAGCCGATATAGACCAGAGGGATGTGCTGAAAGAACACCACCCCGACCACCGGTATATCGGAGAGCAACGGGATAGGCCATTTGTCGAAACTGGCCACCGTCGGCCGCTGTCCCACCCCGAAGATGGTCCGAACCAGAAAGGTGGTCAGCCCCAGGACGGCGATGTTGATGGCCGCCCCACTGACAACCTGATTCCCTCGGATGGTCACACTGATGAGGGCGTGGATCAGGGCCACCGTCCCCCCGGCCGCCATAGCCACCACCAAGCCAATCCAGGGGCTCCCGGAGTAATAGGCTCCCAGCATACCTCCAAAAGCCCCGCTGAGCATCATACCCTCCAGCCCGATATTGAGTACACCGGCCCGTTCGCTGAAAATCTCCCCCAGGGCCGCAAAGAGCAACGGCGTGGCAAAGCGGACGGCTGCCGCCCAGAAATCGACGCTGAATAGATTGGCTAGAAAAGCGATCAGGTTATCCATGTCTTTCTTTCCTCAATCCCCAGTGCACATGGACCTGGGGGATAGCGCCGGCGATCACCACAAAGAGCACGGTAATGCCCTGGATAAACCCGGCCACGGCTGCAGGCACGGCGACGCTACGCTGCATCATGTTGGAACCGGCCCGAAGTGCTCCGAAGAAGATGGCAGCGATGACCACGCCCAGAGGGTTGGCATTGCCCAGGAGGGCCACGGCGATAGCATCGTAGCCGTATCCAGGCGAGAAGAAATCGCTCAGCCGGCGTTGAACACCGAGGATTTCCACAATACCGGCCATCCCGGCCAGACCGCCGCTGACCAGCATGGCGATAATCATGTTGCGTACCGGGGAAATGCCGGCATGCTGAGCCACCTTGGGGTTGTGCCCGACGGCGCGGATCTGAAACCCCAACGCCGTCCGAAACAGGACGATGTGTACCAGTGCGGCAATGGCCAGGGCGATGAGGAAACCTATATGCAGCCGCCCCGCGTCCCAGAAGATGGGGAGCACAGCGCTGTCAGGAACCGGTTCCGTTTGAGGGTAGTATCCCGCAGGCTCCTGAATCGGCCCATGGACCAGGAAACTGGTAAACCAGAAGGCTACATAGTTCAGAAGGATCGTCATGATGATCTCGCTCAGGCCGCGCCTGGCCCGCAGGTAACCGGGCAATCCCCCCCATATGGCCCCACCCACAAAGCCACCCAGCAGGCACAATGGGATATGGAGCCATGCGGGCAAACCGGGCACATAGAGCGCGAGCACCGTTCCCACCAGAGCGCCGATATAGAGTTGTCCCTCTGCCCCAATATTAAAGAGGGTACAGCGATAGGCGAAAGCCACTCCCAGGCCGGACAGGATCAGAGGAACCGATTTTTGTAGTGTCAGGCCTACCGCCGCCCACGATCCCACGGCCCCATCCAGCATTGCTCCATACGCCCGTAACGGATCGATCCCGGCGATCTCGAGGACCACTGCCCCGATCAGGAAAGCCAAAACCACCGCCCATAGGGGGGCACTGGAACGCAAGGCCCACAGGATCCAAGTTCGTCTATCCTTCCGACGACCCAGGGTCCTCCTCGCCTGAGTCTCGATAACCTCTGTTGGGGAAATATCCATCATTCCTCCGGGGCGACAGCCACCGCTCGTCTCTGGACCGCCGCTACTCCGGCCATCAGCAGGCCCAGCCGCTCTAAATCGGCCTCATCACGCTCCAGAATATCCATGATGCGGCCCCCATGGATGACTGCAATACGGTCGGCCAGCATCAAGACTTCGTCCAGTTCCGTGGAGATGAGGAGAATCCCGGCACCTCGTTGACGTTGCTCCAGGAGGTTACGGTAGACAAACTCGGAGGCGCCAACGTCCAACCCCCGGGTGGGTTGCACCGCCAGCACAAAGCGAGGCTGACGGCTCAATTCCCGGGCCAGGATCAGCTTCTGCTGATTACCTCCACTGAGCAGGCGGGCCGGGAAGTCCGGCTGCTGGGGTCGGATATCGTATTCCTGGCACAGAGTCATCGCCCGTCGCCAGATGGCCCGGAAATTCAGCCAACCCAGGCGGCAGAACGGGCTTTGGTCGAAGCAATCGAGGACCAGGTTCTCCCCCACCGTAAAGCCCATCACCAACCCCAGTCCGTGGCGGTCCTCGGGAATGCGGGCCACACCAAGGCGGACCAAGCCTCGCGGCCCCAGGGCGGTTACATCCTGTCCTTCGATCTCCACCCGCCCAAAGGTTGGTTTTTCCAATCCGGAGATCACCGCAGCCAGTTCCCGTTGGCCGTTGCCATCAACGCCGGCAATGGCAAAAATCTCCCCCGCCCGTACACAGAAGTTGATATCGGCCAAAGCCGGCCGCTCGCCCCGCCGCTGCACCGTCAATCCCTCCACTCGAAGGACCACATCTTCACCTCGGCAGGTCTCCGGGCGGCTGATACGGAAGACCACCTCGCGCCCCACCATCATTCGGGCCAGAGCAGCCTTGTCGGTATCCTTCCGGGCTACCGTTTGCACCACCCGACCATCCCTGAGCACGGTAATGCGGTCGCTGATGGCCATGACTTCGTCCAGTTTGTGCGAGATAAAAACGACGGACTTGCCCTGCCGGGTCAAATTTCTCAGGACAGTGAAGAGTTTTTCCACCTCGCCCGGGGTCAGCACGGCGGTGGGTTCGTCCAGAATGAGCAAATCGGCCTGACGGTAGAGCGCTTTGAGGATCTCCACCCGCTGGCGTTCCCCCACCGCCAGATCCTCCACCCGGGCATAAGGATCAACCATCAGTCCATACTGCTGCGAGAGATGCTGCACCCGTTCGGCCACCTGCTTCAGGGTAAGCAAAGGCTCCCGTGGCGCCGGCATCCCCAAAAGGACGTTCTCCGCCACCGTGAACACGGGCACCAGCATAAAGTGCTGATGGATCATGCCGATGCCCAGGGAAATGGCTACCCGTGGGCTGGAGATATCGACCGGGCGTCCTCGCAGCCATATCCGGCCATGGTCCGGGCGGTACAGGCCGTAGAGGATGTTCATCAGGGTTGTTTTTCCGGCCCCATTCTCGCCGAGAAGAGCGTGGATTTCCCCTTCTTCGACCTCGAAATCGACGTGGTCGTTGGCCACGACTTCGCCGAAGTGTTTGCAAATGTCCTCCATGCGGAGCAACGTTGCCATGCTTGTCCTCCCGGGCCGGTTCGCCACCCGGTTGGCGGCCTTCCAGGTGGCGAACCGGCCCAATCTGGCCTAGGGAGATGGCGGCGTGTCAATCCGCGGGACGGTCACTCGTCCGGAGATGATATCTTGACGAATTTGCTCGACGCGCTTGGCCACCTCATCCGGGACCAACCCGTGGTACGGGGCCAGATCCACCACTCCCGTGGCGAGCCCATATCGTTGGATCGTGCCCTCGAACTGGCCGGCGAGGATCCGCCGTACCGCCTCGAGCAGCAGCGTTCGGTAACTCACCGTGAAACTCGTGAGGACCGTCTGAGGAGCGAGTGGATTTTGGTCGAACCCAAACCCGATCGCATACACCTTTTGTTCCTCGCAGGCCTGGATAACCCCCACACCAGCAGCATCGGCAATGTGGAAAATTACGTCCACTCCGGTGCTGATCTGGGCCAGGGCCGCTTCCTTGCCCCGGGCCACATCGTCCAGGGTGCCAATGTAGGTGGTGGTGACCTGGACTCCTGGATTCACCGCCTCGGCCCCGGCCCGGAAACCCTCGATGCCCCGGACGATGATGGGAAACGACATACCGCCGATCGCCCCCACTTTATTGGACCGGGTCATCAATCCAGCCACTACGCCGGCCAGATAGGCGGCTTCCTCAAAGACCGGTTCCAGCGATGCCAGGTTGGGTCCGGTGACATTGCCGTTGGTCACCAGATAATAGGTGTGGGGAAACTCTGGAGCGATTTTGGCCGCCGGTTCCCCAAACTCGAAACCATGGCCGATGATGATGTCGTAGCCCTTTTCGCTGTAACTGCGGTAGGTCTCATCAAACTCGGCCACCGGGACGGCTTCGGAATAACTCACCTCCAGGCCAAGTTCATCACGGATGGCCATCAACCCCTCATAGGCTGCAGCATTGAAGCTCTGATCGCTGATGCTCCCAGGCAGGATCAGGGCCACGCGCAGTGAGCGTTTCTGGGTCTCCTGGGCCTGTGGGCCACATGCCGTCAGGAATGTAGCCACCAGGAGGACAAAACCAACCACACGGACGAACCTCTGTAGGGTTTTCACGGCAACCTCCTTGGGAAACACACCCAACGCTACCTACGCTTCCGGCCGATACGGCATCATTCCATTTGCCCCTCCTTTCTCCTACCCGCCCTGATCCGGCAACGTGCGTCCGCCATGCCTCAGGCCAGAGAGCACCCCGGAACGATAGGCCAGATCGCGTGCCCGCGTCGTTGCCCGGGAGAGCAGTTCGGCCTCATCAACCATGCAAAGGCGTCTCTCATCGACCACCACCTGACCGTCCACGATGACGGTACACACCTCGGAACCCAAGGCCGAGTACACCAGAGTGGAAACAGGATGATGGTTCGGCGTCGTCGCCAGGGTATGGAAATCGCAGATCATCAAGTCGGCCCTTTTGCCCACCTCGATCGACCCTATCTCATCCTCGATGCCCAGGGCCCGTGCCCCATCGATCGTAGCCATTTCCAGCACTTTCCCGGCGGTGATCACCGTGGGGTCACGGCGCACGGCTTTGTGCAGAAGCGCGGTAAATTTGAGCATCTGGACCATATTCTGATTGTTATTGCTGGCGGCCCCATCGGTACCCAACCCTACGGTTACCCCTGCTTGGAGCATCTCGGGGACAGGGGCGGGACCGGAGGACAGGTACATATTGCTGATCGTGTTGTGGGAAACGCTGGCGCGCCGTTTCCGCAGGATATCTATGTCATGGGCATCGAAGTACACACCATGCACCGCCAGAAAGCGTCGGTCGACCACTCCCAGGCTGTCCAGAAAGGGCAGATCCCGCAGACCAAAGCGTTGCTGGGCATTTTCGATTTCCCACGGGGTTTCGGATACGTGCATCGTCATGCCAACTCCATACCGGTCGGCCAGTTCCTTCGCCTTGAGAATCCCCTCTGGGGTCTGTCCCCATATAGCGCAAGGAGCGACCCACACCCGGATACGGCCGTTCTCCGTGCCGTGGTACGTCTCGATAAGCCGTTCGCAGTCTGCCAGTGCCGCATCAGCGGGCTGAAGGATCTCGGCGGGAACACCGGCTTCCTGTCCGGCGTCGAAGAAGCCACGGGCCAGGATGCCCCGGATGCCGGTTTCCCGGAAGGCTCGGAGGATGGTATCGGAGAGAAGGGGTTGAGGGTGGGGGTACATGAAATCCAACATCGTCGTAGTCCCACTCCTCAGCGCCTCCGCACAACCCAACAGCGCCGCCACATAGCAGTCCTCAGGCGTCAGGTGTACGGCAGCAGGGCCGGTTACCTCCTGAAACCAGCGTTGAAGCACCCGATCGTCGCCCAGACCCTTGAGCAAATTCTGAAAGAGATGGTTATGGGTATTCACCAGGCCGGGGAACACGACCCTCTTACGGGCATCTATAATGCGTTTCGACCGCCATCGGGAGGCCCGTTGCGGATCACGTTCGATAGCCACAATCTTCCCTTCGGAAATGACGATGGCGGCCTCCGAAAGGATCTCTCGGTTGGGATTGACCGTAACTACGGTCCCTGCCTGAATCATCAGGTCGGCAACGGCGTTTTCCACCATCATGCTCCTTGGGGTTGGGGGCGCGGGCAGAACGGTCCCCGCGCCCCCAACCGGACGTTCTAGGGAGTCGGTTCGGAGATGAGCGGGACCTGGATACGGCCGGCGATGATGTCCTGAACCACCTGGTTCACCCGGGCAGCGATGTCCTCGGGCACCAGGCCGTGGAAATCGGCCAGGCGCACCACCCCGGTGGAGAGGCCGTAGCGGTGGATTTCCATCGTGAACTCGCCCTTGACCGTCGCTTCCATGGCCTCCTCCATCATCTTCTCGAAGTCTATGATGGTGCTGGTGAGCACCGTTTCGGGGGCCAGGACGTTCTGATCCCAGGCGAAGCCGATGGCATAGACCTTCCGTTCCTTGCACGCCTCGATCACACCGATGCCGGCAGCATCGGCGATGTGGAAAATGACATCGTTCCCGGCACTGATCAGGGCGAGGGTGGCCTCCTTGGCCCGGGCAATATCATCGAACGTCCCGATGTAAGTTACGGTGACCTCGATATCGGGTCGGGCTGCCCGGGCCCCCAGTTTGAAGCCCTCCATCTGCTGGACGATGACGGGGAACTGGAATCCGGCCACGCCGGCTACCTTGCCTGTCTTGCTCATCAGTGCCGCCAGATAGCCCACCGCGTAGGAACCTTCCTGGTTCTGATGCAACAAGGAGGTATAGTTCGGGCCGGAGACATCGCAGTTGATGCACCAGTACGTTGTCTTGGGATATTGCGGGGCCACCTTCTGGATCGGTTCACCGAACTCGTAGCCATGCCCGATGACGATGTCATAGCCCTGTTCGCTATAGTCCCGGAAGGTTTCCTCGAATTCGGCGATAGGGACCGCTTCCGAGAAAGCCACTTCGGCTCCGAAGCGGTCGCGGATGCGCATCAAACCGTTGTAGGCAGCGGCGTTGTAGCCCTGATCGCTGATCGAACCAGGCAAGACCAGAGCAACCCGCCACACGCGCGCCTTCTGCTGCGTTGGGGTAGCAGCCTGCCCCCCGCACCCGACCAAAATAGCCAGGAGCAAACACCCGGCGATACCGATCAACACCCTCTTTTGCATCTTCATGGAGCCACCTCCTTGACGACCCACCAGGTGTCTTGGAACGCCGCTTTTCACATCGAACGTTTTCCTCACCATAGCCACCTCCGGCCATCTTCAACACCGATCTGCACCGCCAAACTGTCCGCAGGCCACTTCAGATGGAGAAGCGATCACCTCCTTTCCTTTCGGGATGACGCTCAATAGCGCTCCACGGCGAACGGCCGGGCCAAGACCTGTTGTTGAAAACGCTCCTGGGCCTGAAGGAAAGCCCGACCTTCGGGAGACAAGGGGGGGAGATCCTGTTGCCGTCGTTTCCAGACCTCTCGGGCCTCGGCCAGGATGGCCTCCTCGTCCACGGTAAGAAGGCGGCCTTCCTCCACAACGATCCGGCCGTTTACCAGAACCGTCCGCACGGAAGAACCCGTTTCCGCGTAGACGAGGTGTTGAAACGGGTCGTTAAGCGGGGTAAAAGCGGGCGTGTTCATGTCCAGCAACACCAGGTCGGCCAGGGCCCCGGGTTGGACCACCCCCAGGTGACCGGACAGACGCAGCACACGCGCGCCTTCCACGGTGGCCATCCCAAAAATCTGGCGGGCCCGCAACCAGCGGTGATGATCGGGAGTCCGCACCGTGTGCATCAGGCCGGCCGTCTTCATCACGCCGAACATCACCTGGTTGTCGTTGCTGGCCGCCCCATCACAGGCCAGAGCCACGTGCACCCCCCGCCGGACCATCTCCAAGACCGGGGCGAAGCCGCTGCCCAGTTTCAGGTTGCACACGGCGTTGTGCACCACGGTTGCCCCCGCTTCGGCAATTCGATCGATATCCTGGTCGTCCACCCAGACGCAATGGGCCAGAGAGGTCCGTTCGGTCAGCACCCCAATTTCCGCCAGATGGGCCACCGCCGATTGGCCGTAGAACTGGCGGCAACTTACCGCCTGAACTTTGGTTTCTTCAGCGTGCATATGGTAGCCGCCATCATAGCGCCGGGCGATCTCCATCGCTCCGGTCATCAGCTTTTCGGAACACCACTGGGGGCCGGAGGGGCCGGCCAGACACTGCAGTCGGCCTTCTTCCGCCCTGTGCCACTTCTGAAAAAACGCCTCCAGGACGGCCAGATACTCTTCTGCGCTCATCGGCGGCGAAGTTCCGTAAATGCCGCCGGCCAGTTCCGGGTTCTGCCGCAGAACCATTTCGTTGATTTTGTGGTCGTCCTCAACCAGCGGAGCCACGCCGGCCCGTATGCCGCTGTCCCGGTAAGCGCCCATCACCGCGTCCAGGGCCTCTACCGTCATTGCACCGTTGACCCAAAAATGGTCTACCACCCCGGTCGTACCGGTCTTTAGCATCTCTATGGCCCCCACCATCGCCGCCAAGTAAATCTCGCGCTCACTGAAGGCGAAGGAGGAGCCGAAAAGGTCGAACAACCACAGTTCCAGAGGCACGGCCTCTATCCTGCCCTTGAGGAAATTTTCCGGGGAATGGGTATGGGCGCTGATCAGGCCCGGAATGAGCAGGCGTCCACGCCCCTCCAGACATCTGCTTTTCGGTTCTGGGCTTACCTCCTCAGTGGTAATGCGGGCAATTCGGGGGCCCTCGATCACGACGTTCGCGTTTTCCAGCATCTTGTCCCGATCGGGACTGAGCACATTGACGTGGCGGATCAGGATATCCATAGGCTACCTCTCTGCCCTCTTTCTGCGCTCGTACCTCGGACTCCGGAAGGACGGAATCCTCTTTAGCCGCCGGTCGCCCGTCGGCAGGCCGTCTCCAGACGGGATAGGCCCTCATCGACCTCCTCTGGGGTAATGGTCAGAGGCGGTTCCAGGCGGGCCGTAAGGTCATCGTTGATCGAGTCTCCGATGATCAGGCGGAGCCGGCGCACCTCATCCACAAAGCGCGCCATATCGGTTGCCGTATAGAACTCGATGCCGATCATCAGGCCCAGGCCACGGACCTCCTTGATCAAAGAGGGATACCGGGCCTGGATCTCGCGCAGGCCGGCCATAAATTGCGCCCCTCGCTGGGCCGCCCGTTCCGGCAGATTCTCGCGTTTCATAAACTCAATAGCCGCTTTGGCCGCAGCACAACAGACCGGGTTTCCGCCGAAGGTTGTCAGGTGAGAGAGCATGGGTTCAGAGAGCGTGTCCATAACCTCCGGTCTCCCGATAAAGGCCCCGATGGGCATGCCGCCTCCCAGGGCCTTGGCCAGCACCATGATGTCAGGCACTACTCCCCAGTGCTCGCAAGCAAACCACTTCCCGGTCCGTCCAAATCCTGTCTGGACCTCATCGAAGATCATCAGCGCACCGACCTGCGTGCAGATCTCACGCACACCCGGCAGGTAATCGTCATCGGGGATGCGCACCCCACCTTCCCCCTGAACCGGTTCCAGAATGATCGCTGCGGTACGCTCGTCAATGGCCTGACGGGCCGCTTCAAGGTCGTTGAACGGAATAAAGTGCACATCGGGCACCAGAGGTTCGAAGGGCTTGCGATAGTGTTCGCGCCAGGTGACCGAAAGGGCGCCGAAGGTGCGGCCGTGAAAGGCCCGTTGGCAGGAAATGATCCGCGAGCGGCCTGTATATTTGCGCGCCGTCTTCAGGGCCCCCTCGATCCCCTCACAACCGCTGTTGGTAAAGAAGGTAGTTTCCAGCCCGGGTGGGGTGATCTCGGCCAGAAGGCGGGCCAGGTCCACCTGCACCGGAATGACGTACTTGCCAAAGACCATGATGTGCAGGGCCCGATCGGCCTGGTCCTTGATCGCCTGGACCACCTCCGGGTTGCGGTGCCCCACGTTGCAGACCGCGATGCCGGCCAGAAGGTCCAGGTATTTTCCCCCGTCTGCGGTGTAAATGTAGCAACCCTCTGAGCGTTCGACGACCATATCCTTGGGATAACGGGTCGTCCGACAGACATACCGCCGGTCTGCTTCGATATAAGCCTGGCGAGTTGCTTCGTCCATTGAGAACCTCCTGTCTCTTGCTATTCAGGGCGTAGCCTGTTGCCCTCAGCGGTTTCGCGCTCTTCGGTTCAGGAATAGCCGGTTTTCCGAGGGATTTTATCCCAGACGCCGTAAGTGCTCTCCAAGCACCTCTAACGTCTCCGGCAAGGTTAACGGAGAAGCCCCACGGCCACCGGTAGCGAAATAACCGCAGATCTGACGCCGTGTACGCCCCGGCAGCCGGCGGGCCAGGCGGTCCTGTATGGCAACGATTTCCTGGGCGCTGGGGACGATGCGCACCCGACCCGGCCGCAAGTCGTTGACCCCATGCAGACGGAGAAGCCCACTGCGGGTACGCCGCCCCAAGGGCAACCCGACCTGCCTTTTTTCCTCCACACTGCTCAGGAAACTCCGATGGGTCATCTGCGGACTTACGTAAGCCAGCCGGGCCACGTACAGATCGCCGATTTTATCCAGGATACCCACGAGGAGTTCCACCAGCCGGTTGTGTACCTGGACATAGGCCTCCTTTTCCCTGTCCCCCCAACGATACTTCCTGCCCCAGGGGATGCCGGTGTAGTCCGCCCGCCATGGACATACGGCCGTCCCTCGATGCTCGAACAGTCCCGGATCATCGTAGCGCGCCGCCAGGGAGGGACGGCCCTGAAAGAAATAGATGTATTCGTAGGGAACGAGCCCCATGGGTTCAGAGACGACATAGCGATGGAGAAACAGATTCTCCCGGGCCCAAAGGCCGTTGTTCAGTACCTGTGGGTTTCCCCCCGGGGGCAAGGCCTTCTCGAGCAGGGGGGGATATTCCGCTGGCGCACGGGGTTCAAACCCCAGGCCCAGAAGATAGGTATTGATGGCCAGATGCTCCACACTCAGAGCATAAGGTTTCACTTTGGTACACGGAAGGATCAGCATAACCACCCGCTTGCCCTGGACAGGGGGCGTGTACTCGACCAGCATGTGATGATGCAACGAACGGACCAGGGGATGCTCCAGGGCATCCAGATTCTCCTGGGGGCAGAAAAAGGTCAGAGTCTCATCCAGCGTGAAGGGCGGGACGATCTTGCGAACTGCTTCCTGGACACGATCGCTTCGCGACAGCATGATTGCCTCTCGACCTGTGTTGGTCCTCCCCATCAGCCCCGGGAGCGGACCGTTCCCGGGGCTGATGGGGAGGGAAATCAAAGGAAACCCGCTAGGTGATGACGCCGTGGGTGGCCAACCCAAAGCGCTCGATGACCGGGGTAAGTACCCGCAGCAGGATCGGGGCGATGATGACCGATACGATCATGTTCCCGATCCACCAAGCCGAGACGCCCGGCCAGTAGGCATCCGGCGGCACCAGTCCCCCGAGGTACAGGATCGTGACCCCGTACAGGGCTCCTAGTCCGTTCGGCACGATGACGCCGAAGATCAGGAAGAACAGGAAACCCTTTAAGGTATACACGTCCTTGCCCAAGGGGTGGAGCCCCAGCCTGGGGGCAAGAAGACGGTAGGCCAGGAGGGGGATGCCGAATTGGATCCAGTCGACGAAGGCGAACGGAATGGTCAGGAGTACAGGAGTGCCGGCCAGGATTCCTGCTCCGAGGAAGGACCCAATGTAACCAATGATGAGACCCCACCCTCCGAACCAGATAGCAAAGGGGATGCCGAAGCCGATCGCAACAAAGAGTGCTGACACACTCACGATGCCAACCGGCAAGGCGATCACCCCAAGCCAGGAGAGTATGGTGTAAACCCCCGCGGCTACCGCATAGGTCACGAGGCTGACCACAGTAACCGGGGGATTGGGATTCCACTTCAGCCCATACTGGGCCGCAATTTTTTTCCTGGCTTCGGTTGACATGGTACCCTCCTTGATCCACCCGGACAACCGCTGTCCTGACCGGGATGAAGGTCCTTAGGCCAACTCCCAGGTCAACCAGCTTCGTCCTTGGCCCAGACATTTCGTCCATCCTGCGATCACCGGTTCGCTCTGCCCATTCCACCTCCTTTCTGGTTGAGTCGATCCCCCATTAGACCCATCGTTGGGTCTGCAGGGCGCGGATCCACTCGGCTTTGTTGAGCAGCAACGGGAAATCCTCTTTCAGTTGGCGCATGGCTACGCTCAGGCTGATCGCCTGCGGTGCGCACAACTGGGTGCGCTCAAGGTTTTCCGGGTTGCCGAAAAGTTCACGGGGCGTGCCGGTGAATACATCCTGCCCGTTCAGTAACACCACCACTCGCTCACAGTAATTCGCCACCAGGGTCATATCGTGAGTGATGATCAAGACAGTGTTCCCCTGGGAATGAAGATTCTCCAAGAGTTCCATGATTCCGGAAACCATACGGTAGTCTTGGCCGGTGGTGGGTTCATCCACAATAAGGATTTCGGGCCTCATGGCCAGGATCGAGGCCACCGCCACCCGTTGGCGTTGTCCTTTGCCCAGAAAAAGGGGGTCTTCATCGGCCTTATCGGTCAGATTAACCGCTTCCAGAGCCTGAACAGTGCGTTCGGCGATTTCCTCTTCCGATAAACCAAGGTTCTTCAGCCCATAGGCAATCTCATCGCGGACGCGCCGGGTGAAGATTTGGTGATCCGGGTTCTGGAAAACGTAACCAACATGTCGCGGCAGTTCCCTCCGCACGGAACGCCGGGTAATATCCTGGCCCAGGATGGTGACGGTCCCGGAGGTAGGCCTATATATCCCATTCAGGATCTTGGCAACCGTCGTCTTCCCACTCCCATTCGTGCCCAATAGGGCAAGGACCTCCCCCCGATGCAACTGGAAGTTGACACCACGAAGAGCCTGAGTGCCGTCCTCGTAGGTGTAAGTCAGGTCCTTGACCTCCAAGAGCACCTCGCCTTGGGGTCTCGGGTCTTCAGGTTGCAACGAGGCATCTAGTCCTTTGGGAAAACAGGTCAGACACTCCTCAATGGTGATGGGAATCGCACCGTGGTGATAAATCCCCGTCCGGTAAGCGATCTCAGAGACCTCGAAACGGCAGATGCCACCCCTTTCCAACCGGTCCATATGGCGGAAGAAACTGGTCGCCTCATCAACACATTGCACCTGTCCATCCTCGATCAGCGCGATCCGGTCACAAAAACGGCGCAAGATCTCCGGATCATGCTCCACAATAATGACCGTCATCTGATACTCGTCGTGCAACATCCGCACCGTCTCGATGACTTCCCGTTTCCCCAGTGGGTCCAGATCGCTGGTGGGTTCGTCAAGGATCAGCAACTCCGGGCGCATCGCCAGCAGGGAAGCGATGGCCACGCGTTGCTTCTGCCCTCCGGAGAGGTCATTGGGGTGGATATATTCTGCATCGTCGGCCAGGTATCCCAGACCCACCATCTCCAGCGCCTGGCGCACCCGCACCTCGATTTCTTCCCTGGGCAATCGCAAGAGTTGAAGGCCAAAAGCCACCTCATGAAGCAGGCTCATCTTGACGAACTGGGTCTCTGGATCCTGCAGGACCATGCCCACCTTGGGGGACATGATGCCGCGCCCGAACAGCCTTCCGCGGGCCTCGCCGTCAACCACATTCCCCTCCGGATCCACGGCGGAAACCAGTTCGCCATCCACCACAACGCGCCCCCGGAAATGATGGTTATACAGACCAAAAGGGATCTTCAGGCCGTGGGGGATAATGCCCATAATCGCTTTACACAATGTGGTCTTGCCGGCCCCGCTGGGTCCGGTAATGCCGAAAAACTCGCCCTTTTCGACCCTGAGGTTGATCCCTTTGAGCGTCCAGGGATGTTCCTCGGCCTCGTCAAAAGTAGGATAACGCCAGTGTAGATCCTCGATCTCGACCATCGCAGCCATCACAGAATCCCCATCCATCGTGTGAGGTTCAAGTGAAAACCGAAAGTGGCGATCAGGAAAAGGATGCACACACCGACAACGACACCGTCGGCCAGAGTAAAAGGACGGACCTCGTGAAATTCGGTAGGTTCCTTGGCCTTCATAGTAAACCCACGGATGAGAATGGCGTCGCCAACCTCGCTGGAGCGCCGCAGGATGGAAGCCGTCAGGGGAACGGCCATGTAGGCCATATCGGCAATCACTTGAAAGAGGTTTTTCCGCCTCAAGGAAACACCTCGGGCAACCTGGGCCTGGCGGATTGTTCCGTAGTCAACCAGAGCCATATTGAGGCTACGCAACATCGTGGAGACAAAAAAGGCAACCACATAGGGGATACGTACCTGCCTCATCACGCCGATGAACTCGATGTCCCGCGTGGTCATTACCAACATCAGGGAGATGAAGATCATCCCTCCGTAGCCCAGGGCCTTGGTGACAGCGACGGTCAGATTGTTCCTGGAGACAATCACGGTAAGGGGATGAAAAAAGGGAACACGGGCAAAAGTGAGACTGGGATTTCCCAAGAGCGAGGTGATCGCCACGGCTAGGGCAATTCCCCCGACCAACCCCCAGAAGATTTCTTTGCGAACAACATACCACCCGATCAACACGGCAAGGAAAAGCCCCAACCCCAGAGAAATGCCTATATCCAACTCACCTGAGTAAATGGGGATCTCCAGCAACACCCCTCCCCTCGGATCCGGATTGAAGGCCACCCAGACCAAGGCCATTCCCAGAAGGGCGGGGAATATGACCAGCAGGTAGGAGCGAAAGACCCAGCGCAATACACCACATAGATGCAAGGCCAGAAGAGTCAGCAGGATCAACAGGATCGTGCCTATAGGATCCGGCGCCTCGGTGTTGATAAACTGTACGATGACCAGGGAAAGGGCCAAGATGGCAAAGAGCTTGGTCAATACGTGGAGACGGGCCAGCGGGGAATCGATCCTGACAGAGAACAAAAAACTGCGGACAAACTTTCGACCGTGGGCAGGAGACTTCTTTGTACCGGCCATGCAAAACCTCCTGGGTCGAGGTCGCCTTGCTTACGGAAAGTTTAGACCTGATTCGCGATTTGTGTAACCAATCCCCGCTGCTGGCCTTGCCTCTTCATAAACTCGGCGATCGATTTCCCGGCCGTGGTGATGTGTTCGGCAAGCAAGGTGGCCGCACGTTCGGCATCACGCTCTCGGATCGCCTGAAGGATAGCCCGGTGTTGAGAAAGGGATCGCTCCGTGCGGCCGGGAATCATCCACAGGACATCGGTGGCAAAACGAGGCCAGACACGCTGGATCAACTGGCAGAGGATGCTGGAATTGCATCGATTATAGATCGTCATGTGGAAGGTATAGTTATGCCGGCGCACTTCGGCCAGGTTCATATTTTCCCAGGCTTGCTCCATCTGCGTTTGGGCCGTTTCCACAAGGGAGATGTCTTCCTCGGTCATCCGGGGAACGGCTAAGCGAACAGCCAACCCCTCTAGGGCCACGCGGATCGGTACGACCTCTTCGGTCTCGGCCGGCGAGACTTCGGGAACAAAGACCCCTTTGTAAGGCACATACACCAGGAGCCCTTCCGCCTCGAGGACCCGCAAAACCTCCCGGATCGGGGTGGCACTCATACCGAGTTGCTCGCTCAGGTCTTGCTGCTTCAACTTCTGTCCCGGAACGAGATCGCCTCGGAGGATGGCTTCGCGCAGGACCTGCGCCGCCAACTGGATCTTGGTCAATCCTTTGTTCGGCGACTGGGGAAACATCGCACGCTCCTCGGGAAACCGGACTTCCCGTTGGTCACTTTTCCCCGGGAATTGGGGGAAGGAATTCTCATCTCCAACTGGCCTATCCTTCTGAACCCGAAAGCACCGCCTGAAAGCCGATATAGAGCACCGGTTGTACAAAATATATTATACCATATATCCTATTGTTTGTCAAGTATCCGTGTTCCCTCTTGTAAAATGTTACCCAAGGTGCTATCGTTCCCTCATCCGGAGGGAACAATGGAAACCGAGGAAAAGATGCACATCTACCGGCAAGCCAATCGCCAGGAGCGAGAACTTTGAGATGGTCTCCGTTCGTACGGGCGACCCGGCGGGTCGCCCCTTATCGGAAGAGCCTCCGGTTCATGAGAGGAGACCTGCATTGCGCTCTCAGGAGCGAGGCGCTCTTTACGGGCCGGAGGTTTTCGCCGTCATCCGGGAGAGTCTGGACGATGTCTGTGCGGAGCGCCTGACGCCGTTGATGGCCCAACACCTGGAAGCCTGCGGCCTTGACCCCGAACTGCTGGAGCAACTGGGACGGATAGCTTCGACTGCGGAGTTTTTACCTCGGGCCAAACTGGGCGACTTTTGAGCGGCCCTATTGGGGAAACCTTCGTCCTTGCGCCGGCCGTCCCCTTGTGGTAAGATGGCAGAGGCGACGAGCGGATTCGAACCGCTGATCGGGGTTTTGCAGACCCCTGCCTTGCCACTTGGCTACGTCGCCCTACTATTTTTATACCACAGCCGGCCGGCTTTGTCAAGTCGAACGGAGGCGTTGGGAGACTGCATCGGTTTCGCAGGAATTGCCACCACAAGGCAGGTGCGGGTTTCAAAGCCGTACCCGCCAAACTGAAACAGACACGAGGTGCCGGATGCCCATCTGGAGGCCAGGTTTACCAACCCTCTCTCCAGAACGCCTGCCCTGGCGGGACGAATGGCCGGCCGACCTCCTGGCCGAGGCCCGGGCCGAAGCGGCTTCCCTCCTTTCTCCTCGCGCCCTCTACCGCACCTTTCCCCTCCAGGAAATTACCGCTCAGGGACCCATCCTCGCCGGCCACCTCCTCCACAGCCCCCAACTGGGCCGCGCCATCCCCCCCCCCGGCCGGCTGATCCTGGCCGTCTACACTCTCGGCCCGCGCCTGGAGGCCCGCTGCCGCCGCTGGAACGCCCGGGGACACCCCCTCCGCGCCTTCCTCCTGGACATCCTGGGGACGACAGCCCTCCTGGAACTGGCGGAGGCATTTTACCATCACCTGGCTGCCCGACTGGCCCCCCAGGGGCTTTGCCTGGGCCGCTCCTTTTCCCCCGGCCAGGACGACTGGCCTCTGGAGGACCAGCGCCTCCTCTTCGCCCTCCTGCGGCCCGGACGCATCGGCGTCCGCCTGAACGAACAGGGGGTGATGCTTCCCCTGAAGTCGGTCTCCGAGGCCATCCCCGTTGGAAAGGAGGGGGAAATCCCCCTCCCCGGGCCGGCCTGCGCCCGTTGCCCCCGCCGGGAGGTCTGCCCCTATCGCCGGTAGGGGCGCGGCCGCTCCACAAAAAACGCCTCCTCCCCTCCGACCAGGCCGAAGGGGAGGAGGCAGGAAACAGCAGGCTCAATCCAGTCCCCGGCTGGCGCGGGCCACCATCTCGCCCCCGGCGTCGTAGACAATCACCTCCAGCGGCATCTGCCCGGGAAGGGCATGGGTGGCACAGGCAAAGCACGGATCATAGGCCCGGAAGGCCATCTCGATGCGGTTCAGGATGCCTTCGGTGATCTCCACCCCCTTGCGAATCACCCCCTGGGCGGCCTGCTTCAGGGAAATGGCGATGGGGGCATAGTTGTTCGTGGTGCCCACGATCAGGTTGGCCTTCCGCACGATGCCGCGCTCATCGGTGATATAGTGGTGGGTGAGGGTGCCGCGCGGGGCCTCCACGATGCCCACGCCCTCCGTCGGGGTGGCCGTGGGAATGGTGCGCACGTTGGGATCGGTGATGTCGGGGTCGGTCACCAGTTCCAGCGCCCGTTCGGCGGCATAGAGCATCTCGATCAGCCGCGCCCAGTGGGTGGCCAGGGTATGGTGGACCGGCTTCCGGCCCGAGCGGTCCCCGGTGAGCGTCTCGTACATCCGCTCATACTCCTCCTGGGCCAGAGGCGTGGCCATGCCGTCGGAGGCGTTCAGCCGGGAGAGGGGCGTCGCCCGGTAGACCCCGCTATCTTTCCCGCCGACCAGGCCCTTCCAGCCAACCTTCTTCAGGTAGGGGAACTTCAGGTAGGAGTAGGGGACCACCCGCTCGGCCAGGACCTCCTGGTATTCGGCCGGGGAGTACTTGACGAACTCGTTGCCGTCCGGGTCCACCACACGCACCAGGCCGTCGTAGAAGTTGACCTTGTTGTTCGCATCCACCAGGCCCATATAGTAGGTGGGGAGGATAAAGGCCTCGCTCAAAATCATGTCCAGGTAAGCCGGGTTGCCCAGGACGATGTCGTGGAAGAGTTTGAGTGAGAGTTGCCCGAACTCGACGGCCCGCCGGGCGATCTCCTCCAGCCGGCGGCGTTCCTCCTCGGTGATGGCCTTGCTCCACCCGCCGGGCAGGCCGGCCACCGGATGGATGTCCTTGCCCCCCAGGGTGGCCACCGCCTCGTGGCTTTCGGCCAGGTGCTGGATGACCCGGCCGCCCAGTTCCAGCCCGACCTTGTGGATGAGGCCCAGGATGTTCCGTTCGGCCACCGGAGCATCCGGCCCCAGGACAAAGTCGGGAGCGGCCAGGATGTAGAAATGGGTGGCATGGTCGGAGCAGTAGAAGTAGGAGTAGAAGAGTTCGCGCAACTTCTTGGCCGTGGGGGGCGGGTCCACGTGGTAGACGGCGTCGCAGGCTTTGGTGGCCGCCATGTGGTGGGCCTCGGGGCAAACCCCGCAGATGCGCGGAGTGATGCGGGTCATCTCCTCCACCGGCCGGCCCTCGGCGAACTTTTCAAAGCCCCGCAGTTCCGGGATGACAAAGTAGACGTTCTCGACCTCGCCCTCCTCGTTGAGGAAGATGTCGATGCGCCCGTGGCCTTCCAGGCGCGTGATGGGGTCAATGCTGATCTTTTTCATCGGTGCTTCCTCCTACACCCGCGCCCGCCGCAGAAGCGACTTGCTCAGGCTGAAGCGGTAGAACGTCCCGGCCGGATCGGGGATGGTGGCGATGATCTGAGCGATCTCCTCCGGGTCGTTGGAATCGATCACCGAGGCGATGGCCGAAAGCATCTTGGCCCCCTGATCGACCACCCCGGCCGGCGGGCCGTAGCAGCCCCGGCAGGGCATATTGGCATCGACGCAAAGGGCCCGGCCCTGGCCGCAGCCGCTTCGGGTGGCCGGCCCCATGCACAGGAGGCCCTGCTCCAGGAGGCAGATTTCCGGATCGGGGATGATCTCAAAGGGGCGATAGAAGCGCTTGACCTTTTTCACGTTCTTGACCCGGCGGCACTCGTCGCAGCAGGTCTTGTCCCCGGCCCCCACGACGGCCGGCGGTGGGGGCAGGTTGCCGGAGACGATGGCTTCGATGACGGACCAGATCTGGTGTGGCTGGGGCGGACATCCGGGCACATAGTATTCCACCGGCACCACATCGTCCAGGGTGAGCACGGTGTTATAGAATTCGGGCAGGACGAGTTCGCCCTCGGGCACCTCCGTGCGGGTCTGGGGGAAGATGCGCTCCGGGTTGTCCGTGGTGGGAGTGGTCAGGTAGGCCCGCTCGAAGATGCCCTCCCGGCTGTAGAAGTTGGCCAGGCCGGGGATGCAACCCTCGGTGGCGCAGGAGCCGAAGGCGACCATCACCTTGGACTTGCAACGAAGGAGATGGGCCACCTCCTCCTGTTCGGAGGTGCGCACCGCCCCGTTGAAGAGGCAGACGTCGATGTAGCCGTCGGGCAGGGCGGCCACATCCTTGTACTTGGTGTCTACGGCCACCGGCCAGAAGAGGATGTCCGCGGCCGCGTCCAGGTCGAGGATTTTCTCGTTGATCTCGACGACGGCGATCTCGCAGCCGCCGCAGGAGGCAGCCCAGTAGAGGGCCAGTTTCAGTTTCGGCTTTTCGCTCATTCGGACACCTCCGGGCAAACGTGTTCGGCCGCGATGGGGAGGCCGGCCAGGACCGTCCCCTTCCAGTTCAGCGGCCCCAGGGCGCGTATCTGCTCGGTGAATTCTCTGGCCACCTGGGCCCACTTGGGGGCCTCGGCCGAGGAAATCCACTCCAGGCGCAGGCGCTCCGGTTCGATGCCGAATTGCTCCAGCATCCTGCGCAGGAGGGTCATCCGCCGCAACGTTTTATAGTTGCCCTCCGTGTAGTGGCAGTCGCCCGGATGGCAGCCGGCCACCAGCACCCCATCCGCCCCCTCGCGAAAGGCCTTGAGGACGAAGGTGGGATCCACCCGGCCGGAGCACATCACCCGGATGATATCGATGTTCGGCGGCTGCTTCATGCGCGAGACGCCGGCGGTATCGGCCGCGGCATAGGTGCACCAGTTGCACAGGAAACCGATGATGCGAGGTTCGAACCTTTCTTCGGCCATCTTCTTCCTCCTCTCTACGCCGCTGGCGTTCCCAGGAGCGCCTCGATCTGGACCAGGATTTGCTCGTCGGTAAAGTGTTTGCCGACGATGATGCCCGACGGGCAGGCGGCCACACAGGTGCCGCAACCCTTGCAGAGGGCCTCGTTGACCACCGAGACCTTGCGCTCCTCGTCGAAGGAGATGGCGTTGTAGGGGCAGAGGGCGTTGCAGACGCGGCAACCGGAGCAGAGTTCGGCCGGGATGTAGGCCGTCTGGGGGGAGATCACCACCTCGCCCCGGCTGAGGAGTTTGAGGGCCTCGGAGGCGGCGGCTGCGGCGTGGGCCACGGTGTCGGGGACATCGCGGGGTGCCTGGCAGGTTCCGGCCAGGAAGACGCCCTCGGTGGCCGTCTGGAAGGGGCGCAACTTCGGGTGGTCTTCCATGAAGAAGCCGTCCGCGCTGCGGCTGATGCCGAAGGTGCGGGCCACCCGGTCGGCGTCGTGGGGTGGGTTCATGCCGGTGCACAGGACCACCATGTCGACCGGCAGGATGAGCGGCCGGCCGATGCCGGTATCCTCGGCTTTGACCACCAGTTTCCCGCCCACCTGGACTACCTCGGCCCCCCGGCCGCGGATGAAGATGACCCCCTCGCGCTGCACCCGCTCGTAGAACTCCTCATAGCCCTTGCCAAAGGCCCGGATGTCCATATAGAGTTCATAGACATCGGCCCCGGTCCGTTCCTTGGCGATGTGGGCCTGCTTCATGGCGTGCATGCAGCAGACGCGGGAACAGTAGCGGTTGGCGTGCTCATCGCGGCTGCCGACGCAGTGGATGAAGGCGATGGCCTTGGGGACACGCCCGTCGCTGGTGAGAATCTGGCCCTTGGTCGGGCCGGCGGCGTTGGAGAGTCGCTCGAACTCGATGCTGTCCAGGACATCGGGGTGCTTGCCGTAGGAGTACTGGGGCAGAAAGGCCGGATTGGGCCGCTCAAAGCCGGTGGCGACGATGATGGCCCCCACATCCAGGTCCAGAATCTCATCCTGCTGTTCAAAGTTCACCGCCCCGGCCTCACAGACCATGGCGCAGGCTCCGCAGGCGTCGCTGATCTCGCCTTCGGTGCGGTCGTTCTGCCGGAAGCGGATGCAGGCGTCGGTGTCGATCACCGGAACGCGGGGGATGGCCTGGGGGAAGGGCACGTAGATGGCCGCCGTCGGCCCCAGCGGCTTGGCCAGGTACTCGGCGGCCTGCTTGAGCACGATCTCGATGGCTCCGGTGGGGCAGACGATGGTGCAGGCCCCGCAGCCGATACAGACCCGGGTCTTCTGCATGAAAGGCGGGCCCACCCGCCGGTCGAGTCCCCGGTTGGCAAAGTTGATCGCC
>Ga0078972_1003564_pt1 | contig 46151 bp, 45 predicted proteins | sample YelNatPaOPGAMG01_FD_67568 | JGI IMG/M metagenome (GOLD analysis project Ga0078972, IMG submission 67568) | Hot spring thermophilic microbial communities from Obsidian Pool, Yellowstone National Park, USA - OP-RAMG-01 (SPADES assembly) (version 2) | ecosystem: Environmental > Aquatic > Thermal...
CGCCTCCTCCGCGCGAAGCTCGAAGCGCTTCGCTTTGACTCCCACGATGACACCTCCATCAACTCACCCACAGTGTACGGTACCTGTACGGACATTTCTGGGTACACCCATTCCGCTCTGAGTCAGCGCCACAGCCGGGTGTCACCGGTTCCGGCTGGACCTATCACCATTGGCAGCGGGTAGATTCCCGACTTGTCATCAACCTCAAGTGTTACTGCAAGGTTCGCCATCTGATCAAAACGTTTCTGGGGTGGGCCGAAAAACAACTCTCCGACGGGACGCTGATACTGACCTCCCCGGCCGGGCACAACTACGTCACCACCCCCGGCAGCGCGCTGCTGTTCCCCAGCCTGACCCGAGCTGTCGGCGGCTGCCCGGCCCCGGAAACAGACCCCCCACCCCCCGACTACTGCTCCGAACGCACCGCCATGATGCCCCGACGCACCCACAACCGCCAAGCCCGCACAGCGCCGCGAGCCGAATACACCGGCTGCACCGGGCCCGCCCCACCCGATGACGAGGACGACCCACCACCGTTCTGAGCGGGTACGAGACTGCGCGCGGTAACCTCATTCTCGAAACGCAGGCACCTGCGCAGCGGAAGGGGACGAAGTAGCACATGACCCGCTCCGGCGACGACGCCGACGTCGCGCGCGGCGACCGCTTCATCAAGACCGCCGTGGCGATACTGGGCGAAACGGGACGCACGGACTTCACCGTGCAGGAGGTCGTCACCCGCTCGAAAACCTCACTACGGGCCTTTTACCAGCATTTCAGCAGCAAGGACGAACTTCTGCTCGCGCTGTTCGAGCGGACCATCGCGCAGTCGGTGCTGTCGTGGCGTGCCGAGACCGCCGCACTGGACAGCACCGCCGCGCTGAAACTCGTCCTCGACCGCATCAGCCGGCAGCCGGAGTCGACCACCCAGGACAGCCTCAACCGGGCGCTGACCCTCTACAACCAGCATCTGGCCGAGACGCGCCCGCGCGAATACGCCCGTGTGCTGTCCCCCCTGCATCAGCTGATCCGCGACATCGTGGGGCGGGGCATCACCGAGGGAGTGTTCCACCCGGGACTCGACGTCGGGGCCGCGGCCGCGATCGTGATGCAGACCGTGATGGGTGCGCAGCGGTTGCATTGGCTGGGCGCCGAATTGAACGGAACGCCGATCGACGCGGGCCAGCTGTACGACTTCTGCAGCCGGGCCCTGGGCATCCGGGACGCCGACGACGCGCCCGCCGCACCGTCGCTGCGCGAGTTGTTCGCGCAGGTCGGCATGCGGCCCGGCACCCGCGACGGCGAGTTCGCGATGACGATGCCGGTCAGCCCCCAGGTGGTCAACACCTCCGGGGCCCTGCAGGGCGGCCTGATCGCCACGCTGGTGGACGTGGCGGGCGGGCAGTTCGGCCTGGACTATCTGCGGCCGGGCACCACGATGACCACCGCCGACCTGTTCGTCCGCTATCTGCGGCCGATCCGCAGCGGCTCGGCCGTGGCGGTGCCGCGCATGTTGCGGACCGGCCGGCGGGCGATGGTCATGCAGGTCGACATCTACGGCGACGGCCGAGACGATGGAGACGAGCTCGCCGCGACGGCGACCGTGAACTTCGCGATCATCGACGGCGCGACACCGACGGTGGGCCCGCCGGAGACATAAATCCCGGTACACCCGATTTCGCAAAGGTGGTAACGTCATTACCGCACGATGAGAATCACGATGAGAATCCAGCCCTCAAGGAGATCGCCATGCCGTCTCGCGAGCTTCCCTTCCCCGTGTTCGACGCGGACAACCACATGTACGAACCGCAGGAGGCGCTGACCAAGTTCCTTCCGGAGAAGCGCAAGAACGTCATCGACTACGTGCAGGTTCGCGGTCGCACCAAGATCGTGGTGCGCGGCCACATCAGCGACTACATCCCCAACCCGACGTTCGAGGTGGTGGCGCGCCCCGGCGCGCAGGAGGAGTACTTTCGCAACGGCAGCGGCGGCAAGAGCTACCGCGAGATCCTGGGCGAGCCGATGAAGGCCATCCCCGCCTTCCGCGAGCCGGCCGCGCGTCTGGAGATGATGGACGAGCTCGGCCTCGACTTCGCCCTGATGTTCCCCACGCTGGCCAGCCTCGTCGAGGAGCGGATGAAGGACGACCCGGAGATGACCCACGACGTCATCCACGCGCTCAACGAGTGGATGTACGAGCAGTGGTCGTTCAACTACTCCGACCGCATCTTCGCCACCCCGGTGATCACGCTGCCGATCGTCGAGCGCGCACTCGAGGAACTCGAGTGGTGCCTGGAGCGCGGCGCCCGCACCGTCCTGGTCCGCCCGGCACCGGTGCCCGGTTACCGCGGCAGCCGCTCGTTCGGCCTCGCGGAGTTCGACCCGTTCTGGCAGGCCTGCGTGCGCGCCGAGATCCCGGTCTCGATGCACGCCTCGGACAGCGGCTATTCCGAGTTGCTCAACATCTGGGAGCCCGGCGACGAATTCCTGCCGTTCAAGCCGACCGCGTTCCGCAGCCTGGCCATGGGCCACCGGCCCATCGAGGACGCGTTCGGCGCGCTGATCTGCCACGGCGCGCTGTCCCGCAACCCCGACCTGCGGATCCTGTCGATCGAGAACGGCGCCGACTGGGTCCCGAACCTGTTCAGGGGGCTCAAGAGCGTCTACAAGAAGATGCCGCAGGCATTCAGCGAGGACCCGATCGACACCTTCAAGCGCTGCGTGTACGTCAGCCCGTTCTGGGAGGACCGGTTCACCGAGATCGTCAACATGGTGGGCACCGACCGGGTGGTCTTCGGCTCCGACTGGCCGCACCCCGAAGGCCTGAAGGACCCGATCTCCTTCGTCGACGAGCTCAAGGATTTCGGCCGGGAGGACGTCGAGAAGATCATGGGCGGCAACCTGATGAAGCTGATGAAGGTTTCGGCGCCCGCCTCCAAGAATCCGGTGTCCGCCTGACCGGCGCCGCCTTACGGGGCCGGTGCGTTTCGCCCCGTTTCGCCCGCGGGTCTGGCGGCGGCGCGCAGCCAGACCACTCCCCTGGGCTCCCACAGCGCCAGGCTGATGTCCGCGGGGCTTTGGTGACCGTGTTCACGCAGGATCGCGTCGAGGTCGGACCGCGTGATCCTGCAGCGTCTCGGATTCTCGAGCTGCGGTTGGCCGTCGCGGATCAGCACCCGCACCGGCGGGTCGACGAGGCGGCGTATCCGGGGGACGAAGCGCAGGCGCGCCACGACGTCGTGTGCGGCGATCAACGTCAGCAAGGCGGCGGCCCCGGTGATCCAGGACGTGCCGGCGGCGGTGGCGGTGCGGCCGATGACGGCCCCCACCGCGACGCCGGTGATCCAGTCGAACGGCGTCAACTCGGAGATGGTGCGGCGCAGGGTGAGCCGGAAAGCCGCTGCGGCCGTGGCGAACAACGCGGCCGCCTTCACGGCGGCGTACAGCGCGGGTCGCCACCCGTCGTACAGCTCGAGCAGTAGACCGCTCATCGCAGCACCCGCCGGTCAGGGGGCCAGGGGCCGGCAGCGGGCGATGGGCGTGCCCTAAAGGCGGTACGGCTCGCCGGTGTCGACCTCCGGGGCGGCCCTCTCCTGGAACAGGATGACGATGTCCGAGCCGCCGAACTGGAAGTAGCCGGTTTTGCAGCCCCACGTGCATGCAGACCGTCCCGGCGTTCCGGCCAGTCAAGCGCCCCGAAAAGGTCGGGGTTCAAATCGGCTTCGGCCAGGCCCTCTTCCTTTGCGAGAACGCCTCGCAAAGCTTTGATGATCGCCTCCTGCTGGCTCACTGTGGGCCGCTCCTCGTGTGTGCACGTCGCGCAAAATGACATTCAGCAGGGCGGTTACCCGCAAAAAGCGGGCAGACTGTGCGCCTTGCGGGATTGCGGCCGGCGGAGACGGGTACTCGTAGACGGATGAGAACTCACGCCGGATCGATTCGCCTGTCCCCGCCCGCCCTCGCGGAGGTGCGCCGATGATCACCCTCACCGCTGCCGCGCCGGAGTCGCTGACGCGTACGACGCCGTCGCAACGCCCGCCACTGCGGATCGCACTGGTGCAGCATCGCTGGCGCGCCGACCACGCCGAACTCACCCGCGTCCTCGGCGACGGGATCGCGCGGGCCGCCGCCGGCGGCGCGCGCGTGGTGTTCCTGCCCGAGTTGACCCTGATCCGGTACCCGGGCGACCTGGTCCCGCCAGCCCCCCCGGTCAGCGCCGCCGAAGATCTGCTGGGCGGGCCGACATTCGCGTTCGCCGCCGAATGCGCGCGCGCGAACGAGGTTTTCGTGCAGGCCTCGCTCTACGAGAAGGCGGCAAACGAAGACGGGCAGGACGACGGACTGGGTTACAACACAGCCATTTTGGTGTCGCCGGCCGGTGACCTCGTCGCGCGGGTCCGCAAAATGCACATCCCCGATTCCGAGTGTTACCGCGAAGCCGCGTACTTTCGGCCCGGCCCCGCCGACGGGGACCCGTATCCGGTGCTGACCCCGCAGGGGCTCGACGCCCGTATCGGCCTGCCGACGTGCTGGGACGAATGGTTTCCGGAAGTGGCCCGGACCTATTCGCTGCACGGCGCCGAAATGGTGGTCTACCCCAGCGCCATCGGCTCGGAACCGGCCTTCCCCGACTTCAACAGCGAACCGCTGTGGCAGCACGTCATCGTCGGCAACGGCATCGCCAACGGCTTGTTCATGATCGTGGCGAACCGCACCGGCGACGAGGGCAAGCTGACGTTCTATGGCTCGTCGTTCATCTCCGACCCGTACGGCCGCGTGTTGGCGCAGGCGCCGCGGGACGAGGAGGCGATTCTGATCGCCGACCTGGACCTCGACCAGCGCCGGGACTGGCTGGACGCGTTCCCGTTTCTTCGCACCCGCCGTCCCGACAGCTACGGTGCGCTCGTCGACCGGAAGTAGCCGCCCAACGCCCCACCCCTGCACGAATCACGTTGCGCGCCTGAGGATAACGAGCGACGTAGGCGGGGCGGTCCGGCAATCGGCCGAATGCATTCGCAGCAAAGCCGATTGGGCGCTGCCGTACCGTTCCCGGCCGGCCGTTACCGATCTGTGCCCCGGCCGCCCCATAGCAGTTGATAGTGTGATTGTCACTATTTAACGGATACGTCGACACATTCGGCCTGGCGAGCCCGCGTGAATCCGCAGCCAGGCCGGTGGGAGGGTCCGCCCTATGGTGGCCGAAAAGGACCGGGACAAATCCGTGGACGCGGTCGACAACGTGCGCCGTGTCTTCGAAAACGTCCCCGTGATGCTGGTCGGGCTCGAGGGGCCCGACCATCGGTTCGTGGCGGTCAACGCGGCGTACCGCGCATTCCATCCCGCCTTCGATCCGATCGGGCTGCCCGCGCGCGAGGTCTATCCCGAGCTGGAAAGTCAGCAGATCTACCAGATGTTCGACCGCGTCTACGAGACCGGTGAGCCGCAGTCGGGAAAAGAGTGGCGGCTGCAGGCGGACTTCGACGGCACCGGAGTCCACGAGCGGTTCTTCGACTTTCTCGTCACCGCCCGGCGCGGCGAGGACGGGTCGATCGAGGGCGTGCAGCTGCTGTTCGACGACGTGACAACCCGCGTACGGGCCCGGCAGGCCGCCGAGACGCGCATGGACGAGCTCTCGGAGCGCTACCGCAATGCGCGCGACTCCGCCATCGTCATGCAGCAGGCCCTGCTGGCCTCGTCGGTCCCCGTGGTGCCCGGCGCCGACGTCGCCGCCCAGTACCTCGTCGCCGCGGAGGACACGGCAGCCGGCGGCGACTGGTTCGAGGCGATCCCGCTGGGGGACCGCCTCGTTCTCGCCGTCGGCGACGTGGTGGGCCACGGTGTCGAAGCCGCCGCCGTGATGGCGCAACTGCGCACCGCGCTGAGAATGCAGATCTTGGCGAGGCGGTCGATCGCCGAAGCGCTCGAGGCCGTCGACCGCTTCCACCGGTATGTGCCCGGGTCGAAGTCGGCCACCGTGTGCGTCGGTTCCCTCGACTTCGGCACCGGTGAATTCCGGTACTGCACCGCCGGGCACCCACCGCCGTTGCTGGTGACCGCCGGCGCGAAGTCACGGTACCTCGCGCCCTCGGGCGCGGGCCCGCTCGGAAGCGGCACCGGCTTCCCGGTGTGCACCGAGGTGCTCGGCCTGGGCGATGTGATCCTGCTCTTCACCGACGGCCTGATCGAACGGCCGGGCCGGCCGCCGGGAGCCAGCACCGCCGAGTTCGCCGAGCTGGCCGCCAGCATCGCCGCCGGCCACCGCGGATTCGTCCTCGACAGCCCCGCACGGCCCATCGATCGCATCTGCTCGGAGACCCTTGAACTGCTGCTCCGGTCGACCGGCTACAACGACGACGTCACCTTGCTCGCCGCGCAGCGGCGCACGCCGCCGCCTCCGCTGCGGCTGACGCTGGACGCCAACCTCCACACCGCGCGCACGGTTCGCGCCCATCTGCGCACCTGGTTGTCGGAGATCGGCGCGGACCCCGACGAGACATCCGACGTCGTGCACGCGGTCTCGGAGTTCGTGGAGAACGCCGTCGAGCACGGCTACGGCACCGCGGCGTCGCACGAACCCCAAGAAATCGTCGTCGAAGCCGCACTGGCCGGCGACGGCAACCTGTACGCCTCGGTGGCCGACTATGGCACGTGGAAGGATTACCGCGCGGGCGAGAAGGGCCGCGGCCGCGGACTTGCGATGGCCGAAGCGTTGGTGTCACAGGCGCAGATCACCCACCGCGCCGGCGGGACGACTGCCAGCCTGGTCCATCGCCTGTCCCGGCCGGTGGACTTTGTCGCCGACACACTGGTCACCCGGGTACCTCACCGGCGGGCGACCGGATCCGAGTTCGTCTCGGTGATCGGCGACGACGGCCGCATCGTCGTCAGCGGGGACGTCGACTCGGAGACCGCGTCCATTCTGGACCGCCAGATTGCCGTCGAAAGCCGTTCGGGCATAGCGTCTTTGACGATCGACCTCAGTGCCGTCACCCATTTGGGGTCGGCGGGCGTCAGCGCGTTGGCCGACGCCCGAGACCGGGCCCGCAGGCAGGGCGGCGAATGTGTCCTGGTGGCCCCGCCCGGTAGCCCGGCCCACCACGTGTTGTCGCTCGTCCACATCCCCGTGGTCGCCGGCCGCGCCGGCGACATCTTCGCCGGAGAGGCCGAGTCCGACCGCGGCTAGCGCGGCCCGCCGTGCCGGACTTCGCTGAACGGCACCCCGCGGTCCGCGGCGTATTCCCGGGGGAAGCCCAGCACCCGCTCGCCGATGACGTTGCGGGCCATCTCGGTGGTGCCGCCACCGATGGCGACCGTCTGGCGGGACAGGTAGCGCAATCCGGCCTCCAGGCCACCGCCGGGCTCACCCACGACACCGGCGGCACCCGCGATCGCCAGCGCCGTGTCCACATCCAGGGTCACGGTTTCGGAGTGGAACAGCCTGATCAGCGTTCCGGCCGCCGGCGGCAGGTCGCCGTCGCGGACGCTGCGGTACACGTGCCCGATCAACTGCTCGGCGACCGCGCGGTGCACCAGTGCGCGACCCGCCATTTCGTGCACGCGCTCGTCGCCGGCCCGGCCGGTCCTGGCCGCCAGGTCGACGTAGTCGACGGGATTGGCGTTCCCACCCTCGCTGCCGCTGCCACTGGCGAATTCCGAGCCCTGCCCCACCGCCCGGCGCTCGTGGTACAGCTGCCGCGACGCCACCGCCCAGCCGCCGTCGACCTCGCCCACGACGGCGTCGTCACCGACGTCCACCCCGTCCAGGAACTCCTCGCAGAACTCGGTGGAACCGCTCAACATGGTGATGCGCCGCAACGTGATACCCGGATGGGCGATGGGCACCAGGAACATGGTCAGGCCTTCGTGTTTGGGCACATCCCAGTTGGTGCGGGTCAGACACAAACCGTAGTCGGCGGCGAACGCGCTTGTGCTCCAAGTCTTGGCGCCGTTGATCATCCATCGGTCGCCATGACGTTCGGCGCGGGTGACGACACCGGCCAGATCCGATCCGCCGCTGGGTTCGCTCAGCAACTGCACCAGGACCTCTTCGCCGCGCAAAGCCGCGGCGATGTGCTGCTTCTTCTGGGCCTCGGTGCCGGTGTCGAGCAGCGTGGCGCAGCAGATGGTGAACGTCGGGGTGTTGAGGATCAACGGCATCTCGTAGCCGAGCGATTCCGCGTCGAACGCCTTCTGGTATTCGTAGCCCAGCCCCAGGCCGCCGTACTCGCGGGGAAAGCAGATGCCGGCGAACCCTCCTTCGTAGAGCCGCTTTTGCAGCTCGCGCGCCCTTTTCCAGGCACGCTCTTCGTCACGCGGGGCCGGCGGCGGGCAAGCGGGGTCGATCGCGGGCATGTTCTCGGCCAACCACGCCCTGGCCCGGGCGGCGAAGGCCGCCACGGATTCGGTCGGCGTCATTGGGCGGCGCCGCCGGTCTTGGCGCCCGCGTGCCACGCATACACGAGCTGATTGTGTTCCTCGGGCGTCCCGAACATGCAGCGATACAACGTAACTCGCCGAAGGTACAGGTGCAGGTCGTGTTCCCAGGTCACGCCGATGCCGCCGTGCATCTGCACGCACGCCTGAACGATCTGGCCGGCCATCTCACCGACGTAGGACTTGGCGACGCTTGCCGACAGCCCCGCTGCCGGTGCCCCGGCGGCGACGTCGGCGACCGCCGCGGCCGTGGTGGCCCGGCACGCTTCCAGCCACAGCTTCATGTCGGCGAATTTGTGTTTCAGCGCCTGGTAGGACGCCAGCGGGCGGCCGAACGTGTGCCGATCCAGCGCCCACTGGACGGTGAAGTCGAAAACCGTCTGCAGGGCGCCGACCACCTCTGCGCACTGCAGGACCTGGGCGATCTGGCTCTGCCGGCCGATCAGCGCGGCGCTCTCGTCCGCGGTGCCGACGGTCGCCGATCCCGCGACGACGACACCGTCGAAATGCACTCGCGCGTAGTGCTTGACCAGGTCCACCGACTGTTGGGGCTCGATGCGGACCCCCGGCGCGTCCGTCGGGACCAGGAACTGGCGGATGCCGTCGCCGCACCGCGCCACCACCAGCAGCAGGGCGCTCTGGGCGCCGGCCTCGACACGGTCCTTGGTGCCGTCGATGCGGTAGCCCGAGCCGGTTTCGGTGGCCTTCACCGAAGGTTGCAGTGGCGACCACCCGCGGCCGGGCTCGGCAACCGCCCACGACGCCACCAGTTCCCCGGACATCAGCGAGTCGATCGTGGCGGCGTGCGTGTGGCGCTCGGCGCACCCGGCGAGACCGGCCAGCACGACGCTGACCGGATACAGCGGCCCGGGCGCCACCGTCTTGCCGAGTTGCTCGGCGACCACGGCCAGATCCGCGAGGCCGCTGTCCGAGACGCTGCCGCCGCCCAGATCCTCGGGAACCAGCAAGCTCGTCCAGCCGAGTTCTGCGGCGCGCCGCCACCAGGACGCGTCGAAGGACGCCCCCGCGGCATGCAGTTCACGGACGCGACTCAGCGGCGCTTCTTTGTGCAGAAAGGCTTGGGTCGTGGAGGTGAAGAGTATCTTTTCGGGAGAGTCGACAGCGGTCATGATGCCGGCAGGACCTTCCTTGGCAATTGATGGGGCAACCGATCGCCGCCGCACACGATGCAGAGGAGAAACGTTGGGTGGGTGGTGGTCATCCGCCTACTCGGTCCTCGTCGGAGTTCGCTGGCGACTCGATGTTAGCAATGGGCAATACAGTAAGAGATACCGGAGTTCAGTCGATAATGATGGTGACGAGCGGCAGGCGCGATGACTGAGGCGGACGAACCGCTCGAGGCCTCTGCCGCGTCGGAGGCCATGGCGCAGGCCACGTCGAGGGCCGAGGCGATGGCCCTGGCCGAAGAGGCCGAAGCCGAAGCAGCCGAAGCCGAGGCGATGGCCGCCGCGGCGCGTGCCCGCGCCCGCGCCGCCCGGTTGCGCCGCGAGGCGATGACTCTGGCCGAGGCTGCCGAGGACTACGGTGACGCGGCCGCCGCGGCCGCCGACGCGGATTACGACGACGAGGACTACGAGACGGCCGACGAGGACTACGACGAGGAGTACGACGAGGAGTACGAGGAGGCCGTCGCCGAGGGTCAAGGTGAGGCGGCACCGCCACCGGCAACCCGGCTGGACGGATGGCGGCGTCGGTTGCCGTCGTCGACCGCAACTGCCAAAGTGGCCGCGGTCCTTCTCATCATCGGCTTCGCCGCGTTCAGCACCTACGCGGTGCTTCATCATCGCGACACCGTCCGCTACCAGCAGCGTCAGGCCGCGTTCATCGCCGGAGCCAAACAGGGCGTGACCAACATGATCTCCCTCGACTACACGAAGGCTCGGGCTGACGTCCAACGTGTAATCGACAGCTCCACAGGAGAATTCAAGGACGATTTCAAGAACCGGGCCAAAGATTTCATCGCGGTGGTCGAACAGTCCAAGGCCGTGACCGATGGAACCATCAACGGGGCCGCCGTCGAGTCCATGAAAGGGGGTTCGGCGGTGGTGCTGGTGTCGGCGACCTCGCGGGTCACCAATTCCCCACCGGGAAAGGACCAACCACCACGAATGTGGCGGCTCAGGGTGACCATTGCCGACGTCGGCGGGCAGTACAAGATGTCGAAAGTTGAGTACGTACCGTGACCGACCATCTGCACGAACTCTCCGCTGATGCCGAGAGCGATTCGCCTGGAACAGACTTCGACGATCCGGACGGCGACCCGTTCGGCGACGACGCGGCAGGGGTTGACTCCACCGCCCCGGCCAGACGACCGCGACTGGCCCGGACGCGCGCGGTGCTCGACTCGAAAGCCCTTTCCGTGGTCCTGGTTGTGCTGCTGGTGGTCTCGGGCGGCGTGGCGACATGGCTGTACTTCAAGCAGTTCCGGCCCGATCAGCAGACCGATCCCGACGTCGCCCGCGCCGTCGCCGGTACGGCGTCCGACGGGACCGTCGCGTTGCTGTCCTATTCATCGGACACCCTCGACCAGGACTTCGCCACCGCCAGGTCGTACCTGGGCGGGGACTTCCTTTCGTATTACAACGATTTCACCAAGCAGATCGTGACTCCCGCGGCCAAACAGAAGTCGCTGAAAACCACGGCCCACGTGACCGGCGCCGCGGTGTCGGAGCTGCAGCCGTATTCGGCCGTCGTCCTGGTCTTCGTCGATCAAACCACCAAGATCAAGGACAACCCGCAACCGTCGCTGGCGCTCAGCAGCGCGATAGTGCACATGAGCCGGATCAACGGTAAGTGGCTGATCACCAAGTTCACCCCAGTCTAAGAGTTCGCCGTCACATCGTGAACACGCGTCGCAGCGTGCAAGGCCCGGTACTCTCGGGAGACGACCCAGTCCGAAAGTTGCTGCGACAAACTCTAATTCAGAGTGCACGAAGGCATGTAGCGGCCGGTTGACATAGCCGATGGCCTCGTCTCGGCACGAAACCGGCACTACCAATACGGAGCGCGTCCGGGCGGCGACGCCGACCCGAGGAGTTTGTTGCTATCTATACTATGATAGCGATATTCCACTCGAGTCAGGGAGAAGCGCCGATGACGTTGCGTACCGACCCCGACGACCAGCCCGCCCTCGATACCACCGGCGAAACCAGTCCCTATCCGTTCTTCGACTACATGAGGCGCACGGATCCGGTCTGGCACGGCTCGCTGAACGACCACTCCCAGCTGCCGGAGGAGCTTCGGCCCGACGACGAGTGGGTGTTGTTCGGGTACGACGGCGTATTCCAGGCGTTCCGCGACGACCGGGTCTTCACCTCGGCCGGTTACGACAAGACGATCGGACTGGTGATGGGCCACACCATCCTCGCGATGGGCGGCAAAGAGCACCATGACCACCGCAACCTGGTGGCCAAGGCCTTCCGCGCCACCGCGCTGCAACGCTGGGAGCCGTCGGTCATCGGACCGGTCTGCGACCGACTGGTCGACGAGATCAAGGCGGACGGCCGGGCCGACCTGGTACAGGCGCTCACCTTCGAGTTCCCGACCCGGATCATCGCGACGCTGCTCGGTCTCCCCCCCGAAGACTTCGACCTCTTTCGGCGCCTGTCGCTGGATCTCATCTCGATCCCGACCGACATCGTCGCCGGCCTGACCGCGGCGGCGGAGTTGCAGGGATACTTCCTCGAACAGGTCGAGCAGCGGCGGCGCACACCCACCGCCGACATCATCGGCGACCTGGTCGCCGCCGAGATCGACGGCGCGAAGCTGACCGACGAGGCGATCATCGCGTTCCTGCGGCTGCTGCTGCCCGCGGGGCTGGAGACGACGTATCGGTCCTCCGGCAACCTGCTGTCCCTGTTGCTGACCCACCCCGACCAGCTGGCCGCCGTCTGCCGGGACCGGTCGTTGATCCCCGCCGCCATCGAGGAGGGCCTGCGGTTCGAAACTCCCCTCACCATGGTCACGCGGACCACCACCGACGACGTCGAAATCGGCGGCAAGACGATCCCCGCAGGCGCGCAGGTCGGCCTGTGCATGGGTTCGGCCAACCGCGACGAGGGCCGCTGGACCAACGCGGACACGTTCGACATCCGCCGGCCCCGCCAATCGCACATCGCGTTCGCCGGCGGCATCCACATGTGCCTCGGCATGCATCTGGCCCGGCTGGAGACGAGGGTCATGTTGAACAGCCTGTTCGACCGCGTGACGGACCTGGCGCTCGCGGCCGATGACGACACCGGGATCGTCGGCCTCACGTTCCGGTCGCCCAACAAGCTTCCGGTGAGGTTCGCCCCGGCCGCATGAGAAGCCGCGCGGCAATCCTGCACGACGTCGGGGGACCCTGGTCCGTCGAGGAATTCGAACCGGACCCGCGGCGCACCGGCGAAGTGCTGGTCGAGATGGCCGCCGCCGGCCTGTGCCACTCCGACGACCAGATCCTCAAGGGAGACATGTCGGCACCCAACGAGGTGCTGCGGTCGCTGGGGCTGCCGACCACGTTCCCGACGAGCGGCGGGCACGAGGGTTCGAGAGTCGTGCGTGAGATCGGCTACGGTGTCGGCGATTTCGCCGTCGGCGACCATGTGGTGATGTCGTTCGTCCCCGTATGCGGGCGGTGCCGCTGGTGTGCGAGCGGGATGGAGTACATCTGCGACGCGGGCATCGGCACCCTGACCCCGGGCATGCCGACCGACGGTACGTTCCGGCACCACACCGTCGGTGCAGCGCACCTGGGCACCTGTCCAAGATCGGCGCCTTCGCCGAACACACGGTGGTGGCGACGAATTCGCTCGTCAGGATCAAGCCGCATCTCCCGGGATCAGCTAGGGCTTTTGCGGATCACCTTCTGCAGTTGACCGTATGCGTCGATCGGGCTGTGCAGCGCCAGGCCGCCGTCGGCGTGCACGATTTGGCCGGTCACCCAGGGCAGTTCGAGGACGCCGATGATGGCGCCCGCCACATCGGTTGCCTCCCCCACGCCGCCCAGTGCCGTGCGCTCGGACAGCGCGTCCACCCAGCCGGGAAGCTGTTCGGGTTTCGCCAGCATCGGTGTCCGGGTGACACCGGGCCCCACCGCGTTGACCCGGATGCCGTAGCAACCCCACTCCGTGGCGGCGACCTTCACCAGCATGTCGACCCCGGCCTTGGACACGCAGTAGGCACCCATGTCCCGGTCGGCGAGGGTGCCGCTGATGCTCGAGACGGCGACGATCGAGCCCCCCGCCCCGGCGTCGACCATGGCCCGCGCCGCGGCGCGAATGGTCAGCCACGTGCCGGTGAGATTCACCGCCAGCACCCGCTGCCATTCCGCGGGCGACTGCTCCAGCAACATCCCCGAGGCGCCGATTCCCGCGCAGGTCACCACCCGGGCGGGCGCGCCGCGCTCGCGTACGGTGCGCTCCATCGCCGCCGACACCGCGTCGGGATCGCTGACGTCACAGACGATGTCGGCATCGGAAAGATCCCACACCACGACGTCGTGGCCCGCACCGCGCAGCAGTCCGGCGACCTCGCGCCCGATGCCCGACGCGCCGCCGGTGACCACGGCCGTCATTGCGCAGCACCGATCAACTCGACCAGCACGCCGTCGGGCGCGGTGACAACGGCCATCGCGACGGTCTTTCCGGCCGGAGCCGCCACGTCGATCCGGCGAACACCGTCGGTGAAACCCAATTCGGCCAGCACGGAAAGCGTCTCGTCGACGTCACGCTGCAGGGAGAGCAAGAAGAATCCGTGCCCCGGTGTCCGCGGGTCGCCCAGGAAGATCGACCGCAACCGGTCGCTGTTTGTTGCGAACAATGCCGGCCAATCGCCGGTGAACTCGTGATCGAGCAACGTGCTCAGGCCGAGGCCGTCGCGCCAGAATCGCAGCGAACGTTCGACGTCGGCGGTGCAGATCGCCGGGTGGTGAACTCCTGACACGAGTCCGCAGTCTAGTACTCCGGGCTGGTCAGTTCATGATCCGGCTGAGCGCGGTGACCTGATCCGCCAGATCCGACAGCGCACGCACGGTGGCGAGTTCCTGGCCGGCTTCGCGGGCCAAGCAGTCCGACGGGTGGCGATAGGCGACCCCGTGCCCGTAGATATACGAACTCCCCCAGCGCAATTGAGCCTTCGCAAGGGTGCGGCCGCCGCGCTCGTCGATCGCCAAGGTGACCATGGGCCCGGTAGCGGCAGTCGGGCGGCTGTCGTAGGGCATGGCGGTGCCTCTTTCGAATCATGCTGCGGGACCGGCTGACTCCAACCCTAGGCACTGCCGTGGCGCATCCTAGGGTCATTGGTCCCCATCGGTGTCGCCAATGGACACTTCCAGCCGACGGCGGCCGCCCAGTCGACACCGGGCGTGCTCGACGCCAGCCGGAACAACTGGTCGGCTCCCCGGTCCGGGGTCGAGATGCGCCGCCTGACCGGGGAACGCCCCGCGGCGCCGTGACGCCGGTGCAACTCCGGGGTGAACAGGACGTTCGCGAGCTTCGCGAACGCGTGGGCGGTGCCGGCCCGGCGCCGGCGGGTGGTGTGGAAATCGGCCACGGTGACGTGGCGCAGCAGTCGCTGTGACGAGCGGGAGGTGTTGACGACCGTGGCGCGCGAATCGACGAGCACGTCGATCAGCCGGGCGAGTGTGGCGGCCGGGGCGCGCACCTGGGACAGATCGGCGAAGTCGGCCACCAAGTGATCCGCGCCCAATTCCGCCGCTACCGCAGCGGTCTTGGCTCCGAGCGTCCCACCAGGACGACGTCGTCGCCACCGCGGTGCAGGCGCCGGGCCGGCGGGTCACGCCAGGGTGTAGCGGACCGGCAGGTGCTTGAGCCCACCGACGAAGGTGGTGGCAACGAGTTCCGGATCTCCGTTCAGCTCAATGGATTCGATGCGGGGCAGCAGTTCGGAGAAGAAGCTGCTGACTTCCATGCGCGCCAGCGCCGCGCCCATGCAGAAGTGCACGCCGTAGCCGAACGCCAGGTGCTTGTTGGGATCGCGTCCGACGTCGAAGCGGAACGGGTCGTCGAAGACGTCTTCGTCGCGGTTGCCCGATACATACGACAACAGCACCGCGTCGCCCGCGGCGATCGGCACCCCACGCACGACGGTGTCCCGGGCGGCGGTGCGCATGAATTCCTTGACGGGGGTGACCCAGCGGATCATCTCCTCGGTGGCCAGGGGCAGCAGGCCGGGGTCGTCGCGCAGCCGCCGGAGCTGCTCGGGGTTCTCGATGAGCGCCTGCAGCCCGCCGGAAATGGTGGCGCTGGTGGTGTCGTGCCCGGCGGTGGCGACGATCAGGTAATACGACACGGTGTCGATGTCCGACAGGGGTTCGCCGTCGACGCGGGCGTTGGCGATCGCCGACGCGAGGTCGTCGGTCGGGTGCTCGCGGCGGGCTGCGGTGACCGCGTTGAAGTAGCCGAACATGTCCAGCAGCGCCGGTAGTTGATCCTCGTTGGTGGTTCCCCGTTTGAATTCGGAGTCGTCGCTGCCGAACAGTTCCTGGGTGAGCTTGAGCATGCGCGGGAAGTCGTCCTCGGGAATCCCCAGCAGCGACATGATCACGTACAGCGGGTAGTTCACCGCGACTTCCTGGACGAAGTCGCACTCGGGGCCGGTGGCCACCATCTTGTCGACATAGCCCTTGGCCAGTTCGTCGACGCGAACCTTGAGCGTCCGCATGGCCTTCGGGCGGAACCAGTCCGAGCCGATCGCGCGCACCACCCGGTGCTGTGGGTCGTCGAGGTGGATCAGCGTGCGGACGCCGGCGGCCGCCTGCATTTCGTCGCCCTCCGCGGTGGTCAGCACGGGGCGTGGCCAGTTGGTGAACAGCGCGTTGTCGCGCTCGATGTCCATGATGTCGGCGTGTTTGGTGACGGCCCAGAACGGCCGATAGCCGGGCACCTCCACCCACGAAACCGGTGCGCTGGCCCGCAGGTGGGTCAGCGCCGCGTGCAGCCTCGGCTCGTCGGTGTAGGCCAACGGGTCGGCCAAGAGGCCGCCGGCCTCGTCCAGGGTCGTGCTCATTCGCGAAACTCTTTCAGTATGGCGACAACACAGGACGCGGAAGCTGTCGGAAAGATCGGCAGGACACGGTCGACGGCACCGTCGCGGCGGCGCCGCAGCGCGGCTGCGACCGTGTCGGCCGGGCCGACCACGGCGAACGACGCGAGCATCTCGTCGTCGCACAGCGCTCCCATGGCGTCGTGCGGCCGGATCTGGGTGCCCAGGCCGAGCAGAAAGCGGCCCTTCGCATACGCCTGCAGGTCACGGTGTTGGCGACGGTCACCGGGTTGCGCGCGAAGGCGACTGCGATGTTGGTGCCCAGTTCGAGGCGCGGGGTGTGCTCGGCGGCCAGCAGCAGCGGCAGAAACGGGTCGTGACCGGTTTCGGCGGTCCAGCCGCCGCCATAGCCCTGGCGCGCGAGGTCAGCGCCGGCCCGGTCGAGACGATTGGGAATGCCCCCGGCAATCCTCAAGCGGGGGCTGCTGGCCATGCCGGTGACTTTACCGTAAGCAATCCAGTAAGTGACCCTGCTCATCTGGCTGCGCGACGAATCTCCCGTGAGGTAGGACTGACTGCATGACAACACCCCAGGGTTGGGAGGAGACGCTCGGCGATCTCGACCGTCGCCGCCGGCACGCGCGGGGCATGGGCGGGCCGGAGCGGCTCGACAAGCACCGCGGCAAGGGCAAGCTCGACGCGCGGGCGCGGATCGAGCGGCTGCTGGACCCGGGGACATTCCGCGAGTTCGGCACTCTGGCCGGGGGCGAGATCGCCGCCGACGGGATCGTCGTCGGCTCCGGATCGATCAACGGCTCGCCGGTGATGCTGGGCGCCGAGGACTTCACCACCATGGCGGGCACCATCGGGCCGGGGGGCAACTCCAAGCGCTATCGCATCGCCGAACTGGCGCTGCGCGACAAGATCCCGCTGGTGATGCTGCTCGAGGGCGCCGGCTTTCGTCCCACCGGGGGCCACTACGGGCGCACCCCGACCGACCTGCTCGCCCAGGCGCAGTGCTCGGGCCGCGTCCCGACCGTCGCCGCGGTGCTCGGTCCCTCGGCCGGCCACGGCGCCCTGGTCGCCCCGGTGTGCGACTTCCGGATCATGAGCCGCCAGGGCGCGATCTTCACCGCCGGGCCTCCCGTCGTCAAAGAGTCGACCGGCGAGGATATTTCGAAGGAAGACCTCGGCGGGCCGGACGTCGCCCTGCCCAGCGGCGTGATCCACAACGTCGCCGAGGACGACGAAGACGTGCTCGACGACATCCGCCGCTACCTGTCGTATTTCCCCCCGAGCGCATGGTCCTATCCGGCCGCGCTGCCCGACTCGGACACGGCCCGGCCACGGCCGACCCCGGAACTGCTCGACATCGTCTCGCGCGACAACCGCCGCGTCTACGACATGCGGGCGGTCCTCGACGTGGTGTTCGATCGGCCGGACTGGTTCGAGGTCCAGCCGCAGTACGGCAAGGCGGTCATCTGCGCGCTGGCCCATCTCGGCGGCCACCCGGTCGCGATCGTGGCCAACCAGCCGCGGGTGCTGGCCGGTTCCATCGACGCCGACGCCGCGGACAAGGCGGCGCACTTCATCATGGTCGCCGACTCGTTCCACCTGCCGATCGCCTTCCTCGCCGACAACCCCGGCATGCTGCCCGGCAGCCGGTCCGAGCGCAGCGGGGTGCTGCGCGCCGGCGGGCGCATGTTCGCCGCCCAGACCGCGGCCACCACGGTGAAGCTGCACCTGACGCTGCGCAAGGCGTACGGCTTCGGGTCCATGGTCATGTCGCTGCTGGGCTTCGACCACCAGTCCGCGACCTTCGCCTATCCCGGCGCGACCATGGGGGCGATGGGCGCGGCGGCGCTGAGCAGGGCCTCGCACGCCGGTGAGGACCTCACGGCGAAGCTGCGCGACGCCGAGTTGCAGGCGTCCTACCGGTCGGCCGAGCGCCTGGGGTTCGACGAGCTCATCGACCCCCGCGAGACCCGCGACGCCCTGCTCGCCGCCCTGCAGCGCGGCATCCGCAGCCGGCAGGCCGCCGCCGAACCGGTGTCCCGCACCGCCATCCTGCCCTGAGGCTTCCGGCGGCCCTCAGCCGCGAGAGTGCGCCTGCCGACGGCCTCTCTCGACAAATGCTTCGCCAGTTGCACTTTCGCGGTCAGGAACGGTATTCCGCGACCACGGGTTCGAGCTCGTCAGGCGTGGCGCCATGCATGATCACCGCGTCGGCGCCGTAGTCGAATTCCCTGCGGATGCGGTCCACGCACTGCCGGGCCGAACCGGTCGCCGACGGTTCCAGCCACTCGTCGGGGATCAGTGTCGCGATGTGCTCGATCTGCTCGGCGGAGGCCTTGTGGTCGATCCCGCCGGCGATCGAGGTGACCACCGGGTCTTCGCGGAAGCGTTGCAGCACAGCGGGATCCCAGTCGTTGGTCCGCACCAGCAGGTCACCGTAGCCCTGCAGGTAGGTGGCCAGCCGGGCGATCGTCTTCTTCAGCCGCAACTGTTCGGGGAGGTGGTCGCCGACCGTGGCGAAGCACGACCAGACCCGCACGGCGTCGGGGTCGCGGCCCGACTTCTCCGCGGCGGTCTTGACGGTCTTGACGCAGCGCTGCAACGTCTCCGGGGTGAAATAGGTGTGCAGGATGACGTCGTCGAAAGCGCGGCCACCCAGCGCGAGCGTGTTGGGCCCGAAAGCCACCAGCGCCAGGCGGATGTCCTCGTCGAAGTCCGGGTCGAGAAACAGGACGGGGTATTTGCCCAGCGGGCCGTCGTGGTTGAGGATCAACTCGCCGTGCCACAGCCGCCGCATGACCTGGGCGAAATCCTCCATCTGCGCGGTCGTGACCGCCGGGACGCCGAACGCCCCGTAGATGGCGGCGATGCCGCGGCCGATGCCCAGGGTGAACCGGCCCCCGGACAGCCGGTGCATCGTGGTCGCCCACGACGCGGTGATCAGCGGGTGGCGGGTGTTGTGATTGGTTGCCGCGGTGGCGATCTGCATGCAACTGGTCACCGCGCACGCGGCGCCGACGAGCGACGACGCCTCCTTGACGTTCCAGCGTTCGGAGATGAATGCCGTCCCGAAGCCCAACTCCTCGCCGCGGCGCGCCTCGTCCATCAGACCCGCCGGCCCCTCCCCGCCGGCGCCGGCCAGCAGGTAGTAGCCCAACTCGTCGAGTGTGCGATCGGTGCTCAATTCCAACCCCTTGCTGGTAGCGGTAGTTCCAGACCTCGGTGATCCGGCCGTCGACGACGCGGAACACCTCGATGCCGGCGATGTTGGTGTCGGTGCCGTCCTTGGTCGTTATCGTCGAGTCGTAGACGATCGCGACGTGCTCACCATCGTCGCCGGCGATCACGATGTTGAGGTCGAAGCGCAACTTGCCCAACGCGTTCCACGTGTCCTTGACCCTGTTGACCGCCTGTTCGCGGGTCAAGGTGTGCAGCTCACCGACCTCATGCCGGATGACGTTGTCGGCGAACAACTCCCCGGCCGTCTCGATGTCGCATTCGTTCCAGACCACGAGGTTGTAGCGTTCGACCACGTCCCGGGCGGTCCACGTGACCGCCATCAGCGGGACGCCGCTTCGCCGGCCACGTCGCGCAGGAAACGCGCGGTGACCTCCTGCATCCGCCGGGAGAACACCTGGCCGACGTGGCTGCCGTCATACCAGTGCAACTGCCCGCCCCAGCGTTCCTGTAAGGCGATGGCGGGCTCGCGCATCGCCATCCGGTCGTGCCACGCCCCCACGATGAGCCGGCGGTGCGGCGGCGGCGCCGGCTCGGTCCTGAGCGGGTCGATGACGGAGGTCAGCTGTGCAACCTCGCTGGATGCCAACAGTTCCCGGAATCCGTCGCGGGATGCCCCCCAGCGCCCCAAGTGGCGGGCGATCATCGCGTTCAGACCCAGTATCGGGGTGTACAGCGCGACCGCGTCGACCTCCCGCTCCAGGTGGGAGACCAGTGCCGCCACCGGGCTGCCCATCGATATCCCCGCCACCACAACGGCGGTGGCCTGCGGCCGCACCCAGCGCACGACGGCGCGCACCTCCGACACGGCCCGCATCATGCCCGCGACATTGCTCAGGGGATCCATGTCCGGGTACGACGGCCACTCGCGGCGCCGGCACCCGTGGCCCGGCTGCACCGGCAGCGCGACGTTGAACCCCAGCTCGCGATGGATCCGGCCGGCGCGGGTCAGCAACAGGTCTTCCGTGCCGCCCTGACCGGCGCCGTGCACCCAGACGAGCCACGGCCTCGGGCCGTCGCGATGCCGGCACAGGTGGACCACCGCCCCGGCCGGGCCGCCCAGACCGTCGGCCTCCAGCGCGGCGGGCAGCGCCGGATCGTGGTCGAACGTCAGCCGCTCGTAGGCCAGGCCCGCGACCCGGCGCCGTCGTGTTGAGGCCGGCCGCATGGGTGCCGGGTCGGCATGGGCACCGTCGATGCCGAGCGCGGCCAACTGCCGGGCGGCTTCGGTGCAGGCGGTGAGCGGCCGCATGGCCGCGGGAGCTCCGCCCAGCACCGAAAAGGCGCTCAGCACAACCTCATCCAGCATGACCTCGCCGAACTGGCGCACGCCGCGCGGCGACAACGGATTCCAGCCGGTGGACTCGCGCAGTCCCGCCACCGTCCGCGGCAGCACCATCGCCAGCTCACGCGCGGCGTCCGGACCCCTGCTCACCCACGACATGATGCTCACCCTAAACCAGCTGTGCCGGCTTGAAGCCGATGTATCCGGCGGCCGCGATCTCGTCGCAGCGAGCAACGACCGTGGGAGGCCTCGGCGTGAAAGTTCCCGTCACCTGAAGCCGCTGCACTGCTTCGGCGAGGCCCTGGTCACCTACCGCGACCAGGCTGGCGGGCTGCCCGGGCCGGGCCACCCCTGCTGCCCCCATGGACCGTCAGGAACTCCGAGCCCGACGGTGTCACGACGTCCGCAACGTCACCCCGATCGACCAGCCGTCGACCGCTCACGGGCGCATCACCGAGATCGACGGCAGGAAGATCTTCGTCTCCGCTAAGATGACGGCCGCCGGTGGCACGCTGCTCACCGAAGCCGGCGGGCTGATGGTCCGACTGCTCCCCCACCAGCCGTGAGAGGCACGATGTCAGACAGCGCAACAGAATTCACGGTGCCCGCCGTCGTAGCGGCCGTCGCGGCCGCGATTCCCGATCGCGACCTGTTGATTCAGGGCGACCGACGGTACAGCTACGCGCAGGTGATCGAGCGGTCGAACCGGCTCGCCGCCTACCTGCACTCGCGGGGGCTGGGCTGCCACACCGAGCGTTCCGCGCTGGCCGGGCACGAGGCCGGCCAGGACCTGCTGGGCATCTACGCCTACAACGGGAACGAGTACGTCGAGGCGTTGCTCGCCACGTTCGCCGCCCGGGTTGCCCCGTTCAACGTCAACTTCCGGTACGTCAAGAACGAGCTGCATTATCTGCTCGCGGATGCGGGGGCGAGCGCGCTGGTCTACCACGCGGCGTTCGCTCCGCGGGTCGCCGAGATACTGCCCGACCTTCCGCGGCTGCGCGTGCTGATCCAGATCGCCGACGATTCCGGCAACGACCTGCTCTACGGCGCGGTGGACTACGAGGCCGCGCTGGCCTCCGTTTCGCCGGAGCCGCCACCGGTGCGGCACTCGCCCGACGACCTGTACGTCCTGTACACCGGCGGCACCACCGGTATGCCCAAGGGCGTGCTGTGGCGCCAGCACGACATCTTCATGACATCCTTCGGCGGGCGTAACCTCATCACGGGCGAGCCCGCACGGTCCGTCGGGGAGATCGTCGCGCGGACCACCGCGGGGCCGGGCACCACGTTGATGATCCTGCCGCCACTGATGCACGGCGCCGCCCAGTGGAGCGTGATGACGGCGATCAGCACCGGCCAGTCGGTCGTATTCCCCTCGGTGGTCGACCATTTGGACGCCGAGGACGTCGTTGGAACCATCGAGCGGGAGAAGGTGGCGGTCGTGACGGTGGTAGGCGACGCGATGGCGCGCCCGCTGGTGGCCGCCATCGAGAAGGGCGGTGCCGACGTGTCGTCGCTGGGCGTGGTCGCCAACGGCGGCGCCCTGCTGACCCCGTTCGTCAAGGAGCGGCTGATCGAAGCCCTGCCCCACGCGGTCGTCGTCGACGGGGTCGGATCCTCGGAGACCGGGGCGCAGATGCACCACATGTCGATGCCGGGAGCGGTGTCGACGGGCATCTTCAACGCCGGACCGGACACCTTTGTGACGGCCGAGGATCTGTCCACCATCCTGCCGCCCGGCCACGAGGGCATCGGATGGCTGGCGCAGCGCGGCTACGTTCCGCTCGGCTACAAGGGCGATGCGGCCAAGACCGCCAAGACCTTCCCGGTGATCGACGGGGTCCGCTACGCGGTTCCCGGCGACCGCGCCCGCCACCGCGCCGACGGCAGCATCGAGCTGCTGGGCCGCGACTCCGTGACCATCAACTCCGGCGGCGAGAAGATCTTCGCCGAGGAGGTCGAGACCGCGATCGCGTCGCATCCGGCGGTGGCCGACGTGGTGGTCGCGGGCCGGCCCAGCGAACGCTGGGGTCAGGAGGTGGTCGCCGTCGTGGCGCTGGCCGAAGGCGCACGCGCCGACGCCGACGAGCTGGTGGCGCACGCCGCGACGTCGTTGGCCCGCTACAAGCTCCCCAAGGCGGTCGTCTTCCGTGCCGCCATCGAGCGCAGCCCCTCGGGCAAGGCGGACTACCGGTGGGCGCGTGACCAGGCGGTGAATGGCTGACCATGGCGTCGCGCCGGCATCGCCGTCGGCGGCGTCGTCAACAGCACGAAACCGTCGGCGGCACTCGAGGACTACTTCGTCGAACAGATCGACGGTGAAAAGCCCGCGCTACAGGCCGACCGGGAGCTGATCCCTCGGGCGATCGAGGAGGGCCTGCGCTTCGAAAAGCCGCTGACCACGGTGCAGCGGTTCACCACCGAGGACACGGAACTGGACGGGGTCGAGATTTCGGCGCGCTCGGTCATCGGCGTGTGCATGGGTTCCGCCAATCGCGACGAGCGGCGCTGGGAGCGTTCCGAAGAGTTCGACATCGTCGGCGACCACGTGCCGCACATCTCCTTCGCCGCCGGGGAGCACACGTGCCTGGGCCTGCACCTGGCGAGGCTGGAAACCCGAGTCGCAGTCGAGTGCCTGCGCAGCCGGCTGACCCACCTCCGATTGCGCACCGACGACGACCCGAACATCCACGGCCGGCCCTTCCGCTCTCCCACCGCACTTCCCGTGACGTTCCGGGCCAAGTAGGGTCCCGAAAATGGTGCAGGTCATGGCGGGCTTCCGGGTCCTGGAACTGGCGCAGTTCACTTTCGTCCCGGCCGCGGGGGCAATCCTCGCCGACTGGGGCGCGGACGTCATCAAGGTCGAGCACCCGGTGCGCGGCGACACCCAGCGCGGCTTCGTCAACATGGGTGGCGTCCAGCTCGACCCGGAGCGGCATCCGCTGATGGAGCACCCCAACCGGGGCAAACGCAGCGTCGGGATCGACGTCTCCACGTCGGGCGGTCAGGAGGTGCTCTACGAACTGGCCAGGTCTTCCGACGTGTTCCTGACGAACTACAGGCCCGCACAACGGCAGAAGAACAAGTTCGACATCGAGCACATCCGCGCGGTGAACCCGGACATCGTCTATGCCCGCGGCACCGCGTACGGCGACAAAGGCGCCGAGCGCGACGCCGGCGGCTACGACGGCACCGCCTTCTGGACCCGCAGCGGCATCGGGTACGCGCTGACTCCCGCGGAGTTGGGTGCCCCACTGCCGCAGGGGATTCCCGCCTTCGGCGACTCCATCGGCGGCATGTTCATCGCCGGTGGCATCTCGGCCGCGCTGCTGCATCGCGAGCGGACGGGCGAAGCCCTCGAGCTCGACGTGTCGTTGCTGAGCACGGCGTGGTGGGCGGCGGGTGCCAGCGTCACGCAGGGCATGGAGACCGGCGAAGTGATGCGCGTCGCGATGCCCGGATCCACCGGCATGTCGGTGAACCCCTTTTTGGGCAACTACCAGACCTCGGACGGCGGCACGATCAACCTGTGCATCGTGAGCCCGACCGGCTACATCCGCGACACGTTCGAGCACCTGGGCATTCCCGAGGCGGCCGACGACCCGCGCTTCGCCGACGTGCTGCCGTTGATCCAGAACGCCGACGCGGCAGCCGAACTCATCACCAAAGCCATCGCCGCCAAGCCCTTCGACCACTGGCGCCGGCACCTGAAGACGATGAAGGGCCAGTGGGCCCCGTTCCAGAGCCTCATCGACCTGGCCGACGACGAGCAGGCCGTCGCCAACGACATGATCGTCGAACTCCAGACCCCCGGCGGGGGAAAGCCTTTCCGGGTGGTACGCGGACCCGTGCAGTTCAACCACGAACCGCTGGAGACGACCAGGGCGCCGCAGGCGTCCGAACACACCGAACTGGTGCTGACGGAGCTCGGCATGGATTGGGACCGCATCGCCGAACTCAAGGAATCGGGCGCCATCGCGTGACGGACGTGGCCGTCATCGGTGTCGGCCTGCACCGGTTCGGTCGCTTCGAGGGCAAGTCCGCGATGCAGCTGGGCGCCGACGGGATCAGGCTGGGCGACTACGACATCGGGATCGTCATCGGGCTGGACAAGCATCCGCGCGGCGCCTTCACCGAGGACCCGGCGTTGGTGGGCATGCCGCGCTGGTACGCCGAGAACGGGCAGTACCTGACGACCCAATTCTTCGGCATGAAGGCCAACCGCTACCTGCACGACCACGGCATCTCGCATCAGACGCCGGCCAGGGTGGCGGCCAAGAACTTCCGCAACGGAGCGTTGAACCCGAATGCGTTGCGCCGCAAGCCAATTTTCGAAAAGGACATCCGCGCCTCGCCGATGCTGAATTATCCGCTCACCCAGTACATGTTCTGCGCGCCCGACGAGGGCGCCTACGAGGTCAACACGACCTTCGCGCCGGTCGACGAGGACCTCGCACCGACCGTGTACGCAGCGCGGGCCGCATTCGAGAAGGCCGGCGTGGCCCCCACCGCCCTCGACGTCATCCAGTTGCCGGACACCGACGCGGGCGCGGAAATCATCCACATGGCCGAGTGCGGCTTCTGCGCACCTGGCGAGCAGGAAAAGCTGCTGGACGACGGCGTCACGGAGATCGCCGGTTCGAGCGCTGGGCCACCGGTGCGTACGCCGGCTTGCCCAGGCCGAGCACGTACTGCGCGATCATGTTGCGGAAGTATGCTCGGCGCGCTCAGGGCCGCTTCCATCCGGGCGGCACTGCGGCCCAACCGATATGCCACCGACGCGTCGTCGAGGAGCCTGCGTCCGCCGGGACCCCGCTGTGTCACCCTGCCCGCGGCCTTGTCCAGGGCCGTGGCCATGAAACCGGCCTGGTGCATCATGATCGACACGTCCTGCAGACCGTCGGGGGCGGCCGCCACCGCGCCGTGCTCGACGTTGAGCGGCTCGCGCAACACCGTCCAGCCGGCGTTCACGTCGCCCAGGCGGTACTTGTCGGCGACGCGCACGTCGCTGTAGTAGACGATGTTGGTGCGGTCGCCGTCGACGGTGCGGATGCCCTGGATCTCGATGCCCGGGGAGTTCAGCGGAACCAGGAACATCGTCAGGCTCTTGTGCTTGGCGGCGTCGGGGTCGGTGTTGGTGATGAGGAAGACGTACTGGCAGTTGTGCGCTCCGGTGGTGAACATCTTGGAGCCGTTGATGATCCACCTCGATTCGTCCGCTTGCCGCACCGCGCGGGTCTTGCAGGTGGCGATGTCGGATCCACCCTCGGTCCAGGTAGCCGGCGGCACCCAGCGCCAGGTGCACCCCTTCGTCGAAGTTGTCGCCGGTCTCGCGGTCGCGGCGCCTGACCTCGTCGGTCACCTGCGTGCGCAGGAAATCGCGGGCCTGCTGTAGGAAGTCCCGGTCGTCGGGCGACAGGCTGACTCGTGAGAATCCACCTCAGGCGCCCTTTCCGCTTTCCCGGGCGGCAACCAGCTCGCCGACGTACTTGGCGCTGGCACCCGGGTCCCCGCCGGCCAGCGCCCACCCGCGGGCACGCACCAGATACGCCGTCGCGGCCGCCTCGGCCGAAACACCAAGCCCGCCCTGCACATGCATCGCCATGGTCGCGGCCTTGGCCGCCTCCTCGGCCATGAACACGAAGGCCGAGGGGGCCAGCTCCGGGCGCTCGTCTGGCTCGTTGTCGAGGAACCAGGCCGCCCGGCGCGCCAGGTTGCGTCCACCCTGCACCGTGATCGCGATGTTGGCCAGCGGGTGCGAGATGCCCTGCAGCGTCGAGATCGGTACACCCAGCGTGTAGCGGGTCTTGGCGAACTCCGCCGCGATCGCCAGGGCCTGCTCAACCAGACCGACGAGCGCCGAGGCGGTCAGCAAACGCCACTCATCCAGAGCCCGTTGGTATTCCGCCAGTGCGTCGGGCCCACCGGCCAGCACGGTGCGGTTGTCGGCGGCCGCCGGATCGACCCACGCCATCGGCAGCCGGCCGATGTTGTCCACCTTCGCCGGGCGGGTGTCGAAGGCCAGGCGCACCACGTCGGCCCCGTCGCGCACGATGACCTGGCCGGCGATCGATCCGGCGGGAACGAGCCGGGTCCCGGTGACGCTGTCGTGCTGCGGGTCGAGCGCGGCGAGCCTGGTGCCCCGGACGACGTCGGGTTCCGCGGCGCCGAGTCGGGCCAGCAGACGGGTCGCGCAGACGTGGTCGACCCACGGCACCGGTGCCAGCGAGCGGCCGATCTCCTCGGCCACCAGCGTCAGGTCGACCAGCGTCGCCCCGTCCCCGCCCGCGGATTCCGGCAGCGCCATCGTCGTTGCCCCCATGGCGCACAGACGCTCCCACAGGTTCTTGTCGAAGCCGGTCTCCTCGGCGGCGCGCACCGTTTCGATCGGACAGTGCGTCGTGAAGAAGTCACGGTAGGCGGCTTGCAACGCCTCGTGATCCGACGTCAGGCTGTAGTCGAGCCTGCGCAGTTCGTAACGGTCCATGCTCAGCGTTCCTCCTGGCCACCGTAGAAGAATTCTTGCGCGTTGTGGTAACGATAGTTTTCGAGGACGTCGGCCGGCAGGTCGAGCCCGGCGGCCTCCGGGACGACGCGGCGCATTCTCAGCACCGGCCAGTCGGAGGCGAAGATCACCTTGTCGGGTCCCCGCGTCCGCATGTAGTGCAAGAGGCTGTCGGGCAACCGCTTCGGCGACCACGCCGACGTTATCAGGCGCAGGTTCGCGTATTTGATCAAGAGCCTGATCGCGATGTCCCACCAGGGGTCCGCACCGTGGATCATGCACAGCTTCAGTTCCGGGAAGCGCACGCAGACCCGGTCGAGGTGGATCGGGTTCTGCACCTCCCCGGGGATCGGGGGCCCGGGGATACCGGTGTTCACGCACAGCGGCAGCCTGAGCTCGGCGCACTTGGTGTACAGCGGATAGTAGACCGCATCGCTGGGCGGGTACTGGCCGTCACCCCAAAAGCTTGGTCCCACGGGAGTATACGCGACGGGCAGGTCGTTGACGACGGCACTCAGTTCGCGCAGCGACGGCATCGGCCGCAGCAGGTCCACACCACCCATCGCCAGCGCGAAACGCTCCGGCTTCTCCTGCACGAATTTGCGCGCGGTCACCGACGGCTTGGCGAGGTTGTCCATCAGGATGGCCTTGCGCACGCCGAGGGAGTCCATCTCGTCGAGCAGCTCCGGCAACCGGACCGGGGCGAACATCGACTCGGGACCCCTGAAAGCCTTTTACCAAACCGCCTACGATAGGTATTACAGTAGCAGCAGAAAACCGTAGGAAAGGCTGTCGCCGCGGTGCGCAGACGCCCACCGGTAAGGTTGACGGTCGGAACCGAACGGCGGGACGCCAATGCACAAGCGAGATCTGATGGAGGTACCCCGTAGTGGCAAAGCAAGCCACCGCCGATAAGCGTCGACGACGCGAGCGCGGGTCCATCAACCCCGACGACATCATCACTGGCGCATTCGAACTCGCGGAACAGGTTTCGATAGACAACCTGAGCATGCCACTGCTCGGTAAGCACCTCGGCGTGGGCGTCACGAGCATCTACTGGTACTTCCGCAAGAAGGACGATCTGCTCAACGCGATGACCGACCGCGCCCTGAGCAAGTACGTGTTCGCCACCCCCTACGTCGAAGCCAGCGACTGGCGCGAGACATTGCGCAACCATGCCCGCCTGATGCGTAAGACGTTCATGGGCAACCCGATACTGTGCGACCTGATCCTGATCCGGGCGGCGCTGAGCCCGAAGGCGGCGCGCCTGGGCGCCCAGGAGGTCGAGCGTGCGATCGCCAACCTCGTGGAGGCCGGGCTGTCGCCCCAGGATGCGTTCGACACCTACTCCGCGGTGTCGGTCCACGTCCGCGGATCGGTGGTGCTGCACCGGCTCTACGAGAAGAACCAGTCCGCCGACAATGGTGCCCGGGCGATCGAGGATGCGGTGGCCATAGACCCGGCCAGCACACCCCTGATCGCGCAGGTGAGCGGCCAGGGCCACCGCATCGGGGCCCCCGACGAAGCCAACTTCGAATACGGCCTCGACTGCATCCTCGATCATGCCGGCCGGCTGATCGAGGAGGGCGCCGGATCCGCCAAGTCGTCGCCGTCCCGGCAACGCCGAGCCACCACGTCACCGGCCCAGCGGGGGCGAACCAAGGCATCCCCGTCGCGTTAGCGACACCGGATCCTGGAATGCGTTGTCACGCTTCCGGTCCGGGAACATGGAAGTGCTCGTCGCACAACCGGATTGCCTCCTTGGTGTAGCTCGCGACCTCCTCGCCGCGGTAGGCCTGCGTCTGCTCGACGGGTTTGGGCGTCCGGTCGGCGACGCCATGGCTGAGACGGTGACTCCCGCCGACCCGCTGGTCGTGATGTCCACCTTGGCCACCAGCGGACCACCCAAAGGGTTCACCCCCGACGGCTGCTACCCCACCGGCGAACTCGGCCACCTCGACGCGAACGGATTCCTGTTCGACCGTCGAACGGTCGTTGCGGACGATCGCGGGTGTCGACGCCGCGTTCGTCACCAACGTGCCCGGCGCGGGCACTGTTGAGCGCCTTCAAGGTGCCGACGGTGTGGCTGTTGCTGGAATCCGACGACGCCCTGCCGCGCGGCGGCACCGGCAAGCTCGACGTGGGCCGGCTACGGAAGATGTTGGCCGACGCGTATCACGGAACCCGTTTCCAGGGTTGACAGTTCTGCGACTCGAAGGCTCTGACCGTCGAGTGATGTTCGAGCACGTCGAGTCCTGCGTCGGCACATTGTTGGTCCACACTCCGAAGGCCGACGCCGACCCGCCGGTGTGGTACCGGCCCGGTGCGATGTCGGGCCCTACGAGAGAAGACGCCGTGGCCGGGAATCTCGTCGCCCGGTTCGGCTACCGCCGGCGCGGCGAGCGCGATGCTTTCCAGGCATTTCCCTCTCCGTGTCCCGACCCACCCCACTGGCAGCGTGGGCCCGCGCGGGCGGAGGTGCCAACGGCCGGTCGGTTCACTGCGACGCGGCCGGACCCCTGTCGACGACCACCCCGCGCGCGACCAGGTGGTCGATCAACGGAACCGCGCCGACGGCAAGGTGTTCCGACATCGCGGCCCGGGCCGAATCGCAGTCGTGCGACTCGAGCGCGGACAGGATCCGCCGATGGTCCTTCATCGACTGTTCCGGCCAGCCCCCGATCGTCGGGAACACCGACTCGGGCGCGTAGCGGGTGACCAGCGACATCAGCTGGGCGAGCTTCGGCGAGTCCGCGGCCACGTTGATGGCCCGGTGGAACTCGTGGTTGAGGCGAACGGCTCCCTCGTGGTCGTCGCGGGCGTAGGCGTCCTCCAGCTGGGCCTGGATGTGCCTGAGCTCGCGCAGCTGGTCCGCGGTGATGTCGGTCGCGGCCCTGGCGGCCAGTTCCCCGCCGACGTGCGCCTGCACGTTCGCGACGTCGGTGACGTCCCGCCCGGTGACCGGCAAGACGACGAACCCGCGGCGGGGCTGCTGGGCGATCAGGCCTTCGGCGCGCAGGGCGAACAGCGCTTCCCGTACCGGGGTGACACTGATCCCCAGTTCCGCGGCCAACTGATCCAGACGGATGTAGCAGCCCGCGCGATAGGTGCCGTCGAAGATTCTGCCGCGGACCAGGCGCGCGACATCATCGCAAAGTTGCGGCCGCGCGGCGAAATCGGGGACGGTCACGTCTCAGACCCGATAGTCGGCGAGCAGTCGCTTGCTGATGATCGACTTCTGGATCTCGCTGGTCCCCTCGCCGATGAGCAGGAAGGGCGCGTCGCGCATCAGCCGCTCGATCTCGTACTCCTTGGAGTAGCCGTAGCCGCCGTGGATCCGGAAGCTCTGCTGGGTGACCTCGGTGCAGTATTCGCTGGCAAGGTATTTGGCCATCCCTGCGGCGACGTCGTTGCGCTCGCCCGAGTCTTTCAGCCGCGCGGCGTTGACCATCATCAGGTGCGCGGCCTCGACTTTGGTCGCCATCTCGGCCAGCTGGAACGCGATGGCCTGGTGCTCGGCGATGGGCTTGCCGAAGGTGTGCCGCTGCTGGGCATAGCGCACGGCGAGCTCGAAGGCGCGGATCCCGACACCACAGGCGCGCGCAGCCACGTTGACCCGGCCGACCTCGATGCCGTCCATCATCTGGAAGAACCCCTGACCCGGCGTCCCGCCCAGGACGTCGTCGGCGCCGGCCCGGTACCCGTCGAAGATCAGCTCGGTCGTGTCGATGCCCTTGTAGCCCAGCTTGTCGATCTTGCCGGGAATCACCAGTCCCGGCACGGTTTCGCCGAACCCGGTGGGCTTTTCGACGAGAAACGCGGTCAGGTTGCGGTGCGGCTTGTCCGCCCCCTCGTCGGTGCGCACCAGCACGGCGATCAGGGTGGAGCTGGCCCCGTTGGTCAGCCACATCTTCTGGCCGTTGATGGTGTAGTTGCCGTCCGGGTTGCGTTGCGCGCGAGTGCGTATCGCGGCGACGTCGGAACCCAGCTCCGGCTCCGACATCGAGAACGAACCGCGCGACTCGCCCGTCGCCATCCGCGGCAGGTGGCGGCGCTGCTGCGCATCGGTGCCGTGCTGGCGCAGCATGTACGCCACGATGAAGTGGGTGTTGAGCACCCCGGACACGCTCATCCAGCCGCGCGCGAGTTCCTCGACGCACAACGCGTAGGTCAGCAGCGACTCCCCCAGCCCGCCGTACTCCTGCGGGATCATCAGGCCGAACAGGCCCATCTCGCGCATCTGGTCGACGATGTCCTGGGGATAGGTGTCGCCGCGTTCGAGTTCGGCGGCGTGGGGAATGACTTCCTTCTCGACGAATTGCCGCACCGTGGCGATGATCTCGGTCTGGAATTCGGTCAGGCCGAGGGTCTGGGCGAGTCTGGTCATGCGCTTCTCTCTTTCGGCGGGCTCAGCGGTCGATCGTTTTCGTGTCGGCGAGGCGTTCGATGTCGGCGGGCGTCAACCCCAGGCACTGCTCGAGGACCTCGGCGGTGTCCCCGCCGAGGTCCGGTGCCGGTGCGCTGGCGGGATGGGCGCCGTCGAACGCGGCCGGCAGGCCGGGCGCGTAGTACTCCCCGACGCCCGGTTGCCGCAGCCGGGTGAACAGCGGGTTGGCGGTCACCTGCGGGCCGGCCGCGGCCTGCGCGAAGGTGCGGTAGCGCTCGAAGAGCACGGTGGTGCCCGCCAGCGCCGCGGTGATCTCGTCCGCGGTGTGGTCGGCGAACCAGGTGGCGAACAGGCCGGACAGCACCTCGCGGTAGCGGTAGCGGTCACCCTCGGCGCCGAAGTCGGCTCGCAGCGCCCCGGCGAGCGCCGAGACCGCGTCCCCGGTGCCCGTCACGGCGACCAGGTCGCGAAAGTGCCGTCCCGTCAACGCCACAACCATGAAGGTGACGCCGTCGCGGCTGGTGAAGTCCTGACCGTACTGGCCGTAGATGGCGTTGCCGAGCCGCTCGCGCTGCGTCCCGGTCACCTGCGGCTCGGTGAGCAGCCCCAGGTTGCCCGCGGTGGCCAGCGCGACGTCCTCCAGTGCCAGGCTGATCCGCGCGCCCGCGCCGCACCGGTCGCGGCGACGGACCGCGGTGACGACGGCCAGCGCGGCGTACAGGCCGCAGCACACGTCCCAGGCCGGCAGCACGTGGTTGATGGGGCCGGCCTGGGTGGCCGGACCCGTGACGAGCGGGAACCCGACACCCGCGTTGACGGTGTAGTCCACCCCCGTGGAGCCGTCGCCACGGCCGAGCAGCTGAACGTGGATGACGTCGGGGCGCCTGGCGGCCAGCGGACCGTGACCGAGCCACGTCAGGCCGGCCGCATTCGTCACGACGATGCCGTCCCCCTCGACGATCAGGCGCTGCACCAGCTCCTGCCCCGCCGGGGAGCGCAGGTCGATGGTGACCGACCGCTTGCCCTTGTTCAGTCCGGTCCAGTAGATCGACGTGCCGCCGGGCGCCAGCGGCCAGCGGCCGACGTCCGACGCACCCCCGATGGGGTCGACCCGGATCACCTGGGCCCCAAGCTGACCCAGCGTCATGCCGCACAGCGGCGCGGCCACGAAGCTGGACACCTCCAGCACCGTGAGCCCGGCCAGGGGCAACTCCGCACCGGTCACGCCGGGGTGACCCGCTCGAAGACCGCGGCCAGTCCCTGGCCGCCGCCGATGCACATGGTCTCCAGCCCGTAGCGGCCCTGACGGCGACCGAGTTCACGCGCCAGGGTGGCCAGCATCCGGCCGCCCGTCGCACCGACGGGATGGCCGAGCGATATCCCCGAGCCGTGCACGTTGGTGCGGTCCTGGTCGGCGGCGCCGAAGCGCCATTCTCGCATGACCGCAAGCGCCTGAGCGGCGAAGGCTTCATTGAGCTCGATGAGATCGATGTCGCCGAGCTTCAGGCCGGCCTTGGCGAGCGCGACCTCGGTCGCGGGCACCGGACCGATGCCCATGACGTCGGGCGCCACCCCGGCCGACCCCCAGGAGACCAGGCGCACCAACGGTGTCAGGCCGTATTCGTCCGCCTTTTCCCGGGTGGTCACCACGCACATCGACGCCGCGTCGTTCTGGCCGCTGGCGTTTCCCGCCGTGACGGTGGCATCCGGATCTTCTTCCAGCAGAATGGGTTTCAGCTTGCCCAGCGACTCCACAGAGGTGTCGGCGCGGGGATGTTCATCGGTGTCGACCAGTTCCTCCCCGTGCCGGGTCCGCACCGCCACCGCAACGATCTCCTCGGCGAAGGTGCCGTCGCGCTGCGCGGCGACCGCCCGCTGGTGCGAGCGCACCGCGAGCTCGTCCTGCTCCTGGCGGGAGATGCCGTACTGGCGCCGCAGGTTCTCCGCCGTCTCGAGCATCCCGCCCGGGACCGGGTGGTGGCGGCCGCCGGCGGTGGTGCGGCCCCGCGCCAGACCGTCGTGCACCCGGATGCCGCCCCGGGCGCCGCCCCAGCGCATGTCGGTGGAGTAGAAGGCGACGTTGCTCATGGACTCGCAGCCGCCGGCGATGACGAGGTCGTGGTCGCCGCCGCCCACCTGCAGGCACGCCTGGATCACCGCCTGCAGACCGGACCCGCAGCGCCGGTCCACCTGCATGCCGGGCACCGTCACCGGCAGCCCGGAATCCAGCGCCACCACGCGCCCGATCGCCGGGGCCTCGCTGGTGGGATAGCAGTGCCCGAGGACCACGTCGGCCACCGCGTCGGGGGCGAGCCCGGTCCGCTCCAGCAGCCCCCTGAGCGCGGCGACACCGAGGTCGACGGCGCTGCAGGACTTGAACATTCCGCCGTAGCGGCCGATCGGCGTCCGCACGGGTTCGCAGATCACGGTCTCACGCATGGCGACTCCTTCGCCGAGCAGACGCAAAATCGCCCCGATTCGGCACGAATCGGGCGATTTTGCGTCTGCTCGCGCCGAGAAAACTCATATGTGGCGTCCGCCGGTCACTTCCATCACGGTGCCGGTCATGTACGACGACAGGTCGGAGGCCAAAAACAGCGCAACGCCGGCAACCTCGCTGGGTTCCCCCGCGCGGCCCAGCGGGACCTCGGCCTCCTTCTGGTCCCAGATCTGTTGCGGCATGGCCTCCGTCATGGCCGAACGGATCAGGCCCGGGGCGATGACATTGACCCGGACACCCAGGTACGCGAGCTCCTTGGCCGCGGCCTTGGTCATGCCGACGATGCCCGCCTTGGCCGCCGAGTAGTTGGTCTGACCGATCATGCCGACCTTGCCCGACACCGACGACATGTTGATGATCGAGCCCCGCTTGTTTTCCCGCATGATCGCCGCCGCAGCCCGGATCCCGTTCCAGGTGCCCTTCAGGTGCACGGCGATGACCTGGTCGAACTGCTCCTCGGTCATCTTGCGCAGCGTCGCGTCGCGGGTGATACCGGCGTTGTTGACCATGATGTCCAGGCCGCCGAAACGCTCGACCGCGGTCTGGACCAGGGCCTGCACGTCGGCGGCCCGGGTCACGTCGCAGCGGACCGCCAACGCGACATCGTCGCCACCGAGCTGCTTGGCCGCCGCCTCGGTGGCCTCGAGGTTCAGGTCACCGAGCACCACGCGCGCGCCCTCGGCGACGAAGCGTTGGGCGATGGCGAAGCCCAAACCCTGCGCACCCCCGGTGATCACCGCAGTCTGACCACTCAGCAACGACACCCGATCACGCTCCTCACCTGTTTCAGCTCCCGGTCCGGGGGCACACCGTTTCGCATATCGTATTTCATATAGGATTTCCCCCGCCCCCGGGGTTCCCCCACCGAGTGAGGAGCGTCTGCCGAATGACAACCGTCGAAGTTCCCGAAGTCTCCGACGAGGACTTCCAGGAGATCCTCGCCCAGACCCGTCAGTTCGTCCGCACCGCGGTGGTACCCCGCGAACAGGAGATCCTGGCCGACGATCGGGTACCCGACGACCTTCGGGAGCAGGCCGCCAAGATGGGGTTGTTCGGTTACGCGATCCCCCAGCGGTGGGGCGGGCTGGGACTGAACCTGGCCCAAGACGTCGAACTGGCAATGGAATTGGGCTACACCTCGCTGGCGCTGCGGTCGATGTTCGGCACGAACAACGGCATCGCCGGACAGGTGCTCGTCGGCTTCGGCACCGACGGGCAAAAGCAGCGCTGGCTCGAGCCGATGGCGTCCGGCGACGTCGTCGCCTCGTTCGCACTGACCGAGCCCGGCGCCGGGTCCAACCCCGCCGGCCTCAAGACCAAAGCCGTTCGCGACGAAGACAATTGGATCATCTCCGGGCAGAAGCGCTTCATCACCAATGCGCCCGTCGCCGACCTGTTCGTGGTGTTCGCGCGCACCCGGCCGGCCGACGGTCGGGGCCCCGGGATCGCCGTGTTCCTGGTCCCCGCGGACACCGCGGGCGTCGAGGTGGGCGCCAAGGACGCCAAGATGGGCCAGGAGGGGGCGTGGACCGCCGACGTCAGCTTCGCCGACGTGCGGGTCGGGTCCGATGCGCTGATCGGCGGCAGCGAGGACGTCGGCTATCGCGCGGCGATGACCTCCCTGGCGCGCGGCCGGGTCCACATCGCCGCGCTGGCCATCGGCGCGGCCCAGCGCGCGCTCGACGAGTCGGTGTCCTACGCCGCCACCGCGACCCAGGGCGGCGCGCCGATAGGCAGCTTTCAGTTGGTGCAGGCGATGCTCGCCGACCAACAGGCCGGGGTGTTGGCCGGGCGCGCCCTGGCCCGTGAGGCGGCGCGGCTGTGGGTCACGGGCGAGGACCGCCGGGTCGCGCCGTCGGCCGCCAAACTCTTCTGCACCGAGACGGCCGGCAAGGTCGCGGATCTCGCGGTGCAGATTCACGGCGGCAGCGGCTACATGCGCGGGGTGCCCGTGGAGCGCATCTACCGCGACGTGCGACTACTGCGACTTTACGAGGGCACCAGCGAGATCCAGCGCCTGATCATCGGCTCCAACCTGGTCAGGGCGGCGCAGCGGTGAGCGGCGCAACGTCACCGCCGCCCGGATCCCGGTTGAGAAGGATTCGACCCGGTACCGATCGCGCGGACCGGGAATAGCCGGCGCGGACCGGCGCTTGCACTCGGCATGAAAAGCTTCAGCGACACCGAACGCCAGGACTTCCTCGCCGGGACGCACGTCGCCGTGCTCTCGGTCGACGCCACCGACGGCCGCCCGCCGGCCAGCGTCCCGATCTGGTACGACTACCGCCCCGGCGGCGACGTCCGGATCATGACCGGGGCGTCCAGCCGCAAGGCCCGGCTCATCAAGCGGGCCGGCGCGGTCACGCTGGTGGTTCAGCGCGAGGAGTTGCCCTACCAGTACGTGGTGGTGGAGGGGACGGTCGTGGACACCACCACGCCGGCCCCGGCGGACCTTGCGCAGGCCATCGCCATCCGCTACCTCGGCGAGGAGGGCGGTCGCGCGTTCGTGCGCAGCATGGAGGGCGTCGAGGAGGTCATGTTCACCATCCGGCCCGACCGCTGGCTCAGCGCCGACTTCTCCGACGAGTTCTGAGGGCGGTCAGCCGATCAGGTCCAGCGTTCCCAGGTCCCGCACCGCCCGGCAGCCGCGGGTGAGCATCGTCAGCACCATGTCGTCGCCGCGCTCGGTGGCGGCGGCGAAGGCAAACCCCAGCGCCGAGATCAGCAGCGCCTGCGGCACGCCGAGCCGGTAGTCGCGCCAGCATGTTTCGCGGTCGTAGCCGCTGACACCGTGTTCCAGCAGCGCGCGGTGGTATTCGTCGACGAGGTCGTTCTCGATCGCCGAGCGCAGTTGCGCATCCAGGCTGGTGGCCGTGAAGTAGGCGAGGTCCCTGGCGGGTAGTCCCACCCCCAACGTCTGCCAGTCCACCACGCTCACCCGGCTGCACTCGGGATCGAACAGCAGGTTGTCCAGTCGGTAGTCACCGTGCAGCAAGGCGAACCGGTCGTATTCGGCGAGCAGCCAGGGCGTCACCAAAAACATTGTCGCGGTGAAGGTCTCGCGGTCCTCGGGGCTCATACGGTCACCGAGTTTCGCCAGGGTGATGTCGAGGCTCATCTTCGCCACCTCGCCCAGCCCGTGCGCGCCGGCTTCGTCGGGCCGCGCGAACGCGATGCCCGGAAAGTCCAGCCACATCGGATCGCACCAGCTGGGCCCGTGTAAGCCGGCCAGCGCCGCCACCGCCAGCCGGGCCTCCCGCTCGCCGCAGCCGGCGAGCTGGTCGCCCTGCACTGCGGGCGCCTGGTCGGCCAGCAACAGTGCGTAATCCATTGCGTCCTCGGTGATCTCGCAATAGAAGCACTGCGGCGTCGGGACCCGAACCCGGGCAGCCACCCCGGCATAGAACGCACATTCACTGCGGTAGCCGACGGTCACCCGGTCGCGCACGGTGTCGTCCCGGGCCGGCAACTTGATGACGAACGTGTCCGGCAGGCCGCCGGGATCCGTCGCATACCGGGCGCTGAGGCGGTACGTGGCGCCGGTCTGCCCGGTCCCGATGGCCACCACGTCGACGTCGGCGACCTCGACCGGGCCGCGGCGCCCGCTGAGGGCGGCGGACAGCCATTCGGGTGTCACGTCGCCGGGATACCGCGGGATCGACGCCACCGCACTCATGCGCATGCCTCCGGGAAGCCGGCCGTTGTCGGACCGACAAACTGTAAGGCATACGGCAAGTGTTGCGGTGAACGGGCCCGCCCGGCCGCGGTCAGCGTCGCCGCAGCGGCGCCAACAACCGGTCGACGGCCTGGGTGCGCCGAGCGCCCTGGGTCGCCGAGGCGGGCGCCGTGCCGGACGGCGGTACCGCCGATTCTCCTGGCGCGACGGCACTTTCACCGCGCCGGGTGCCCATCGCGCGTCCGGCGCTCCAGTAGGCCTGGGCGTGGATGTCGGACTTGGCGAAGCCGAACTCGTCGCGCAGCCGGTTGCGCACGTGTTTGAGTGTTGTGGCCTCCGGCGTCGCCCACGCGTACCAGCCCGACCAGTCCCGCGCCTCGAGGGCCTCGGCCAGCGACTTCGCATCGCGGCGGGCGACCCAATGCACCCGGGAGAGCGGATGTCGCGCCAGCGGGATCAGCGGGTCCTCATCGTCGTGTTGCTCGAGGTATGTCTCGATCGGGACGTCGTCGGGCACCGTCCCGATGATCCCGTTGATGCCCGGAATCGACGCCGAGTCGCCGATCAGCAGATAGCCGGCGGGGCGCTCACTGGGGGCCGCGAACCGTGACGAGCCCATCAGCGACATGACCGCGATCGTCGCGCCCGGCTCGACCGTGCGCGCCCACGACGAAGCCGGACCGGCCGGGTCGTGCAACACGACGTCGACCGCGAAGCGACCGCCGGCCACGTCCGCCTCCGAGATCGTGTAGGCGCGCTGGAACTCGGCGCCGGACCCGCCCGGGTCGGGGAACCAGAAGCGCAGCCACGCGGCGGGTTCGGGCACGACCTCGTCGAACAGCGTCGGCGACACCATGCGTATCCGGACGCAGTGCGACGCGATCCGCACGGTCTCGGTCACCGTTGCCGTGTGGTCGCGCGCGCCGAAGACCCGCAACACCACACCCTGGAACCCGCGCGCCATCAGCGGTGCTTCCCCGCCGCGCCGACCTCTGCCAAGACACCACGCTCCGATTCGGTAAGTTACTTAAAACTAAGGATTGCCTTACCAAAGGTCAAGCCGGGTCGCGGGCTCTCCGGTCAGGCCGCGCGCCCCTGCAGTTCGCGCAGCGCGCTGCGCAGCCCGCGCCGCGTGCCCGTCGCCGGATCCACGAAGCTCTCTCGCAGCCCTTGGCGAACACGGAACTTCAGTTCGGAACGGGTTTCCCGGGCGTCGTCGGGCGTGGCCCTGAGCAGTGTGTCGGGTAGGGCGAGCTTCAGGATCGTCCAGAACGACTGCCAGTACTGGCGGCCGAGGGACCCCGTGGTGTAGGGCAGGTCGTACTTGTCGCACAGCTCGCGCACCCGCACGGCGATCTCCGCGTACCGGTTGCTGGGCAGGTCGGGGAAGAGATGGTGCTCGATCTGGTAGCACAGGTTGCCGCTCATGAACGCCATCAGCGGGCCGGCGTTGAAGTTCGCCGACCCCAGCATCTGACGCAGGTACCACTCCCCCGGCGTCTCGTTCTCGTACTCCTCGACGGTGAATTTCTCGGCACCGTCGGGGAAGTGGCCGCAGAAGATCACCATGTAGGCCCAGTAGTTGCGGATCAGGTTGGCGACCATGTTGGCCTTCATGGTGCGTTTCCAGTTGCGGCCGGTCAGCGCGGGGAAGATCAAATAGTCCTTGCCCACCTGCTTGAGCAACTTCTTGCTGATGACGCGCAGGTCGTTGCGCGCCTCGGCCCAGGTCTTCTCCTTCTTGCGGATCTTGGCCGTCTCGATGTGGTGCAGTGCGACGCCGTACTGGAAGAGCGTGCCCAACAGGATGTTGTTGATCGGGTCGCCCAGCATCCACGGCTCCCACGGCTCGTCGCGGGTGACGCGCATGATGCCGTATCCGACGTCGCCGTCCAGTCCGACGACGTTGGTGAACTTGTGGTGGATGTAGTTGTGTGAGTGCTTCCACTGCACGCTCGGGCAGGTGGTGTCCCACTCCCACTCGGTGGAATGGATTTCCGGGTCGTTCATCCAGTCCCACTGGCCGTGGATGATGTTGTGCCCCAGCTCCATGTTCTCGATGATCTTGGCCGCCGCCAGCATCGCGGTCCCGGCGACCCACGCCAGTTTGCGGTGGCCGGCGAACAAGACGATTCGCCCGCCGGCGGCCAGCGCCCGCTGCAGTTGGATGGATCGGCGGATGTAGCGGGAGTCGCGCTCGCCGCGAGATTCCTCGATGTCGGCGCGGATCGCGTCGAGCTCCCGTGCGAGCTGCTCGACGTCCTCCGTCGTCAGATGGGCGTATGCCTTGAGGTCGGTGATTGCCATCGGTTACCCCTCGAATCTTGTGTGGTGCGTCAGATCTTGATGGTGCAGCTGCCCGATGCGGTGGAGATGCATGTCTGGATGCGGTCGCCTTCCCGGTGCTCGGCCCCGGACCTCACGTCGCGGACGTGCCCGGTCTCCAGCGGGAGGACGCAGGTCTGGCAGATCCCCATCCGGCACCCGAACGGCATCTGGATGCCGACCTTTTCGCCGGCCTCCAAAAGCGATGTGGCCCGGTCGATTTCGATGCTCTTGTCGGAAATCGAAAAGGTGACCGTGCCGCCCTCGCCGCCCTTGTCGGTGGCGGCGATGGTGAACCGCTCCATGTGGAGGTGATCGCCCAGGCCCGCGATCTTCCACACTTCTTCGGCGGTGTCCAGCAGGGCCGCCGGGCCGCACACCCACGCCGGGCGCTCCCGCCAGTCGGGAACTATGTCGGCGAGCTTGCCGAAATCGAAATGGCCCTGAGCGTCGGTGAGCTGCAGACGAAGTCGGTAATCGGTTTGGCTACTTTCGAGTTCGCGCAACTCGTCATGAAAGATCACCGCGTCGGCGCCGGGCGCGGAGTGGATGTGCACGATGTCGGCCTGCTGGCGGCGGGACTTCAGCGTGCGCAGCATCGCCATGACGGGCGTGATGCCGCTGCCCGCGGTGATGAACAGGATCTTGACCGGCGGCGGGTCGGGCAGCCTGAAATCTCCCTTCGGCGCCGCGAGCCGCACGATGGTGCCCGGCTTGACGCCGTTGACCAGGTGGCTCGACAGGAAGCCCTCCGGCGTGGCCTTGACGGTGATGGTGATGTTCTTGTTGTCGCGCCGCGGGATCGACGTCAACGAGTAGGACCGCCAGTGCCACCGGCCGTCGATCCGCAACCCGATGCCCACGCACTGGCCCGGCGTGTACCGCCCGGAGAAACCCCAGCCCGGTTTGATCGTCACGGTCGCCGAATCGGCGGTCTCCGGATGCACGTCGACGATGAGGCCGCGCAACTCGCGCGCCGACCACAGCGGATTGAGCATCTTGAGGTAGTCGTCGGGCAGCAGCGGGGTGGTCGCCCGGGCCGCCAATCCGCGGGGCACGTTGACCCAGGATCTGGCGGTCTGCACGCTTTTCGCGGGCGCCGTGCTCCATCGGGCCAGGGTACGAAGCGTCGAACCCATATCTTTGTTCCTGCGGTCTGATCGGGGTTGCCGCGTGTCGGTTGAACCACGGTTCCTGACCGGCTTCCCGGCCGCCGCGTTCACTAAACACCTGTTCGCTGAAAGCCGGCCGGGGATTGGGCGGCGGTCGTCGATCATGCGTTCCCGCTGGGAGTTCGGCGCCGAGTCAGCGCGCTCGTCGCCGGGCCGCGTCGACGGTGACCGGTGCTCACCGAGTTGGTGGCCCCCGCGTCGGACCGGGCGGGTCCGTCTTCGCCGCGCCCGGCCTGCCGGAGAGATTCCGGGCGGGATGGTTCGGGCGGGGCGCACGAAGGTGGGTTTCGGTCTCCTCCGGCTTGGGTGCACCCATCGCGCGATCGTCGCCCGCCGCGGCGCGATGACGGATTGCCGATTCCCGGTGCACGTCTGAATGAGATCGACGGTGCAGCTACCCGAACCCTCGACAGCCAACGGGTCACGGGCGTGAAATTGGCTCCGGCTGCAGAAGGACATGACTGCGATTGAATGCAATTATCTGTCACTGCCAAATTTTTGCGTCCGAAGTGTCAGCGGAACCGTTTGCCGGCGTGCTGCCTATGTGGTCGCGCACGCGGCACCGACTCGCGATCATTCTGGCGCGTTCCAGGGACGATCCTCAGCCGGGTGCCACGATGGTGCGTCGGGAGCGGGCCGGGTCGCGACAAGCAAATTTCTCACAGAAGCTTGCAAACAAACCCCGCACGGCGATGAATACTGTTAGGCCTCAGCCGCGGGCGCTCGGGACGTTGGCCCTTTCGCAGCCGCCACCCCGCGCCTTATTCTCTCGGCACCTGTCATATTCACCGATTCACCCAGATGTGCTGACGACCTCACTAATCTCACTCATGTGATGAAAGCAACGACCTGACTAGAGGTGGCGATGTCGTATCTGGCGGTGGCCCCGGAGTTCCTGACTTCGGCGGCAACGGAATTGTCCAAGATCGGCTCGGCGGTGACCGCTGCGCATACGGCGGCGGCGGTCCCCACGACGGTGGTGGTGGCCGCGGCCGAGGATGAGGTGTCGGCGGCAGTAGCGTCGCTGTTTTCCGGCCACGGCCAGCACTTTCAGGTGCTCAACGCGCAGGCGGCCGCGTTTCACGCCCAGTTCGTGCGGGCGCTGAGCGGTGCGGGTGGTGCGTATGCGACCGCCGAGGCGGCCAGCGCCAATCCCCTGCAGGCCCTGACGAGTGCGGCCCAGACTGCCGGGCAGTTCGAAATCTTCGGGCGGCCGCTGTTCGGCAACGGCACCAATGGTGCGTCGGGGACGGGGCAGGCCGGTGGGCCGGGTGGCTGGCTTTTCGGCAATGGCGGAAACGGCGGGTCTGGTGCAGCCGGACAGCCCGGTGGCGCCGGCGGCTCGGCCTTCTTGTTCGGCAACGGCGGTGACGGCGGTACGGGCGGTGCCGGCATCACCGGCGGCACCGGCATCACCGGCGGGACCGGCGGGAACGGCGGGGCCGGTGGGGCCGGTGGGCTGCTGTTCGGCACCGGCGGGACCGGCGGAGCCGGCGGGATCGGCGGGGACGGCGGCACCGGCGCCTCCGGCGGCTCGGGCGCCGTCGGCGGTAACGGCGGCACCGGTGGTATGGGCGGAAACGGCGGGCTGTTGGGCGCCGGCGGGGCCGGTGGCCAGGGCGGTGGCGGAGGCAACGGCGGGACCGGCGCGACCGGCAATGCCGGCAACGGCGGCACCGGTGGTCTCGGTGGTAACGGCGGGGCCGGCGGCGGCGGCGGCGGCTCATTGGGCGGCAGCACCGGCGCCAACGGCAACGGCGGCGACGGCGGTGACGGCGGCACCGGCGGTAGCACCAGCTTCACCGGCGCCGTCAGCGGAAGCGGCGGAAACGGCGGCACCGGCGGCTCGGGCTCCACCGGCGGCAACGGCGGTGACGGCGGCATGGGCGGCGCCGCCAGCTTCATCGGCGCCATCGGCGGTACGGGCGGCGACGGCGGCGCCGGCGGCACCGGCTTCACCGGCGGCAACGGCGGCACCGGCGGCGACGGCGGTGGAGGCACCCTCACCACCACCAGCGGCGCCATCGCCGGTGGGGGTGGTGGCGGCGGCGGCGCCGGCGGCGCCGGCGCCCACGGCGGAAGCGGCGGCGCCGGCGGCACGGGCGGTGTCGCCGAAATCATCAATCCCGGCAGCGGCCTCGACGTCACCAGCACCGGCGGCGGCGGCGGTCAAGGCGGCAGCCACAACTTCGTGGCTCTTGGCGGTGACGGCGGCGGCGGTGGCGGCGGCGGCGCCGTCAACGTCGGTGTCAACTCGATCACCGGCGGCGTCGGCGGCACCGGTGGAAGCGGGCTCGGCGCTCCCAACCACGGCGGTTACGGCGGCACCGGCGGCACTGTCGCCGGGAACGCCGCCGGCGCCATCGACGCCGCCGGCGGCGGTGGCGGTGGTGGTGGCACTGGCCTCTTCAGCGGCGGCGGCACCGGCGGCACCGGCGGCGCCGCCACCACGATCCCCGGCGGCGCCGGCGGCGCGGGCGGCACCAGCTTTCTCGGCGGCACTGTCGGTGACAGCGGCACCGGAAGCGGCGGCGGCACCCCCGGCCAAGGCGGCAGCGTTGAGCCTGTCGTGAGCTCGGGCGGCGGTGGCGGCGGTGGCAGCGCGGTGGTGATGAGTGTCGGCGACGGCACGGCCACCGGCGGCACCGGCGGCAACGGCCAGTAGCACCCGGCTTCAGGTCGTAAAAGCCTCGACCGCATCGGTGCGGGCGGAGGGACTCGAACCCTCACGCTCTCTCGAGCGCCGGCACCTAAAGCCGGTGCGTATGCCAATTTCGCCACGCCCGCAGCCTGCCGATCGTACCGCCTGCCGCACGGACAACGCCGTCGCGCTCGACCCTGCCTTGACTCCGGCGTCTCGAGCGCCCGATCCGATTTTCGAAGCGATGCGAGGTCGATCCCCGGGGCCAGGTCAGGACTCGTCCGGCAGCGCCGCGCACACCGCCGCGCGGTACCGTCAAGGGGTGTCCACAGACCCCTCCCGGAGCCGTCGCCGCAGGCCCGCGCTGATCGCCTTGGTGATCGTCGCGGCGTGCGGCTGCCTGGCCCTGGGCTGGTGGCAGTGGTCGAGGTTCCAATCCGTCTCGGGTACCTTCCAGAACCTGGGATACGCGTTGCAGTGGCCGATGTTCGCGTGGTTCTGCGTCTACGCGTACCGCAAATTCGTGCGCTATGAACAGGCGCCGCCGGAGCCGCGCACCACTCAGGGCGCGACCGAGATACCCGCCGGGCTGCTGCCCGAGCGGCCCCGCCCGGCACAGCGACCGCCCGAGGACCCCGCGCTTGCCGAGTACAACGCCTACCTGGCCGAGCTCGCCAGGAAGGACACCCAACAGCAGAACAGGACGACCGCATGACCACACCCGAGACCCCCGGGGCGCCGGCGCCGGCGGTGCCCGCCGACAAGCTGCGCCCCGCGCTCCTCGGCTACCGAATCATGGCGTGGACGACGGGTCTGTGGTTGATCGCACTGTGCTACGAGATCGTGTCGCATCTGGTCTTCCACCACCAGATCCGGTGGATCGAGGTGGTGCACGGCTGGGTCTACTTCATCTACGTGCTGAGCGCGTTCAACCTGGCGATCAAGGTCAGGTGGCCGATCGGCAAAACCATCGGGGTGCTGCTCTCCGGGACCATCCCACTGTTGGGCATCATCGTCGAGCACTTCCAGACCAGGGACATCAAGGCGCGCTTCGGGCTGTAGAGCCTTGAGCGCAGGCTCACGCCCGGCCGCAAGCCGCCAGCTCCCGCAGCGAGGGCACCAGCAACGCCAGCGCGCGGCCCCGATGCGACACGGCATCCTTCTCCGCCGGGGTGAGCTGCGCCGCGGTGCGGTCATCGCTACCGGGGCCGTCGGGGACGAACACCGGGTCGTAGCCGAACCCGCCGTCGCCCCGGGGTTCTCGCGCGATCCGGCCCGTCCACTCGCCTCGGACGACCACCTCGCCGGACGCCCAGACCAGCGCGCACGCGGAGACGAAGGCCGCGCCGCGCCGTTCGTCGGGAACGTCGCGCAACTGGGCCAGCAACAGCGCGGTGTTGGCGGCGTCCGCGCCGTGGTCACCCGACCAGCGCGCCGACAGCACACCGGGCATCCCGTTCAAGGCGGCCACCTCCAGACCGGAGTCGTCGGCCACGCACGCCAGACCGGTGGCGGCGAACCCATCCCGCGCCTTGGCCAGGGCGTTGTCCTCGAACGTCGCACCGGTTTCCGGCGCTTCGTCGAACGGCGGGACGTCGTCCAGCGACAGCAGTGTCAGGCCCGACAGCCCGGCACCGTCGAGCACCCGGCGCAGCTCGGCCAGCTTCTTGCGGTTGCGGCTGGCGACCAGCAGCCGGGTCACCGGTCGATCCGAGACATCGCGGTCACCCTCCGATAAGAACCACGACAAGAACCAGCTGTGGACACGACTACAAACTAGCCGGACCGGCTAACCGGACATCCGTCCCCGAGCCGGTCCGGCGAGCCGCCCACCCGGGCATAGAAGACATACCAAGTTCATAGGCATTGACGGCACCGCCGGACGAGGTGCAATGTGATACTGGTCATATGACCACTGGTCACATCTGGCAGAGAGGCGACAGCTCATGACCACGAGGGACAAGTACACGG
>Ga0078972_1003565_pt1 | contig 46143 bp, 36 predicted proteins | sample YelNatPaOPGAMG01_FD_67568 | JGI IMG/M metagenome (GOLD analysis project Ga0078972, IMG submission 67568) | Hot spring thermophilic microbial communities from Obsidian Pool, Yellowstone National Park, USA - OP-RAMG-01 (SPADES assembly) (version 2) | ecosystem: Environmental > Aquatic > Thermal...
GGGGATTTTCAATATTATTTTTTATCTCAAAAAGGAAATTTTCCTCATTATGTTTTATATAAATTAATAAATTTACATTTTCCAATACATCAATTCTTGTGGGAATTTGACCTCCAGGATGTTCCGGCATCTGGTCAATAAATCTATTTTCGGAATAACTAAACCTCCTGATGTGCGCCTCTTTATTCAAACTTCTAAACCAAACATATTCTCTATTTAAAGATTCATATTTTCCATAAATGGCAAGGGATAAACCATTTTTAAGTTTTTTAAAATTTTCGTCTTCTTGATTTTCTATTCCCAAAATATTACAGATTAAACCGATAACGGTTGAATAAGGGGGAATTGGATAGGTGTGTCTTCGGGCAAAGGTAAATGGTATTCGATAATGGGCAGTTGGCTGAAAAATTTTTAATTTAAGAACTTTCATTTTTTCCCTTTATTAATTTCATAAAAGTTTTTCTTAAATTTCTATTTAGAACTTTTTCAAACTCTCTTAACCATTTCAAAATATATTTTTTGTCAATTTTTTTGTTTTTAATTAAGATGGATTTTATATCTTCTATATCTCTTTCCCTCCCACTTATTATTTTATTGATTATAAGGTCCTCAATAGAAACATAATTCACATATGTATTATCAATTTTAATCTTATTTACCCTATTTAATGCTTCTTTTGCGTATTCTGAAAATGAAAAAATTAGGTCTATTCTAAACCCTGTTTTCTCATCAAAAAGAGGTAAAACCTTTGTTTCTTTTACAAATCGATATGGGTCTTTAGGTAAAATTTTTAACTTTAAATTTTGAGCAACTTTTAATATTTCCTCATATCTATCAATATCTGCTCCAAGTGTTATATCAATATCTTTTGTCAGTCTTGGTGCACCATAAATTAAAACTGCTTGACCCCCAATAATCATATATTCAATTTTATTTTTCTTGAACTCTTTTGCTATTTTTTTGATTAAGTTTTTTAACCGCATTTATCGCCCTCGCATATTTTATATCATTTTCTATATCCTTTTCCCAGTCATCTTGAGAAAATCTTTTTATCTCTTTTGCAAATTTTAACAATTCTTCAAAAATACGAAATTTTTTTTCTATATCAATTTTTTCTTTTTTAATCAATTCCATTTCAAACTTTTCAAGCAATTTTCTATTTTTAATCATAAACTTCTACTTTTAATTCCACTTATAATCCCAGATAAGTCCTTTAAGGATTTTAAGATTTTTGTTCTTCATTTTTTATTCCACATTCTTTGAGAAATTCATCCCAATCTTTTGTTATGTTCTCTAATTCTTTTTCTACTTTTATTCTTTCACTTTCCATAATAAAGACCTTCCCTTCATCAGAAAGCCAACTATTTTTAAGGCAATCGGCAATCTTTTTTTCCATTTCTTCTAATTTAATATGGGGATGGAATATAGGAGAAGGAATTTTAACCGGAGCACCAATTATGAATAAAGGAATTATTGTGTTCGCTTCGCCAGAAGATTGGGCATAAAAGCCATTCTTTATCACCGTCAAAAGTTCCTCTATCCTTTTTTTCTTTTCCTCTTCGGAAATTTCAAAGATAACTTTATATCTACCGCCTGCTTTTTCAATTTTAATTGTCGCCTCAAATTCTTCCCCATCTTTTTTCTTTATTTTTACTTTGTATTCGTTCTCTTCTTGACCTTTTTCAACATTTTCAATTTTTTTCTTTAAACCAACCTCAATTTTTAATTCCCCCTTTTCCTCATCATACACAGGTTCTTTTGAAACACTAAAAATGTAAAACTTCTCTTCTTCTTCAAATTCTTTAACCTCAATATTTGGCTTTTTAGATTTTTTACCTCCACTTTCTGTTTCACTAGCAAGATAATTATCTTTAAATTTTAAAGCACTTCTTTCCTCTTTTTTCTTTTTTGAAGTAGACCCCATTAAATCTTTTGCAATTCTTACATTTCTTCCATCAATATAAATTTCTTTTTCTTCTATTTTATAAACTATATTTCCCTCTTCGTCTTCTTCTTTTTTTACACCTTTAAGAATTGCATATTTAGGTGTTTGTAAGGTTAGAATTAATTTTTTATCGGTTTGAGCATAAGAAAATCCTTCTACTATCCATTCATCCCTTCCCAATCTCTCAACATCAATTGTGAAACTCAATTTGTAAAGGGATAGGTGTTCTTCTTTGTTGAAAGGATTGGGAGTAGCATCTTCTCCCTGTTTTAGGGCTCTATTTACCAAATCGTGATTACAATAGAAAGCCATATCTCCGTTCCATTCGGTTAAAGAGATTGCTTTTGTTATTCCAACCGATGCCTTTCTTGTGATTGACATTTGTTTACCAATTGTATACATATATCCGAAGGCATCAAGTTCTGGAGAAGTTAGGATATCATCTTGGGTAATATCAAATTGGACTACCTCTCCTTGCGATGTAACTTTTGCTTCCTTCCAGCCAAAGGCTTTGTTTAAGGTTGAAAAGAGATAATGTCTTATTGCGGTTTTGCCGATAAAACTTACTGTTTTTCCGTCTTTTTGTAGTTTCTTAATAGAAAGAATATTTCCGCCAACCTTTTCGTCTCGGTTTAATGCGGAGCCTTCAAAAATGATTGTTAAGGTTATGTTTTTTATGTTTTTCATTTTTCACCTCCTGATTCTTCTTCCTTGCCCAAAATTGGGGCAAGAAAAGAGAAGATAAGGGTTTTAAAATATTTTTCATTTTCTGGTTTAAAAGATTCAACAAGTTTATCGGGGAATTTTTCTTGATTTGCGTGAAAACACCTTAAAAGTATGTAATAAACATTGTCTTTATTCCCAAGGCGTGTTTGTTCAAGAAGCCGAAAACCCATATCATTTATGGAGTCTGCAAGATTTCCTTTTTCTTTTATATTTTTTATTTTTTCCCCGCTTTCTTTTAATTTCCGTATTAACTCATTAATTTTTTCTTTTTCTTTTTCTTTTTCTTCCATATTTACCTCCCGATTTTTTCTAAAATTTTTAAATAAAGTTCTGGCAAAATTCCAGAAACTTTTTTAAGATAATTAAAATCTTTGTATTTAGTAAAATATTTGGTTATTGGGTCATTTTTTGAAATTTCTTCTTTATTTTTTAATTTCAAAATTGCTTTCAAAACAAAGTAGTTTGCTTTTTCAAGTTCGGAAAACTTTCCAGATAAAATTAAATCAAATATTTTTTCTTCATTTATTTCTTCAATTAAACTGGCTATCTCATAATCAAGTAAAATCTTTGTGATATCCTGGGGAAGGTCAAAATAGTCAATAATATTTTCAGTTTTTTTAGTTTTTGGATCAAATATTTTCTTTTTTACTATCACTTCAATATTCATCATTGTCCATGCACCAAGTAATGCCCTTCTTTTTATCGCCCATTGTAAAAGGGAAGAACCAAGAATTTTTCTTATTTCATATTCCTTTGATTTTGTTAAAATATTTTCAGCAAATCTATTTAAATCCCAAATTAATTTAAAATCAGGAGCATTTATAAAAATTTCACCTTCAGAAGTTTTAATAAAAGCAAGATGGTTAAAAATAATTAAATACGAACATAAATGGCAAATTGGTATAGAAAAATTTAAATTCCAAAAAGAATTAGGAACTTCGGTTATTGCTGCACCTAAACCAGCAAAATGTATCCCTTGAAATTTTTCCCTTTGCTCCATAAAACCAGAAAAATCCTTTCCACTAAATTTCCTTTCTAATTTTTCCAATAAGTTAAAAGGAATAAAATAACCTTCACACCAACTACACTTTTTATTTCCATTTTTTTCTACACTTTGTAGTGCTTTTACATAATGATTTTTAAAAAATTCTTTCTGTGTTGACTGGATGTAGTTGGGATACCTTTTATTTTTACCCCAGATAGAAAAATTTTCTTTTAAAACTTCTTTATGATATTGAAAAATTCCTTCGTAACTTGCTTTTATAGCCGAGTTATTTATTATGACCTGTTCGTTAATTTCAAAACCTATTTTATTATATTCCAGCACTTTTAACAACCCAACAACCCCAGCGTTATAAAGCCAGTTTGAAGGATAAAGGGTTATTTTCTCTTCGCTCATAATTGTTTAATTACATCCAAAAGTCCAAACCCCTGACCGGTTCTTACCCCAAAACCATAATCATACAAAAAGTTCAGTATCTCAGGACTCCCCTCTAACAGAAAATAGCCCCGAAATCCTCTTACATACCCCTTAAATAAAGGGATAACCGTTTCCTTTATCGGATAATCCGCCAGAAGAGTAAACCTTAAATCCGGCTCTATCTTCCGAGACTTTATGATTTCATACTTCTGCCTCACCCTCTCGCATAAAACCGAATTAAATCTCTCTAAATTCTCTTTCTCCGGAATGATAAACCAGTTTTTAAAATCATCAGGAGCAGAAGAGGGGTCGGTAAGGATGGATGTCCCGATAGTTTTGAAAATTACCCTCTTAGAAGTTATCCTCTTATTTGGTAAAAGGTTGATATTTTTGAGAATAAATTTCTTGCCGTTAATCTCAATGTAATCGCTCCTCCTCTCTTTCAAAATTATTATCCCATTCCAAAAAGTAGAAATGATTTCATAATCGCCCGAAGAAAATATAAAAGAGAGGTCAGGACCTATCCGACTCTTTTCAAATTCACTGCCGAAAAATGGTGCATAAACATAAGGTCTTACCTTCTTTGCCGAGAAAAGATTTTTATATCTTTCTTCGGAGGCGCTCTGAAAGGCTTTTTTGAGAAAAGAGATGAATCTCTCTCTCACCCACTCATCCCTTTCCTCAACTTCTCCTTGAAAAGATAATTTGAGTCTCATAAATAAATTATAAAAAAACTGAGAAAAAGTCAAGGCAAAATTTTAAGCAAGGCTTCCCTTTATGAAACTCTTCCTGGGTAAATACCGTCTGAAAAGACTGCGAGGTTGACTTTATAAAAATATTAAATATAATTAAGGAGAAGGCAAAATGGAGGTAAATATGTTTAGACGCTTTATTCTTTTTATCTCGCTCTTAGGAATATTTGGCTTTATCTTTGCCCTCTCTCCGAAGGAAACAGGAAAACCGCAATCCACCTTCGCACCTTCCTCCGAAAAACCAGCGGCACTAAAAGAGGCGCCAAAGGTAATGCTCCAGGAGAAGAGCGAAGTTAAGGAATTAGAAGGGGTGATTCTTCGGAGCGGTGGTCCGGATGATTACGGTTATTGGTTTAAGGATGAGACCGAACCCGGCGGACCGGTCTATAACTGGATTGATACCAGCGGTGCCACCCAAACGAATATTGTCGGTGATGATGCCCGCGGTTCTATCACTTTGCCTTTTAATTTCAACTATTACGGTCAGAGTTATAACACCATCTGGGTCTGCACCAACGGCTGCTCTCTTTTGGCTCTGACCCAGGGACAAATGCCTATTATAATACCCAGATTCCGAACACCGGAATACCCAATAATGCGGTTTATGCCTTTTGGGATGATTTAGCGGTTGGACCTACTTATAATGGTTACATCTACTACAAAACCGTGGGTAGTGCCCCAAACCGGCTCTTCGTCGTTATCTGGCAGGATGTTCGACACCTTCTCGTCTCGGGAAACTTTCTCTCGTTTGAGATAATCCTCTCCGAGGCGGATAATAGCATAACCTTCCAGTATGCGGATGTTGTTGTTGGCGACCCTGCTTATGATTATGGCGCCTCAGCAACGGTGGGTATTGAGAGCCCTTATCCATTCACTCCATTTACCGGTCTCCAATATTCTTATAACGAACCAGCTTTAATTAACGGGAGAGCGATAAAGTTCTGGATTCCTCCGGTGCTTAATAATGATGTCGGTGTTAAGGGAATCATTGCCCCAAGAGGGCTCGTCTCTTTCCGCTCCCCAAGCATTGTGCCAAAGGCGATAGTTAGGAATCATGGCCGCCTCCCCCAAACTTTTCCGGTTCGCTGTTCAATCTTTGGCACCGGTGGCGTCCTTCGTTATGCGAGTGAGGTGAATGTTGCTGGTCTTGACTCCGGAGCAGTTGATACGATTGAATTCGCTACCTGGAATATCTCCGAGATTGAGACCTGCTTTGTCCGAATGCGAACCTTCCTTTCCGGTGATGAGGATACAACCAATGATGCCAAAAGCCAGACGACCATTATAATTCGTGCCTACTTCACCGGTGGTCCGGATGAAGGATTTATGCGCTGGATTGATTCGGATACTACCGGTGGACCAGTCTATAACTGGCGAGACATATCTCAGACCGGAACACCTGTCCCCTTCCCTTATTTTGACGATGATGTCGCCCGAATCCCAATTGGATTTAACTTCACATTTTACGACCGGACTTATAACCGACTGACGGTTGGAACGAATGGCGCCCTCTCCTTTGATAGCGTCTATATCACACTGAGTAATGATAGTATTCCAAATCCTGCTCCACCGAAAAATTTAATTGCTGCCCTTTGGGATGACCTCCACTGTATCCAGTTGGGAAGGGTGAAATATCAAACGGTGGGAACTTCGCCCAATTGCACCCTGGTTATCTCTTATGATAATATTGCTTATTATGGCGGTGGTGATTCTACCCTTACCTTCCAGATTCTCCTTTTGGAAGGGAGCAATGATATAATCATTCAATATGCCGATGTGATAACCGGACATCCAGGAGAATGCGATACTGCCAAATCCGCCACAGTTGGGATTGAAGACCCTAACGGCACGATTGGGCTCTGTTATCTTTACAATGCCAAACCCTACGGTAATTTAATTACCTCCGGGAGAGCAATCCGCTTCTATTTTCTTCCTCCCGGTCGGGATGTCGGGGTGGCAAAAATCATCTCCCCACCCGCCAACCTTCTTCCCGGAGATACCGCCATTCCGAAGGCATTGGTGAAAAACTACGGAACCGAAGACCAGTCCAATCTGCCGGTGCGATGTGTGATTCGCGATACCGCCGGAAATATTATCTATAACCAAGAAGTCACAATTCCTTTTCTCCGCTCCGGTGATTCAGCAGTTGCTCAGTTTCCAGAATGGGCGCCAGGTGAAGGTGTTTATTACGATACAATTCGAACCCTTCTCGGTGGTGACGAGAGGCCAGCCAACGATTACAAAGGAATGGTTCACAATGTCTCATTCTGGGCAGAGGTTGAGGTTGGTTATGATGACGGAGGGAATGAGGCAAACTACTGGGTTCAAGAGCCATCCGGCACGGATGACCGGTTTGCGGTGAAGATTACACCACCAGTGGCAAATTATCAGATTAAAGCCGGAAAATTCTGTATTTCCGCTTCTACGGTTCCTCTCTCCTTTGCGGATTGTGGTGTCTATCCGGAATCAGCCGGGATTCCGCGTCTCTCCTCACCAATCGTTACGGTTCCTAATCAACCGACCGCCACCACTGTAATCCCAACGGTCAATTGGGAAATAGTTAACTTTGGAAATGTTCGCGTGTCAAGCCCGAATGATGTCTTCTTAGTTGTCCACTGGCCATCTGGTTCTTATGATGGTCCTTATGTGGCAGCGGATGCAACCTATCCTGACCTGAGGTCTTACTGGTCAATGACTCCCCCACCAGGAGAATGGAACTTATGGACTTCCCACGACTGGATGATGCGCCTTATCTTCCGGATACCCGGCATTGATGCTGGTGTTGCCGAAATCCGCTCCCCGCGCGATACAATTGAGATTGGAATACCAACAACACCAGAAGCAGTAGTTTGGAATTATGGCTTTACCGAAAAGACCTTCAAAACCTTCTTCCATATCGCTAATGATTCCAATTTAGTTTATGCGGATACCGTGGAATTGACATTACCCGGGAATACCTCTCAGAATGTGACCTTTGCCCAATGGACCCCAACCCAAACCGGAACTTTCCAGTTGGTATCTGCCACTCTCCTCGCCAACGATCTGGTGCCCGAAAATGATACCGCAAAAAGCCAGGTCTTTGTCCGTTCCACTGGAATGGGAGAATTCAGGAAGAAGATGGCAACCGGTTTGCGGATTTTGTCTAACCCAACAAAGGGATTGGTGAAGGTTTATTATACCCTGCCGGAAGAAGAAGTGGCAAGTCTAAAAATCTACAATGCGCTCGGTGAAGTTGTCTATTCGGAAAAAAGTGACAAGGGGGTATTTATAATTAAGGAACTACCAGCAGGAATCTACCTCCTGAGGTTTGAGGCAAAGGGCGAGAGAGTTGAGCGGAAGTTAATCGTTGTGAAGTAGCCCAATTCAAGTTGATGAGAATGAATTTCCCCCAACGGGGTGACAGGAAAAAAAACCACGGGTTTTTTTTCCGCAAGAGGGGTGAATAACCCCTATTGAGTGGGGGTTGGGGGAAATTCAATAATAGGAGACGCCCCCGTATTTCCGGGGGCGTTTTTATTTTTATAAATCCCGAGTTCTTCTACCAAAATGTTAGTGTCACTAACATTTTTTCTCACCTTTCTTTTCCTCTAAGTCCTTATCTTACAATAACTTAGAGCCTTTTTCTTAATTTTATCCCCCTTTGCTCCCTGAGTCATATACTAATTCCTCTTAGGGGTGGGTTTCAATAGGGGTTTCACCCCTCACCCCGTTGGGGAAAATTCCTTTTCCCAAGGGGATATTTGGGGTGGGTTTCAACCCCTCTTCCGGCACGCGAAGCGGGACGAAAGTCCACAAAGAACCCGTAGTTTTTCCCCTGGTCACCCCGTTGGGGAAAATTAGCCCTCTATTAAGCCAATTTCTCATCCCCTTAGGAAAGGTCTTCATCGGCAAAGAGAGAGAATCGTTGACAGCAGAAGAAAAATGTTTAAGATAAAACTGATGCTCCGTAATTGTCTTCTGGCATTTATCCCGATGTTTGCTGCGGTTAATGCCTTAGGAATCCTTCCGGTATTTATCAGTCTGACAGAAAATTTAAGCCCGAAAAGAAGGAAAGGGGTAATCTACCAGTCTTTTTTTACCTCTTTATCGGTTGCCCTCATCTTTCTCCTTTTGGGCAAAGTAATCTTCCACCTTTTCGGTATAACCATTTCCGACTTTATGGTCGCGGGTGGTATTCTCCTTTTGGTCATCTCTCTTTCCGAAATCATCGCCCCGGAGACAAAGGTAAAGGTTTCGCCGGAAACATTAGGGGCGGTCCCACTCGGCATGCCCTTAATTGTTGGACCAGCGGTTCTCACCACTTCTTTAATCATTGTTGATGCCTATGGCCTCTTTCCAACCTTAATCTCATTAATTACCAATATTGCCCTTTCTGCCCTTGCCTTTCATTTCTCCACTTTCCTTGTCAAGATTATCGGATTAACGGGAACCAAAATCATCTCCAAGGTGAGTAATCTTCTTTTAGCCGCCATTGCGGTGATGCTGATTCGGAAAGGAATCATAAGCATCATCACAAATCTATTCCCACCTTGATTTATCTCTTTTGCTCGGTTAAAATTAGTTATGCGTCAGGTTTTTGAACTTCCCCTTCATTACGGAACTGCTCCTCCCTGGTTGTTTGAAAGGATGAAACGTCTGGCATCAGCAATCCTGGAAGTGATTGTTCGGGAATATTCTCCGGAGGAAGTGATTAGAAGGGTTTCTGACCCTTTCTGGTTTCAAAGTCTCGGTTGTCTTTTGGGTTTTGACTGGCACTCCTCGGGTTTAACGACTACGGTCTGCGGTGCCTTAAAGGAAGCGGTAAAGGGAAGGGAAAAGGATTTGGGCATTGTCATCGCCGGAGGCAAAGGGGGAAGAGCCCGAAAGACGCCCGAGGAATTGAGAGATTATGGTTTTCGGTTTTCTCTCAATGCCGACGATTTAATCTTTGCTTCCCGAATGTCGGCAAAGGTTGATTCTACTGCCTTACAGGATGGTTATAATTTATACCATCACACATTTATTGCCACTTTCCAGAATCAATGGGCGGTAATCCAGCAGGGAATGAATGAGAAGACTTGCAAGGCAAGAAGGTATCACTGGTCTTCTCTTGACCTAAAGGATTTTGTCTGCGAACCCCATAAGGCAATCGTCTCCGAAGGGAAAGGGGAGGCATTGAATATGGTGGCGAAAGAGAGTGAAAATGCTCGAAAGGTTGTCACGGTAATTGCCCGGGATAATCCAGAAAAGACAATTAAGGAACTGAATAAAATCCTCCAACTACCGGAAAGACATTTCCTGACCAGAGAAGATATCTCACCAATTAGAATCAAAAAAATCCTATTAAAAACCTATGCCGAGCCCCCAAAGGATTTCTTAGCCCTATTAGGTAAAGAAGGGGTTGGACCGAAAACGATTCGGGCATTAGCCCTAATCTCCGATGTCGTTTATGGGGCAAAGGCAAGTTATACTGACCCATTCGTCTATTCCTTTGCTCACGGAGGAAAGGATGGCTATCCTTACCGAATAAAAAAAGAGGATTATGACAAATCAATCAAAATCTGGGAGGAAGCGATTCGGGAGGCAAAATTAGGACGAGAAGAGAAACTCTCCTGCCTTCGCCGATTAAATAAGATTCAATCCGCCTGATAGTTTATTTGCCTTTAGGAATGCCTCAACCGGATGCAACATCAGAAAATAAAGAGATAGCCTGTTGACTGCCATTCCTCCCTTGGTTTGCCAATGTCTCATCCGGTTCCTTCTGTTTCCTTTCCGGGTCGACCCAGGAAAAATTAATATGATACTCAAGTGCCAGTAAAAAGTTGTGCCGGATACTATTTTTATACCAGAAGTCGGTAAACATTGCCAACCAGGAGTTTTGTTCATAAATCGGGTCCTCTGGCTCATTAGTAATTGATTTTAACTGCTGGGGCATAGACATTCTCCTTGCCCAGTCTCCTCTTTGTTTAAAAATCCCTTAAAGCCTTTTGGTTGAAACTCTCGTATTCTCTTTGGGACAAACCTTACTTCCCATACCAAAAATTAGGGCAGGCTTATTGTGTGCTATTAAAACTTGATTATCTTCCTTGTTATCTTTTCCTTTCCGTTCTCTAACTGGAAGAGATAGATTCCGGAAGGCAGGATTTTCCCTTCTTTTGTCTTCCAGTTCCAGACCAAATTCCCATCAATCGGAATGGAGAGAGTCGTAATCAGCCGACCATCAGCCGCAAAGACTTTAATCTCTTTTCTCCCCTTCCCACCTGCGGTCAATTTAATTCTCAAAAGTTTTCCGGCGGGATTAGGTGAAATCGTTAAGGAGAAAGGAAGTTTTACCGTCTTTATCTCTTCCTCCATAATCCCCTTACTCAAAAGTTCCGGTTGCAAATCCAGGTAGGCGCCATAAGACCAGAACTCGGTCTTATTCCCACCCTTAAAGAGATAGACGATACTGTCTGAGGCGGTAATCGCCGCACCCGGCTTCACCTTACAGTTATAAGGACCTCTGGGGATAGAGTCGCGTTGGCGCCAGGTATCGGAAAGAATCTCATAAGAGAGGAACTCTAAGGAATTGCCGCCAAGTGCCAGATATAATTTATCGGTAAAAGCGGTGAGACAGGCACCGGACTTTACCTTCTTGAAGCCCGGATAGCCAACATCCCTCAGGGTTCGCCAGATATTATCCGCTACCAAATAGCCATAGAACTCCTGAGTATTCCTTCCTTTCACACCATAAACGACCCCATCCTTCGCCGCTAAAGCGGAACCATAGCCGAGCCTTTTGAGATAAGGACCGCCCGGAAAATCAGGTCGTGCCTCCCAAACATCGGTTAAAGGATTATAGGACCAGAACTCTAAGGTATTTTCGCCTTTGATCGCGAAGAATTGATGGGAAACTGGCTCATAGACTAATGAGGCACCCTTACCCGGACCTTTGCCACTTGCCCCTTTCGGAATGGTGCAACACTCCACCCAACTGCTCTCCGTCGGAATGCTGTCCGTGAGGTCAAAGTAATAGAAATCTTGCCTCCTTGAACCCTTAAAGGCATATATCCGATGCAAATCAGGTGAATAGGCTAAGGCACATCCATATTTTGTCTTTGTCCTTCGCTTTAAGTATTTTGAGGAATCCGGCAGGGGAGGCATCGAAATCCATGAATCCTTCGCGAGATCCCATTTCCAGAACTCATTCGTATTGTGCCCTTTCAAGGCATAGACAGAACCTTCCGCATAAACCAGGGCACCCGACTTTACCCTTCTTCCAGTAATTCCTCTTGGTATATCATCTTCCTGACGCCATTTCCGCAGAGTGAAGTAAAGCGAGGCGGTATCGTTCTTAAAGTTATAATCCTCCGTGGAATAAGTTGAGCAACGTAAGAGGTAATTTCCCGGGATGAGACCAAAAGGAGAGAAGGTAATTGTCGTTGTCTCGGAAGGGAGGAGATGGTAAAGGAGAGAATCCGCACGAAGGAGTTGAGTATCAGGTAAAGAGTAGATTTTAATAAAGGTCCAAAATGTATCCGGAAGGGTTCCGAAATTACCAATCCGCACCTTCGGAGCAATCGTTCCCGGATAATCTTCTTTCTTCGGAGCAATAATCTTAGCAATCCCCGCATCCTGGAAGAGTCTAAAGAATCTTATCGCCCGACCATTAGATAAGAGATTACCTGGATAATTAACCCTTCCTTCGCCGAAGAGATACTGTAAAGCCACTCCACCCATCGTATCTTCAATCCCGACCGTTGCACTCCGACCATTATCGTATCTTCTATCGCCGGTAATCACATCAAGATATTGGAAGGTAATCACTCCGTTTTCATTCAGAATTACCTCAAAGGATATTGGGGAAAGGGTATCGGAATAATTCGTTCCTTTTCTCCTCACGCGGTCCCAAATAACCACCACCTTTCTTAAAGGTTCTTCACCAATCACTTTATACCCAATTCGACCACCGCCAAAATCCCGCCCGAGAATTAAATCGTCCCAGAAGGGATACAGGGCGCCATTCGGTAGATTAGGATTTGGGATTGAGCGATTATCCGGAGCCAAAACTGGATTGGGTAAGAAGGAAAGCCAGCCATCACAGGAGACCCTTAAATAAGTGTAGGAGGTATCGTAGAACTTAAATGGGAAAGGTAGGCCACCCGGTAGGTCAACACTTGCTCCGTCACCTTCACTAATCAAAGTGAACATATCCGTTGTATCAATCCAGGAAAAGACCGGACCTCCGGTTGTATCGGAATCAATCCAGTAATGGCGGTAAATCCCATGGTCGGGACCACCAGTGAAATAAGCCGGATTGATATAAATCTCTTTAGTTGCTATATCATTAGCAAGGACCGTATCTCCGGGCAAAATTGTTCTTACCCGCACCCGATATCTTCCGGGAGAAGGGAAAGCAAAAGGAGTAAACTCAACCATCTCGCCGCTAAGGGAGGGAAGACTTTCCGAAAGGAGAGATTTGCTCTCATAATAAACAACCTGACCGGAAACATCATAGACCGTGCAGGTAACCACCGGTTGCGGGGAGATTTGAGGATAAACCGTAAGATTCCCATAATTCACCACCCGAGCAGAAATAGGAAATTCTTTCCCTCGCGGTCTTAAAACCAACTCGCCCCGGGGCTTAAAGACAAAGACCGAAGCCAAATCCGAATCGGCAAGGGTTGGCTCAGAGAAATCAACCGTTACCCGGATCATCCAGTCACCCGGGGTTGTATCCTTCTTATAAACCGAATCCGCCAAGAGATAATAATAACGGTTTTGGGCGATTGGATTTCGCGCCCTATCGCGATAGAGTTGTGGACCAGAAGGATAGTCCCGAGCAGTAAGATAAAAGAGATAGAAACCACCTTCCTTAATAAGAATATTCTTATCCCGCAAATCAATCACATTCCAGCCCGGAGCAAGCACACCGATCTCTTCTGATTCATAAAGGATTGTTCCCGGAGAAGAATCTATTCCGTCATCCGAGAGAATCCGAATCTTAAAGCGATTGGGCAAGGTGTCATCCGCTCGGAAATAGAAGCCGGCATAGGCTATTTTATAAGGATAATACTCCGGAATAAACCGAACCCCAATCCCTTCGTCCGCGAAATAGAAGAAGGTATCCCGCACCGGAACCGAATCATCGTAGAGATAGGTTTTATAATGACTAACCAGGAAGTTTCGACTTGCGGAATCGTTTGTCGGATTATCATCAATTGTATCAGAAAGAATTGTCCAGAACCTCACTCCGTAATCGACACTAATGGGCGTAAATCCCGGGAAGATAACCCGCAGGGTCTCTTGGGGTGGCAGGGGCGAAATCGGGATAACGCTCTCTAAGTAGACCTCCGGACCTAAAGTGTCTCCGTCATAAATCCCACAATAGACCTTAACCATTTGCGAATCCAGACCAAAATTCTTAACCAGAACCTCCGGATAAATAATCCCCGGCAATTCAAAAGGCTTCGGTCTTATAATCTCACTAATCCCGCAATCGTTGGGAAATACCATATCACCATAAAGATTCACATTATCCAGACACCACCAGTAAATTCCCCGCACCTCGCCTTCAAAGACCCAAGCAAGACGCACATTACTCTGGAAATCTGCCCAATCCAAACGAAAGACCTCTACCCCGGGTCCAAAGGGTTCTTTATACTCCCGAATCAGGTAGGTATCAGAACTTGTAATCCCAACAATCTTTGCCGAAAACCGAGTTGTGTCATCCGGTCGGAAATAGGTTGAGCAACGCAAAAAGACATTATTCATATCGGAAAAGTCATAAGCCGGAGAGATTAAAGAATCCGGACCGTCATCCGAAGAGATGTAAACAATTGCCGCATAAGGTGTGGGATTTTGCGTCCAGGGTGAAGAGGCGGAATCCCTTCTATGCCAATCCGAAGTTGAAGTATCCCCGGTCCAGGTTATCCGCCAACCTGGTGGGGGTGAACTCGTTGACCAGGGGATATTGAAGTCTTCCCGATAACGACGATAAACACCGAACCTTCTCCCTTTTTTATCATTGTTACTATTCTGGTCTAAATTGTATCTTGTGGAACAAATCCCTCTAAACCATCCCCGCATCGAAAGCGGGAGAGGAGCAAAATTTTGCAGAATGGAATCGCCGGCGGCTAAGGAAACATCCTGCGTATCCGAATAGATTACCGAATCATAAGAGATGCTCCTCACCCGAAAAACTACCGGAAAGTTAGCATCCTCGGTGCCATAGTTTTTAATCCAAGCCTGAGGAATCACAACCGTTCCAGAATCTAAAATACCTTTCGGAGCAACGAGCGATTTCACCCCAACATCGTAAAGGGTATAATAAATCCTTAAAACTGGTGGCCGAGGGGTGTGTTCTCTTGGACGAAACCGGATATAATTGCCACTCACTACATCACCACAATAAAGAAAATTCGGCTGGTTTTCCGGCAGAGACGGTGGAACAACCAAAGTCAGGTCATCCGGGTCCTTCAACTTGAAAGAGACATACTGATGCCCCGCATTATAATCTACCAGAACGATATCCTTCAGATCAACCGATTTTGTCCAGGTATCCTCTACCATTCCGAAATCCGAAATCTGGTCAATCTGATTGGATGTCGGTATATTCCAGATATGATGGGCCGAGTCGCTTTCCGTCCAGGTCTGAGAATTAACATTCCAGAAGGTAATGTCGCCATCCCAGTCCCCAAATGTGTCCCTAACATAAACGAAAAGGAAGGCGGAATCAATCAAACAATTATCCGGAAGGGAAGAGATATCAAACTTTAAAAAGACATTCTTCCCCTCACCAACCCCGTAACTTGTAATATGAACATCATCGGTCGGATTTAATTCCAAGAGATAGGAACTTTCGCTCTTGGCTGGCAAGAGAAAAAAGAGAAAGACTAAAATACCAATAAGGTATCTTCTCCAACCTTCTCGTTGATAAAAAAACTCAGTCATTTCTCCTCCTCAACATCTATCGTATTCTACCTTTAATTATAAAGGAAAAAAATCCTTTTGTCAATCTTTTTATTTCAGGATCACAAGTTTCTCTTTCCTCTCATCACCCGGAGCGGAAATCCGAACGAAATAAACACCCTTCGGCAGTTTTTTAACCGTAAAGATTCCTTTATTACTTTTTGCCCAATAGACCAGTTCGCCAAGGGTATTATATACCCTTAATGTCATTATCTTCCCCTTATCTTTTGAGCAGACCGTAGTTAAACCTTTAGTTGGATTAGGAGTAATTCGCAAGGAGTTCTTCCAATCATTTCTTATTAAATCCATCGTTTCTTTATTTATTGAGAAGGTAGAAAACGGCATCTTTTCACCAATGTATTTCCAGATGGAAGTTGTATTATTCCCTTTTAATGCCCATATTTCTTCTCCGAGGGCGATGAGTGAGCCTCCGCCTTTCACTCGTTTTCCATCCGGGAATTTGGGAATAGTATCCAGCCCCGACCAGGAATCTTCCTCGGGATTATAAACCCAGAACTCACTGGTATTGCCACCCTTAAAGGCAAAGATTTTCCCATCTTTTACCGCCATCGCCGCTCCTTCCTTCACCTTCTTCTTCTTTCTCACCTGCGGATGATAAAGCGGTAACGGTTTCAAGGTGTCCCAGGAATTAGCATCCGGTGAATACCGGTAGAAGTTATTGTAATTATCCCCTAAGAGATAGACTTTGTCATTGAAGGCAACAAGAGAAGAACCATCCTTAAACCCTTTATTTCTCGGCGGAGATTGTAATTGCTCCCAACGATTCTCCCCAGTATGATAGCGATAAAACTCGGTGGTATTGGAACCCTTCAAGAGATAGATACATCCGGAAAGATAACAAACTCCGGTCCCGCCTTTCAATCCCTTATCACCCAATACTGGTGCCAATTCCTTCCAGGTGGTTTCCCTTCGGGTATCATACCGGAAGAACTCCTTTGTATTTGAGCCCTTAAAGATATAAATATACCGCTCTCCATCCGAGACAATTCCCGAACCCTTCTTCACCTTCTTTCCGCTTCCAATTGGAACCGAATCCTCAAAAACTGCGGATGAAGAATTCGGAAGATAGCGATAAAGACTTCGGGTATTATTCCCTTTTAAGATATATATATTGCCTCCACATTCGGTCACCCCACCCCCGGATTTTATCTTCTTATTATCCGGACTTAAAGGCACATTCCCAACTAAAATCCAACCAGCGCTCGGTATCCGAACCCGGAAAGAAACGCTCATCTTATCATTCAAATGATTCTGGTCGGTGGATAAGGCGGTGGAACATTCCGCTGTGTAATTGCCAATTTCCGCATTCCACTCATCAAAAAGGACATCCTGGTAACTTCCGGGATAAAGTTCTGAGACATAAGAAGAATCGTAATAGACCTCACCCTCTTCGGAAATAATCCGAAAATAAGCGAAAAAACTCTCCGGATACCTTCCGTAGTTATAAATCCTTGCCTCTGGTCTGATTGGTCCCGGGGAGATCTCCCCTCTTGGTCGCTTGATTTCTAAGACCCCAACATCCGAAACCAAAGCCTCAACCAGGAAGATTCTTTCCTTCTTATCATTTTCCGGTTGGATATCACCTTCCAGAGCGGTTGAACACCGGGCGAGATAGAGAAGCGGTCCGGTTGCCTGCCATTCCCGAAACTCAACCTCTCTCGTTGAATCCGGAAGAAGGGAAATAAACTGGGAATCGGAATAGACCAAAGCACCCAAATGGATATTAATCCTAAAATAAACCCAGCAACTCTCTTCGGTCTCACCGTAATTCTTCACCAATGCCTTTGGTCTAAGCGGTCCCTGGGATTCATAGACATAAGGTCTAATGATTGAATCAACCCCAACATCCTTCACCTGGCGCCGAACGATGACCGAATCCGTCTTCTTATCATTCTCTCCTCTCAAATCCCGACCCAGTTCCGTAGAACAAGAGACCGGAAAGGTTCCGACCTCTTGCGCCGTCCATCCCGGAAATGTGAGATAAAGAGAAGTTCCCGGAGAATGTCCGGAAACCGAAGCGGTTTGGTTATAGAAACTGCCAATCCTCATCCGAACCGAGTAATTTTCTTCCCGATTCCCGTAATTGTAAACCGAACAGGCGGGAATAATTGAATCTCCGGAATCAACTATTCCGGTTGGAGCAATAATCTTCGTTACCCCAACATCCGAGACATGAACCATTAAAGAAGAATTAACTTTATCATTAGTTGGATTAAAATCAGAAGATAATTCCGTTGAACAGGAGACCGAATGATTTCCTCTCGGCCAATTACTAAAAGAGGGGAAGGTAAGAGAAACCTTCTCTCCGGGATTATGACTATTAACATTTGCGGTTTGGTTATAAAAATCGCCAATCTTCATCCGAACGAAATAAGGACCTTCAGTAGTAGTGCCGAAGTTATAAACGGTGCAGGCCGGAGTAAGAGAGGTTCCGGAATCAACCTCTTGGGGTAAAACAATCGAAACTACGCCAACATCCCGCACCCGAACCGAAAAACTTCCGGTCTTCTTATCATTCGCTCGATTCATATCCGTGGTGAGTTGGGTTGAACAGGAAAGAGAATGAGTGCCTCTGGGCCAGGAGGAATAAGTAGGAAATGACACATAGCGCAAACTCCCTGGGGTGTGAGTCTCAACCGAAGTGGTTGCGTCATAGAAACTCCCGATTTTCATCCGGACCGAATAACTTACCGTATTTGTGCCAAAGTTATAAACCGAACAGGCAGGCACAATCTCAGCCACGGAATCAATCGTTCCGGTCGGACTAATAATCTTTGTCACCCCAACATCATAAGGCAGAGAATAGTCAACAATCAGTCTGGGTGGATAAGAATGAGGGTCACCGTGGAACTCAATCTCCCAGGTGTTATAAGTTCCAGGACCGTATCCGCAATAGCCGATGGCAAACCAATCATCATTCAGCCGATTCTGAAAATCGGTCTGAGCCGAACTATTCAGAGTAATGGTTCGCCAGCCATTACCCGGAGGTGTATCTTTCCCGTAAAAATTACCATCACCGGCGTCATTGTATAACAAGACTGCCCCGGATTGCGTCGGCGGGACAGTGCTCGGTCGATTTGTCATCTGGTAAAATTGAACCTTATAAACGGTTCCCGTAATCGAAGAACAATAGTGGCGCAAAGTGAGATTATTAATTACCGCAAAATTGGGAATCGAACTAATGTCCCATTCTACCCAACCCCGCTCCCAGATGTAAACATCAGGATAATAGTCCCCGTAATAACCACAATAAATGTAATCGTGATAATGTTTCACCGCAGTGTATAACGAACCAAAGGCATACATCAACTCTGAATAGCCAGTGTAACCGCTCACAAGGGTATCAATCGCATCTTCATTTTCACCCGAGGAAGGTTCCCTGGCCAAAATCACCGCTCTAATCGTCCCGTCGCCGTTGGAATAGTGCCGGGCATTTGCGGTTCGCAAGGAGACAATCTCTGTCCCCTTCGGCAAGTAACCCGGATTAAGGTCGGCAAAAAGAAAACTAAGAGAACAAAGAAAAGATATCAAAATCCTCTTCATCATCTCCTCCATCTTCTCTCCAACCAAATCTTTATTGTATTATAAAAGAAAAAAGGAAGATGTCAAGTAAAATTTTAGAGAGATTCAATGTTATATCGCTAATGAACCTTAGCGGAAAATAATGACTTTCCTCTCTTCTCTCTTTTCTCCGCCAGTAAAATTCAGGATATAAATCCCTACCGGCAGGCGCGGGATTTTAATCCTACCGCTCTTTTCCCCGCTCAGGGTCATAGAATATAAAACCTCACCTAAGATATTATAAATCTCTATCCTATTAAACCCCTCTAAGACCAAAAGTGAGAAATCGCTTTTTAACGGATTAGAGATAACTTCCCTCTCTTTACCTTCCAGAACCCCACTGGGTGGCTGGTAAATCCGAAAACTATCGCTGATTCTATCATTGCCCGGATACCGGTCACCCGCTAATTCGGTCCTTAATTGAGTGTAATACCAACCGAGAACGGAAAATGATGTCTCAGGAAATAGAGCCAAAGCCGTGCTTTCTGGTAAAAAGGTGATATTAATCCTTTTCTGATACAATGTATCAACTCCTCGCTGAATCAAAAAAGATACCGGAAAATTGACCGTTGTATTCCCCAAATTCCTTACCAGCCCCTTGGGAACAAAAAGGGAATCTGCTCTCAGACTATCCACCGGAGAAAGAATTGCTCCTGCCTGGGCATCCAAGACCCGAACCAATACCTGCCCTTCCCTCTTGTCATTCCTCCGGTTGGTATCCGAGACCAGTTCCGTAGAACAGGTGACCGGATAAATACCACGGGGCACCGATAAATTCCCAATCGGAAAGATGAGATAGACCTTTGTTCCCGGAGAATGGTTTGTTATCCGGGCAGTGTCGTTATAAAAACTGCCCACCTTCATCCGCACCCGATAACTCTCGGTCGTATTCCCGTAGTTATAAAGGGTGCAGGCCGGAACAAAAGAGAGACCGGAATCAATCTCACCTCCTGGTGCGACAATTGATAGAACTCCAACGTCCCGCCAAACATTGGGACGATTCTTCACCCGCACCAGCATACTATCCTGCACCCGATTCCCAAACTCATCCTCCGCCATCACCTTTATCCAGTAAGGACCATCCGGAATTAAACTCGTCCGCCAACATTCCAGCGAATCCGAACCCTCAATCAGGGGATCGCCATCGGTATTGGTGAAGATGTAGTAAAGTCGCCGGGCTAAAGAATCGTAATCGCAATTGCTATTACACACCGCATCATCCTTATAAACTGTCCGACATTGTCCGGGATAATAAGCCTCAATTGATTCCGAGAATTGAAAACTGAGTTTTAGGGGAACGACGTAATTCCCCAAGGTATCCCGAATCGAATAAGAAATCTTATAAACCGCCACCTTCCAGACCCGATGGTTTATCTTATCCTCCAACCGACAGATTAAATCACAATCGCCGTAAACGCTATCCGGATTGAGATAGGTGCTCCGATTATTGAGACAAATCGCAAACTTCTGTCCGCTTATCGCATTCAAAAAATTGGGAACCGTTGAGTCATTATCCGGGATAAATTCTGCCAAAGGATTTTTGTAAAATGTCCCATAACTGGGCCAGATAACACCCGAATTGCGATTCTTGGAAAAGTGGTTATGATGAAACTCGGCAACCGGCCAGGTAACAATCCGACCAATCGTCTCACCCGGATAGACCGTATCACCCTCCTGCACCGTAATGGTATTCGGGTCAATATGGTAATACATATAACCGGAGCAAAAACCGGAACCAGCGGAATCACCAATCGTTATCCCATTATAAAGGGGATTGCCGGTTGTCCAGACCTTCTTCACATAACCATACCGAACTGCGGTCACCGGCCATAAAGGAGGTGTCATAATATCATTCCCATTATGAAGATAGGGGGTCCCACCATAATCCTGAAATAGACCCCAGGAATTCCCAATCGGATGGACACTATCCTGAGGCGGATGGGGCCAGGGGATAGAACCGAAGACCAAGCCAAAGGAAGAAATCAAGAGAAAGGATATTATTTTAATACCGGTATTCATAAATCTCCTCCGCGGTCTTAACCAAAAAAGAATTCTTCCCCAAAAATTTTACCTCCGGAACAAAGATATTCCAGTTCTTATATCTCAATCTTTCCCGCCAGAGAACTTTACCCCCGAAATCAAAAATTCTCACTTCACCCTGGGTGTGTCTTTCCGGTTCTCCTCTTCCTTTATCTTCTCCTCGACCCAAAATTACTAACCCTTTATCCGGTTCTAAGTCAAAAGAGACCAGTCGCCAATTTGGTTCCTTCTCCGCATAATGAAAAATCTCCGAACCTTCTGAAATCCGGTAGAGGAATAGGTCTTTCTTCGTCAAATAACCAAAAATAGTTTTGGCTTGAAAAAATTTCATCTGGCGGATAAAAGGGGAGGTAAGTGGTAAAGATTGAAACCTTTTGCCGTCGGTAAAGAAAACAATTTCGGTATCCTGCGCCAGGGCACAAATCTTTCCATCCGGAGACAGGGCGAAATAATTTCCGAATCCGAGCCGATAAAGTTCCTTCCCTTCCCGGTTAAAGATTCGCAACCCGTTCTTGCCATCCAGGACCGCATAAATCTTTCCGTTTTCCGAAAAGGTGCGGGCATTCAAAAAACCAATCTCTTCTTCACCCCGCTTTCTTCCTCTATCGTCATAAAAATGAAGGTGCGCCCGCCCGGAGATTGGTCCGTCAAAGAAAATCCCTACTGTCCATCCCTCATTAGAGAGATCAATCAGGGTATAGGGAAAACTATCGCTCTGCCAGATTAGAGTTCCTTCTTTATTCCGCAAAGAAAAGGCACGGAAAGGGACGAATTCCGAATTCCCTTTGCCATAAGTAAGAAGGGCATAATACTTTCCATTGGGCGAAAAGAAACAATCTCTCCTTTCCTCTCGCTCCGTCACCTGATAAAGGGAGGGGGAGAGAAGGGAAAAGAGGAAAAGGGGAAGGAAAGCAAGCATAATGTCTCCCTCCTAAGAAGTGAGCTTTTCTAAGAAAGGACGAAGCGCCTTTCTTAAATCGCCCTTTGTTTCCTTTAAGGAATACTCAATCTGAACGATTGGTTTTTTTATCGCCAAAAGATTAGCCAGGGTGATTGGCGTAGCCGAGAGGACAAAGTCACATCCGGAACGGAGAATTGTCTTTTTCAGGTCAGAGACCTGTTTCTTTTTATAGCCTAATGCCGGAATTACCTCTTTCAGGTGGGGGTAATTGGAAAATGCCTCTTTTATTGTTCCGACCGCAAATCGCCTTGGGTCTAAGATGTTTAATCCGAATCGCTTTGCCACCCGATAACCTGCTCCGTAGCCCAATTCTCCGTGCGTCACCGATGGTCCATCTTCCACTACCACTACTTTCTTTTTCCCTTTCGGCATCTCGCCGATAATTCTCTTCGCCAACTGGGCATAGCAAACCTTCGCCCTGGGATTATAGCGCTTAATATTCCTTTCGATTGCCTTCAAATCCTCTCTTTTTGCCTCATCGACCTTATTAACAATTATCAGATCCGCGGCAAGGAAAAGGCTCATCCCGGGATGGTATCGCACTTCATGACCAGGTCTTAAGGCATCCAATAGGACAATGAGAAAGTCGGGCTTAAAGAAAGGGAAATCATTATTCCCACCATCCCAGATGATTAAGTCATACTTTTCTGCCTCCTCCAAGAGTCTCTCATAAGAAACACCGGCCAAAACCGGATTCCCTTCTTTTAGATGGTGTTCGTATTCCTCCCTTTCCTCAAAGGTCAAATCGTATCGGTTTAAATCTTCAACCGTCTTAAAGACCTGGACTGGGTATTGGAAATTACCGTAAACCATCGGATGGCGGACAACACAAAACTTAATCCCCAACTCTCTCAGAATTGAACAAACCTTTCTTGTCGTCGGACTCTTTCCGGCACCAGTTCTCACCGCACAGACCGCTAAAACCGGCTTTTTCGCTTTCAGCATTGTTGATTTCGGACCCAAAAGCCAGAAGTCACAACCTAAAGAGTGGGCAATCTCTGCCTTTTCCATCACGGATTCAAAAGAGACATCGGAATAAGAGAAGACACAGATATCAACTCCCTCCTTCTTAATAATCTCTTTCAATCTCTTCTCCGGATAAATTGGGATACCATCAGGATATAACTCTCCGGCAAGTTCCGGTGGATAAAGGCGAATCTTGACACCGGGTATTTGGGAAGAGAAGGTGAAACCGACAACCCGATAGAGCGAATTCTCCCGGAAGAAGGTATTGAAATTATGAAAATCCCGACCACCCGCGCCGAGGATTAAGACCTTTCTCATAATGCCTCCGAGATACTCTTTGCCTGTAAATATAACAGAAGGTAATCCCGACCACCCGCCTTGGAATCTGTCCCGGACATATTGAAACCACCAAAAGGATGAACTCCAACCAATGCTCCGGTGCATTTCCGATTGAAGTAGAGATTTCCGACATGGAAGAAACGTTTTGCCTTCTCAATCTTATTTCTATCTTTTGTGTAAAGCGAACCGGTCAATCCATATTTTGTGTTATTGGCAATTGTCAGTGCCTCCTCAAAGTCCTTTGCCTTTATTACCGCCAGAACCGGACCGAAAATCTCTTCCTGGGCAATTTTTGCATTTGGATTAACATCGGCAAAGATGGTTGGCTTGATAAAATAACCGGTCCCATCGGCGGGTTCGCCACCCCAAACCAATCTTCCCTCATTCTTTCCGACCTCAATGTAGTTCAGGATACTCTGAAAAGCCCGCTCGTTAATCACCGGACCCAACCAGTTCTCAAAATAGCGAACATCACCAATCTTAATCCCTTTCACCCGTTCCTTAAGGTCGGCAATAAACTTATCGTAAATCCTTTCGTTCAAAATCAGTCGACTGCAAGCGGAACACTTCTGCCCCTGAAAGCCATAGGCGGAGGTTAAAACTCCGGAAAGGGCAGACTCCCAATCACAATCCTCTTCCACAATGATACAGTCCTTTCCGCCCATCTCGGCGATCACCCTTTTAATCCAAATCTGTTCCGGCTGGGTCTTCCCGGCTAACTCAACAATCCGCAAACCAACCGCCATTGAACCGGTAAAAGAGATAAAACGAATCCGCGGATGACTAACTAAGTAGTCCCCAATCTCCCCACCCGGTCCCGGAAGATAATTCAAGGCACCGGCGGGCAGTCCGGCCTCTTCCATAATCTCACAGAACTTATAACCGATTAAAGGAGAATCAGAAGCCGGTTTTAAGACCACCGTATTACCACAGGCAAGAGCGGCTGAGGTCATACCAGAAAGGATTGCCAGGGGAAAATTCCAGGGTGGAATCACTACCCCGCAACCGAGCGGAATATAAATCAACTCGTTAAACTCCCCCGGATAAGGAGTTAAAGGTTGCCTTTCGGAATACCGCAGAATTTCCCTTCCGTAAAATTCCAAAAAGTCAATCGCCTCGCAGGTATCAGCTACTGCCTCAATCCAGTTTTTACCGACCTCATAGACCATCGTGGCGGAAAGCTCTGCCTTTCGTCTCCGCATAATATTCGCCGCCCGGAATAAGATACAGGCTCGACTCTCAGCAGAAAGTTGAGAATATTCCTTAAAGACCCCTTCCGCAACCCTTATCGCCTCATCACAATCCGCCTTACTCGCTTTTGGGAAGGTAGCAATTATCTCACCTCTTTTTGAGGGGTTTGTCGAATGGAAAACTTCTCTTCCCTTATCCGGAAAAATCTTCTTCCCGCCAATGATTAATGGATATTCCTTACCAAAATCCCTCTTCACCCTCTCCAATTCTGCTTCAAAAGCTTTCCTTATCTCCACATTGGAAAAATCAAAGAGTGGTTCGTTCTTAAAATCGGTCATCATAAAATCCTCCAAAAAAATTGCTGATAAACTTAATAAAATACCGACTTTTTAGAAAAAGTCAACCTCTTAACCCGAACCAGTTTGAAGAGGAATCGCCTCTCTTTATTGAGGAGGAGACCTCATAAGAGATTGGATAGGAGAGGAAAAATGAGACTTACCAAAAGACCAAAAAGGGGTAAAAGAAAGAGCCTGATTTGCTCCAACGGGGTGAATAACCCCTATTGAGCGGGGATTGGGGAAAATTAGTATATGGCTCAGGGAGCAAAGGGGGATAAAATTAAGAAAAAGGCTCTAAGTTATTGTAAGATAAAGACTTAGAGGAAAAAACAAGTGAGAAAAAAGTTTCCTCCGAGGAAACTTTTTCTCCGGGAGAAATTTAACCTGAATTACCGTCAGAGAGGTGATTGGTAAATTACCCGAAGTATTAAGTTTATGATAAGAGGAGATATAAGAAAGAATAAATAACCAAATCTCATTCTTCCTCGGGGAAAAGAAGAGAAGAGATCAGGAAAGGGGCTTAAAAATGGGTTTAATAAGGGGCTAATTTCCCCACCGGGGTGAGGGGTTGAAACCCCTATTGAGCGGGGCTTGGGGAAAATTAGTATAGGGAGCAAAGGGGAATAAAATAAGGAAAAATGGGCTAAGTTATTTGAAAGATAAGGACTTAGAGACAAAATCAAGTGAGAAAGCCAACCGGAGGACTGTTAAAAATGGGTCCAACTGGAAGGGAACGAATTCCCAGTCTGACTCTTTTCGGAATTTTCTAAAACCTAATCGGGTGCTGGTAAGATAATTGAGCAAAATTGGTAAATTGTGGAAAAAATCTTCTCAAACCTTTCCATTTCGTTGTCGGAAAGATGAGAAGAAAATAAAGGAAATAAAGGGTTTTCTGGTTGGCACAAAAATTGTTGAACAATTTACTTGACTTATCATTGTTTTATGTTATTATATTAGATTATGATTTTTAATCTTTTTCTCTCTCTTTCTCTCTTTTCCACTCCATCCTATTTTGAATTTTTGGATTACCCGCAAGCCGGAGGAAGAGCGGGAGATTCCTTTTATCTCTATGTCGTTGCCCGGAAGGCAAATGGCGAAACCGACACTTCTTATAATGGTCGGGCGCTTTTGAAAACCTCGCTGGATGGACTTTGGCCCTGGTCTTATATCTATCCTCCCCTTTTAAATTTTGAGAGAGGTGAAGTGCGCTGTAAGGCGGTGGTGAAGATTGCTCAGGAAAGCCTCTCAATCATTGCGGTTGACGGAATAATTCGGGGGGAAACCCCGAGAATTATCTTTTCTCCCAATTTCCCAAAAAAACTATTGCTCACCTGTCCGGGCGAGACCTTACTTCCCGGTTCTCCTTCGGGCAGATATTATTCGCCCCAACCTCAGACCGCGGGTGAAGAATTTTGGGGAAAGGTTTATTTAGTGGATGAAAACTTTAATGTGGTGAGAATGCGTTTTGATACAGTTTCCCTTTCTACTTCTGACTCCTTTGCCACTTTGCCTTCTCCTGTTTTTTTAATTAATGGGACAGCACGCTTCAATTTTCTCCCTCGAGCCAAGGGTTTGAGATTTATCTCTGCCTTTGATTTATCCGACACCACAATCCTTCCTTGCACCTCATCTCTCTTTCTGGTTCGGGCTAATACCTATTCCCGTCTTCTTCTCCTCCTGCCGGGTGAGGATTATCAACTGGGCGATACGACCTCTTCCCCCTGGCTCACCCCCGGGAAGAGAGGGAGAGCACTTCCCCAATTTGTTTGCGACTCCTTTCCTGTCCGGATTGTTTGTTGCGATTCCTTTTATAATCCGACGACCGGGGAGGATACGGTCTATCTTTTGTCGGATTTCTCTTTTGGTTACAACCCCGCACCACTGGGGATTCGGGATAGTGGCAGGGCTTCGGTCTCCTTCCATTTCGCCGGAGAGAACCAGAATCTCTGGGCGGTTTCCAAGAAAGGTTTGACGACTTATCGCTCCTTCCTTACAATTCTGCCGAAGGCTTCTTATCTTTTTGTTAACTATTCCGATACAATCCTTGCTGGTTGGGAAAGTGAAATCAATGTTTTGGTATTGGACCGGGCAGGGGAGGCAATCCCTTACAAACCGGTCTCCTTTAAGGTGGTTAAAGGACATGGAAAGATGCTTGACTCTTTAATCCTCACCGATTCCTTAGGCTGGGGAAAGGCACGTTTTTGCCTTCCCATCGCCGATTTGAAGGATTCAATCTCCGAACGAGATTCTATCCTGATTCGGGTGGATACGATTGATACGGTGATTGGCATCTGGGTTGAGGTCTACGACAACGAGGTAATGCGTGGTGAGATAGTTGCCATTCCCAACCCCTTCGGCAACTTAAATCAGCCGACAACGAAGATTATCTATCATCTCCGGGATAATATTGATACGAAGATTTTAATCTACGACCCATTCGGAAATCCGATTTACAAGAAGAGAATCAAGGGAGGAGAAATGGGAGCGAGAAGGGGAGTGAATGTGGTCAACTGGGATGGCCGAGACGATAAGGGAAATAAGGTGGCTTCCGGAATTTATTATGTTCGGGTTGTGAGTATTGCTCATACCGGTCGGGTATTTGATAAAGGTTATCGGATTGGTGTCGTATGGTAAAAATCTTACCCTTTATTCTTTTTATTCCTTTCTTCACCGCCCTCGGTTTTCCGGGTGGTGAGCCGGGGACTTTTCTCTCTTATGGTGCAACGCCAAGAAGTTTGGGTTTAGGGAAGACGTTTTGCGGATTAGCGGATGACCAATCCGCCGCCTATTTTAATCCCGCGGGATTATCCCAAATCCTTTCCCACGAAGTCCAACTCTCCCATCTTCCCCTTTACGGCGCAAGAATGGAATACATTGGTTATGCCCTGCCAACAAAATTCTTTGGTAGTTTTGGACTCTCCTTCATTAATTACGGCACCGAAGGATTAGACCCTCGTTCCCCGGAGAATTATCAGGGAAATCCAACCTTCTTTTACGAGAACGCCTACATCTTTTCTTATGCCTACTCCCCAATCCCCAATCTCTCGTTTGGGATGAATTTAAAGATTATTGCTAAGGCATTATATATCTATTCCGGAGCTGGTTTCGGAGCGGATTTCGGTATCTTTTATAAACCACTTCCTTATCTCTCTTCTGGTTTCTTCCTTGCCAATCTTTTGCCCCCAAAGATTAAGATGCTTGATTTTGGGGAGGAGGAGACTTATCCCCGTTCTTTCCGCTTTGGTCTCTGCTGGCGGACCTACGAAGACCGGGTGAAGGTTCTTTTTGACCTTCTCTCACCAACCAAGGGAATAAGTTGGGAGGAGTTAGACCCCCATTTCGGAATTGAATTTGAACTAATAAGAGGGCTCTTCATCCAGCGGGCTGGTTTGGATAAGCGCGAACTCGCCTTCGGACTGGGAGTGGGAAGAACCCAAAACAAATTTTCCCTTTTTATTGATTACGCCTTACTTTTACATTACCAATCAAACTTTCTCTTATTACCAACCCACAAACTGGGTATTGCCTTAAAGTTTGGTGGCTTCCGGGTATGGGCGGAAGGAAACTTAAAAGTCTTTTCTCCCCAGCCAGGTGTGACAGAAAATCTTTTGGGAATCAATCTGAAATACACAACCAAAAGAAAGGTTAAACGTTGGCAACTTTTAATCAAAAACGAATTGGGCGAGGTCGTTCGCAGTTATTCCGGTTGGGAAGAAGTGCCAACCCGTTTAACCTGGGACGGCCTGGATGAGGCAACAAGATTGGTTGCAGACGGCCGATATTACTATGAGATTACCTTGGTTGATACCCACAACGAATCTTTCCGGAACTATGGTTTTCTCACCACTGTCAAGACAACCGGACCAGCCGGGAAGATAAAAATAAAAGAATGATTAAGAGTAAAAATCTCTCTTTATTCTTGATTCGTCGATGGTTCGGTATCATCCTTCTTCTTTTTTTCCAGGAAGGATGGGCTTTACTCCCTCCCAAGAAGTTAGAGGAGTTATCCAAGAGGTATAACGAGGCGCTTCTCCTGGCGAAGGCTCATGAATTTAAGAAGGCAGAAAAGATACTCCTCTCGCTCTTAAAAACCTATGGCAATTCCGAGTTTGGTTCGGAGATTCGTTGCGCCTTAGCGGAGACCTATTTCAATGCCGGCGATTTTGCCCGAGCGAAAAAGGAGTTTGAATTTTTAGCCTTTGAGAGTAAAACCCTCTCCTATCTCTTAGGAGAGGCATTATATGGTTATGCGGTCTCCTGTATCATTCTTGGGGAATACGTCAGGGCGGATGACGCCTTAAAACGAATCACCCAAAATCCTCTTTATAAAGATGACGAGCGGATTCAGTTTGCTTATGGCGTTCTCAATTACTTCCAGAAGGATTACAAATTAGCAAGAGCCCGATTGGAACAGACGAAGAGTCTGGAAGGAAGATACTTTTATGGCAAGACATTAGCCCGACTTGGTGCCCCGGTTGAGGCACTTTCCGTATTAAAGGAGGTTATCCAATCAGCCCCTAATACGCAACTGGAGGCATTCGCCAAATTCTCCCAGGGGGTTGCCCTCTATATTAATGGGGATTACGAGGGAGCCCTGGTTAAGTTCGAACCCTTCTTAAAAGAAGCCCCCCCTTATCTTTCCGACTTTGCTTCTTACTTTTACGGCACATCACTTTTAGCCAATCGGGAATACGAGCGGGCAATCTTTTTCCTTCGTCCCCTTTCCCGCCATTCCAACAACCTCCTTTCTGCCCATGCCAATTATTTTATGGGTGTGGCTTATTTAGGATTAGGGAAATATACCGAGGCACTCGCCTGTTTTGAAAGGACGCGGAGTTCTTATCCGAAAACTAAGGTCGCACTCTTTGCCAACCTCTCAATTCCCTATACCCTTCTCCTCCGGGGAGACACATTAGCCACCGCTCTGACCGCGGAACAATTGAAGAAGATATTTTCGGAAAAGGAGATGAGAAGCCTCGGGGATTATTTTATTGGCATCCTCTCTTTCCAATTGGGGAATTACGAGGAGGCGGCAAATTCCTTTGAGCGGGTGATTAATAGTTCGCCGGATGTATCAATCCGAGAAAAATCCCTCTCGCTCTTCCTCCTCTCCCTCCTTAATAAGGTTCTGAAGAAGAAAAACAGTTTGGCTGATTTAGAGCGCGGGGTAGCGATTGCTCAGCGCTATCTAAAAGAAAACCAACCAAGGGATTCTTCCCAATTGACAGAAACTAATTTCCTTTTAGGGGAATCTTATTATTATCTTGAACGTTATGCGGAGGCGGAATATTACTACGACCAGGTTCGGACCCCTTATGGGCGATTGGGAAAGGCGTATTGCCTTTATGCCAGTGGCCGCTTAAAAGAGGCAATCCCAATTTTTGAAAAACTTTACAAATCTTTACCCAACGATACCCTTTTCACCATCTCCGCTCTTTTGGGTCTTGCCTACTGTTATTTCAATAATCGGGAATATGAGAAGAGTTTGGATATATTTGAGGGGTTGATTGAAGAGTTTCCCGAGAATGATTTGGCGCTGGAAATCAGCCATTTTTATGCCGGGTTTGCCTATTATTTCTTAAAATATTATGGTCAGGCGGTTGAGCATTGGCAAAAGGTTTTGGATAAGTTTCCTTTTTCCGAACGAAGTGCGGAGGCGGGATTCCGCGCGGGCGATGTTTACTTCAAGGCACGAGAATACACCCAGGCTCGGGGACTCTTCCGTTTCGTGGTCGAGCGGTTTCCGAAAAGTGAATTTGCCCCTCCTTCCCAGGCACTCATTGCCCAGAGCTATTACAATGAGAAAAATTACAAAGAGGCAGTTCGGGAGTATTTGAAATTTTTAGACCTCTTCCCCGAAGATGTTCAGGCGAGTGGTGTAAGAAAGGCACTGGCGATGTCCTATTATAAGGCAGGGGAAGAAGATACCCTCCTCGCCGAAGAGTTTCTTTCCCGTTTCCCAGAATCGGAATATGCTAATGAATTGTTAATGAAGCGAGCAAGGGAATATCTCGACCGGAACGAACCGGAAAAGGCAATTGCGGAATTGACCAAGGTTGTGGTCAATCTTCCGGGAAGCGAATTGGCTGGTGATGCCCAACTTCTGATTGCTGAAACCTATACCAATCAGAAGAACTGGGAGGAAGCGAGGAAAAGTTACGAAAAATTCCTCAAATATTTCCCCAATCACCCAGCCCGGGAAGTGGCCTACTTCAATCTCGCCACCACCCTATTTAACCTGGGTGATTACGAGAAGGCACTGGAAAATTTTCAGGTTGTCATTGACTCCTTCCCAACCGGTGAGTTAAAAGAGAGTGCCCAGAAGAATATTGAACTCTGTAAGAAACGGTTGGGAAGAGAAGAGTAGAATGTTTGGGAGGAGATAATGATTTTAGGTCAAACCTTATATGAGATATTTCGGTCCAGTCTCATAATGGTGATCCTCCTTCTGGCTTCCATCGCCGCTTTAACCCTGATTATTGAACGTTGGTGGTATTTTGCCAAAAACCGGGTGAATAGTAAGTGGGTTAAGGAGTTCTTCTCCTATTTGCGCTCCGGCGACTTAGAAGGAGGGAGGAGATATGCGGAAAGGCTAAATAACCCCTTAGGTCGGCTCTTCCTTTTAGCCTTAGAAAATCGCCGTTTAGCACCCGATGAACTCTCCAATCTCTTCTACGGCCAGATCCTGGAAGAAAGGGTTCGCTACGAAAGATACCTCGGAGGAATGGGAACCTTAGCTAATGGGGCAACGCTTTTGGGGCTTTTAGGCACGGTCGTCGGTCTCATCAAGGCTTTCCACAATATCGCCATCACTGGCTCGGGTGGTCCAGCGGTTGTCTCCCGGGGAATTGCTGAAGCTCTCCTCACCACTGCCTTCGGTCTTTTCATCGGCATTCCCACCCTCTTCTTTTATAACTACTTCACGAAAAAGGCATCCGATCTCTCCTTGGAATTAGAGGGAATTGGCGAACGACTAATCGTTACCCTCTATGCTCACAAAGGGGAAATCGGCGAAAAAGAGGAGATGAAGAGGGAAGAGAAGAAGGAATACTGGCAATTCTGATGCGGCGAAAAAGGATAAAGTCCAGCCCGAAAAGAGAAGGATTAATCCTTACCTCCCTGGTGGATATTGCCCTTTCCCTGGTCATTGGTTTTATTGTTGCCCTACCCTTCTTTTTTGAAACCGGCATCTTCGTTTCTACGCCGAGTGTCGCAAAAGCCAGCGGGGGTGAAGCAAGTGATATTAAGGTCAATATCCACTTAAAAAATGACGGCCGGATTCTTCTTAACGAAGAGGTGGTCTCATTAGAAAAATTGGAAACCCTTCTGCCCCAACTTTTAGCCCGGAGTTTAGAGAAGAAGGTTATCGTCAGTGCGGAAAAAGGCATTCGCTACGAAAAGGTTGTGACAATTCTGGATCTGGCGAAGCGGGCGGGTGCTGGACAGTTATGCCTTTTGAAAACGAAATAGAACCTTGACCTTTCTCTTCTTTTGGTTAAAATCATTAAGAAGGGAGGAAGAATGAAAAGAAGAGGAGTGGCAAATATTGATGTCCTGCCGATGGCTTGTGTTGGTCTCCTTCTGGTCATAATGATGATAATGACTGCCCCAATGGTAATGAGTCACACCCGGACTCCGGTCCTGGTGCCATCTGCTCATACCGGGGAACGAAAGGTTGAGGACGATATCGCTATTGCCTTCACTTTGGATGGAAGGTTATTCCTTCAAGACCAGCCGATTAAGAAAGAAGATTTGGCAGAAGAGATTCAGAAGATATTGGCGCGGGATCCCTACCGGTTGGTAGTGGTGCGGGCGGATAAAGATGTCGCTTATGAAGAGGTATTAGAACTCCTTTCGATTGCCAAAAGGGCTGGGGCGAAAAGGATTGCCTGCGCCACGAAGAAAAAATGAGAAGACCAAAGCCGATCGAAATCTCCCTTTTCCTATCCTTCCTCTTCCATCTGGCATTGTTCTTCCTTTTCAATTCCACCCGAGAGCGACTCTTCTCCTCTGAGGAGATAAAAGAGGTCTCTTTGATTGACCAGACCTATCGTCCCGAAGTCGCAAAGGTCCTTCCTCCGCCCAAAGAGGGATTTGCGCCTCCAGCCGGGGAAGGACCGGTTTCGGTTGGGGGCACCGGGGGTGGAGGTGGCGAGGAAGAGGTGGCTTACGACTTGAGTAAAAAACTGGAACGTTCCCAGGCGAAGATTGACCTCTCCCGCTACGAAACCGAAGAGATGGGAGCGATAAGGATTGCGGATAAGGTTAAAGGGATAACAAAAACTACCGAAGAAATCCTGAGGGAAGCCCCTATCCCTCTTGCCGCCGGAACCCGGCGGGGCAGCGGAGGTGGTTGGGGAATAACGGGCTATCCGGGAGTCTTTGAAGAAGCACCAATAAAACTTGAGACGAAACCAATTGAAAAGAGGGAAAAGGTGATTGAGCGAAAGGTAAAAGAAGAGGCAAGTTCCCCTCTCCCCTCAGCCCCGAAACAGTCCGCAATCATCCTCTCCGGACCGATAAGCGAGAGAAAGATTTTACGCAAGGTCTTGCCCCGCTATCCGGATTGGGCGTTAAAAAAAGGTATCTCAGGAACAATCGTCATCCGGCTCTGGGTTTCACCCGAAGGCGATGTCCGGGAGAATGTGGAGGTGGTGGAAAGTTCCGGTTATCCGGATTTAGACCAGGCAGTAGTTTCCGCTCTCTTATCCTGGAAGTTTGCCCCTCTACCGGAGAATGTGAAGAAGGAGAACCAGTGGGGTTTGGTCACAGTCCGTTTTGTTCTATTATGAACCGTTTAATTTTCATTGCGCTCATCTTCTCTCTCCTCACCGCTCAGACCGAAGAGACATTAAAGACTCCACGGGATACGACAAAGGAGAAAAGACCCTATGAGATTGGTGAGGAGGTGATTAAGGGTGAGCGACCCTATTTGATTACTGAGAAGAAACTATTTGCTACTCCCCGTTTCAATCCCTTCCTTTTGATTGAGGAGAAAATAAGACCGTCAGGCTTTATCTACGACGAAAAGTTATATTACACAATTGATTCCCTAACAATTCCTTCCCTCTTTATCACCGCCAACTATTTAAGGGTGCCGGTGAAGAGGCGCCTGGTTTATGGGGATGTCTTAATTCTCTTCCCGCATTTTGAACGGACGGTCGCCAACTGGCGCTTAGTAATCTTTGACAGTCGGGGAGAAGAGGTGAGAAGGATGGAAGGAAAGGGAGTTCCACCGCCAACACTCATCTGGGATGGGCGGAAAAATAACGGTGAGATAATCATTCCTGGTGAAATCTATTCCTTCCTTTTCTTTGCCTACGATGCGCTTGGCAACGAGACAAAGATTGCAGGCGAACCAGTAAAAATCTCCGGAATCTTTTACGAAGAGAAAGGAGAAAAAATAATTTCCGTTGCTCTCCGGGACGCATTACCGGCGGAGAATCAAGAAGTAAAAGAAGAAGCAAAGGAGATACTGGATGAGGTCGCAAATTTAGTGAAGGAGAATTTCAAAAAAGAGATTACCTGTTTCCTTTATGCCGACCGGGAAGAACTCCTTGCCCCCTGGTCAGAGATTTTGGAAAGGGAGTTGAGGTCAAGGATTCTCTTACCAAAAGGGGCATTAGTGATTGTCCCCCGTTTTCTTCCCGGACTCACCCCAAAATATTCCAGGGTAGAGATTCACATCAAATAATTTCTCTGGTTAAGAGGCAGTTAGGGGCACTAACCCCTTTTCTCACCCTTTCCGCTCCAAGTCCTTATTTTACATTTTCCTTACTTAATCCCTCTACCCGATACCAATTTCCCCAAAATCCGCCTCAATCCCTCCGGAAGAAAGTTATTTAGTTCCGGAAGGGGAATGGTTTCCCTCGACAAGAAAAATCTCAAAGTTTTCTTTCGGTAAATACCATCTTATAAACTAACCCACATTTCTCTTGACAAAGAAAACTTTTTGATTATTATTCAACCATGTTCCGAAGAGAAGATTTCTTAAAGGAGAGAAATAGATGAATATTTTCTTCCGAGGCGGTCGCCTCACTCCGAATAAAAAAGGGATTCTTCTCTTCATTAAATTCTTCTTAAAAACCTTTAAAAAAACTCACAAGATAGAGGAGGGGTTATGGTTTACAAAAAAGACTACACAATAAAGGACGTCCAGGACGTCTACGACGGTCCCGGAGGTCTCCTCTGGGAGATGGTGATGGGAGAGCAGATTCACTCGGGTGGACCAGAGGCAACCGATTTCCTGGCAGAGAAACTTGGACTCAAACCCGGTCAGGTAGTCTTAGATATCTGCAGCGCTCTCGGCGGTCCGGCTCGGCATCTCGCCAGTAAATACGGCGTCCTCGTCAAAGGGGTTGATGCGACCAAAACGATGCTCCAGAAGGCAAGGGAAAGAACAAAAGCGGCAAATCTTGAACATATGGTTGAATATTATGAAGCCAACGCCTTAGACCTCCCTTTCAAAAAAGAGACATTTGATGTTGTCTGGGGACAAGAAGCCTGGTGCTACATCACGGATAAGAACCGTCTCATTCAGGAAGCGTATCGGGTTTTAAAGCCCAATGGGAAGATTGGCTTCACTGACTGGATAATTACCGGAGAGATTACACCCGAGGAGCTAGAGCCACTTTACGACTCTATGGCTTTCCCTTATATGGAAACTTTTGAAGGGTATCAAGAACTCCTTCGCAAAAATGGGTTTAAGGTCCTGGAAGCATTAGACCAGACCGAGGAGTTTGCCAGGTGCTTTGAAGAGTATTACCAGAAGGTGACAACCGAGTTACGCCCGGCGATTGAGGAAAACTTTGGACCCGACCTTTATAAGTTTGCCGAAAACCTTGTCACGATCTGGTTGAAAGCAGCGCGAGAACATAAAGTCGGGCGGGGACTCTTTATCGGACAGAAGTAAAGAAGGAAATCGCGGGAAAGGTAGGAGGAGAATTGACGGTTGCCGAATTAAAAGAGGCAATTATTCGTTTAGACCGGAAGAAGGTAGAAGAATTGACGACCCAATTATTGAAAGGTTCTGCCAAAGCCGAGGAGATACTTAATGATGGGTTAATCGCCGGAATGAGGGAAGTAGGTGAACTATTTGCCCGAAAAGAATACTTCGTTCCGGAGGTCCTGCTCGCGGCGGATTGTTTTTATATCGCCTTCAATCTCATAACTCCCCTCTTAAAAGCAAAAAAAGGGAAAGAGAAGGGGAAGATTGTTATTGGGGTTGTCCAGGGCGATATCCACGATATCGGAAAGAATATTGTGAAAGTGATGCTGGAGGCAAATGGCTACGAAGTAATTGACTTAGGAAGGGATGTTCCTCATCACCGATTTGTCAAAGCGGTGCGCGAAGAGAAGCCAAAGGTCTTAGCCCTCTCCGCTCTGATGACCACAACGATGCTCGGAATGGCGGATATTATTCAGATGCTAAAAGAAGAAAAACTGAGAGAGGAGGTGAAGGTGATTATTGGCGGAGCCGCTACCAGCGCCGAGTTTGCTTCCAAGATTGGAGCCGATGGTTATGGAGAAGATGCCACCGCCGCGGTGAAGATTATCGAAAGTCTGACAATTGAATAAAATTCACCAACTCTTCAAAGGAAACAAGCAGAAGGCAGTTTTTCCCATCATCGGTGCTGACCATTGTGCCTATCTAAAAAAGACTACTCTGGCTAAAGTAGCAAGAAAGGCAAAAGAGTTAGCTGATGCCCTGGAATACGCCTTTCGCCTTTATCGGTATGACATAATTCTTATCTTCTCCGACCCTTATGTGGAGGCAGAAGCCCTTGGTTGTCAGATTGATTGGGAACCATTTCCCAAAATCCTTTCGCGCCGGAAAAATTCGGGCAACGACCGAACTGGAATTATTATTGAAACTGCGGAGCGGTTAAAAAGAAGAGTTGATGCGCCAATCTTTGTTTCCATAAAAGGCCCTTTTTCTCTGGCCAGTTTTCTCGGAGGAACGGAAACCTTCTTCAAGGAATTAATTATTGAGGAAGAAAAGATAAAGGAGATGATAGCGGAAGCCTCGGAGTTCCAGATTCGTTACCTCCGTTCGCTTCTCTCTCTGGGGGTGAATATCTTCATTGGTGACCCCTGCGCTTCAGCCAGCCTCATCTCTCCGAAGTTCTTTCTCAAATTCGCTTATCAACCACTCCTGAGAATAATCGGGGAGATAAAAAATAATGGCCTTATCGTTGCTCTCCATATCTGTGGTAATACCAAACCAATCATTCCTTTTCTTGACAACCTCGGTTGTGACATCTTAAGCCTGGAGGATATTAAGATAGAAACTAAAACGCCCAAGATGGGTGGAGTTGCCACTAATACCATATTCTTCGGAGGAGAAGAAAAGATTGAAAAGGAGGTGTTAGAAGCCAAAAGAATTCCCTCCTGTTCAATTATCGCCACCAGTTGTGATGTGCCGGTAACCACACCTCCCGAACATATTAAAAAGATGATTGAAACCGCCCGGGAGGAAAGGGATGGTTGAGAAGACGTCGGCAATTGGTCTCGCCTTAGACATTGGAACAACTTTGCTCAAAGGAGCAACCGTTAATCTCCGGACAGGAAAGGTTAAGAAAAAGGCAAGAGTTCTAAATCCCCAGAATCGTCTCGGTTCGGATATCATCACCCGGGTGAGTGAAGCAACGAGTGGTAAATATCACCTCCTCCGCCGATTGCTCCTTTTAGGTATTGGGGTATTGAAAAGAGAGCTTGGTGGTTCGAAATCAAGTTTCACTATCGTTGTCGGTAATCCGGTCAATTTATCCTTTTATCTCAATCAACCCGTAGATGGCTTCAAATATTATCCGTTTCAGGGGGAATTACAGGAGGGCGTATTCTTAAACTCGCCTTCCTCTTATATCTTCCCTTGTCTTGGTGGTTTTGTGGGTGGTGATACAATTGCTGGTCTTTTAGCCAGTGGATTAGACCATTTCCCCTATCCGTCTCTTTATATTGACCTTGGAACCAACGGCGAAGTTGCCCTTATTCTCTCGGACCGCATTCTTGTTACTTCCACCGCGGCTGGTCCAGCCCTGGAAAGTCACTATCTAAGATTAAATTACCCCAAGGCCCGCCTTTGTGCTTCTAATCTGATTAGTATTTTGGCGAACAGTTTAAGAAAAGGTTGGGTAAGAGAAGATGGTCGGCTCTTAAAAGAGATTAGTATCAAGGGCGTTAAAATCTCTCAGGAAGACATCCGAAGATTCCAGTTGGCAGTGGGAGCAATCCATACCGGAGTGGAAATCCTCTTAGAGAAAGCTCAACTCAGCCCTTCGGATATTAAGCGGATAGTAATCACCGGTGAGTTTGGTTTCCGACTTTCTTCGGAAGATCTGATCCGGGTTGGGCTTATTTCCGGAGAGATAAAAGAGGTTATAAAGAAAAGGGATTTGCCCCTGAAAGGAGCGATAATGTGCGTCCGGAATAGAAATTTAATTGCGAACGCCGAAGAAATAAGAAGGAGAGCAGAACATATTGAATTGGCTCTGATCCCAAACTTTCCAAAAAGGTTTGTTTCCGCCTTACGATTGGCCCCATGGACCTGATTGGTTATACTTGCTCTTATCTCCCAGTAGAACTTCTCTCCGCTACGGGCCTCAGACCATATCGCCTCCTTCACGGCGAAGTGAGTTTGAAAGAGACCGGGGAAAGGTTAGTCAAGGTTGACGCCTGCCCATTAGTAAAATCCAATCTCGGTTATCTCCAAAAGAATAAGGAGCGGTTTCGAGCCGTGATTGGTAGCACGGGTTGCGATATGGCTCGACGGCAACTGGAGATTATTGGTGAGATGCTTTCTCTACCGGTTTACATCTTTAACAATCCCCGAACGTTCAATCCCAAAATTTATGAGGAAGAGATTAACGAATTGGTCGATTATTTAGAAAACCTTTCCCAAAGAAGATTCACTCCGGATTTGCTCCAAAGGGAGATTGAAAGGTGGGAAGTTATTCGGGAAAGATTTCGTAATCTTGACGCATTACGCCAGTCGGGTTTACTTTCTACGGCCCACTTTCATCAACTCTGTCTCACTTATCACCAAGGAGAGCCAAATCCTTTTGCTTTGCCTCCCCATCCTTCTCCGCCTCATCCCCGGGTCTACTTACTGGGCAGTCCCCTCTCATACTCTTCCAACCAAATCTTAGAGCTCCTGGAGACCAGATTACAGATTGTTGGTGATTTTAACTGCGGCCTCTCCCGTTTTTTAACAATTAAGATAAGAGAAAAGAATCTGAAAGGAATTGTGTCTGCTTATTGGGAGCAACCACCCTGTCCCTTCAAAAGACCAAACGATGGATTTTATCAATGGGTGGAGAAGGAATTAAAGAACTTGAGATGCTTGGGGATTATCGCTTGGACATTGGACTATTGTGATTGTTATGAGTTTGAACTCAATCGAATTGAGGAACGTTTCTCTCTTCCGGTTTTGCGCCTCCGGAGTGATTTCTCCTTTTCCAATCTCAGTCATCTTAAATTGCGAATTTCGGCTTTTGCCGAAAGCTTATAAATGGAAGATTTCCCACCAAAAAAGATAACCCTTGCGGAATGGAGTGCTCAGTTTAGGAAAATTCCCGACTCCTTAATCAAAAATTTCTATTATTACGGCAACCCAGACTGGGGAAGGTACCTCTCTCCGCCAGCAACCTTTATGGTTTACGGCGCGCGCGAACTCTCTAAACTGAAATTTGATAATTCAATCTCTTGCCTCCGGCTCTGGGGATTTGTCTTTAACGAATCGGAAAGACTTTTCCGCGCTCAACAGATTGGGAAGAAGGTAATCGCCACGATGGGCGATTTGGGGATTATCCCAATAATCGTTTCCGCCTTTCCCGAATCGGTTCCTTTCTATCCCGAATGTTTCTGGTGGACCCCATTCTATAACGAATCAAATGTTCTTTTCGACCAAGCAGGGGAATTGGGGGTTCCAGAGGCAAGTTGTTTCTCAAAGGCGGTTGTATCCGCCTTTTATAAAAAAGCCTACTTCCCCAGACCCCATCTCATCATCGCGTCCACTGGTGCCTCTTGTGATGACTACTCTTGTATTATGCAAATCATCGCAGATTTTGATTGCCAACCATTCTGGGTAGAAATTCCTCTCCGAAGAAAGGGAAAAGAGGAGAAATTTGTTGAATATCTAACTACGGAATATTACCGAGTTTGGCAGAAGTTGGAAGAGATTTTTGGCAAGAATGAAATTTCGACCTTAACCGAAACAATCAAAAGAATGAACCGCTTGAGAAAGATGGTCAAAGAGTTGCAGGAAATGGTTCACACTGCCCCGATTGCTCCCCTGCCTGCCTTAGAGATGATGGTAATTGAGTTTGGCAATTTGGATGGTTACGGTAATTTCGGGGAATGGGAAAAGATTGTGGCGGATGTTCTTAAAACCGTTGAGAAAAGGGTTAAAGAGAAAGTTGGGGTCCTAAAAGAGGAGGCGATTCCTATTGCCTGGGTCACACCCAGTGCTGACCCAATTCTTTTGAATCTGATGGAAGATCTTGGCTGTCGAGTTGTTGCCACTGAGTACCTAATTAATCAGGCGTCAGTTTTAATTGAGGAAGGCGAACCCTTTTCTTCTTTGGCTCGCGCCTTCCTTTCTGCCTCACTCATTGGGCAAACAAAAGAGCGGGTCGGGAGAATAAAAGAAGAGATAAAAAAGGGAAAGGTTCGGGGAGTATTAATTACTAATGTCCTTGGAGCTTCCCACTGTGCCCTTGAAACAAGACTGATTGAAGCCGAGTTAAAAGATGTGCCGGTCTTGGCGATCGACGTCCCAAAACCAAAAGGGATAACGGAAGCAATCAAAAATCGCCTTTGGGCATTTATTGAGACAATAAGATGAAGGATAGGTTAACCCCACGGGAACGATTTAATCTTCTTGTAATTGATGAAAGACCGGATCGTTGTCCGGTAATCCCCCTATTAACTTCGTATGCCGCTTCTATCGTCCGGGCAAAATTGAGAGATTATTACACCAAGGGTGAGATAATGGCAAAAGCCCAGATTGCCGCTTATGAAGAATTTAGACACGATGCCATTTCCATATTTTCCGATGTTGGAATAATTGCCGAATCCTGTGGTTCGGAATTCTTTTATCCCGAAGAAGACCTGCCGGTTCTTTCTCAACCAGTGCTCAATCGAAAAAAGATTAGTGAGATTAAGATACCCAACCCAAAGTGTGATGGTCGCCTCCCCGTTTATTTGACGGCGATCGAAATCGGTTATCAGAGTTTAGGAGACCGCGTGCCCATTCTCGCCTATATCCCCGCTCCATTCACAACTGCTATGCACCTTATTGCCCCTGAGATATTTCTCCGGAGCACAATCCAAGACCCCTCGCTTGTAAAAGAGCTATTAGAACTCTCTTCTTATGCCGCCGTTGAATTTGCCGCAGCGATAATTGATGTAGGTGGTTTACCACTCATCGTTGACCCGTCCGCTTCCGGTAGCCTCATCAGCCCCCGGATTTTTAAGGAGTACGCTCTTCCTTATGAGCGAAAACTCATCGATTTCCTCCACCGGTATGACTTTGATTGTATCCTCCATATCTGTGGCGACACAACCCCTATCCTTGATTTATTACCGGAGACAAACGCTGACCTAATCAGTTTGGATAAGGTGCCAATCAATTTAGCCCGCGAAAGATTAGGAAAAAGAATGCGCATTATCGGCAATTTCCCACCAACCGATTTACTCCTTTTTCATCCCGATGAGATTCGGGTAAAGGTTCAAGAGATGGTAAGGATTGGTAAGAGGGTAGAGAAAGGTTACGTGGCAGCAACCGGCTGCGAAGTGCCAATAAAAACCCCAAAGGAGAACTTAATGGCCTTCGTTGAAAGCGCAAAGGAGGCGGGATGGTATTAGGGATTGATATCGGAGCAAATTATACGAAGGGGGTTTTAATCTCTTCCGGCCGCATTGCGGGAAAGGCAATAGTAAAGACCGCTTTTCAACCGAAAAGAGCCATTGCCACGATAAAGGAGATTTTAACCGGGTATGAGAAAATCGTCGCTACTGGCTACGGTCGGGAATTGGTTACGGATGCAGATTTAACCGTGACCGAAATTACCGCCTTTGCTCGGGGGGCTTATTTTCTTAATCCCGAAGTGAAAACAATCATTGATATTGGCGGTCAAGATTCAAAGGTAATTAAGGTAAAAGGGGGAAAACCAGAGAGATTTGTAATGAACGACCGCTGCGCCGCTGGAACGGGTAATTTCATTGAAAAGATTGCTCAGGCTTTGAACCTTTCTCTAAAGGAATTTGGTAACTTAGCAGTCGCATCCCATCAGCCCGCCTTAATTGATTCGCTTTGTGTTGTAATGGCAGAAACGGAAATTTTGAGTTTAGTGGCTGAGGGAAGGAGAATAGAAGACATTACCGCCGGAGTCTGCAATGCAGTGATGCGAAGAATCTTGGGCATTACCGGAACAATTGAGGTTGAGCCCCCCATCCTTTTTGCTGGCGGTGGCGCACTTAATCCCGGTTTGGTCAAGGCGGCGAAACAAATCTTCGGCGAGATTATCGTTCCCGAATCTCCCCAATTCCTTGGAGCCCTTGGTGCCGCACTCATTGGTGAAAAAAAACATCAATAAATTATCTCCCCAAAATAGTAAAAATCTTCACTACTATCTACCTCAAGACTTACCTTATCTCGCCAAATTTCTAATTCCTTTTATTAATTTCCCGGGTATCCTTTCCAATTCGCTTAATTAAGACTTTTGGGAGGTCTTTTTCTATTCAAAAAAGAGAGGTAGCAGGAAAAAGATATAATAAAACCCAATGGAGGGTAATATGGGAAGAAGCAATAACATCCTCTTCTCTTGATAGTAATAAGTATGGCTTAAAACTCAGAATGGATGGTAAGGTATGAGATTAACGAGAAGATAAATGCCAGAGCGATGAGAAGACGAATCCTTGACGGAAAGATTTACAACCCTTGGGTCAGATTACCCCGAAGAACCTGAAAGAACGCCATTTTCCCTCCTCTTGTCTACTAAAAAGTTTTGGGTAAAATCAGTTATGAAAATAATAAAAGCTAAAGAAGGAGAGGTTTTTGACATTGAGTTAGAAGAGAGCCTTTTAGCCAAAAATCGTCAACTGGCGGAAGAGAACCGAAGGGTCTTAGATGAAAACGGCATCTTGGCAATTGATGTGATGGGTTCGGTTGGCTCAGGGAAGACAACGTTAATCTCACACATAGTAAAAAGGCTAAAAAGAAAATACCGTATCGCTTGCCTGGCTGGTGATTTGACAACGACGATTGATGCGGAAAATCTCAAGAAGGCCGGAGCAAAGGTAGTTCAGATTAATACTGGTAAGGAATGCCATCTGGATGCCAACCTCATAAGGAAGGCATTAAAGGAATTGCCCTTGAAAAATCTTGACCTCATTTTTATTGAGAATGTGGGAAATCTGATCTGTCCCGCTGAATTCCCTTTAGGTAGTCACAAACGAGTCGTTGTTGTCTCTTTTAGTGAAGGTCCTTTCATCATCCGGAAGCATCCCTATATCTTTCTCAATGCGGATTTGGTCGTAATCAACAAAAAGGATTTGGCTCAAAGAATGAATGTCTCCTTTTCCCAACTCCAAAAAGAGATTTTGACCCTAAAACCAAAGATTAAGGTTCTCCCGACAATTGCCAAAAGGGGGATTGGTGTCTCCGAGGTGATTGAGGGTTTAGGATTATAGTGCACGAATTTGCCACCGCCCAGTCAATCGTTAAGACAATCACAAAGGTCATAAAAGAGAAGGAGATTAAAAAGATCTATCGGATAAGTCTGTTGATTGGGGAGTTAACATTTTTGAGTGGCGAACAGTTAAAGTTTTGGATCGGTGAGGGACTGAAAGGAACAGTTGGAGAAGGGGTTGAGATTTTAGTAAAGACGCTTCCTCCTAAGATTCGGTGTCAAGAGTGTGGCTACGAAGGGGGAATTAAAGTTAAAGAAGACCCCTCCTTTCATTTTTCCCTTCCCATCTTTGCCTGCCCAAAATGTAGCGGAACGAAAATTGAGATTATTGAAGGGAGGGATTGTTTAATTGAGAGCCTTGAGGTGGAGTGAAAGCCGGCGGGCGGATTCGAACCGCCGACCTGCGGTTTACGAAACCGCTGCTCTACCTCTGAGCCACGCCGGCTTAACTTTATTCAATCTTCAAAACCTTAGTCGTCGTCTTAAAATTACCCGCAATCAGGCGGCAGAAATAAACCCCTTTCGGTAAAATCTTCCCTTCCTCATCCGTTCCGTTCCAGAGAAAGGTTTGCGAACCCGAAACCGAAAAGGATTTAACCAGTTCCCCGCAACCATTGTAAATCTCAATCCTTCCGGCGCAATCGGACGGTAAGGCAAAGGAGAAGATGATGCCATTCCGAAAAGGCGAGGGATGAACATTTAAGAAAGGTCGGAAGATTTTCTCACTCACCTCTTCTTTTAAGCCAGCGCTCGGCACATAGAAGGAATCAATCAGGAGGTTATTCCCCGGAACTAAATCACCGCTTAATTCCGTTGAACAGCGCACGAGATGCATTCCCGGTGGCGGTAAGACCTGAGGAAATGTTACCAATAATCCCTGAAAAGGTTGGTGATTAATAATCGTTACTCGCCGGTCATAAAAGTTACCAATCTTCAACCGAGAGGTATAAGTTTCCGCTATGCTCCCAAAGTTATAAAGAGAACAGGTTGGAGTCAGAGGTTCACCCGGCCAGATGGTGTCCGGGAAAAGAAGGGAAATTACGCCAACATCTCGCACTAAAATTGAGACATTACCGGTTCTCTTATCATTATTGGGATTCAGGTCCGAAGCCAGTTCCGTGGAACAGGAGAAAACCCAACTCCCCCTTTGACTGGCAACCCATTCCGGAAATGTGAGATAAATCTTTTCTTGCGGGTTATGGTTAGAAACCGAGGTCGTCTCATTATAGAAATTGCCAATCTTAAAACGAACCGAATAAGAGACCACCTGATTCCCATAATTATAAACCGTGCAAGCGGGAATAACTCTGGTTCCGGAATCAACAACTAGGCGCGGTGAGGTAATTATCAAAACACCGACATCCGAAACCCGAACCGAAACCGAAGATGTCTCCTTATCATTTTCTGGATTCAAGTCGCCCGCAAGTTCCGTAGAACAAGTAATTGCCCAATTTCCCCTGGGCCAGGAGGAATAACTGGGAAATGTTAAGTAGGCAACCTGTCCCGGAGAATGGTTAGAGATGGTTGCGGTCTGATTATAAAAATTACCAATCCGAAAACGGACCGAATAGGTCTCAGTCGTTGTGCCATAGTTCATAAGCGAGCAAGATGGCGTATGAGGAGTTCCGGAATCAATCAAATTGGGTGGGGAGGTGATGCGAAGGCAACCAACATCCCGCACCCGAACCGAAATCTGGCCGGTCACCCGGTCATTATTCGGATTCTGGTCACCCCCAAGTTCCGTTGAGCAGGAGACCGTCCAAGTCCCCCTGGGCCAGGAGGAATAACTGGGAAATGTGATATAGCGCTTCTCACCCGGAATATGATTGGAAACCGTAGCGGTCTGGTTATAGAAATTGCCAATCTTCATCCGCACCAGATAATTCTCCGGTTGATTGCCGTAATTCTTTACCGTGCAAGCCGGGGTAATTTCGGTGAGAGAATCAATTATTCCCGTTGGAGCGACAATTGTCAAAACCCCAACATCATGGGAAATTGGCGGTGGGGTGAAGGCAACCGCCAGAGAGCAGTCAATTCGTCCCGAGCCAAAGATTGTATCTTTTCCGGAAGTTCCTAAGTCAACAACCGCATGTCTTTCAATGATGGAATCAATCTGGCGCGGAATTAGATAGGGATTCTTAGAAAGCATCAAGGCAACAAGTCCAGCCACATGCGGTGTCGCCATTGAAGTCCCGGACATCTGAGTATAACTCTGGTCGCTATTGTAATAAGTAGAAAGGATATTAACCCCAGGGGCACAGA
>Ga0078972_1003568_pt1 | contig 46108 bp, 39 predicted proteins | sample YelNatPaOPGAMG01_FD_67568 | JGI IMG/M metagenome (GOLD analysis project Ga0078972, IMG submission 67568) | Hot spring thermophilic microbial communities from Obsidian Pool, Yellowstone National Park, USA - OP-RAMG-01 (SPADES assembly) (version 2) | ecosystem: Environmental > Aquatic > Thermal...
TTACAAAATTTCGAGATGGACAATAGATTAGATTTGTGAGGCAAACCATTAGCGAAATTGGCCAGCCATAAAAGCTGGCCCTACGAAATGACAAGAAATAATTTTTTTATATGTAACCCACACCCTTCAGTGAGGGATTACAAATTGATTGACTTTTTAATTTAATAAAGTATATTTTTTATTCATTAAATGCCTTTCTACAAAGCCGGGTTCGCTCTAAAAAATAGAATTAAAATCTAATTCTCTGGGAGTAGGGAAAAAATTTGCCTGAAAAAAGGTGGTGAGATAAGAATATAAAAATTATTTAATTCTCTGGAGTAAATTCCCTGGAGGGGGTGAAGCAATGAAAAAAATATTCTTGATAATAAGCGTTGTATGTTTATTGATTAGCTGTGCTACGCCGGGAGGAATTCGGCAGTCAGCAGTTCCATCTGCCAAAATTGAAAAAATTGAGTTCAAACCCGATAAAGAAGGATTTTATTATGTCCATGTTACTGTTCGCAATCTTTCTGCAGAAGCTAAGCCATTCTACATGTTAATTCAAGCCGAAGATCAACCGCCCCAGTTAACAGCCTCTGGAGAAAAAGGAGAACCCAAGCCCGTAGCTCCTGGCGGAACCTACACTTTTCAGCTTAATACCCTGCTTAAAAAGGAACCTAAAAATATTTCCATTGAAATTATGGAAAAGTTGCCACGATGATTTTATGAAAGGAGGGCAGTGATGAAAAAGGTTACATATTATTTAGTATTAATTATCTTAATTGGCGGGCTAATTTTGGCAGCATCTGTTCCCACTTGGGCCAAAGCCAAAAAGTATATCTTAATTGGTTCCACTCAGACAGGATCGAGCCATTATGCCTATGCCGTAGCTGCTACCAAGGCCATTAATAAATTCGTACCAGAAGTAAATGCCAGTGTAGTGGAAACTGGAGCTTCGGTAGATAATGTTAAACGTTTGCGGGCCGGGCAAATTGATATTGGAGCGGTAGTAACCGAAAAAGTGATGTATGAAGCCTGGAAAGGAATCGGTATATGGAAGAATATGGCCACTCCCGATCTCCGAATGCTTTGGGCCTACACGCAGTCTATTGATTTTTATGTTGTGCGCGAAGATAGCGGTGTAACTAAACTTGAAGATTTAGAAGGGAAAAAATTTAATCCTGGCATGCGCGGTTCAGCTACCGAAGCCACGACGAAAGAGATTTTTCAAATTCTGGGCATCAAACCAGATTACCATGTTGGCGGAACTGCTGATGCCGTGGCTGCTATTAAAGATGGCCGAATTGTGGGCTACGTTAAAACTGGGATAGGCATGCAATTAGACGCCTCTACTCTGGACGTGATGACTTTAACGAAAATTAGACTAATTCCTATGACCGCTGAACATGTAAGGAAAGTAAAAGCGGTAATCCCTTATCTGCCCTTTTTTACTGTCCCTGCGGGAGGAATTAAAGCCATGCCCAACCAGCCCGCGTATACAAGCTGGGGCATGGTGGTTTGTGGAGTTGCTTTAAAAACTTTCCCAGAGGATTTGATGTATAAGATTGTCAAGGCCATCCTCCAAGGAAGGGAAATGATTATATCTGCTTTTCCGGCCCATGCCGAAGTAGATGTGCCCAAAGATACTGTAAAGGTTACCATGATTCCCTTGCATGCTGGTGCGTATCGGGTATACAAAGAAATGGGAGTTAAGATTCCGGAACACGCTATTCCACCCGAGGTCAAAAAATAATAAAGAAAAATTCAATAGCGATAAATCGGCAAATTACTATCTCAATAACCCTGCTCCTTTATAGAATGTGTCACAATGGCGAGGAAGGGCCAGAGGCGGGCTGCAGGCAGGCCGGAGGCAGGCATTCATTCAGAATCATGAGCCAGTGGCTCTTCCATAGGTGCGGGCGGATTTAGTGGCTTAATCATCTTGCTTAGTTTGACTATCCGCCAGCCCTTTGCGGAAAAACGCTGGTCAATTTTAAACAACTTCTTCTCCCGCCGATGCTTCTTCATTCATGCCTGCCTCTGTGGCCCCTTCCGCAAAAGATAGCTATTTATTAATTATGAAACATTTTCTTAGAAAAGAGGGGAGGGTTAGGAGGGTCCATCATCATCGACTAAAAAGAGTTAACAATATTGCTAAAAAGTGCCTTTAATTTTGGGGCGAGCAAGTTTTAGATTTTTTCATATTGGAAAAAAGATATGAGAAAGGAAGAGACCGAGGATCGAGAAATAAAAGTTACGGCCCGTTCTTATAAAGGTTGGGCAAAATTTTTAATTAGTTTAGTAGCCATAAGTTATGTTTGTTTTCATCTTTATACGGGATACTCTGGCCCTTTCCCTAATTTACAGCAGCGGGCTATCCATGTGGCCTTCGCCTTAGTTCTTACCTTTCTTATTCTGCGGCCCTTCTATCGGCAAACAGCAGAAAAGTGGGAAAGAATTCTATTGGTCATTGATTTAATAATGACAGGTATGGCCATCTGGTGTTGTACCTATATCTTTGTTAAATACGACTGGATAATGGAACATCCCGCGGAATCAACTGACTTTCAATTATTGCTGGGGACTATAGCTATCCTCTTAACTTTGGAAGCGAGCCGGAGGAGTATAGGGCTTCTTTTTCCTTTTTTAACCCTTCTTTTTATTCTTTATGCCCTTTTAGGTCCATATATACCTGAAATACCTTTAATTGGTAGTTCTTTAGTTAATTGGGGACACCGCGGATTCAGCCTCCCTTATATTATCCAAATTATGTTTTTGAGTGATCAAGGGCTTTGGGGATTTGTTACGGGAATTTCGGCGACCATTGTTGCTATGTTCATTATCTTTGGGGCCTTTATTCTATTCACGGGAGGAGGAGAAACTTTTATTGATTTGGCTTTGTGGTTCACCGGTAGATTTTATGGTGGGGCGGCAAAAGTGGCCGTAGTAGCCAGTGGCTTTTTCGGCATGATTTCCGGAAGCGCCGTGGCTAATGTGGCCACTACCGGAACTTTTACTATCCCAATGATGAAACGGTTAAAATATGGCAAAGAATTTGCTGGGGCAGTAGAAGCGACTGCTTCCTCCGGAGGCCAAATTACTCCCCCGATTATGGGCGCCGGCGCCTTCATTATGGCCGAAATTCTGGAAGTTTCTTATTTGAAAGTAGCTCTCTGCGCCGCCATCCCCGCGTACCTTTACTATCTCGGCTGTTTTAGCGCCGTGCATTTTGAAAGCGTAAAAAGAAATTTAGGACGAGTTCCTCCCGCGGAGATTAAACCATTAAAGGCTATCCTGAAACCTTCTCGCTCTGTTCCTTTGCTGGTACCTATTTTTATTCTTCTTAGCTTTTTAGTCCGTGGTTATACTCCTGAGACTTCGGCTTTTTGGGCGATTGCGACGGCAGTTTTGTTATATCTTTTTTCTTCTCCTCAAGATATGCGTATAAGAGCCACCCGCCTCTTAAAAGGCATGGAAGATGCTGGTCGCTCCATGATAAAAGTTGTTCCGCTTTTAGTCTGTGCCAATATTATTATTTCTCTTATCAATATTACCGGAATTGGCGTCAAACTTTCTGAGTTCATTTTGGCCATCGCTGGAGATAACACTTTTTTGGCCTTAGTCTTAGCCGCGATAGTTACTCTTATTCTGGGGATGGGCGTACCTACTACTGCTGCTTATCTTTTGGCGGCGGCAGTGATTGCCCCTTCCTTGAAAAATATGGGTTTTGAAGCCATAGCTGTTCATCTGTTCATTTTTTATTTTGCGATTCTTTCGGCCATCACGCCTCCGGTATGCGCGGCAGTTTACGTAGGCGCAGGAATTGCCCAAGCGGACTGGCTCAAGACCGCTTGGATCGCCATGCGCTTGGCTTTGGTGGAATACATCATCCCCTTTATTTTTATTTATAATACATCTCTCCTCTTTCTTGGGCCATGGCAGGCCATCTTGACTTCTTTCTTGACGGCCACAATTGGTGTAGCTATGATTGGCTGCGCTACTATGGGGTATTTAGCCGGACCATTGAATATCTTCATGCGCTTAGCTATCCTTATTGGTTCGGTGATGTGTATTACACCCGGGTTTAAGTCAGATATAGTTGGCTTAGGCATTTTAGGGATGATTTATGCCTACCAAAAAATCCGCGCGCGGAGAGGAAATCTGAAAAGCTTGCCAGCGACCTCTTCTGAAACTAACAGATTTTTATTCTAAATACTCTTTCCCAATTTGAAGGGCAAATCTTTGGAACTTGCCTGGCCTCTTCCTAATTCTCATTTCCCACATGATGTTTTTATTCAAATTCTGGAAATTCTGGATTCCTGCTTGCGCAACAATGACTATACACGCGCCAATTATTAAATGCTTAATGAAGTTTTAATTTTTTGGTAGAATATGAAATTGCGCAAAGCGCGGGCGGCTCGGTCAAGAGTTTTGAATACCGGGAAGCCAGCCTGCTGATAAATATCTCTTTCCCGCCGCCACTCCCCTTCCAGATCAATCATAGCAGCATCGGTGGTAATATCCGGGAGCACGAGGATAATTGGCTTTTTATATTTGGTCTTGATTTCTTGGCAGGCTTTAAGGAGCTCAGGTTGAAAGCTAAACTGTCGTAAAGGTCGGTCATCCATCTTTAAGCGATGGCGCACCTGAAAGAGTATATAAAATAAAATTTGAATTACAATCAAGGTATCAATTTTTTCGTCTTGGCCAGCAGCTTCCATGACAATTTTAAGCATAGAGGGAGGAATCATGGGGTTGCCTAAATCTACAGGATTGCGCAGACTATTACCTACCGGAGGAAATGAAGCTTTAAGTTTTTGGAAGATTTCAGGAGAAAAAGGGGGAATAGCTAAACCTAATCGTTCCAATGTGTCCGAAGCAGCTACACTAATTGCTCCCCCGCCACCCATGACCGCCACACGGGGACCAGTCTCCGGAGGAAGGTAAAGAAAGGCATAGATGGTGTCAATCAGTTCTTCGGCGCTTTCTACTTGGACCACGCCAGCTTGTTTCAAAGCCGCTACCCACACTTTTTCTGAACCACTGAGTGAACCTGTGTGGCTCATTATGGCCCGACTTCCCGAAGCGGTAAGCCCTGCTTTCCAAAGGATTACTGGTTTTTCCCCTTTATTTTCCTTGAGAATTTGCAAAAACCTAGTCCCGTCATCGATTCCTTCTATATAGCCGCCGATAATTTTTGTTTGAGGATCAGCAAAAAAATATTCTAAGAGATCACAGGCTGCCACATCACAGCCATTTCCATAACTAACCATTTTGCTAAAGCGGATACCTAAGCCTTTGGCGATCTGGCCAAAATCTGCGCAAAGCCCCCCGCTTTGCGAAAGGAATCCGACCGGTCCGCTTTCCCTTAAAAAATTTTGCCCGGGAAGGATAGTCAAGCCACTCTCCGGGCAGTAAATTCCAAAACAGTTAGGACCTAAAATGCGCAGTCCTTGGCGAGCCAGGCGAGCAATTTCTTCTTCCATTCTTTTTCCTTCAGGGGTACCCGTCTCTTTGAACCCAGAAGTTAATATTTCCACGCCTTTCACGCCTTTTTGGATACATTCTTTAAGGCTATTAAGGACCAGAGGAGCAGGGATAGTGATGATCGCAAAATCGACCTCGTCCGGAATATCTTTTAAGGAAGGAAAAACCTTTAAGCCGTTTATTTCTTGAGCTTCTGGATTTACTGGATAAATTTTTCCCGCAAAGCCAATTTCCCAAAGGGCACTAAGGATAATGTTGCCGAACTTGGTTGGATCATTAGAGGCACCAATGATGGCTAAAGATCTTGGATAAAAGATAGGTGCCCATTGCTTTAAAATTAAGGAGGACACTTTATTCCTTTCTATTAATGAATTTTTAAAGACTTAATCTTAAATAATCCATAAAGATTTTTTTTGTCAAGTTTAGAATTAGAGATTTCTGAAGAAGTCCCTCGGGATATAATTAAGTCATTCCTGCTAAATTAGGAATTCAGTATTTTCAAAGCATTTCTGGACTCCCTCTTTCGCGGAGTTACCGAAAAGTCGGTTTTTCAGCGCTCGCAATAATTCTTATTGATTGATGGATGACATAGCGAGAAAAATTAGTCCCTCTTATTTCGTAGGGCAGGCCTTTGGGGCTGGCTTATTTTGGCAAAGGATAAGAATAATCCGTTACTTAATGCCTTATTTAAAATGGGCAAAATTCATAATGAGACACAAGTAAAGCATACGGAAATAGGTTAAAATAAAAAATAAAATAAAATGTTGCTGATTTTCCTAAAAAATATTAATCTATATTTTAAAGTAAGCTAAAACCTATTTCTTTCCCCCCTTTTCAATTATTTACTCTTTATCTTTCAAAAGGGGGAAGAGCGTAAGCAGGAGGCAGGAGAATTAGCTATGCCCGTTTCTATTTCGAAGGAGAAGCTTATTTACTACCTGCTGATTACCTTAATCATTAGTTTCTTTGTAATTCCTGTACTTGCTTTGTGTTTATATGAATGCAAAGTATTCCCTTATCAAAAAGTTGTATCTTTTTTCCTCTTTTTTTTCAGGTGAGGGATGAAAAAAATCCCTGTTCTTTTATTTAGTTTTTCATTCTGCTTAATATTTCTAATCCTTGATCTCCCTCTGTTAGCTTTCAGTCCCAGCGGATGCGAGGGGGATTGCCTTAAATGCCATTCATTGAGCAATCAAGAAGTAAAAAATATGTTGAAAGAAATGAAAATTCCCTATACGGAAATTTTGCAGATCAAACTCAGCCCAGTGAAAGGACTCTGGGAAGTTTCCATAGATAATCAAGGGCGAAAAGGATTATTCTATGTAGATTTTGCTAAGAAGTATTTCCTTCCTGGGCCAGTCATCGAGATTAAAACCGGGATGAATAAAACCTTGGAACAGATGAGCACGCTCCGTAAAGTAGATTTTTCTAAAATTCCTTTAAAGACACCCCTGATCCTGGGGAATCCAACTGCTCTCCAAAAGGTAGCGGTTTTCACAGACCCAGATTGTCCCTACTGTGGGCATCTTCACCGGGAAATGGATAAGATTATTAAAGAAAGGAAGGATGTTGTTTTTTTTATTATTCTTTTTCCATTACGCTTTCATAAAGAAGCTTATTGGAAATCGAAGAGTATTCTATGTCAAAAATCTTTAAAGATGTTAGAAGATGCCTTCGCCCACAAACAGATTCCTAAAATAGATTGCGATAATAAAGAAGTCGATGAAAATATAAAATTGGCTGAATCCTTGGGGATAACCAGTACGCCCACCTTAGTCTTTATGGACGGAAGAGTGATCACGGGAGCGTTGCCCGCTCACCAAATAGTTGGTCTCCTGCAAGGAGGAAAATAGATCAATTTATCTGCGCGTGCTATTGCGGTAATGTTAACCTACCTTTGGTGAAGAGGCCGCAGGCAGGCCAAAGGCGCGCCGGATTCAGATTTAATTGCGATTCTGGAGGATTTACCCGCCTCTCAGGCCCTTCATTCTTTTCAAAGAAAAAATTACCGAAAAAGCGGCCAAACCGTAGAAAAAGAGGGCTAAAGGTGATTGGAAGAGTACGCGCCAATCGCCTTTGGCTAATAACAAAGCGTGACCAAGTTCATCTTCGGCAATTGGTCCTAAGATGATTCCTAATACGATCGGTACAGCTGGAAAACCATTCTTCCTCATGAAATAGCCCAGCACTCCAAAGCCCAGGGCCACAGCCATATCATAAACGCTATTATTAAGAGAGAAAGAGCCTAAAAAGCAAAGGGCAAAAATGATCGGGAAGAGGATCGAGTTTGGTAATTTTAAAACATAAGGGAAAAATCTGATGCTTATTAATCCCAGAATAAGCATCAGCACATTGGCCATCATCATGCCGGCGAAAATGGCATTTATCACTTGCGGGTGTTCTTTGAACATCAAAGGTCCAGGGCGAATACCGATGAGCATCAAAGCTCCCAGCATTACTGCGGTAACCACGTCTCCGGGTATGCCCAAAGTAATAAGGGGAACCATAGCTCCCCCAGTGGTCCCATTATTGGCGGCTTCCGGGGCAGCTACGCCTGCTATATTACCTGTGCCAAATGATTCAGGATCTTTAGACCATCTCTTAGCTTCATTATAGGCTAAAAAGGCGGCAATAGCTCCACCAGTGCCAGGGATTACGCCTATGAGCGTGCCCAAAAGGGAAGAGAGAATAATGATAGGGGATAATTTTTTCATCTCTTGGAGAGTAGGTAAGAATTGGCCAAGTTTATGTTCCACTGCCTTCCAGGAGCCTTGGCTGATATTTTCGAGTTGAATAAATATCTCCGAGATCGCAAACAAACCGATCAATACAGGGAGAAGAGGGAATCCACTCATGAGATTAGGATTGTTGAAAGAGAAACGCGCATAGCCAGTAACGGGGTCTAAGCCTATGGTGGCAATGAGTAAGCCAAATAAACCGGCAATAATTCCTTTATTTAAAGATTTTCCCGAAACGCTACCAATAATAGTTAGACCGAAGACCATGAGAGCGAAGTATTCTTCAGGTCCAAATTTAAGGGCAAATTTGGCTAACTGGGGAGAAATGAAGATTAAACAGAAGGTAGAAATTATCCCACCTATTGTCGAAGCAATGGTGGCTACTCCCAAAGCTTTTCCCGCCTGGCCTTTTAGGGCTAAGGGATAACCATCTAATACAGTTGCGGCAGCTGAGGGAGTGCCAGGAGTGGAGATGAGAATGGCGGAGATGGAGCCGCCATATATCGCCCCGCAGAACATTCCGCAAAGCATCACCATAGCCGTACTTGGATCTAATTGATAAGTGAGCGGTAAGAGAAGAATTATGCCTACTGAAGCGGTTAAGCCGGGCAAAGCTCCGACTACAATTCCCCCGGCAACTCCCAAAAATAGATAAGGGAAAGTTTGCCAACTAAATATTTGCGAATAACCTGCCCAAAAGGAAACCATTTTTTAGTTTTCCGGTTTAAAAAAGCTCAAATCGAGGCAAAGGAACTTTAAAGAAAATGCGGAATACAATATATATGAAAAAAGTTGCGGCCAGCGAAACCGTGGTAATCCTTAGCCAGCTCTTTTCGTAAAAAATAATCATCAGCCCGGCAATCAAGAAGGGAGTGGCCAAGATGTAACTGGCCGGTTCTAAAACACGCGTATAAACAAAAGCAAGAATTATCATGGCCAAAAAGCGTCCCCAAGGGATAGCAGATTCTTTAACTATTTCCGTCCGCCAAGCGCGCTTTTTCCAGCCCTGCCAGAAAAGTATTGTGGCCATAATAAATAAACCCAAGCATATTATTCTTGGAAAAAGCGTCGGAGGCATGGCCAAGGTTTGTTTGGGAAATTGAAAAGTTAAACCGAAAAAAACAGCACTCAAGATTATAAGGGCCAATCCGATATAAATGTCCATCTTCCCCATATATGGCTAACCACCAAAAGTATTTAAAAGGATTTCGCGGTCACAGAATGGCGAAGAACCAGCTTAGGTTGCCCACTCATCTGGACTCATTTGAATTAAGCCACAGCAGTCTTTCAACGGAACCTTTTTATTTTTTGCCGAAATAATTCTTAGGAGTAGCTTCTTTAGTTTAATTTGTATAGCGATCACCCAGCTTCTTAGATTTTATAAGGTTCATATAGTATTTATCTTGTTCTTCGTTGAATTTTTCAAAATCTTCCGTACTTTTGTATTCTAACATGAAGCCAGCTTTCTCGGCCATTTTCTGGAATTCAGGGTCGTCCATAGTGGCTTTGAAAGCGTCATGCAGCTTTTTTATGATAGCTTTATCCGTGCCCTTAGGTACGGCTATTCCTCGCCACATGCCCATATAAAATTTTACTCCCTGCTCTTCCCCTGTGGGCAGATCAGGTAAATCTTTTAATCTTTTATGAGCAAAAACGCCTAAGGCCTTTAATTCACCAGCTTTAACTTGAGGGTAACCTTCGGGAGGAGAGCACATGACTGAATCTACTTGTTTGGCTACCGCGGCCACAATCGAAGGTCCGCCACCTTTATAAGGGACATGCGTAAGTTGAATCCCCAAGTCGCTCTCGAAAGCTAAGGCCACTAAGTGATAGCCACCGCCTGCCCCAGCATTGGCCATACTTATTTTTCCGGGATTGGCTTTGGCGGCGCTAATAAAATCTTTAAGGTTATTATAAGGGGAATCTTTGGGCACGAGAATCCAACAGGGGTTGTGAGCCACCATAATTACCATGTCAAAAGTTTTGTGATCATAAGGAGTCTTGCTCATGTGTACCTTAGTGAGAGAAGGAGTCGCCCAGGCTACTAAATGATAACCATCATTTTTCTTTTTCATGGATTCCGCATATCCCGGAACTCCAGCGCCACCAGGTTTGTTGACGATGAGCAGAGGTACACCTAAATATTTTGGAATTACAGCCGCAAAAGTCCTAAAAACAACATCGGTAGCTCCTCCGGCCGCCCAGGGAACCATTATTTCTATCTCCCGCGACGGAAATTTTTCGGCGGCATTAATATCTGCGTGATAAATACTACCTAAGGTTAAGAAAAATAAAGCAAAAATTGTTACGGCCAATATTTTTTTCATATGCATATGCCACCCCCTGCGCTAAATAATAATTTTTAAAATGCTCTTCTTTTTAGTTACTTTTTCACCAAATATTAATGAAATTAAAATATGGTGTCAACAAGCTTTTGTTCTGACCGTCGATCACTTTTTAAATCCCGCTTAATTCAGGCGGGAGGGGAGAGGCTTTCCCCTTCCCGCCTGTTTCCTGCTGGCGATAATTTTTAAAAATTTTTAGACGGTCAGGGTTTTACTCTGACCATTGATCAGTTTTTAATTCTCTAATATTTCTTTACGCTCCGGGCCCTCTGTGGCAAATTTTTAAATTAAAATATCTCTGCGCTCTTTGCGGGCTCTGCGGTGAACCATAATCTCTCCTAACCTCCTTTTAAAAAAGGGATGATGGAGGGTTAGGGATTGAGCTGTGGCTTAGAAGAATTTAAAGAGGAGAGGCAAGGTAAAGGTGAACGTTCATTTAAGGCAGGATGGAAAAAAGCAAAAATTCTTTGAGCATCGGCAAGTGTTAATGGTTTAATGTGAGTTAAACTTTCTATAGTAGCTTCGCGAATTTTTGGCAAACTTCCAAAAGCTCTCAGAAGAACTTTCTTTTTTATTTCCCCAATTCCAGGAATTTCATCGAGGATAGTCTCGAGGCCTTTTTTACCCCGTAATTTTTGGTGATAATTAATGGCAAACCGATGAGCTTCGTCCCGAATTTTTTGCAGGTAATGCAAAACAGCAGAATGAGCGGGAAGGAGAAGAGGGTCTTTTACATTAGGCAGGTAAATTTTATCGGTCCTCTTTTCTTTCCTCTGCCGCGAGTCGGCATCTTTGTCCTTGGCCAAGGCAATGGCGGAGATATCTGAGAGATGGAGTTCTTGGAGTACAGCTAAAGCCACGTTTAAATGGCCTTTGCCTCCATCTATAATAAGCAGATCAGGTTTATCTTCTGGGCCAGATATTTTACTATACCGCCTTTGCAAAATTTCATACATCATAGCGTAATCATCCGGAAGAGCAGGAGCATGGACTTTAAAGTGGCGGTATCTGGCATGATCAGGTTGACCATCGCAAAAGGTTACCATAGAGCCCACAGCCAAAGTGCCCAGAAGGTTGGAGATATCGAAGCATTCTATGCGCCGAGGTAGTTTGGGTAATCGTAATTTTTCTTGCAGTTCTTGCAGAATTAATTCCAAATTGGCCTTTTCCCCTACCCTTTTTTGAAAGTTATTTTGGGCATTTTTAAGGGCCAGTTTCACGAGTTCCTTTTTAGGGCCCTTCCGCGGGACAATGATTTTAACCGGCTTTCCTTTTTTTTCCGAAAGCCATTCGGTGAGGAGCTGCTCATTTTCTATTGGCGAGGGGAGAAGAACTTCTTGCGGCAGCGAAGTTGCCGAGGCATAATATTGCTGGATAAAAGCCGAGAGGGCTTCTTCTTCAGGAAGGTTTAACTGGGAGAAGGAGAAGGATTTGTGGCCGATCAATAATCCACGCCGGAAAAAGAGGATTTGGAATTCCCAAAGATTTCCTTGGCGATAAAAAGCAAAGACATCTTGGTCCGTGGGCACGGTGAAGGAGGTTTTCTGTTTTTCTAAGGTCTTTTCCACGGCCTGGATTTGGTCGCGAAGGCGCGCGGCTTCTTCAAAGCGGAGTTCCTCAGCCGCCTGGGACATTTTTTGGCGTAAAATTTTTATTAATTGGTCATTCTTGCCTTCCAGAAAAAGAAGAGCCTCCTCAGCCAATTCCCTATATTTCTCTTTGCTGATAAGGCCACAACAAGGCCCTAAACATTTTTTGATTTGGAAATTTAAACAGGGGCGGGAGCGGTGGCGGAACTCAGTCTCCCGGCAAGAGCGCAAAGGGAAGAGCTGGTGCATGAGCCGAATAGTCTCCTTCACGGCGGCGCTGGAAGCAAAGGGCCCAAAATAGCGGGCCCCATCCTGTTTTATTTTACGCACCAAAGTGAGGCGCGGGAAGTCTTCTTGGAGGTTAAATTTAAGGCTGAAATAAGTCTTATCGTCTTTAAAAATGATATTATACCGAGGCCTATATTTTTTAATGAGATTATTTTCTAAGAGCAAAGCCTCTTTTTCTGTATCCGTAATGATAGTTTCTAACTGCTGAATTTTGGGCAAAAGGAAACGCAGAGAATAACGAGCATCAGCAGAGCTGCTGAAATAAGTCTTTACGCGCTGGCGCAGATTTTTGGCTTTGCCCACATAGAGAACATTTCCTGCATGGTCTTTCATCAGATACACGCCCGGGGAAGGAGGCAAGTTTTGAATCTGTTCCTCGATCATCTATTCTACTCCCCGATAAGCCAATTCTTTCGCTTCCAAGGCTTTAATCCGATCCCGTAAACTTGCTGCTCTTTCAAAGTCCAAGCGCGATGCTGCCTCACGCATCTCTTTTTTCAGACGGGCAATTAATTTGGGTATTTCCAGCAGGGATATATATTCTTCAGGTTCTTCAGCAGCTAAGGGGACAGTTACGTAGTCAGCTTCATAAATAGAAGCGAGAACCTCGGGAATTGCCTTCTTTATTGTTTCTGGGGTGATCTTATGTTTTCGGTTATAAGCTTCCTGGATCCGGCGCCGCCGCTCTGTTTCTTTTATGGCCCGCCGCATGGATTCCGTAACTTGATCGGCATAAAGAATTACTTTGCCCGAAACATGGCGAGCCGTACGCCCAAAGGTTTGGATCAAAGAAGTTTCGGAACGTAGAAAACCTTCTTTATCGGCGTCCATAATGGCCACCAAAGAAACTTCAGGCAAGTCTAAACCTTCTCGTAATAGGTTTATGCCAATAAGTACATCAAATTTGCCCAAACGTAAGTCCCGAATAATTTCTGTTCTTTCTAAAGTTTGAATATCAGAATGGAGATATTTTACTTTGACCCCCAGGTCACTATAGTAATTAGTTAGATCTTCAGCCATGCGCTTGGTTAGGGTAGTCACCAAAACCCGTTCGCCCTTAATGGCCCGTTTCCTAATCTCCTCCAAAAGATCGTCTACCTGATAACGAGCGGGGCGCACTTCCACTTGGGGATCTACTAAGCCGGTAGGCCGAATAATTTGTTCAACAACCCGTCCCTGGGTCTTTTCCAACTCATAAGGTCCAGGGGTGGCCGAGACGTATATTACTTGCGGAACCCGCGCCTCAAATTCCGCAAAAGAAAGGGGACGATTATCTAAAGCTGAAGGCAGACGGAACCCATACTCCACTAAAGTCTCTTTGCGGGTACGGTCTCCCCAATACATCCCTTGGAGCTGGGGGACGGTAATGTGGCTTTCGTCGATAAAAATTAAAGCATCATCGGGAAAGTAATCCAGGAGAGTGTAAGGGGGCTCGCCAGGTTGGCGACCGTCGAGATGACGAGAATAATTTTCAATACCCGTACAGTAGCCCATCTCCGCCAGCATTTCCAAATCAAAATTAGTCCGTTGTTCTAAGCGTTGAGCTTCCAGGAGCTTGCCCTGGGCGCGCAATTCCGCTAAACGCTCAGCCAGCTCCTGACGAATAGACTGAATGGCTTGGCGCAAACGATCCTGCGGGGTAACATAATGGCTGTTGGGGAATATGTGGACATGTTTAAGCTTGCGGATGGTTCGGCCTCGCAAAGGGTCAATCTCAGAAATAGATTCTACTAAATCACCAAAAAATTCTATGCGGATGGCTTTGTCTTCTTCGTAAGCCGGGAATATTTCCAAAACATCCCCTCTAAGGCGAAAAGTCCCCCGATGAAAATCATAGTCATTGCGCTGATACTGAATTTCTACTAAGCGGGAGAGGAGGTCGTCCCGCGAAATTTCCTTTTGGTCTTCCATCAAAACGATCATCCCTTGATAAGTCTCTGGCGAACCTAAGCCATAGATACAGGAGACGGAAGCCACCACAATCACATCCCGGCGGGTAAGTACGGAATGGGTAGCAGAATGGCGCATCTGATCTATTAAGTCGTTTATGGAAGCGTCTTTCTCGATATATGTATCGGTAGCTGGAACATAAGCTTCTGGCTGGTAATAATCATAATAGCTTACGAAATATTCCACCGCATTTTCGGGAAAGAGCTGGCGAAATTCCTGAAAGAGTTGGGCGGCTAAAGTCTTATTGGGGGCAATGACTAAAGTGGGCTTTTGAACGTGGGCAATTACATTGGCCATCGTGAAGGTTTTTCCGGAGCCCGTAACCCCCAAAAGAACTTGGTGAGTTAAGCCGCGTTCTATCCCCTGGACCAATTTTTTTATGGCTTGCGGCTGGTCACCTTGAGGTTTAAATTCTGAAAAAATTTGGAATTTGGCCATAGCCAATTTACGGCGGAGTAGAAGTTAATTTTTTAGCTTTCTCCCGGAATTTTGCGGCTTCTGCGGGCTGCCCCAGAGTGTCATAGAGGTGGGCAATTAGGGACAAGTCTTTTAAAACCCGATCTTTGCGCCCTAAATATTCATTTATCCGCCAAGCCCGCAGATGGTAATTTAAAGCCTTTTCTGGCTCACCCATTTTTTCATGCAGTCTACCCAGATGAGTCAAATCTGTAGAAATGCCCAAGGAATTTTCTAATTGCTGGTCAATTTCCAAAGCAGACTGAAAAGATTTCAGCGCTCTATTCCAGTCTTGGTGGGCTTGGTAGAGTTTACCCAGATTATTTAAAGTAGCTGCCATCCCCAAAAGATTGCCTGTTTTTTCGTGTAATTTTTGCGCCTGCAGATAACAATTAAGGGCTTTTTCATCTTCGCCCAAAGCATGATAAGCTAAACCCAAGTTGTTTAGACACTCTGCTTGCCCCCGCAGATCACCTTTTCTTTGGGCCATAGCCCAGGAACGGTTAATAAATTCCAGAGCTTCTTGGGGTCTATGTAAAGATATAAGTACAGCGCCAATGTGGTTAAGGTTTAATGATTGGCCATCTTCATTGTCAATCTCCAGGTTGATAGCCAGGGCGCGTTGGAAAAAATTAAGGGCCGCTGAATACTCATCCATGGTGTGGTAAATCATTCCCAAATTATGGAGGCTTAAAGCTACGCCTTCCCGATGGTCTATGGATTCATATACCTGGAGGGCTTGGGAAAAATAGCGCAAAGCTCGTCCATTATTTCCCTGTTCAAAATATTCCCTTCCTTTACGTTCCAATTCTATTGCTTTAGCTTTTTGTCTGGGCAGTGGTTGTGGACCAGCACAGCCTGGGTTCATAGCTCCCCAAAAAATAGTAAAAATAATTAGCGGGGTATATAGGCAACGGAAGGAAAGATTCATAAAAAAAGTTTAACAAAAGGGGAGCAAAATATCAAGTTGTTGTGGAATCTTGGAGAATGTGTTAAAAATATTAAAGTTAATTATTAAATTCTGTGGAGCCAGAGATACATATTCTTAAATAAATCTAAGGACCGAGGAAGGCAGAAATTTTTCAGGGAGGGAACCACCATGGCCAAAGATGAGTTTGAACAAATAAGAGAAAAAGTTCATCAGCTGGTAGGAGAATTTTTCAGAGACTTCCGCCCCTTGGCTTATCAACCAGAGCGATCTTTCCATCCGCCCATGGACGTTTATGAAACAGAAGAGAGTCTGATGGTAATTATGGAAATTGCGGGGATGAAAAAAGAGGATTTTCAGGTTTTTATCCAAGAGGGTCTACTTTCTATTTCGGGAACCCGAACGGAATTTGCCCCTTCTCCTAAAACCAGGCTGCATCAAATGGAAATAGATTACGGATATTTTGAGCGAACCTTGCGCATTCCTTTCCAGGTTAAGGCCGAAGAGATAAAGGCCACCTATCGCGACGGCTTTTTAATAATCACCGTGCCCAAAAGGTCAGAATCTGTTTCTAAAACAGTGGAGGTGAAGCTCTCATGACCATAGATTCTTTTATGCTGGCGGACGAAACAAAAGTAGTCATCGGAGGTTCTGGAGAAAGTGAATTGCCGGGGAAAGGAGAAGGAGCGAAGAGCATAGATATTCCCGAAGAATTGCCTATTATTCCTATCAGGGAAGCTGTGCTTTATCCGAAAATGGTTCTCCCTCTCATAGTTACCCAGGAGCCCATTATCAAACTCATTGATGCCGCCCTTTTGGCCAATAAAATTATTGGCGTGGTCGCTTTGAAGAGCAAAGAGGCTGGTGAGGTCAAGCCTGAAGATTTATTTTCCGTGGGGTGCGCGGCGTATATTTTGAAGATGATTAAGATGCCTGATAATACTTTGCGTCTGCTCATCCAAGGCATGGCCCGCATAAGGATTACCGAGATTACTCAACAAGACCCATATCTACGCGCTAAATGCGTCCCTTTGCTCGATCAAATTGAAGAGACTCCTGATTTGCCAGCGCTCTTGGTGAGCATAAAAGGAGTTTTCCAAAAAGTAGTAGAGCTTTCTCCTCATCTACCTGCGGAACTGGCTATTATGGCTATGAACTTGGATGATGCCAGTGCTTTAGCTGATTTGGTAGCATCTACTTTAAATATTTCCCTGGCCGATAAGCAAGCCATCTTGGAGACGCTTAATGTCAAAGAAAGGTTAGAGAAGGTAAACGTGCTGCTCAACAAAGAATTGAGTGTTTTAGAGCTGAGCTCCAAGATTCAAAGTCAGGTACGCGAGGGCATAGATAAATCCCAACGGGAATATTTTTTACGGGAACAGCTTAAGGCCATTCAAAAAGAGCTGGGAGAAAGAGATGAAAGGCAAATAGAGATTGAAGAACTGCGGCGGCGCTTACAAGAAGCCAAGCTTCCACCAGAAGCTATGAAAGAAGCCGAAAGGGAATTGGACCGTTTAGCGAAGATGCCCCCGGCCGCTGCGGAGTATACCGTTTCGCGCACTTACCTGGAATGGCTTATTGAACTTCCCTGGGCTGTTTCCACCACGGACAATTTAGACATTGCCCAAGCCGAAAAGGTGCTCAATGAAGACCATTATAATTTAGAAAAAGTCAAGAAGCGGATCTTAGAGTACCTTTCCGTACGGAAGCTTAAAGCGGATATGAAAGGACCTATTCTCTGCTTTGTCGGTCCGCCGGGTACAGGTAAGACTTCGGTAGGTAAGTCTATTGCCCGCGCCTTAGGGCGAAAATTTGTGCGCATGTCTTTAGGCGGAGTAAGAGATGAAGCAGAAATAAGGGGACACCGCCGCACCTATGTGGGCGCTTTGCCAGGGCGCATTATTCAGGGTATCCGCAAAGCGGGGTCCAACAACCCGGTTTTTATGCTCGACGAAATTGATAAAATAGGAATGGACTTTCGCGGAGATCCATCCGCGGCGCTGTTAGAAGTCTTGGACCCCGAACAAAATTATGCTTTTTCTGATCACTATTTAGATGTGCCTTTTGATCTGAGCAAAGTAATGTTTATAACCACGGCGAATATTTTGGATCCCATTCCAGCTCCCTTACGAGATCGCATGGAGGTTTTGGATCTTCCTGGCTACACCGAAGAGGAAAAACTAAAAATTGCGCAAAATTATCTCGTGCCCAAACAGATAGAGGCTCATGGTTTAACGGAAAAACATATTCAGTTTACCGAAAAGGCCCTGCGGCGCATTATCTTAGAATATACTCGGGAGGCCGGAGTCCGTAATTTAGAAAGAGAAATTGCCACTATCTGTCGCGGAGTAGCCCGCAAAGTAGCTGAGGGCCAGCAAGAACTGAGCATAATCGATGAAGAGAAAGTGGCCACTTACTTGGGGCCAATAAAATTTTTCTCCGAAATAGCTGAACGGACTGCGGACCCCGGAGTGGCCATTGGCTTAGCTTGGACACCCACTGGCGGAGATATTCTGTTCATTGAAGCGACCCGTATGAAAGGGAAAAAAGGCTTTACCTTGACTGGACAATTAGGGGAGGTAATGAAAGAATCAGCCCAGGCCGCACTCAGTTATATAAGGGCCAAGGCTAAAGAGTTAAATATTCCCGAAAATTTTTTTGATAATAGCGATATTCATATTCATGTTCCGGCCGGCGCTATACCTAAGGATGGGCCATCGGCGGGTATAACCATCTTCACGGCTTTGACTTCTTTACTCACCGGCAGGCCAGTGCGTAGCGATGTAGCCATGACTGGAGAAATCACTCTTCGGGGATTAGTTCTTCCCGTCGGCGGAATTAAGGAAAAAGTCTTAGCTGCAAAACGGGCGGGTATTACCACGGTAATTTTGCCTAAGAAGAATGAAAAAGATTTGGAAGATATACCCGAGGAGATTAAAAAAGAAATTAAATTTCATTTCGTGCAACGTATGGATGAAGTAATCCACCTGGCCTTGCAGAATAAACAGCCTAAATGAATAAGGCCTTCTTTAAAAAAGAAGGCCTTAAGGGGTAGGAAGGTTTAGCTGAGGGAGGATTAATATTCAGGTTCTTGGTATTCGAAAACTTTCCCCTGATAATTGCGCAAAACCACTTTGCCTTTATCTTGGGAAATTAGGTAAGTGGGCCCAACCGGGATCTTTCCTCCGCCACCAGGCGCATCGATGACAAAACTGGGCACAGCATATCCCGTAGTATGCCCCCGCAGCTTTTCAATGATATTGATCCCTACGGCAATAGGCGTGCGAAAATGTTCCGTCCCCATGGCCAAATCGCATTGATAAATATAATAAGGGCGCACGCGGATTTTCAGAAGCTCATGCATTAACTTTTTCATAATGGCTGGCCGGTCATTTATTTTGCGCAGAAGAACAGTCTGGCTTCCTAAAGGAATTCCCGCATCCGCTAAAAGAGCACAGGCTCGCTTTACTTCTTTGGTGATTTCTTTGGGATGAGTAAAATGGATGCTCATCCACAGAGGATGATATTTCTTGAGCATAGAAGTAAGCGCCGGGGTTATTCTTTGCGGTAAAGTCACCGGAGCGCGCGTGCCGATACGGATTATTTCTACATGGGGTATTTTGTAGACGCGCGCAATAATACTTTCTAACCGGTCATCTTCTAAGAGGAGCGGATCACCTCCCGAAATCAGTACATCGCGCACTTTTTTGGTAGCTTGGATGTAAGCAATAGCTTCATTCAACTCATCCTCAGTTATACACTTTTCGCTTGATCCTACCAAGCGCCTTCGGGTGCAATAGCGACAATAAACAGCACATTTGTCAGTAACTAAAAGGAGAACCCGATCTGGATACCGGTGGACTAAACCATGGACAGGAGAATTTTCATCTTCGGCACAGGGATCTAAGAGATCATGAGGGGAAACATGAAATTCTTCTAAGGTAGGAATAGCTTGCCGGCGGATGGGGCAGTTGGGATCATTCCGATCCATCAATTTAACAAAATAAGGGGTAATGGCGGTAGCTAATCTTCCTTTGGAAGCTTCAATGGCGGAGACTTCTTCAGGACTTAAATTTAAAATTAACTTTAATTGATCAGCCCTGGTAATGCGATTCTTAAGCTGCCATCGCCAGTCTTCCCATTCAGCAGGAGATGCGTCTTTCCAAGGATTTAATTGATTTTCCTCTTCAACTTCCAGATAATTTTGGTATTCGTTTCTACTTCTTGAAGGCTCCCAAGGGAGCTCAGTACTGCCCGATACACTCATATTTCCCCCTCTAATTCAAGCTTTGGACTTTGTAATTCTTCCATCGCTTTTTGGTAGGCAATTTTATATTTAAAGCCACTTTGCAAATATTTCCAAATTAATTCTAATTTTTTAAAGTCTTCTTCACTATATTCTCTAGTTTCGAGTTCGCCCATGGGAATTCGCTTGGGCTTTATATACCCTTTTTGTTCTAAATAGTATAGTTTATGTCTGGGAATATTTAATTTTTTTAGTATATCAGAAGTCCTCATGAGGAATCTCCTGAGGATTTAAAGTCAAAATTGAATTTATAACCAAATCCAAATTTATTTTTCTACAGATTAAATTAGTATAAAAATTTTGTCAACAAAAAATTTTAAATAATACAAAATTTTTAAAATTTTTTAAAACGCACAAAATATATCGGCCAAATTTTGGATTTCTTTAAAAAATTAAGGATCATCCTCCAGCATGGGGGACAACCCAATATATTTCGTCCCCTTCTTTTAGCTCAACCGAATCATATTCTTCAGGGCTAACTATTCGTCCGTTGAGCATTAAAGTAATATGATCAAAACCGGTTTTATCCTTAAGAAATTTGATTACTGGATCATCTTTTTTATTTTCTTTAATTATATTAAAGACTTGAGATAGTTTTATTCCTGGTTTAAAATCCTGATTTTGAGAATTGATTACTATTCTCATAATCTTTCTACCTCTTTTATTAAAAGAAGATGAAAAAACCTATAAAGAATTTAAGGTTCAGAGAATTCTAAAGCAATTCCTCCCAATAAATTCTTCTTAGCAAAAGCAATACGCTTCCCTCTTACCCCGATTTTGGGCTTTTCATCAGCCATTTCCACTCCTCGATTCTTGAGAAATTCAATATCAGATTCAATTTCGTCAGTGAGGAGGCAGAAATGGTGAATACAATTTCCCCTTTCCTTGACTAAGGTAGCAAATTCCCCATCGCTACTGTCATCTTGAATAAATTCCAATCCTACGCCCCCTAAATTTACTACAGCCACTTTCATTTTTCTTTCTGGAATATCTTTTATAGGAGGAAGGGGAAGGTTAAGTGCTTGCGTAAAAGCTTTAAGAGTTTCTTCAATATTTTTAACCGCTATGCCGATATGTCCTATTCCTTTGATCATTATTTTACCGCCCTTAAAAAAGTCTGGGCATTCATTACTTGCCCGATTTTGGGGAAAATATAAGTTTCCGCATATTTTTGTTCTTCTTCAGTATCTGTGCCTGTACAATCAGCCAAAACAATTACGCGGTAGCCTTTATCGTAAGCCGAGCGGGCACTGGACTCCACACACCAGTTAGTATGAAAACCAGCAAAGGCCACATATTCTATTTCATTGGCTCGGAGTAAGTAATCAAGGGCCGTAGAATGGAAAGCATCGAGGGTCTTTTTCCCTTCGACGATAATATCTCCTTTTTGGGGGGTGAGTTCTTCGATTATTTCCGGGCCTGGGGTTCCTTTTAACCAAGCTCCTGTCCCCCAATCAGCCTTCATTTTCATTTCCAGCCCTCTCAGTCCAGCGCAAGCTGGTCCCCCCTTTTTAAGCTCTGGAAATCCTTTTTCAAAAGGATGGAAAGGTACGTAGAAAATTTTTATTCCCTTTTGGCGAGCTTTGGTGAGCAGGTTCTGCAAATTGGCTATCACATTTCTTTTAGCCAATTGTTCTTTTATATATTGATACATGGTTCCGCCGGGTTTAAGAAAATCATTTTGCGGTTCTATTAAAACGATAGCAGTTTTGGATGCGGGAATTCTCATGGTGACCTCCTCCATATATTTTATAAATTATATTTAAATAAAAAAGTTTAGCGATGTAAAAATTTAAAAAGGGGCGGAGAAATACCCAGCCCCTTTTATTTATTATAATTTAGCAGCGAATTCTTCCATACCCAAACGCTTGAGCAGCTCTTTGGTTGGCTTCCCCTCTGGATCCCAGCCCCGAACAGCATAGTATTCCAGAATAGCTTCTTCAAGACCGATGGGTATTTTCCCAGCTGCCGGGCCTTCGGTCACTGGTTCCATGAAACGTTTCGGATATTGGAAGTCGTGGTCTTTCTTCCAGCCATAACGAATATTGAGCAGTTTCTGTAAAGTGGTAATGCGCTCTCCACATTTGCGTAGATCTTCTAGACTCCAACCTAATCCACAAGCTGCATTAAGCGTGTTAGTTAGGTCAGTTAGAGTATAGCCACGGAATTCCTGGAATTTGCAGTGTCCTGCAGAATTGATGATATTGCAGTAATCATGGAATTTAGCATTGCGATCAGCAGCATTTTCCCAGGACCATCGTTCTTCATTCTTTACTTCTCCAATCCCCCATTCAGGCAGGCGGATATGGCCGACCCAGATATGCTGAGAATTGCCCCGCTCATGGTTTGGACCAGAAGCGCAGCCTGTGCAATAATTTAAAGCGGAGATATATTGGGCTCGCCAGTTATGCGCCGCAATTTCCTGCCCTTTCATAGCTACGGCCCAATTCTCAGATCCGCCGCCGAGCTTCTGGGCAGCATATTGACAGCCTTCCCCTAAGAGATAGGCCAGACCGCCTTCTCGTAAACCAATCTTCTTAGTTAATTCCACGAGCGCTTCCGCATTGCCCCAGGTCAAATCAAGACCATAAGTATCTTCTTTAGTGATGACCCCTTTTTCGTAGCATTCCATGGCAAAGGCAATGATGACCCCTAAAGAAATGGTATCCATCGAGTATTTATCGGCGAGCTCACAAGCATAGGCCACGGCCTTTACATCCGCACACATGGTATTGAAGCCCATCATGGCAAAAGATTCGTACTCTGGGCCTTTGCCTTTAAATTGATATGGCCCTTCGGTTACTTCGCAGTAATTATGGCACTGAATTACACAATATTTGCAAGGCCATGGTTTAGCATTAAGTTCTTTAGCATAATTAGAAGCATGCCAAGCCTTTACTCCTTCAGGCCAATCGGCCAGGCGATAATTGCTAATGGGCAAATTGCCTTGGGGAGCAAAGAGCTCTGTGGCCATGGCTGTACCTACGCGTTTTATCTGCAACCATTCAGACATCTGGGAATCAAGGGTCAAGACCCGCCTATTTATTTCTTTATTTAGGCGGTCCAACTCATTGGGATCGTGATAAGCAGGTTCTTGGGTACCTCGGACGGCTACTCCTTTGATTAATTTTGAACCCATGACCGCTCCTAAACCACAGCGGCCACAATAGGATTTCTTGCGGGTTTGGATATTGGCAAAGCGAACAAGTCTTTCAGCAGCCTGGCCAATCGAGACGATCTCAAAGTTTTCGCCTTCGGCGGCCCGAATGGCATCTTCTACTTCATAAGCATCTTTCCCCCAAAGATGGCTGGCATCTTTCAGAACCGCTTTGTCATCATCAACTACCAAATATACTGGTTTCTCGGCACGTCCATAAATGACGATAGCATCATATCCAGCTTGCTTCAGCTCAATACCGAAACTGGCTGTAGCCGCCGAATCCGCGTTAATATTCATGGAAGGAGAAATACCACCCGCTGACCACTTCGCTGCTCCTGTTTGCTTAACTCCATTTAAGGTACCTGCACCTAAGGTAAGACGATTAGCTGGGTCAAAGGGCGTAGTTCCGCGGGGACTTTCTTTCCAAAGATAATAGGCAGCTAATCCGGCCCCTCCCAAGAAATACTCATAAACTTTGTCCGGCAGCTTCTCTACCTGACAGGTTTTGTTGCTCAAATCCACTTTCAAAACTTTGTTCCAAATTCCTTTCATGAATCATTCCTCCTTTCCCCTTTAAAAAAGGCAAATTGATTTAATTTTTTGCCTTCATGGAAAATTATTCCGCGCTTCTTTTTAAACATCTATAGGCCTAAAAATTAGCGTAATGGCCATCACGATAAAAACCATGGTCTCCGCCCCTTGCGACCAGTATCTGGCCGTAATGGCCATGACCATGCCCAAAGCAAAAGCAGAATAAAAGGTTCCTTTAAGGTTGCCCATGCCACCCACAATAATTACGGCGAAACTGAGCAGTAGAATAGAAAGGCCCATATAAGGATGGACAGAGCTAATGGGCGCGTATAATACACCTCCCAAAGCAGCCAGAGCACTTCCCAGAATAAAGACGAAGGAAAAATATCTATCCACATTAACCCCTAAGCATCTAACCCCATCTTTGTCTTCTAAAGCCGCCACCACAATTTTGCCGACGATTGATCTTTTGAAGAAAATATTCAAAACTAGGAAGAGAAGAATAGCAATGGAGAAAATTATTACGCGATAGACTGGGAAAGACATGTCTAAAAAGGTTATATATTTTCCAATAGGGTCACTTAAAGGATACGGATTAACGCCCCAGATCCATTTAATAGTGTCTACTCCTATTAGCGAAATAGCAAAAGTGGCAATGAAAGTATAATCGAGGGATTCTCCGTATAACCTTCTAATTACAAAGCGCTCGATAACGTAGCTTATAGGCACGACTACTAAAATGGCCAAGAAAGCAGCAGCAGTGAAATAACCCCTAAGGGCGGCTAAAAGAGTAATCAAAGCATAAACCCCAATGGTATAAGTCAAAGTATGGGCAAAATTGATTACTCTCATGGTCCCAAAAGTTAAGGATAAGCCTATAGAGATAAAGTAAAGAATAGCCCCGATAGTAAGACCATAAATGAGCGTATAAGTCATTTGCTACCCTCCTCCGGAACTGGACTAATAAGCATTTTCTTTTTATTAAGGAAGGCAAATTGGCTCTGGATATATCCCCAAACTCCTTTGCGAAAACGGAAAGTTATAATTAAGAGAGATATGCCTAAGAACATTTCCCATCTCTGAATGTAAATGGGCAAGAAATTGCTAATAATCATATAAATGATGCCGCCAGCCAAGGCCCCGTATAAATTACCGGCGCCGCCAATCAAACAGGCAAAAACTACGCCCACATTACTATGGACATCCATTACGTTGGGGTTTACAAAATTATAATTAAGAGCAGTAAGTGTACCAGCCAGACCCGCAATGGCCGCGGCGATAACAAAAGTTATCCATTTGTATATGAAGGTGTTGTACCCAAGAAAACGCACGCGGTTCTCATCTTCTTTGATGGAGCGGATGAGCACACCGTAGGGGGCAGAAGTTAATTTACGCAATAAATAGAAGACGAACAACAAGCAAAAAAGAGTGAAAGCGAACATAATCGGTCGGCTGCCAAAATCAAGGAAACTTTCGGGGACAGTGCTTATGCCGAAGCCGTCTTCACCATTGGTTATTGTTCGTAAAGGTGAAAGAACCAAAAAGAAACCTATATGGTTGAAGGCTAAATTCATTAAGGCAAAGCAGGCTCCGGTTGTGCGCACAATGACGAAGCCTAAGATCATAGCCAAGACAGTAGCGGAAGCTATACCAATTAAAATAGCCAGCAATGGATGGGGGTTAATATATTTTAAGAAGAGACCCGCACAGTATGCGCCAGTTCCTAAATAAAGCAAATGACCAAAAGAAAGCCGCCCCATGTATCCGTAAAGAAGGTCGAAGGACAGGGCGAATATGCAAAAGATCATAAAATCGGTAATGCGGTGAACAGACAAGATGGGGGCTAAGATAAGAAAAACGCCCATAATAATAAGGAATGTTAACCATTCCCTATTTTTGCTCTCAGAAATTGTCAGTTCGGTTGATATTTTTTTGAGCTGATTTGCTTCCATATGTTCATCCCTCTTATTGGCGCCGATTTTAGAGATACTCTTCCAAGGCTTGGGTGTTGGCGATTTCGGTTTGGTTATTTATTTCGCGGACTATTTTCCCTTCTTTTAAAATGTACACCCGGTCGCCTAAGCGATTGACCATGGCTAAATTTTGCTCAACGATGGTGGCGGAAACTTGGGCTTTTAGGCTGCTCAATATTTTTTCAATTTCGTTAATGACTATCGCGGCCAGCCCTTGAGTTGGTTCATCGATTAAAAGAAGTTTGGGATTACCCACTAAAGCCCGTCCGACTAAAAGAATTTGCCTTTGGCCACCGCTGAGTTGGCCAGCTTTTATATTTAAAAAATTTTCCATTTTAGGATAAATACTCAGCGCTTTTTTTAAAGCCTGATCGATGGGCTCTTTACTAGCATGAGCGGCAATCTCAATGTTTTCCCGGACTGTTAAGTTGCCAAAGACTTTTTTTTCTTGGGCTACATACCGTACTCCGCGCAGATAAAGTTCTTCGGGCGCAAGCCCCACAATTTCTTCTTCTTGGTAGAGGATGGAACCTTTTTTGGGACTCAAAAGTCCGATAATGGTTTTGAGCAAAGTTGTTTTACCCGCTCCATTACGCCCAATGAGAAAAGCCATCTGGCCTTTTTCTATTTGCATTGATACGTCATGCAATACCATCGCGTGACCATAGCCCACATCTAAATTCTTCACCGCCAACATAGAATTTTGACCCTCTTCGAAAAGTAAAAACTATTTAAGCAGTTGCGTCGTTAGTTTCTCCCTTGCCCCAATAACATTCCTTTACAGTTTTATCATCGAGGACCTCAAGGGGATTACCCTCACAAATAAAATTTCCTTCATTCATGACAATGAGTCGTTCCACTAGGTCAACTATCTTAGATAACTTATGTTCGATGATCACTAAAGTAAGGTCTTTTTTAATGCGGTTGAGCAAGTTGAGCACTTCGGAGATTTCTACATCGCTGAGACCGGCCAAAGGTTCATCGAGAAGGAGAATTTTAGGATTAAGAGAAAGAGCGATACCAATTTCTAAAAGCCTTTTTGAGCCATAAGAAAGCTCAGCCGTGGGCATAGAAGCTTGGTTTTCTAAACCTACTAATTTCAAGGCCGTGAGGCAGTTTTTTTGAATCCGCTCCCCTTTGGTCGAGGAAAAAAAGAATTTACGCCAGGAAGTTTCTTCAGTTTGGAAACGGATGCTGGAAAGGACCAAATTCTCCCAGACTGTTAAAGAGTTAAAAACAGAAACAAGTTGAAAAGTACGCACAATACCTTTGATAACTCTTTGGTGAGGGGGGATATGCGTAATTTCATCTTGGAGAAAGAATATTTTTCCTGTAGTCGGGGGAAAGAAACCAGAGAGAAGATTAAAAAAAGTGGTTTTCCCCGAACCATTGGGGCCAATGATCCCTGTTACTTCTCCTTCTTGAAGGGAAAAATTAACTTTATTCACGGCAATTAGACCACCAAAATGCTTACTTAAACTTTCTGTTTTCAGAATCGTATCCACTTCTTCTCCTCAAATTTTTCTTCAGGCTAAGAAAAGATATGGGGAGGAGGCGGAGAAGCTTTTAGCATAAACTTCTCCGCCAATTTTAGTTTTATTCCCAGCCCATTTCTTTCAAAGGAAGGAGAAAAGCATCCCCTTCATACGAATCAACTACCCGGGCAAAATCCCACTTCATATCCTTTCTTTCCTTGGGCCCCTTTCCTTCCACGATAAAGGAAGAGTAACGATAATGAGGCCGACCGTCTATTCGCCATTTGGCCGGTCCTTTGACGCTCATAAATTCGGGATTGTCCATTAGCGCCTTATAAACTTTGGCCGGTTCTAAAGAGTTAGCCAATTGGACGCCACGGAGTACTTCTTTCATTCCATAATAACCCATCATAGCATAAGGATCTGGTGGTTCGCCATACTCTTTTTTCCACATTTCGGAAAGTTTTTGAGATTCCCGGACGACCAATTGATCCTTGAATCCACTCATGTCGTGATACCAAAGCATGCCGCAAGTTACACCTTCCAGTGCTTCGGGGGGAATACCTACCGCAAAAGGATTAATGATCCAATTGAAGAATATTTTCGTCTTCTTTCGCAATCCCATTTCATAAACTTGTTTCAAAGCATTAATCCCATCGGATCCCCAATGTCCCATCATTACTACATCGGGGTTGGCTTCTTGGACTTTAATGATATAAGAAGTGAAATCTGGGGTGCCGACTGGAGACCAAGTTTCACTTACTTTAATATCTGGATATTTAGCCTTAAATATTTTGTGAGCCCCAGCAGCTGCATCTCTGCCATAAGCATAGTCGGGCATGAAAAGCATTACATGTTTAGGTTTATATGTCCTGCCCACATAATCCGCAGCAAGCCTGCCTATGCCTTCAGTAGCTCCCAGAACGTTCAAAGTATAAGGAGCTTTCTCTTTTTTATTGAAAATGATTTCTGGAATCCCATTGGTGGGCATAAAGACAATTTGCTGAGTGCGGGCCTGCTCATTCAAAGCTTTAGCCACGTGGGCAAAGGTGCAGCCCACAAATAGCGTAATCTTTTCGTCCTGAATCAATTCTCTAAACCGGCGTACAGCAACATCTGGTTTAGTTTCATCATCACGGATAACCGCTTCTACTTTGACTTTCTTACCACCCAATAATACTCCACCCTGATCGTTGATTTCTTTAATAGCTAACTTGGCTCCATCTAACTGGATTTTCCCAATAGGGGCTCCCGCACCACTCATGCTGTACATCACGGCTACTTTTATCTTATCCACTTGCGCCTGGAGGATGTTTGGCGGATAAAAGCTGATCAGAGCCATTAAACATAAAAGGCAAAAAATTTTAATTATTTTACGCATGTTGACCTCCTTTTAAATTTTGGTAATTTATTAAATTCATGGTTTTTAAATTTGCTCTTCTGTTTATCCCTCCTTTCCATTTAATTTAGTTTTATAGGTCAGCTCTCATTTCTGTCAAACCAGTTACCGCACTCTGCTTCTTTTTGACGTTGCTATTTTTAACTTTAGCCAGGAAAATTTCCGTAGTCGTAAAAATAGTAGCTTCAAAGATATGCCCACCAAAAACGTTTCCATAAGCCATTCCCAAAGTCGCATGTAAATGAACTACCAAGTCTCCATGTTTAAGAGCCCCAAATTCCCCCACTAAGGGAAAGATATTTCCTTCCAGGGTTAACAATTCAAATGGGCCGTATTCTTTCATCAGATTTGTCTTATCTACATTTACGGGGAGGTCTATTCCTGTTTTTAGATCACGGAAAGCAACGTCACAGAGACTACCTATAGCCGAAAGGATCATGGCTCGTTCAATTTTGTTCTCTTTACAAACTTCCACAATTCTTTTGAAGAGGTCTTCTCCGGGCTGTAATCTGAAGAAAAGAACTTCCGAAAGATCCACTTTTTCTAAGAATCTTGGTTCCATCTCCTGCGGGTTAGCTATTTTTAACATTTTTTCCTCCTTTGGATTTAAATTTATCCTCCAACATACATGGGCAGAAGCGTAATTTTATCTCCCTCTTTTAACAATTGGTCTTCCACTACATAAGGGCTGATTACTTGATCATTATAATTTACGACTATATATGGATTTAACTTATTTTCAACTAAATCGTAAACCTTATTGGCCAAGGGAGAATAACGTTTCGCCAAATTGGCCAATAATTGCCCGATGGTCGTACCCTCTGGAATTTCTTCGCGGCGCACGCACCGCATAGGAGAGAGATATGTAAAATCCCCCTGCAGTTCAGGGCTTAACCATAACCATAATTCCACTTGCACGCTAATCATTCTTTATAAATTGCTTTTATCAGGTCTGCCAGTCCCAATTTTTGTAAAGTTTCGGGAAGGGGTTTTCCAGTCTGGGGATCCCAGCCCATCAGCCGATAATAATTTTCTACCATCCAATCCCATTTGGCCATAATGTTTTTACCTTGCGCAGGGCCATCTACTGGGATAGATCCATACCGAGGAGAAGGTCGTTCGTCTTCCTTTTTTAGACCATGAAGAAGATTGAATACCCGAAGTTGGTTGACTATCCTGCGCCCTATAGTAAAAGCGTCTTCTAAGGTTAATTTCCAGCCCGTAACAGCATTAACGCATTCTAACTGGAGCTTGGGATTAGGGCTGGCAATCCGGCATGTCCCTAAACAGTCATCAAACTGCCGAATTCCATTAAACTGGGCATTAAGGGTGGAAACTTCTTCGGGAGAGAAGGGGTCACTTACTAAGGGCATGTCTACTAACTGAGTATGTACTCCCGCCCAAGTTGATTCAATGGTACTAGTATTAGAAAGGCAGGTATCAAAGAGTTCAGCCCATCTCCCTCCCCGGTGATCGTGACTTCGGGGTGTGCAGCCTTTTTCAGCATAAATCGCCCATTTAGCCGCCTCACCACCTATTTTTTGGGAAGCCCGTTTTACTCCTTCGGCTAAAAGATCACCAATTCCTTCCCGCTGGGCAATTTTATGCAACAGCTCTTTAACGGCCTCGACATTACCCCATTTCATATCCAGGCCATCCAAGTCTTTTTTAGTTAAAATTCCCTTTTCATAACACTCCATTACCCAGCCAATGGTCCAGGAGGCTTCATTACAATCCAAGCCTAACCGGTCGACTTCCCGAGTAAGCATGACTACTGCTCCCAGATCAGTATTGCCGATTTGAGGTCCCCAGGCGGCTAATTGCTCGTATTCTGGCTCTTCGCCCACGAAGCCTTGGTAAGGACCTTCCGTTACCGTAACTTCTTTCACATGGGCTATGCGGCACATGTAACAAGGCATAGAACGGATTTGGAAGTGGGTGCGCATGTACTGACCATTCATTCTTTCGTGTTCGGGATAAATATTGGTAGTATAGTTCTTTACAGGCAGACAACCTATGCCATACAAAGCAGAAAATCCCCCGCCAGTTCCCCATTGGTAAAAAGGACCAAAGTTTTTGGCAAATTCGAAGACGGCTTCGTTTTTTTCTTTAAGGAGCGCGGGATCCTTTATGGGAAAGTTTCTGGGTCCCCGAAAAGCGACCACGGCTTTTAAATTTTTAGATCCCATCACAGCTCCCAGACCATTATGGGCCACCACATGACCTCGGTCACCCACTATGGCCGAATAGAGTACACCATGTTCACCTCCCGGGCCTATGGCATAAACACTGACATCTCTTTCCTTAACCCCCAATTCTTTTCTTAAAGCATCCTCCGTTTCCCAAACATCTAATCCAGCAAGATGGCGGGCATCTTTAATTTCTGCTTTTCCTTCTTTAATTACCACATAACAAAGGTGGGGAGCTTTTCCTTGAAAGATAAGGGCATCAAAACCCGAGAACTTGAGATAAGCACCGAAATAGCCATTGGCTTGCGAAGAGCCGGCCAAGTTTGTTAACGGACCTTTAGCTGCTACATTGAAAGTGCCGGCACCATAAAAGCCACTGCCAGCTAAAGGACCAGAGGCCCAAATCATTCGGTTTTCTGGATCTGACCATTGGACTCCTGCGGGAACCTCTTGGTAGAGATACCGCGCGCCAAATCCCACTCCACCTACCCATTGAGTAGCAAAATCTTGAGTTAAGTCTTCCCTAATTGTTCTGCCTGAAGAAAGATCAACCCTTAAAATTTTTCCCACATATCCGCCAATATCCATAAAAACCTCCTTGGCCCATAGGCCGAATTTTTCTTCTATAAAGCTCGGCTAAATTCCTTACCATTTCTTCTTCCCATGCTTGGGGAGAAAGTTAGAGTAAGGGGTTAAGGGAGGCAGATGTCATTTATTTAATGCGCTCATTAATAAATGGACAAGTCTTGCAATTTGGCCAACAACTTTTCCGCTCTTTGGGGATTAAATATTCCGCATTGGCATGGTTTAGCTAACTCTTCGGCGGCCTCCCGGAGGGATTTTTTCCCTTTCTTTACCTGGTGAATCATCTCGCGGACTAAATTGGCCGCGACCATGCCGTGCCCGCACATCGTGGTAATCTCTAAGATTGGACCTGCTGGTAAAAGCTCTAATTTTCCGTGAATGCCTCCAGAAAATTCCACAGTATGCATATTTAAGCCAGCTTGCTGGCAGAGCTGATCAGTTACTTCAACTAAGCCACTCACAATGACGGAAGTACCTAACTCCGCCTCTTTCAGCTCCTTTAGTATCTTGCCCACTACACTTTTGTCAGTAAAAACAAAGTGGACGATAGAGTTATCGCGGATATTATTAAAGATAATATCGCGGTCAGTGTTGAACCGATTGCCCGTCTTCATATCACCGTAGTTTAAGGGATTATATTTTTCCAAAATTTCAAAAAATTTTTTCATCTTCTCTGCTGAGCCACGGGCGTTAACAGTCTTGGCTGACATGGTAAATACCACAAAGTCTTCTCCTAAGCTTTCTACGGTACCTTGTCTATGTAAGGTGTGGGTCATTTTGTCAATCTCCTCTTTCCTACGCTTTAAATAATGGTCTGCCTAAGCCTACATTTACTTTGCCATTAGCCGATCTAAATAAACCTGCTTTTTCAAGCTCCTTAAGGAGGGGAATTTCTCCTTGGGGGGATACCTTACTTATGAGATCTAAACTGAATACGGTGTCTATTTCTTGAGCCACTTCTTTAATAGCTTGGAAAATTTGCTGGGCTTTTTCTAAAGGAATAGTAAATTCCACGATGGCCGACAAGACCCTTTCGTCGCGGACTTCTTTTTTAAGCTCACCAGTCTGGGGATTACTGATAAGCTGGGTCAGCGGATTAAGGGGCTCTAAGGAGACGCCTAAAGGAACAAGTTTTTTAATCGCTTTTTCAGCGTCCCGGAAATAAGTCCCTGTTCCGGGTCGGCCAAACTCCATACCTATACCTATATAGCCATCTCGAAATCTTCCGGTTACGTCATTGGTCTTCATTTCCTCCGTTCCCCGTCCGGGAACATCAGTTCCCTCGTGAACATAAAGAGGATCACTGAAGGCTCGGCGCAATATCCTAGGCCAAGCCAATTTTTCTTCTTTGATTGCGTCCTTGGGGCAAACATTTGCCCGATAACAGACAAAGCACTCCACACATTTTTCTCGATCAATTTCGGAATAAGGCTTTTTCCCCTTTTCCTTTTTATGCCAGATAATTGCTTGCATGGGACAATAAGGTACGCATTTACCGCATCCCGAACAAGCTTCCTGATCAATTAACATTTTTTCCTCCATTAACTTTTGTTTGGTATTTGTGGACTTGCCAGGTCATGGTGCAAACTGCTTAAGCGGCGAGTTAAAGAAATGATGTGTGCTTCCATTTCTTTTTTAGCTTCCTCTGGGTTTTGCTCTTCAATGGCTTTAAGTATACGCGTGTGGTAGTTGAGGGCATTTTTCATAGTCTCCGGCATAAGGGAAAAATAATCAGCAATAAATTGATAGAGCACTTCCCGAATGGTCTGCACTACGCGCATTAAAACCCGATTTTTAGAGCTTTTGGCAATCAATATATGAAACTCTAAATCTTTTTTAATGAATTCTTCCGTATTATTCTCCTGGTAAGCTTCGCGCATCTGCTGACAAGTTCTCTTTAATTCTTGGAGATCTTTAGCAGTGGCTTTTTTAGCGGCCCAAAAAGCAACGGCGCTTTCAATGCATAGGCGGGCATCCAGGAGTTCGGAGACGGAACTTTTGTCCATAATCAGGGCTAAGGAGAGGGATTCCATAAAAGAAGAGGGGGTAATGGATTTAACGTAAGTACCGTTACCTTGTTTCATTTCGATAATGCCCATGAGTACTAACTGGTTCAGCGCCTCCCGAAGGGTTCCGCGGCTGATGCCCATTTCTTTGGCCCACTTGTCTTGAGGAGGAAGTTTTTGGCCGGCCTGCAATTCTCCGCGGATGATTTGGTTTTTAATCTCTTCCACAATTTTCGTGATCAACTTGGTTTGTTTAAAGACGGCCATTTGGGTAAAATCGTTAAATCATCTGATGATTTAATTTCTATACCTTTATACCTTTTTGGGCAAAATATTGTCAAGTGGAAAATTTACTGACCGTCGATCAGTTTTTAAATTCCAGCTTAATTCAGGCGGGAGGGAAAGAGGCTCATTTTTAATTTCGCCTCTCCCCCTCCCGCCTGTTTGCTGCTGGTGAGAAATATTAAAACTGTTAGACGGTCAGGAAAATTGAGGTTTTTTTCCCCCTTCATCCTCTATAATTTTCGAAGGATGAAGGGAGGAAGAATGATGGGAAGCCTTAAAATTTATCTTTTAGAATGGCTCCTGTTCCTGCGGAGGTAACCATCTGGGCATATCTGGCCACATAGCCGGACTTGATTTTTGGTTCAGGAGGTTTCCACGTTTGCCGGCGTCTATTTATTTCTTCTTTGCTAACTAAAAGGGTAAGTTTTTTATTGGGTATATCGATTAAAATTCTATCGCCGTTTTTAACCAGAGCAATCAATCCGCCTTCTGCTGCCTCAGGAGAAACATGGCCAATGGCTGCTCCCCGTGATCCACCGCTGAAGCGGCCATCGGTAATCAAAGCTACTTCTTTATCTAAGCCCATGCCCGCTATGGCAGATGTAGGAGAAAGCATCTCCCGCATTCCTGGCCCTCCCTTGGGACCCTCATAACGTACTACCACCACATGCCCTGGTTTTACTCGGCCTTTAAGGATTCCTGCCATTGCTTCTTCTTCAGAATCAAAAACAATAGCGGTTCCTTCATTTACCATCATTTCTGGAGCTACCGCTGATTGTTTCACCACTGCACCCTTGGGTGCTAAGTTTCCCCGCAGAATAGCCAGACCTCCTTCTTTATGATAGGGATCTTTTATGGACCTGATCACATTGTAATCTTTAACTTTTATACCTTTTAAATTTTGAGCTAATTTCAGGCCAGTAGCGGTCATAACTTGGGTGTCAATTAATTTTAATTTGGTCAATTCTGACATGACAGCCGGTACCCCTCCGGCCGCATCCAGATCTTCCACATGATGAGGTCCAGCGGGACTAAGGAAACAGAGATGAGGAGTTTGATCACTCACTGTATTAAAGAGGTCTAAATTAAGCTCAATACCTGCTTCATGAGCTATAGCCGGAAGGTGTAAGACGGTATTGGTCGAGCAGCCTAAAGCCATATCGACGGCCATGGCATTCTTAAAAGCATTGAGAGTAGCTATAGTCCTGGGCCGCAAATTCTTACGCAGAAGTTCCATTACTTTTAGACCTGCTAACTTGGCCAAGCGCATGCGGGCCGCGGATACTGCCGGAATGGTACCGTTTCCTGGAAGAGCCATCCCTAAGGCTTCCGCCATACAATTCATAGAATTGGCCGTAAACATGCCCGCACAGGAGCCGCACCCCGGACAGGCGCAATCTTCTAATTCTTTTAATTGCTTTTCTGTCCATTCGCCGCGGGCTACGCGCCCCACGCCCTCAAAAACGCTAATTAAATCCACAGCCCGGCCAGAAAATTTTCCCGCCAACATGGGCCCGCCACTGATGACTATAGAAGGAATGTTTAAACGCATAGCCGCCATAAGCATTCCCGGAACAATTTTGTCACAATTAGGAACTAAGACTAAAGCGTCAAAGGGGTGAGCTATAGCCATAACTTCTATAGAATCAGCAATAAGCTCGCGGCTGGCTAAGGAATATTTCATACCTTCGTGGTTCATGGCAATGCCATCACACACCCCAATAGTTGAAAACTCAATGGGCGTTCCTCCAGCCATTCTCACCCCAGCCTTAACCGCTTCGACAATTTTATCTAAATGAATGTGACCAGGAATAATTTCGTTTGCCGAATTGGCAATGCCCACCAGAGGGCGATTAATTTCCTCATCAGTTAAACCCAAAGCTTTGAAGAGAGAGCGATGAGGAGCTTTTTCTAAGCCTTTTTTCATTAAATCGCTGCGCATAATAAAGTCCTCCGTTCTAATAATTTGCTTATGGGTTGCATAATATCTTTGGCTGAATCTGGATGTCAATGAGAAAATCAGCGATCTCCCACCTGTTTCCTTCTGGGGCGAAATATTAAGACTGTTAGAGGGCCTACAGCAAAACTCATTGACATCACCCTCTTTAAAATATAAATTAGGTCCAAGAAATGTTTGGGAAAAATTTTCGGCAAATAGGGGGAGGAAATATGGCGGTCTTAATGGGCTCAGGTAAGTTCACTTATGAAGTTTTTCCAGATTGGGCAAAATTGCCTAAGGGGTGGAGTTTCTTGGAAGTCGTGGATGTGGGAGTTGATGCTCAAGATCGAGTTTATGTATTTAATCGAGGGTCGCACCCGCTGATGATATTCGATCGGGAAGGAAATTTATTAAGCGCCTGGGGAGAAGGAAAATTCCAACGCCCTCATGGGTTAACGATGGGACCCCAAGATACCCTTTATTTGGTCGACGATGGAGCCCATGTGGTCCAGCATTTTACTTATGATGGCCAACTTTTATGGACCATCGGAACGCCCGGAAAAGGGGCAGGTTTTATGAGTGGCCGGCCTTTCCAGCAGCCCACCAAAGTGGCCATAGATGACCGGACAGGAGAACTATATATCGCGGATGGCTATGGCAATGCGCGGGTGCATAAGTTTACTTCCCAAGGAGAATACCTTTTTTCTTGGGGAGAATCGGGAACTGACCCTGGCCAATTCAATTTAGTTCATAGCGTTGCTTTGGATAAAAAGGGATTGATATACGTAGCGGACCGCGAGAATCATCGTCTGCAAGTTTTCGATAATCAGGGCAAGTTTGTTAAACAATGGGTAAATATGCATCGCCCATGCGCTTTGCATATAGCAGGGAAAGAAGAAGAGCTAATTTATATAGGAGAACTTCCGCCCGCTTATCCTTTTAATCAAAATTATCCAAATATTGGCGGGCGGATATCTATCTATAATTTAAAAGGCGAGCGTTTGGCCATTTTAGGCGATATACAGGCAGGTGTTCAACCTCACCAATTTCTCGCTCCTCATGGCCTAGCTGTTGATTCGCGGGGAGATATTTATGTGGGCGAAGTTTCTTGGAGTTTTCGGGGCAAAAATCTTACGCCTCCCCGGGAATTGCCAAGTTTTCGCAAATTAGTAAAAGTAAGATAATTTTTGAAGGGAATAATTTTTAATTTAATTAAGCATAGCGGAAGCGGGTCTATAAGCCGAGTTCTGTCTCTTCGGATAACCGAAGAGGGTGATCATTCCTCTGGCCCTAACATTGCTGTTAGGGTCTAGCGACCTACCCGGGAACATCGAGCGGGCCACTCTCCAGCGTTCCCCTATTTGGTCTTGCTCCAGGTGGGGTTTGCCTTGCCAATCCTGTCACCAGGATTGCGGTGAGCTCTTACCTCGCCTTTTCACCCTTACCCCTCGCTAAGCTTCGGGGCGGTATTTTTTCTGTGGCACTTTCCCTAGGGTTACCCCCGGTCGCCGTTAGCGACCACCCTGCCCTTTGGAGCTCGGACTTTCCTCCCGGTTAAAACCGAGCGATCACCCGACCCCCTTCCGCATATTTATCAGCGCGCCTGGCGGGCTTTTTCTAATATAGCTTCTTTGGCCAGTTTATCGGCCCGTTTATTTTTTTCTCTTTCTATATAATTTATAATATATTTTGGGAAGTTAAGCAATAGATGGCGCACTTCCGCGTTTAAAGTCTTTAACCCTAAATTTCTTACTTTATATTCTCCTTGGAGCTGACGAACTACCAACTCTGAATCCAGGAATATTTTTATCTGCTTTGGTTTAAACTTCCTTGCTTTTTCTAAAGCCAAAATTAAAGCTTTATATTCAGCAACATTATTAGTAGTTTTTCCCAAAAAATATTTCTCTTCTTTGATAATCCGCCCTTGAGCATCAGTAAAAACAATACCGGCCCCAGCTTCTCCTGGGTTTCCTTGGGCGGCCCCATCTGTATAAATGAATAGTTCATCTATATCGGAGGAATTATCCTTTCGGGGAGAATTAATATATGGTAGTTCTTGCGGCCGCATATTTAAGGATAAGCTCTTCTTCGGCAATCTCTGGGAAAGAGAATTATTCAGTTTGGGTATATAAAGGGAAGATAGACCTTCGGGGATTAAGTCCCTTGCTCTTTATCTCGCCCGTTTTCCCAAAATAATATTCGACTGCAATTTGGACAGACGATCAGGCTTTCTTGCTTTTGCAATTCAATGAACAATTGCGGTCTAATATTCATGTAACAAGCCTGACACACACCGTTTTGCACGCTGACAATGGCTAACCCTTGCCGTCTTTCTAAGATGCGGTGATATCTTTGCAAAAGATCGGGGGGGATCTCTTTTTCTTTTTCTTGCCGATGGCGTAACTCTTCGGCCATTTCTTGATCGAAAGAAGCCATCTTTTGTTTAAGTTCGGCAACTTGGTTTTGATACTCTTTCCGCCGCGCTTCCAATTTCTTTTCTGCTTGCTGCAGATTTTTCTGCAGTTCCTCGATCTGTTCTAAAAGAGCCAAGATTTCTTCTTCCCTCTGGCGATTAAGCTTTTTGGCATTCTCAATTTCTTTCAGCACGGCTTGGTATTCTTTATTTGTTTTTATCTCAAAGACCCGGGCTTCAGCCTTTTTGATGCGGGCCACCTCTTCTTCTAATTCTCTTTCTTTAGATCGCCGCTCTTTTTGGAGTTTTTCTAATTCTGCTCTTTGGGCAATGACTTTATTTTCCTCTTTTTGGAAATCTTCTTCCAATAGAGCCAAGCGTTGCGGAATTTCTTCTTTTTCCTTTTCCATTTTTTGAATGCGTAAGTCCACCACTTGGAGGGCTGCCAACTTTTCTAAATTTCCTCGCAATTGTTTTTCCTCCTGAAAAAAAAGTGCACCCGAAGAGGTGCACTTTTTGATTTTTCGCTCGATGCATAAAGGGGGCTAATTTTTTTATTTATGATCTTTGTTTTGCCCATGGAATTTTTGGTGGGCCCACCTGGGTTCGAACCAGGGACCTTCCGGTTATGAGCCGGTGGCTCTTCCCGCTGAGCTATGGGCCCTAAAAATTAAAATACCTTTTTCCCTACTGATTGTCAATGCCCCTTGCCAACTAACCAACTTCATTTTTCGAAAACAGAAATATTTTTAATAAATTAATCGTAAAAAATATTTAAGAAGGCCAGCAAGGGCCTGCGGGGCATTTCCTGGCTTCTTCTGTTTTGGAAAATTTGCTGACCCAAGGGAAGGTGAAGAAACCTTCCCCCGCTTGCTTAAAATTCTTTAGCTATTTCATCCCTCTACAAAAGCCCTCAGTTTCTTAGAGCGAGAGGGATGCCGCAACTTGCGGAGAGCTTTGGCCTCAATTTGTCTTATACGTTCCCGGGTTACATCAAAATTCTGGCCCACTTCTTCCAAGGTATGATCAGCCTTCTCATCAATACCAAAGCGCATTTTAAGCACTTTCTCTTCCCGGGGGGTAAGGGTAGCCAAAACCTTCCTGGTCTGTTCGGAAAGATTTAGTTGAACTACTGCTTCCGCTGGGGAGACGACTTTTTTATCTTCGATGAAGTCTCCCAAGTAGCTATCTTCATCTTCGCCAATGGGTGTATCCAACGAAATAGGTTCTTTGGCAATCTTTAATACTTTGCGCACTTTGTCTAAAGAAAAATCCATCCTCTCGGCAATCTCTTCTGGCGTCGGTTCCCGGCCCAATTCCTGGACTAACATGCGCGAAGTCCGAATGAGCTTGTTAATAGTCTCAATCATGTGCACCGGAATGCGAATGGTCCGCGCTTGATCAGCTATGGCGCGGGTTATGGACTGGCGAATCCACCAGGTGGCATAAGTGCTGAACTTATAACCTCTTTGATATTCAAACTTTTCGACTGCCTTCATTAGCCCTATATTACCTTCTTGGATGAGGTCTAAGAATTGCAGGCCGCGGTTGGTGTATTTTTTAGCAATGGAGACGACCAAGCGGAGATTCGCTTTAATGAGTTCATTTTTAGCTAATTCTGCTTTAGTTTCTCCACTTTTTACAGCTTCCAATGTTCTTTTCAGTTCTTCTACGGAAAGATTAGATTCGGCTTCTACCCGGCGAATTTTCCGTTGGCCGTTTTTAACCACCCTTTCGTATTCTTCTATGTCTTCTTTGCGCACCCCCGCCTTTCGCAGAGTTCGCTTGTATTCTTCAGGGCTTTTCTTGCGCAAACGCAAAAATTTTTGGATCTGATCCAAAGGCAGGTTAGTTTGTTTTTGGATCCAGTTCTGGCATTCTAAGATTTCTGCTTCAGCTTTATCGACTCGCTCGGCCAATCCTTTGAGTTTTTGCACGATCTTATCGATATGTTTAGTCTTTAAGTTTATATCTTTAAGGAGAGAAACAATTTTTTCCTTATTTTCCTGCCATTTTTTCTCTAATTGCGCCTGCATTATAGGACTTAATTTCTCTTTTTCTAATTTGGCTTTAATCTGGCGATTGCGTTCGTTCAGCCTTTTAATCTGGTCAATAAGGGTGAGAATTCTTTGCACATTGAATTCTTCTTCTAAGAAATAATCTTCTTCTAAATCGGGAGCTAATTCCTTTGCCTTGATTTTTTTGGAGCGTAGTCTTTCGCCAAATTGAATTATTTCTTTGATAGTTAAAGGAGAATTAAGCACGGCATTAATTACTTCTTTTTCTCCTTCTTCGATGCGTTTGGCAATTTCTACTTCCCCTTCCCGCGTAAGTAAAGAAACAGAACCCATCTCCCGCAAATACATGTAAACTGGATCAACTGCTTTTCCCAAACCTTCTGCTTCTAAATCTAATTCCTCTTCTAAGGGGAAAGGTTCCAGTTCTTCGGCTTGTTTACTAACTTTTACCTTATGGGCCGCGTCCACAACCTCTATATCCATCTCTCCGAACATCATCATCAGATCGTCAATTTGGTCGGAAGAGACAATATCCGCGGGCAGAAGATCGTTTACTTCATCATAAGTTAAAAATCCCTTTTCCTTACCCAAATTTATAAGTTGTTTGACTTTTTCCATTTCTTCTTCTTTAGCCATAGCCATTCACCTCTCCTCTGGCCTATTAATTAGCCGGGGTTATAAATTGATCAATAGATTCTTGCGCCCATTTTTTTTGTTCTTGCAAAAGTCTTTGTTTGCGCAAAAGCAGTTCCTTCATGCCGGAAACATCTCCCCCACCGCTTTTCCCTTCCTGAATCCGGTGCCGAATCTCCTCATCTACGCGTTTAATTTCTTTCTGTAAGCGATGGAAGCAAAATCTACGCCAGCAATCGCGCAGCATACGTTCAGGTTCAGTGATACTTTCTTCTGTCAAAAGGAGTTCGGAGACTAAATCTCTTGCCTCTTCATCTTCTAATTGGTCCAAGAAATTATGGATTTCGAACTCTTTTTGATTCTTCCAGAAAAGAACTATCTCCTGAGCTAATTTTTGAAAACGGGGATTTTCGAATCTTTCCTCGCGCAGCAGACGCTCTATTTGGGGCATTAAAGAGCTCTTGGAGAGCATTAGCTGTAAAAGGACTCTTTCATGAGCAGGCCCACTGCGGGCAGGCAGAGATTCCGCTCCTATTGCTTCTGGCTTGGCCGGTTCTTTTAGTTGACTCCGGATTTGGGATTCCTTTAGACCTAATTTATTGGCCATTAACTCTACATAGAGATTCTGCTCTAAAGGGTCTTTTAGTTGCTGCCAAGCTGGCATTACTTCTCGAAGCACGCGCACTTTTCCTTCAACAGTAGCTATTCCATGGCGACGGATAGCCTCTCCTAATAAATATTCCATGAGGGGCAGAGCCTTAGTAATAACTTCTTCAAGCCCTTTACGTTTCTCCTGGCGAATATAACTATCTGGATCGAATCCAGGGGGTAAAGAGGCAATCTTTACCGAGAGGCCTTCTTGTAAAAAAAGGTCTAAACTGCGCTGAGTGGCCTTTTGGCCGCCTTCGTCAGCATCAAAGATCAGAATAGCTTCCTCGGTGTAACGGCTCAATAGGTTAACCTGGGCGGAAGTAAGGGCCGTACCTAAAGAAGCTACTACATTTCTAATTCCTTCTTGGAAAAGCGAAAGCAGGTCCATGTATCCTTCGACTATTAAGGCCCGACCCTGCTCCCGGATAGCTTTCTGAGCAATATGAAGGCCATAAAGTACTTGACCCTTGCGGTAGATTGGCGACTCCGGGGAATTTATATACTTAGGAACATACTGATCTGCCGCGGAGGTGGAATCGTCCACGATACGGCCTCCAAATCCGCATACTCTGCCTCCTACCGTAAAAATAGGAAAGATTATGCGCGAACGGAAACGGTCATAGTAACCGGTTTCACCTTCACCATCCCTTCCTTCTTGCCGCGGAATTATTAGGCCCAAAGTCTGGGCATTTTTTAACGGTATTCCTTGTTCTTTTAAGAAGCCGACCAAAGAATCCCAGGCCGAAGGAGCAAAACCTAATCTGCATAATTCGATAATCTCTGGAGAAATACCTCTCTTAGCTAAATACCTGCGGCCTTCTTCTCCCTCTTTTTCAGAGATAAGCAGGCGATGATAAAATTTGCAGGCTAATTCATTAATGGCGAATAAATTTTCTTGGAAACTGCGGCGAATTTTTTCTGCCGCCGATAACTCCCGCATCGGCAGAGAAATTCCGTACCTTTGAGCCAAAGTTTTAACTGCTTCTGGGAAGCTTGAATTATTTAGGCGCATAAGAAAATTAAAGACATTTCCCCCCGCTCCGCAGCCAAAACAATGAAAGATACCCTTTTCTTCGTTGACTGTGAAAGAAGGGGTCCGTTCGGCGTGGAAAGGACAGAGACCAAGATAGTTTTTTCCAGATTTTTTCAAAGACACAAAATCAGAAACAACTTCCAAGATACTCGCTCTTTCCCGGATTTCTTTAATTTTTTCTGGAGAAATAAAATCTTTCATTGATTTTAGTTAGGTTTAATTTTTTCTCTTCCTGTTTTGCGTTTAGGAAGAGCAGAAGCCCCTGCGATTTCGATCACCGTCACCCCGTCTCCTCCTTGACCGGGAGATCCTGGAAGAAAAGATTTGACAAAAGCATGGTTCTGCAAGTGTTGACGAATAGCCCGGCGGAGGCGGCCTGTACCCGCTCCATGAATAATGGCCAATTCTTTAAGGCCGGCCAAAAAAGCTTCATCAATAGCTTTGTCCACCAGGGGCAAAGCGTCCTCCACTGTTAAACCAATAAGGTTAATCTCCCGCGGCGCATTAGGTATAGGAAAGTCAATAGAAACTTTTTTTCTCTCTCTTAAGCTGAGTTCTTTTTTCCCATTTGCCGCATCTAAGCTGTGCTGAAAAATTTCTTTACCCGAAATAGCCTTAGGTAAATCTTCCTCTGCGGCCAGCAACATGGCTTTTATTTCTTCTTCTTTAGTCTTAATAACTTTTTCTAAGCTATGGACATCCGTACGCCCTTTTGTTTTAAAATCATTAATAATTTTGCGAAGTTCTTCCCGGGCAGTCTCTATAAGGTGCAGGGTATCTTGGCGAAATTGCTCCAGGATAATTTTCTTACCATCTTTTAGTTGCTGAAGAATGATCTTAGTTTCTTGATTCAATTTTTTTTGCTCTTCCCTAAGGCGTTCATATTCCTGGTATTTTGCTTCTGTTTGGCGCTCTCTTTCTTCCAGCTTTTGGATGAGTTCATTAATCCGCCTTTCCCCTTCACCGATGTACTTTTGAGCCTTTTCGATAAGCCCAGAAGGCAGGCCGCATTTTTGCGCCATAGGTAAAGCATAGCTTTCTCCCGGCCGGCCATAAATCAGTTTATAAGTTGGGCGATGAGTTTCTATATCAAATTCCACAGAGACGTTCACCACGTCTGGATGGGCACTGCCATAGGCTTTAAGTAACCGGAGATGAGTAGTTACGACAGTTTTGGTTCCTCTTTCCCGCAGTTCATCAAGCAAAGCCATGGTTAAAGCCGCACCCTCATTGGGATCTGTGCCTCGGCCAACCTCATCCAAGAGAACTAATGAATTTTCATCCGCCTCCTGGAGTATTTGGCAGATAGTTTGCACCCAAGCAGAAAAAGTACTGAGGTTTTCTTGAAGACTTTGTTCATCGCCGATTTCGGCAAAGATATGGTTAAAAATACTTACGCGGCTTTCGGAAGCCGCCGGAATAGGGATTCCACAATGAGCTAAAATAGTTAGAAGCCCGAGAGTCTTTAGGGCCACCGTTTTTCCCCCAGCATTGGCGCCACTAATAATTAAAGTACTCGTTCCCTTTTTTAATTCCAAATTGATGGGTACTACCGAAGAAGAAGGGATAAAAGGATGCCGAGCCTCCGCTAGACATATCTCTCCTTCTTTATTGAGGAGGGGAATATTGCTTTTTGTGGCCAAAGCATATTTACCTTTGGCAAAGAGAAGATCCAAGTAACCCAAGACTTGCCCAGTTTGAGAAATTTCATTACTGTTCTCCCGGACTAAATCAGTGAGCTGTTTAAGAATGCGCCTTTCTTCTTCCTTTTCTTCATTGAGGAGTAAATTCAGCTCATTATTTTCCTCCACGGTGGCGAAAGGTTCAATAAAAAATGTAGCCCCCGATTGAGATTGATCATGAATGATGCCGGGTAAGGAATTTTTCCATTCCGCTTTTATGGCCAGAACATAACGTCCATTCCTTATGGTCAAAATTTGTTCTTGAAAAATATTTTTTAAATTTTCTTGGGCCCATAAGGATTCCAATTTTTTTCTTATTTTGGTCCGTAAATTGATAATTTCCAGACGGAGATACTGCAGGTTGGCACTCGCTGAATCTAAGATTTCACCTCTTTCTCCCAAAGTGGAACAAAGGGTATGATAAAGGCCGCTCAAAGGGGGGATTTGGGTTATCCATCTCTGCAGATGGTGATATTTCGGTCCAAAAGTCTGTCCGAAAAGTTTTACTTTTTCCGCTACCCCTAAGGTACTTTTTATTTTAAGGAAATTTTCTGGAGAAAGGATGAATCCTTCCGCTCGAGATGCCTGTAGCAGAGTCCTTAAATCATACAATCCAGCTAAAGGCAAATCGCCAAAAACTCTCAAGATTTCCATTACTTCGGCAACTTCTCCATAAAGAATATTTATCTTTTCTATATCGTGCCGGGGGCGCAGAGAAAGACAATTACTTCGGCCAACCTCAGAAAGGGTATATTCCTGGAGAAGGTCTAAAAATTGGAAAAATTCTAAAACGCGGAGCGTATGCTCCTTCATGGGTTTGCCTCAGGCCATGGGATTGTTTTCGACTCTTCCTTTTTGCGGTGGAGCAAGAAAATAACGCTCCCTTCCGCGAGAAGAGGGAGCAAAAGAGATAAAGTGTAAGAGTATTCTTTTTCGGGGTGTAAGGGCTGATAGCGGTGTAAAACTATTCACTTCATCGCAGCCGATAAAAAAGACCCGATGACTTAAGTGGCTGAACATTAAAAAATTAAATAAAAAAATCAGCTATCTATTCCCAATCCCCCTGCCTTTATGTGTGGAGAGGTCAGGACGAACGTAAAAAACCTATCAGGTCGGCTTGGGGGACAATTTTTGCTTTACAATTTCGCTAACGAGTTTACCATCAGCTCGGCCAGAAATTTTAGGCATAATATTTTTCATCACCAACCCCTGATCTTTGAGGTTGGTGGCCCCGGTTTCGGCTATAATTTGATCAACCAGGGCCTCAATTTCTGCTCGGGAAAGAGGTTGGGGCAGATAAGAGAGCAGGATCTTAAGTTCTGCTTCTTCTTTTTCCACTAAGTCCTGTCGGTTTCCTTCTTGAAAGAGACGAATAGATTCTCGTCTTTGCTTCACTAAAGACGAAATAGTCTCCATAATCTCCGCTTCAGACAACTCTTTTTTCTGACCGCTGACTTCCCGTTTCTTGATTTCGGTTCTGAGCAGCCTTAATGCTGATAATTTTCTTTCATCGCGACTTTTCAAGGCTTCGTTAAAGTCTTTGCCAATTTGCTCGCGCAGTTGCATTTTTAATCACTCTTCATAGAGGCGCATCCGCTTTAAAGCTCTTTTGCGGGCGGCAAGTTCTTTTTTCTTCCTTTTTACGCTGGGCTTTTCATAATGTTCACGCTTCCTAATTTCTGAAAGAATTCCAGCCTTTTCACACTGCTTCTTGAATCTTTTAAGGGCGTTTTCAAAGGATTCGCCTTCTTTAACTTTAACCCCCGGCATTCATTTTTTCCCTCCCTCCCGAACCGCCTAAATTTAAATATGAATCAAAAAATATATTATATTTTTAAGATAAGAAAAAGTCAAATACTTTTTACTCTGACCGTCGATCACTTTTTAAATTTCAGCTTAATTCAGGCGGGAGGGGGAGAGGCTCGCCTCTCCCCTCCCGCCTGTTTCCTGCTGGCGAGAAATATTAAAACTGTTAGACGGTCAGCTTTTTACTTAAACCCGCAATACCTTGCTAAATGGTGGAGATTTTTTAAAATGATGTAAATTTGGCGATAATAACTTCTGAAGCAT